>Ga0272441_10003810_pt1 | contig 28198 bp, 28 predicted proteins | sample SSMProp6N_FD_193582 | JGI IMG/M metagenome (GOLD analysis project Ga0272441, IMG submission 193582) | Marine sediment archaeal communities from Little Sippewissett salt marsh, Falmouth, MA, United States - SSM-Prop-6N | ecosystem: Environmental > Aquatic > Marine > Wetlands > Sediment ... | reverse complement strand
GTTTCTTGAGACGGGCTTCGCACTTGCGCTGGGTGGAGAACTGACGCCGTACTTCCTGGAGAGATCTGATCGAGTCAGAATCCATTGCAAACCTCCTATGGATCTAGTCTAACCAGATCCCATTCCTAAGCCAAGCCGATAAACGGTGAATGTAGAACGCGTTCGTGCGTCGCGATGTGGTGACGGGTGTCCCAAGTCTCGGCGGTGGTAGCCTCCACATCCATTCTCTTTGGGCATTCTCGCGTGGTGTCGCTCCGACGCCTGAAGGCGCTGCGCCAGATGGCAGTCAGTGGCTTCTTCGAGCCGTCTCGCAGATCCAATGGTTCTCTCAGAACCGAGCTATACTTGCTCTTGTCTGCATATCGGGAACTGGTGCTTGGGTTCGACATCGATGGGATTACGAAGGGACGGACCGGCCTATGAGTGACGAGCAGTATTCACTGTCAGATCTGACTGAGGAGGAGATCGGCGAGCTCTGGTCCAGAACCTACAACCGAGAGGGCAAACCAGACTGGTCGCACATCTTTCCCTACTATGCTGAGGGTATCGTCTTTAAAGACAGCATTCAGGAGATCCGCGGGCTCGATGAGTTCAAGGCGATGTGCGCGCGTCTAACCGATCGGTGTAAGCAGTTGCGCATGCATCTGCCGACCCTCGTCAAGGCAGGCAACTGCATCTTCATCGAGTGGGAGATGACGATGATGTTTGGGCGATACCCCAGCTCCACGCTCTATGGGACCACGAAACTAGAGCTTGATGAAGATGGGCGAATCCGTAGGCAGCGAGACTACTACGATCTCTGGGGAGACATCTTCGACAATATCCCTTGGTTCGCCGGACCCTACCGCCGATTCATGCACAGGAAGTTTGGGTAGGAGGCAAGGTTGCTCAAGTACTTGAAGGAGTATCGCTGGAGCGACATGCGTCAGATGCGCGCAAACAGCCGCGCCGAGCAGTATCGATGCGATGTCCGAATGGACGGGAAGCTGTGTGTCATCACCGGGTGCACCTCCGGCGTTGGCTGGGAGGCTGCCAAGCGGCTGGCTGCGTACGGAGCTCGTCTCGTGATGATCAACCGGGACGCTGTGAAGTCAGAGCGAGCCAGCAAACAGCTTCGTGATGAGTTCGATGCGGATTGCGCTTCCCTCATCGCCGACTTCGCTGACTTGGAGCAGGTTCGCCGGGCAGCCCAGGAGATCCGCGCTTCGCACGACCGAATCGACGTGCTTGTGAACAACGTGGGAATGCACTCCACCAAGCTCACGCGGACGGCCGATGGCCGGGAGACCGTCTTCTGCGTGAATCACCTTGCGTCCTTTCTTCTCACGTGGACCCTTCTCGACACGATGAGGCGAAGTTCGCCCTCCCGCATCATCCAGGTAAACTCGCAGGGGCACCGCTTTGGGGGATTGAACGTCGAGGATCTAGACTGGAGAAGGCGCCACTACACCGGCCTCCGCGGCTACGGCGCGTCGAAAACTGCCCAGCTGCTCACCGTCTGGAGATTCGCCGAGATCCTTGAGGACAGCGGCGTAACCATCAACGCCATGCATCCCGGCGCGGTTCGTAGCAACATCGGCTCCAACAACGGCTGTCTCTACCGCTGGCACAAGGAGAAGATCCTCGATCGGACGCTGGCCGATCCGGCGATCTCCGGGCAGGCGATTCACTACCTGGCCACGGCACCGGAACTGGAACGCACCAGCGGCACGTACTTCAACCTGACGCATCCGGAGAAGCCGGCGCCCCACGCACTGGATCGGGATGTCGGGCAGATCGTCTGGGAGAAGAGCCTCCAGCTGGCGGGATTAACTTGAACGCAGAGAACGCATCCCGGATCTCCTACGACGTCGTCATCGTTGGCGGCGGCATGGCGGGCTTGACCGCTTGTGCCTACTCGTCGCGAGCGGGGCACCGCGTTCTGCTTCTGGAGAAGGAACGGGTCCTCGGCGGACTGGTCCAATCGTTTGAGCGGGATGGCTATACGTGGGATGCAGGCATCCGAGCGCTCGAGGACTCGGGGATCATCCTGCCGATGCTGGAGGATCTTGGCATGGAGATTGACTTCCTCCCCAGCCCCGTATCGCTTGGGATTGAGGATCGTGTGATCCCGGTCGAGTCCGAAGCCCATCTCAGTGACTACCGGCGGCTTCTGGAGCACTTCTTCCCCGGGAGCCGGGAGGACATTGCGAGAATCCTCCAGGTCGTGCGGCGCGTGATGAAACACATGGACGTGCTCTATGGCATCGAGAATCCGGCCTTCAAGGATCTCAAGAAGGATCGAGCGTACGTCTTTGGGAAGCTGCTTCCGTGGCTGGGCAAGTTCCTCGTGACCATCGGCAAGATCAACCGGATGGGCATGCCTGTCGACGAGTACCTGAAGAGCCTGAGCCACTCGCAGGCGTTGATCGACATCATCTCGCAACACTTCTTCCGCAAAACGCCGACCTTCTTCGCCCTGAGCTACTTCAGTCTCTACCTGGACTACATCTATCCGGCGGGTGGAACCGGTGTGCTTCCTCGGGCGATGGCATCCTTCTGCAGCAAAGCCGGTGCCGAGATTCGCACCGGGGCTCGAATCGTTGCCGTTGACCCGGTCGCGCATACTGTTCGCGACGAAGGGGGAACCGTCTTCACGTATCGACAGCTCCTCTGGGCCGCCGATTTGAAGACGCTGTACCAGCTCGTCGACATCGACCGCCTACCCGAGGGCCAGCTTGCAAGGCGTGCCAAGGAGCGTGCCGCGTTGCTGGGAGAAGCCAAGGGCGGCGACAGTGTGTTCACGCTCTACTTGGGTGTTGAGCTTGAGCCTGCGTGGTTCGCCGCGAAGTCGAACGGCCACTTCTTCTACACCCCCTCAAGGAGCGGCATCGGACCTGCGTTCCATGAGAAGCTGGACGCCCTGCTCGTCGAGGTTGCGTCGAGCAAGAGTGCCTTGCTTCCGGAAGCGATCAAGGATTGGGTCGAGCACTACATCCGCCACACCACCTACGAGATCTCCATCCCCGCCCTGAAGGACGCATCTCTTGCGCCGGAGGGCAAGACGGGGCTCATCGTCAGCGTGCTCTTCGACCATGCGCTCTGGGCAATCGCCCGCTCGCGGGGTTGGTACGACAGACTCAAGACGCTCGCGGAAGACCGCCTGCTCGAAGAGATGGACTCGTCGGTCTATCCGAGCCTGCGGCAAGTCGGGACGACACGCTTCTCCTCGACGCCGGTGACGATCGCGGACACCGTCGGCAGTGCGGATGGGGCCATCACCGGGTGGGCGTTCACCAACGCCGTAATGCCGGCGGTTCACAAGATGCAGCAGGTGGCGAAATCGGTCGTGACGCCGTTCCCCGACATCAGCCAGGCCGGGCAGTGGGCCTACAGCCCGTCCGGCCTACCGATCGCCATTCTGACGGGAAAGCTCGCGGCGGATCGAATGACAAGCCGACTTGGGGACCAAGAGAAGAGGAAACGATGACCGCGCGAGAGATGCACTGTCGCTTGAGGCGTTGGACGCGCAGATCACACGCAGACAGGGATCGCCAATTGAAGGAGGTCGCAGCAGTGAAACATGTGAAAACACGATGGGCTTGTGTGCTGGTGTTCGGCATCGCGACGGCGGTCAGTTTCGCTGCCTTGGGGGCAACACCCAGCCTGACAGGGTCGTGGGTGATGCTTCAGGTCTATCCCAGGATCGCGGATCTGCCCCTTGTCGGATCCTCCGCGCAGGTTAGCTATGTTGTCCAACGGGTCGATGTGGAGCAGGATGGCCTGTCGCTTGTGATGAATGACGTCTACTGCTTCACTTTCATTGACGAGGAGTCGTCCATCGCAGCAACCGAGATCCCGGAATCGTTCATGCAGTCGTTACGACCGCAGCCCCGCAGGGCCACGCTAAGCAACACCGATGAGGGATTCGCGCTCAATCAGCCGACCTATATCGAGGTTCGCGGCGCCATCCTGGAGAACCCGGAGACGGATGAACTGCCCACAGATCCGGAGGATCCACGCGTGATCGACCAAGATGACGACGGATTCCCGGGCATGACGGTGAACGTCAGCCTCCTTGGGCTGATGGCGGACCAGATTTACGTCGTGCAGCGGGTTCAATACGCGCTGCAAGGCACTGTCATCTCGGACGACCGGATCGAGGGGCTGATCGAATGGACCGATGAGCAGAACGTCCTCGACGCGACGAGCGCCCTTCTCATGGCGGGGACGGAGAGCCAACAGGATCCGGACCCGACCAAGCACTTCTTTGTGATGCTCCGTGCCGAAGAGGAGTGGACCTGCGAGTGGCTCCAGGAGAACTGGCGCGAGGTGTTCGGCGTGGAGGACGAGACTTCAGACTAGCCTCGATCCGTCGCCCGCAGCTCCGCCCCTTGGGGCGAACTGAAGTCGTCGATGACTCGTCGAATGGCCGTGGCAACCCTCTCCGCTCCCAGGCTGTTGAGATGAATGCCATCGAGCGTCAGGTGCAACCCCCGACGAGACGCGGCCTTGTCGACCGCCTCTACGCTTCGAAGGAAGAGCGATTCCAAACCGATGCGAGTCACACTTCGGGGGATGTAGGCGGACGGCTCTTGCGCCGCCCACTCCCCCTTGAGGTCAGCGTGAAGATCCACGAACTGCACGCGGTCAGTTGATCCCGAGATCGACCGGATGATTGTGCTGAGTTCCTCCAGCCTTCGGTTCCACGGATTGGACCGGTCCTCCCCGATGAGAAATGGGGGGACCGCTAGAACCATACCTGCCGACGATCGCAGGCACTCAAGCGTTCGGATGTAGTACTCGCGGAACTCCGGGAGATCCCGTGCGCGCGGCTGCCGCATTAGCCGCTTGAGAGCCCAGTGGCTTCTCGAAACGGTCGCGAGCACATCATTCGCCCCCACCCAGAGAACCGCGAGATCGGAGGACTCATGGACTCCCCTTCGCACGATCCGGCGGAACAGGCTGATGACCGTGTCGCCCCCTTTGCCGAGATTCACGAGCTCGTGCTGCGGGAGCATCGAGGCCAACACGTGGAGGAAGGAGATTCCTGGGACTCCTCTTGTCAGACTGTCTCCATAGAAGGCGATGCGCATTGCTCCCCCCCCAAGCGTTCGTGTTCATTCTAGACCAGGAGACCGCATCCATCTGGAACTGAAGCTGCACTTGGCGCCGGATCGACACCCATCGTGTTGTAGACTGACGCAATGAACTCGACTGTGAGAGCAGGATCGTAGTTCACGACGTGAATCCGTCTGAACCGGCAACAGAGGAGGTCCCAGTCATGCTCAAGCCAGGAGATGCAGCACCGAGCTTCGAGCTCGTGTCGGACACGGGAGAGACCGTCCGGCTGAGTGACTTCAACGGGAAGCGGGTGATCGTCTACTTCTATCCGAAGGCCGACACGCCCGGCTGCACGAAGCAGGCGTGCGCGATCCAGGACATCGGCCCTCAGATTGAGGATGCCGGTGTCACCGTGATTGGCATCTCTCCCGATGCGCCCGAGAAGCTGGCCAAGTTCCGAGCCAAGTACAACCTTGGCTTCCTTCTCGCAAGCGACCCGGATCACAAGGTAACAGAGGCCTATGGTGCCTGGGGAGAGAAGTCGATGTACGGGAAGAAGTACATGGGCATCATCCGATCTCATGCAGCCATCGGAGAAGAGGGCAAGATCGTCGCCATCAAGATCAAGGTCAAGCCGCTCGAGACGGCCGCGCTTTGGAAGACCTGGAAGAGGGAGTAGCCACGAAGGCAGAAGTGGATCTGTGCGGCAAGCGAACCTCGCGCAGCCCTCAGATCCTCCGGCTGTGTATCTAGCGATCAGCCCGGGGGCATCCATCGCCTTGCGATCCAGCCAAACGAAGCTGCCACTGGCTACCGCGCTGTCTTGAGGAGAGAACGCATGGGCAGCTGATCACGGAATGTGCGGTCAGCCAAGCGCCACTAGGTCTAACCAGCGCACATCGTCGATGCTTCCCACAAGCCGATACGGCGTCACATCGACCCGAACCAATGCCGCCTCAGGTGAGGCGAGAAACGCGGTGAGATCTGGATGACGCCGCAAGTGTGCGGCTGACAGCTCAGCTCGTTCGTCGGAACACACCTCGAAGGCCACGCCATGAGCGGTGAGGAGGCTTCGATCGCGTTCCTCGCGAGAGGTCGCTGCTCCGCGATCGCCTATGAACAGCGCGACACGGCCATTCTTGCGCAACCCACGGAACTTCCTCGTCGAGCGATACGTCGCAAAGACGAGCCTTCCGATGCCCTCGGTCGATGTGAATGCGACCAAGCTCGTGTGTGCTGCTTCTCGCTCAACGTCGCCAAGACGGCAAATCGATGAGCGGCAAGAAGGCGCTGGATCTCCTGTCCTGTCTCTTGCTCCGCTGGATTCGGCGCGTCACCTCACTCCTCCGCCTGATGGGCACGATGCAACATGCTAGCCCGCTCTCCGCTGGCCCGTCCAGGGAGAGAGAACCCCTCACGAGACTCCTGGACGCTGGGTCCTCCTACCCTGGGCAGGCGTAGCCGACCATCGATGTGGCGAATAACCGAGAATTGCACCAGAACAGGCAATCCGAGAACCGGAATGGCCGTCCCCAGATCGTCGCTTGCACCTCGCTGGAACAGGGCAAACCAGACGGCGGGCCGCGGGCACCACTTAAGATCGTCGATCGCCGACGATCAGCCGGGCCACCCCCCCGGCAGCTCCCCACATCGCGATCGATTCCGACTCCAAGTCACATTTCTTCGCGCTTTTCCATGAAGAAGCGACGCCAATCGCCCTGACTCGCGCGGAGAGTCGTGAGGACATAGAGGCAGATCCCCAGACTTCCGAGGGTCAGGACCAGGAGGATCCATAGCCAGGGTCGTACGGAGCTTCCTTGGCGATAGAGAATCCATCCGCAAAAGAGAAGGAACCCAACATAGAGATCGACCAAGGAAACCATTCCCCAGGGCATCGCCAGCAGCCGTCGTCCTTCGCCACCGAAATCCCCTACAAGGATGCCATAGGCGATTACAGCGATCATCGCGATCGCCCCAAGCCCCGCAATAACCGTAGCGACTCTCATATCAACCTCCCCATCGTCATTGGCAGTTCCGTCCTCCCTACGCTCGGTCGCGCGCCGACGAGACTACGCCCGTTCCGTGTGCTCCGGGCAACCACATCTGTAGAATCAAACCATGCAGAGGAGGTTTCTACAAGCGAGCGAGTGGTTCCCTTGGATCCTGGTCTATGTGCTCGTAGTGGCCGCACCGGTGTTCATCATGCTGGCAGGGCCGCGCCCGGAGGGGCGACCGTTCTTGCGGGACTTCTCTGTTGCCATGGCCTTCTGCGCGATGAGCATCATCGGACTTCAGTTCGTTCTCACAGCCCGCATCCCTTCACTCAAACGGCCATTCGGCAGTGATGTCGTGTACTTCTTCCACCACAGGATCAGCGTTATCGCCGTCGGCCTGGTGCTGCTGCATATTCTCGTCCTTGCCTTCGACGATGGGACCACGTGGAGACTTCTGGCGTTCTGGTCTGCGCCGGTGCGCGCGCGCTTCGCCGTGGCCTCTCTCGTATGTCTTTTCGCCCTCGTGCTTGTCTCCGTCTTTCGCAAGCAGTTGCAGGTTGAGTACATCACCTGGCGGATCACCCATGGATTGCTCGCCATCGGGGCGGCAGCATTTGCCATGACGCACATGCAACTGGTGAGGATCTACCTCTCTCTGCCATGGAAGCGCATCCTCTGGGCTATCTACGCTGCGCTCTGGATCGGTGCGCTCGCCTATGCCCGCGTCGTCCGTCCCATCTTGATGAAGCTCCACCCCTATGAGATCCGGAGCATCGAACCGGAGCGCGGAAATGCATTCACCGTCAAACTAGCTCCCATCGGCCACGGTGGCGCCACGTTCGCTCCCGGCCAGTTCGCATGGATCACCGTTGCACAGTCTCCGTTCTCCGATCTGGAGCATCCCTTCTCCTACTCCAGCAGTGCCTCGGATCCAGCTGTGCCCGCCTTCACGATCAAGGCGATTGGCAATTTCACAAACAGGATTGCCGATCTGCAAGTCGGTGAGCGCGTCTACGTGGATGGTCCCTTCGGCGCCTTCACGCTGGATCGCCGTCCCTCAGCAACCGAGTTCGTCTTCATTGCCGGCGGGATCGGTATCACGCCGATCATGAGCATGCTGCGAACGATGCAGGATCGAGGAGACAAGCGAGCCTGCCACCTGATCTACGCATCTCAATCTCTTCAGCAGATGACCTTCCGCGAGGAACTCGAGCAGCTGCAACAGGGCCTCAGCCTCCGTCTGCATCTGGTTCCGACGGTTGCTGAAGCCGGTTGGGAGGGTCTGAGTGGAAGAATCGATTCGGAGATGCTGGCACCGGTTCTGCCCAAGAGCTGCCGAGGAGGTGAATGCGAGGTCTACATCTGCGGCCCTCCGCCGATGATGGATGCCCTGGAGGATTCTCTCGTCGAGATGGGCGTGCCGCTTCGGCGCATCCACACCGAACGATTCAACCTCGCATGAGATCTTGAGACATCGACTCGCAAGCTACTTGATGTGGGGGACAGTCGCATTCGTTCTCGCGCTCTCCCTGCTCTTCGCCTGGATCGCCCAGCGCTGAGGGATCCAGCGCGTCAATCACTCCACGTCCAGCAATGATCGCAGTGGTCGTGTCCCTGCATGAGCGTCTTCGAGCGTGTGACCTGCCCCCCATGATCCGGTCCAAACGCAATGTCAGAATCGACATCGACTTGCACTCAGGGAGAGGAAAGCACTCATGCGAACGACAAGGTTCTCCGAGACCGAGATACGAACAGCGGTTTGGAGCCTGGGGGACTCGAACCTTGCGGAGCGCGACCGAGAAGCTTCGCATGAAGGTTCTAGGTACAGTGACGTGAGGCGTACCGGGCATGGAACTCTCGACCTCCTATACTAGAGGTCGAGGTGATCGTCGTGCGGAGATTCTTCTGCCCGTCTTGCAGTGAAGTCTGTCGTTCGTCAGACGCCCTGGTTCTGTGCGATGCGTGCGGCACCACAATGGCCCCGATCGACGAGTGCCTTCATGTCTCGGTTCCTGATAAGCCGGGTGAGCTCGCCGGTTTCCTCAGGGCTTTGGCGGAGAGAAACGTCAACGTCACAGCACTCCGTGTGATCGCTCGACGATCAGGCGAAGCGCACGTCCTGTTCTCCGTCGACGATGTCAAGGCTGCGTTGGAACTTCCTGGCGTTCAGCGTGCGGAAGAAGTCGCCCGGCTCTCCGATGTCGCATGCATCGACTGAGGTCGCCGGAATCGGGGCAGCCAGATCAAGATGTCGTCACATCCGACATCCCGCGACACAGCACTCCCGTCCGCCCGAACACGGTCCCGTCACAAACCGCTCGTCATCGAATCACACGGCAGCCGGAGAATAGAACAACTGCCTCCAACGCGCTCGATCGGGCACGCATCTGACGAGGTGATACGATGGCCAAAGAGAGTGACCCGGCTCGCCGGGATCTGGAGATCCGTGGCATGCATTGCGCTTCCTGCGTGCGAAGCGTCGAGAAGGCTCTTCACAGTATCCCGGGTGTTCGTTCCGCGCAGGTGAATCTTCTCGCCGAACGTGCCACCGTCGAAGTCGATGCGAGCGTTCCGACGGAAGAACTCCTCCACGCCATCGAAGAGTCCGGATTCTCCGCCCGCGCTCTCCCGGATACGCCGACCAACGACTCCAACCAACGTCGCTTCGCCATCGCCGGGATGTCTTGTGCGTCTTGTGCGGCTGCAGTTGAGCGTACGCTACGAGCGGTCCCGGGCGTTGAGTTCGCGACCACATCGGTCGCAAATGGCGAAGCGATCGTCTCGCTCTCTGAGCCTGTCGCGGACGCGGTTCTTGCCGCCGCGGTGAGAGGCGCAGGCTACGAACTCGTGTTGGAAGGCGCCCGCGGGGACGCTCTCGATCCCGATCGGAAGCGTATCCAGGAGGCGAAGAAGCGCGCCCGACTCGCCTGGCTTCTGGCCATTCCGATCATCGGATGGATGATTCCTGAGATGGCGTTCGGCCTGATGTGGCCCTCTCCTCTGCTCTTCCATCTCGGGATGGTTTCGCTCGCCACCCCGGCGCTGTTCTTCGCCGGGCGACAGACTCTCCGGACTGGGCTCCGCGCCGCCTTGAAGCGATCTCCGACGATGGACACGCTCATCGCGCTCGGGACGCTTGCATCGCTTGCCACCGGCTTCGCCGCCGTCGCCGCCGTGATCGCCGGAACCTCTCCGATCCTCGACTACGCGGGCGTCTCGGCCATGATCATGGCCTTCCATCTGACCGGGCGGCTGATCGAGGCCCTCGCTAGAGGGCGTGCATCTCAGGCGATCAGGCGCCTAATCACGCTGAGCGCGAAGACGGCCCGCGTTCTCCGCGACGGCCTCGAGACGGACGTGCCGGCAGACGAACTGCGAATCGACGACGTGATGATCATCCGACCGGGAGAGCGAATCCCAACGGACGGAGTCATCCTCTCCGGAGAGAGTCACGTCGACGAGTCCATCGTGACCGGAGAATCAATGCCTGTCTCACGACGCGCCGGAGATCCCGTGATCGGCGCCACGATCAACGGCAACGGCCTGCTGCGAGCGCGCGCCACCAAGGTCGGGGCGGAGACGTTTCTCGCCTCGGTGATCCGAATGGTCGGGGACGCACAGGCGACGAAGGTGCCGATTCAGGCGCTCGCAGACCGGGTCACGGGCGTCTTCGTTCCCGCTGTCCTCGGACTCGCGCTGTTGACTCTCATCCTTTGGCTGGCGGCCCCCGCCGCCCTGCAGGCGATCGCCTCCGGAGCGAGCGGCTTCCTTCCTTGGGTAAACGCCAGTCTTTCTCCGCTCTCGCTGGCCCTGTTCGCAGCCATCGCTGTACTCGTGATTGCCTGCCCTTGTGCGCTGGGGCTCGCCACGCCCACCGCGCTGATGGTCGGAACGGGCCGCGGCGCCGAGCACGGCTTGCTGATCCGATCCGGCGAGGCGATCCAGCTTCTGCGGGACGTGAGAACGGTCGTCTTCGATAAGACGGGGACGATCACCGAGGGAGCGCCGGCGGTCACCGACATCGTCGCCGTCAACACTCCCGAAGAGGAGATCCTACGTCTCGCCGCCTCCATCGAGCACGACTCCGAGCATCCGCTCGGTCGAGCCATCGTCGCCGCCGCACAAGAGCGTGGGATTCCTCTCGCCGATGTCGAAGGGTTTCGCGCTGACCCGGGCAAGGGAGTTCTCGGCCGCCTCGCCGAGGACGAGGTGCGCGTTGGGAGCAGGGATTGGATCGCTGCGTCCGGCCACTCGATCTCCGTGACAGCGGAAGCGCACGGGCGCCTCGAGGCGGAAGCAAAGACGGTCGTCTCCGTCGCCACAGCGTCGGCTGGTCTGATCGGCCTCGTGGCCATCGCCGACCCCGTGAAAGCTCGCGCTCGGGCCGCGATCGACGAGCTGCGTGACCTCGGCATCGAGTCGCTACTCCTGACTGGAGACAATCAGGCGACCGCCCGCGCCGTTGCCCATGCCGTCGGCATCCATCGCGTCATCGCCAACGTTCTCCCGGCGGACAAGCTTCGGGTAATCCGAGAACTACAACAGGGCGGCCGCCCCATCGCCATGGTCGGAGATGGCGTCAACGACGCCCCCGCACTGGAGGCCGCAGACGTCGGCATCGCCATCGGCACGGGAACCGACATCGCAATCGAGGCGGCAGACGTTACGCTCGGTTCGGGGGAGCTCTCCGCCGTCGTCCGCGCAGTTCTGCTCTCGCGAGCGACGTTCCGCACGATACGCCAGAATCTTTTCTGGGCCTTCGTCTACAACGTGTTCGCTATTCCCCTCGCCGTCCTCGGTCTTCTTCATCCCCTGATTGCAGAAGCGGCGATGGCCCTCTCGTCGGTGACCGTCGTCGGGAACGCGAATCGCCTCCGTCGGGCGAACATCGAGACCCGCACAGCCACCATGGCAGGCCCGATACGTCGATAGCCGCCTTCTGTTGCCTCCCTCTCGGCGCGCGGTATAATGCCGCGTGCCAGCGGCAACGGAATTGCTGTTGGCATCAATCCTTTCTGCACCCGGAGGTCAGAGAGACATGAAGGTAACGCTCACGGCGATCAAAGCAGACGTGGGAAGCATCGGCGGGCACATCTGCCCGAGCAAGGAGCTCCTGGCGGCGGTCGAGAGCACGGTATCCGAGCAAGGCAAAGATCTGATCATCGACTACGCGTTGAATTACACTGGCGACGACGTCGCCATCCTCCTGACGCACGATCGGGGAATCGACGACGAAGATGTTCACCGATTGACCTGGGACGCTTTCCTCGCGGGAACGGAGGTGGCGAGACAGCAAGGTCTCTACGGCGCCGGCCAGGACCTCCTGAAGGACGCGTTCTCCGGCAACACGCGTGGGCTGGGCCCGGCCGTCGCGGAGATGGAGTTCGAAGAGCGGCCGAACGAGCCGTTTCTCATGTTCACGGCCGACAAGACCGAGCCGGGGGCCTACAATCTCCCGCTCTACCTCGCGTTCGCAGACCCGATGTACAACGCGGGTCTGATCCTCTCCCCCACGGGCGGAAAGGGATACCGATTCACCGTCATGGACGTCGATCATACGGATGGCGATCGCGTGGTCGAGCTCGTGACCCCGGAGGAATCGTATGACCTGGCTGCTCTCCTGCGCGACAACGGTCGATTCGTCGTCGAGTCCATCCACACGCGCCACGATGGAGACATCGCCGTTTCCTCTTGCACGACGCGTCTGCGCAACATCGCGGGCAAGTACGTCGGCAAGGATGATCCGATCATGCTAGTGCGGACGCAGAAGAACTTCCCTGCGACCGGAGAGATCCTCGCCCCGTTCGAGATCTGCCACTACGTCTCAGGCTTCATGCGTGGAAGCCACGTCGGCCCGCTGATGCCGGTCAAGTCGAGAAGCAGCGTCTCCTTTTTTGACGGACCGCCGATTGTGTCCTGTCTTGCGTTCTCGATTCGCAACGGCAAGCTCACCGGCCCGGTCGACGCATTCGATCACCCGTACTGGGAGTGGGTGCGTCGGAAGGCCGCCCAGAAAGCCCACGCCATTCGCGAGCAAGGATTCTCCGGACCTGCAATGCTCGGGATCCACGACCTGGAGTACGTGGGCATCAGCCATCGGTTGACCGCGCTCGACGAGCGGTTCACCGTGCGCAACGAATAGCCATGCCAAGTGAGACACTCACCGACCGAATCTCGCGCACTCTGTTCACGGAGGAAGAGATTCGTCGGCGAACCGACGAGATCGCCGCAGCGATCGTCGAAGACTACACCCACGGCGACGTGGCAAAGGATCCGAAGGGCCGGCCGCTTCTGCTCGTTTGCATCCTGCGCGGCGCCCTCATCTTCGCGGCGGATCTCGCCCGGCGAATGTCGATCCCCCTCCAGTACGACCTGATCAGCGTTTCGTCGTACGGGAACGGCACCGCCCCAGGCGCCGTGCGCTTGGTCAAGGACCTAGAGATGCCGATCGAGGGTCGCGACATCCTGATCGTCGAAGACATCATTGATACCGGCTACACAATCGACTACCTCCGGCGGAGCCTCGAAGCTCGCAGGCCTGCATCGCTTCGGGTCTGCACGCTGATCGATAAGGTGGCCCGCCGGGAGGTCCAGTCCGACATTGACTACGCCGGATTCGCTCTCCAGGAGGACGCGTTTATCGTCGGGTACGGAATGGACTACGCCGAGCTCTATCGGAATCTCCCGTTCATCGGAGTACTCAAGCCTGAGTACATCCACTGATGGACAACGACGCCTTTCTCACCCTCGGGATCGAGACGTCGTGTGATGAGACTGCCGTTGCGATCCTCTCCGGCGAGACCGACGTTCGCGCGAATTTGGTCTACTCGCAGGCCGATCTCCATGCCCGGTACGGTGGCGTTGTGCCGGAAGTCGCGTCCCGGAATCATCTCGCGAAGCTGCCGTACCTCGTTCGACAGGCGCTTGCCGACGCCCGACTCGAGGTGGCCGATCTCTCCCTCATCGCGGCGACGCGCGGGCCAGGACTCGTTGGGCCGCTTCTGGTGGGGCTCTCCCACGGAAAGGGGCTCGCGTACGGACTCGACGTCCCATTCATCGGGGCCAATCACCTCGAGGGACACATCTTCTCGGTGCGTCTGGCCAACGAGTTGTTCGAGCCTCCGTTCATGGCGCTCATCGTCTCCGGCGGCCACACGAGCCTGATCGAAGTCAGGGCCTTCGGACAGTATCGCACCGTCGGCGCAACCGTCGACGACGCAGCTGGTGAGGCGCTCGACAAGATCGGCAAGATGCTCGACATCGGCTACCCCGCGGGAGCCGAGATCGATCGGCTTGCCAGGAAAGGAAATCCCTCGGCGATCCATTTTCCGAGGCCGATGGCCGCGTCAGCCGGATTCGACTTCAGCTTCGCCGGCCTGAAGACGTCCGTGCTCTACCATCTGCGAAAACACCCGCGCGAACGCCCCGAGGATGTCGCCGCCTCCGTATTGGCCAGTGTGGTTGAGATTCTTACGAAAAAGTCGATCGAAGCGACCCGGCGATATCACATGGATCAGCTCGTGGTCGTCGGCGGTGTCGCCGCGAATACCCACCTGCGAGAGGGACTGACAAGAAGCGGGGAAGAGCGTGGGATTCTGGTATCCTTCCCGCCCACAAGCTTCTGCACGGACAACGCGGCGATGATCGCGGCGGCCGCAGCCTTCCGCCATCTTCGGCTGGACGAGCGCCACGACCTCTCGGTGGCTCCGGACGCCTCTCTGGCATTCTGATCCGGCTCGAAGGGGCGCGAGTCCCTCTCGTCAGTGAGTTCTGCGGGCCGGTCAGTTCAAGGATTCCTCAGCCGGCGCTGGCGTTTCCTGCGTCCCGAGCACGTGCTTCATCGACGCGATAGCAACCTCGATCATGTCGTCGGTCGGCGTGGCCGTCGTGAGTCGCTGCAGCCAGAGGCCGGGCTGTGCGAGAAGTCTTACCCACCAGCGATCGAAGGACCGCCCGCTGAACCGCAGGGCTTCGTATGAAATACCCGCAACGATCGGAAGCAGGAGTAGGCGTGAGATGATCTTCAGCCACAGGACCGGATTGCCGACAAGAGAGAACACCAGGATCGCGATCACGAACACGGTCATCAGGAAGGCCGTGCCGCAACGCGGATGGAGCGTCGTGTGGCGGCGCGCATTCTCTACAGTCAACTCCTCGTCCGCTTCGTACGTGTACACGACCTTGTGCTCCGCCCCGTGATACTGAAAGACGCGGTGGATGTCCTTCACCCGCGAGATGACAACGAGGTAGACGAAGAAGATCGCCAGCCGGATCATCCCCTCCACCAGATTGAATAGGACCGCGTTTCCAAGTCTCAGAACGGAGATCGCGTTCGTCGCGTAGAGAGGCAGCACGATGAACATCACGATGGCGACGAGGATCGCGACCGCGAATGTGAAGAAGGTGCCCTTCTTGCTGAGCTGCTCTTCCTCAGGAAAGGCGAGCTGCGTGGAGAGATTGAGGGCACGAATTCCGAGAGACATCATGTCGTAGAGGCGAAAGACCCCACGAACGAACGGGATCTTTCCGAGTTTCTTGAAGCGGGTTCTGGCAGGCATCGATCGAACAATCAGCTGCCCATCCGCCTGACGACGAACGGCGAGCGCGATCCGCTCGCCGTCCTGCATCATCACACCTTCAATAACAGCTTGTCCGCCGACAGGCGGCTTCACTGGCCGTCCTCTTCCGCGTTGGAGTACTTCCGGTTGAACCGCTCGACGCGCCCCTCCGTGTCGACGAATCGCTCTTCGCCGGTGAAGAAAGGGTGACACTTCGAGCAGATGTCGACGTGCAATTCCTCCACGGTGGCGAGGGTCTCGAACTCCGCCCCGCATCCACAGCGGACGGTCGTCTTCTTTAATTCTGGATGGATCCCCTGCTTCACGTCGGGTCCTCCGATGCCGTTTAGCGCTTCGAGTACTGCTCGCTCTTGCGCGCCTTGCGACGATTGATCTTCTTCCGCTCGACTTCGCGGGCATCGCGGGTCAGAAGGCCCGCCTTCTTCAACGGCAACCGATACTCGTCGGTCACACCGCACAAGGCTCGCGCGATGCCAAGGCGGACCGCCCCGAGCTGTCCTGTGAACCCGCCGCCGCGCACGTTCGCCTTGACGTTGAACTTCCCGACCGTCCCGGTTACGTAAAACGGCGCCTTGAGCGTCTTCTCCAGATGCTCGGCGGGCGACTCGTACGACGAGAAGTACTCGACCGCCGGTCTGTTGTTGATCAGAAGAGTGCCGTCCCCTTCTGACATGTAGACGCGGGCCGTCGCGGACTTGCGCCGTCCCACGGCGTGAATCGCGTCATTCACTCGCTTCGGTAATCGTCTCTCTCCCTGCTCCACGGAAAGGATTGCACCTCCTGAAGGCTTGCACTCAAGGCAAGCGGATGAATGATAGCGGAGCCCATCGACCCTGTCAACGACGCTTCTCGTACGCGAAACCGGCGCGGCCGCACCTTTCCCTGCTGAAGGCGACCGGCGAGGAGCTTCCGGTCTCCGGCTAGAAGAACAGCTTCACCAGACGACGGAGGAACCCGCTCTCCATCCGCCCCATCATCCAGTTCTCCGCAACCCGCTTGCTCAGGAACGACATCGACGGGAACGCATGCTGGAGGAACATGATCTTGTGGATCCGCAGGCGGTTCTGAATCGCCAGCCCCCACTCGTTGATCATCTCGCCCGCACCCTCTCCGATGATCCGCACGCCGTAGATCCGACCAGTGTCGCTGACGAACGCCTTCACCGAACCGACCGTCACGCCTTCTGCAATGGCGGCGCCGTAGTCCTCGTACTTCGATTCGAGCAACTCGTAGGGGACATCATGCTCCTTGAGATCGCGCTCGAGGAGGCCGACGTGCGCAATCTGCGGGTCGGTGAAGACCGCCCACGGCACGACGTATCGGCGGAAGTCCCGCTTAAACGGCCACGGGGCCATCGCGTTGATCAACGCAAGCATCCCCTGATGCATCGCAGCGTGCGAGAAGAGATGGGCGCCGTTGCAGTCTCCCGGTGCGTAGATGCTCCGGCAGGTCGTGCGAAGATTCCGATCGACACGGATGCCTGTGTCGTCGTATTCGACGCCCGCGTTTCCCAGCCCCAGCTCGGTGAGGTCATAGCGACGCCCTGCAGCGACGAGGAGTCGCTCGCCCCGGAGCGTCTCGCCACGATCGGTCCGAAGCGCAACTGAGCCATTCTCATCCATCACACGCTGGATGGTTCGATCGTTGCACACGTAGATCCCCTCGTCGGCGAACACGCTCTCTAGAAGCCTTCCGGCGTCCGCATCGCCGTGCGGCAGCAGGTGCCTGTCCATGTGAACGAGCGAAACGCGGCAGCCGAGCCTGGAGAATGCCTGTGCCATCTCGCATCCGACCGCGCCTCCGCCGAGGATGACGAGAGATTCCGGGATCTCGTTGAGGCCGAAGACTGTCTCGTTGGTCAGGTACTCGACCGAGTCGAGTCCGGATATCGGCGGGATCGCAGGCCGCGTCCCCGTGCAGATGAAGACCTTCTTCGCCGTATGCCGTGCATCGCCGACGGCCACCGTGTGAGCATCGACGAAGGACGCGGAGCCCTCTCGGAGCTTCAGATCCACCTTCTCGAACATCTTGGCCGTCTTCTTCTCGTCGATGAACTGTAGGTGCTCGGCAATCCGAGCGAAGGGTTGCGTTGGCTTTGGCGCTTCGACCTCGGAGAGGGCGAGGCCGGCCATCTTGGTGACCGCGTGGCGTGCGTGTGCCATTCGCAAGAGCGCCTTCGACGGAATGCAGCCAACGCTCATACACTCCCCGCCGAGATTGCGCCGCTCGATCCCGAGAACCTTCAATCCCATGTGAGAGGCCATGATCGAGACCGCCATCCCGGCCGGCCCAAGGCCGATCACGCAGACATCGTAGTCGTATCGCATCGAACCTACCTCGCTTCTTGTGCACCCCCGTACGAACTCGAGCGAGTATACCGAGCCCCTCTGAGGTTGGCATCAAGTCACGGTAGTCTACGCCTGCCCCGGGGCAAGCTGAATGCTACAATCAAGACCCCCAAGGAGGTCCGACATGACAGAACCCATGGTCGCAGTCTGCGGTCTCACATGCTCGAACTGTCTGGCATTCATCGCAACGCAGGCCGGGGACGACGAAGCGTTGGTCAAGGTTGCCGCTCGATGGAGTGAGGAGTATGGTGGCCAGCTCTCCGCTGAGGACTGCTCTTGTAACGGCTGTCTCAGTCCGGCGGGGCCGTGGATGTCGCACTGCAGCGAATGCAAGATACGCGCCTGCGGCGTGGAGAAGGCCGCGGACAACTGCGCCCTCTGCAGTGCGTATGCTTGCGACAAACTCACCGAGTTTCTCGAGTTCGTGCCCGAGGCGAAACAGACACTCGAGGCGATTCGGGCAGCACGCTAGCTGCTGTCTCACCTCGAAGACCGCCCGGCGAAGTCCCTTCACGCCTAGGATTGACGTGGCCCGCCCTGTTGCTTACTCTAACTCGTCAGTCTGCCTGACAACTTGCCCTGGAGCTTGGTCCCTCGAGGAGCGAGCCACAATGATTCCCGTTGTTCGGGAAAGGAGCCTGCATGGCACACATCAGCGAGTTGGAAGCGTCTCTGCGCCCACCGGCGATGGACATGCCTCCGTATCCGCCGAAGGCGATCACCCTCGCAAGCGGCGAGACAATGGTCGTGCGGCAAGTCAGCCGCGACGAGGTCCCGACCCTGCTCGAGGCGATCTATCCGCTCCTCTGGGTTGAGCGAGACTTCTACGACATCGTCGCCGCGAGGCTGTTCGGAGAGCTTCTCGCCTACAAGCGATACCGCGTGAAGGACGAGTATGTGCTCGCCGGGGTGATCGACGGCGTGCTCGCCGGGATGGTCAATGGACGTCTCGTCAATCACAAGACAGGGATGAGCTACCACACGCTCACGATCCGACGTGGACTGCGGGTCGGATCGCACCTGTTCGCGTCCAAGATGGAGTACCACATCGAGCACTGCGGGCAGGAAGAAGTCCTGATCGTCGCCGAGAGCCCGATCGGCTTCCGGCGATGGATGATTGAGTACCCGCTCGAGAAGCGGTTCGAAGTTCAACACGAGCTCGGCGGCGTGCCATCCTGGATCTTGCCGAAGGAGACGTACTACAACGCGAAGCCCCGCCTAGTTACAGGACGACGCCCTGTCCCGGCGGATCTCATTCGCAGTGCGGAGAGGATCGTCCTTCCGGAGGAGGAGGCCGTCGTGAGGCAAGTCGCCGGCGAGAAGGAGGGCAAGGAATGAAACCCGTCTACATCGCCGGCGCGGGAATGACGAAATTCGGCCGCTCGGAATGGTCGTTGATCCGCCTGGCTAGCGAAGCCTCGCGCTCTGCGCTCCATCATGCGAACCTCGGCAAGATCCCCGTGGACGGGGTTGTCGTCGCCAACATGGGCGCCGCCCGGATCAACAAGCAGACGGCGCTCGGAAGCGCTCTCGTCGACCAACTCGCCCTCTACCCGGCCATGGCCGAAGCGGTCGAGAACGGCCCGGCGTCCGGTGCGTCGGCGTTCAAGGTCGGTTGCCAGGCGATCGCGTCTGGAATGGCTGACGTCGTCCTCGTGACCGGCGTCGAACGGATGCGCGTCGTTAACGGTCTCGAAGGAACCGACTTCGTCGCCAGCCTGTCGCACCCCGAAGCCGAGTACATCTACGGCGTCACGCTGCCATCGCTCGCGGGGATGTTAGCCCGCCTCGTGATGAGCCGCCACGGTGTCGAGCGCAAGCACCTCGCGATGGTCGCAATCAAGAACCACGAGAACGCAACGAAGAACCCGTACGCACACATCCAGCAGACGGTGACCATGGAAGGCATCCTGACGCTCCCGGAAGCGGCGGTGAACAACCCGCCAATCGCTGAGCCGCTCCACATGTTCGATTGCTGCCCGGTCAGCGACGGGTCAGCGGCAGTCGTCCTCGTGTCGGAGGGCATCGCGGCGAAGCTCGACGCGCCGAAGGTCCGAATTGCCGGGATCGGCCAGGCGACAGACACACATGCGGTACACGAGCGAGAGGATCCAACCGACCTGAAGGCCGTCCGGCTCGCAAGCGAGAGGGCGTTCGCAATGGCTGGTCTGAAACCCGGGGACATCAACGTCGCTGAGCTGCACGATGCATTCACGATTCTCGAGATCGCCGAGAGCGAGGCGGCCGGCTTCTTCCCGCGCGGAGAAGGGCACAAAGCGCTCGAACGCGGCGAGACGAAGCTCGACGGAAAACTCCCGATCAATCCGTCCGGCGGCCTCAAGGCAAAGGGTCATCCGGTTGGGGCGACCGGCGTCGCGCAGTTGGTCGAACTTGCGTGGCAGCTGCGCGGAGAGGCTGCCGCTCGCCAAGTAAAGGATGCAAAGGCCGGCTACGCCTGCAATTTCGGGGGGTTCGGCAACAACGTCGTCGCCACGGTGCTGCAGAGGGAGGCGAAATGAGCCACGAAGTCACAGGAGCGAAGTGCACGTCCTGCGGAACCACCAACTACCCGAAACGAGCGGTTTGCTCAAACTGCAAGAACGAGACGTTTGAATCCGTTGCGATCGGCGGCGTGGGGAAGGTGTTGACCTACACCGACGTCTACGCGCTCGCCATCGACTACGAAACGCGATACCTGCGTCTCGCGATCGTCGAGCTCGACGACGGACTCCGCGTGACCGGCCACCTTCTCGACGACGAACCGAAGCTTGGCAAGCGGGTGAAGACAACGATCGGCGTCGTCCGCAATCCTGGCGACAAGCCGCTCTACGGATTCCAGTTCGTGCCCACGTAGAAGGTCACTGCGACACAGTGCCGCCGTTCGAAGAGGCGACTCTCTCGCGTTCGCGCGCTGGCGTGACGCCTGGGGCACCCTCCGATAGAATCGGGTCACCATTCGACCGATCGAACAAGAGGGGGTTCGGAGTGCAACTCGCCGATTGGGTTCGACGTGAAGGCCAGGTTCTGTCCGATGAGTTTCTACGGGTCGACGGGTTTCTCAACCACCGCATCGCACCTGCATTCATTGCCGAAGCGGGCCGCAATATCTCGACGCGGTTTTCGGAGCAGGGCATCACGCTCGTCCTAACCGCCGAGGCGGCCGGGAACGTCGTGGCCTACGAAATCGCGAAGCGTCTGGACGCGAGGGCCGTCTACGCGAAGAAGGGGAAAGCCTCGACCATGGCCCATCCGTTGATCCGCAGTCTTCGATCGCCGACGAAGGGCACCCAGACGGAGATCGCGGTCTCGCAGGATTACCTGACGTCCACGGAGCGGGTTCTCATCGTGGACGACTTCCTCTATCAGGGAACGACGAGCGCCGCCCTGGCCGATATGGTCATCGAGGTAGAAGCTACCCTCGTCGGATTCGCGTTCATCATCGAGAAGGCATTCGCCGGGGGGCGAGAGACGCTATCGCGCTTCCCCGCCCCGGTCGAGAGCCTGCTGCGCGTCGAGCGGATGGATCCGGAGACGGGCACCATCACCTTCTCCAACCAACCGCCACTCGCGACCGCTGACGAAGAACCCATCGGACCGTGAGCGTTCTCGTTCTCGACTTCGGTTCGCAATACACCCAACTGATCGTCCGACGTCTGCGCGAGCTGAACGTCCTCTCCGTCGTTCTCCCGGGAATCGCGCCGATCGAACGGATTCGTGCTGTCGGCCCAGAAGCCATCGTCCTCTCCGGCAGCCCGTACTCGACGAGCGCGGAGAGCGCCCCCCGCCCAGACATCAGGCTCTACGATCTAGGACTACCGATCCTCGGCATCTGCTACGGCTTCCATCTCTTGGCTCAGCACTTCGGAGGCCGCGTTGCCCCGACGTCCTCCCACGAATACGGGCGCGCCCGGCTCACGAAAGCCGACGGCCCGCTGTTCGAACGCGTCAGCCCCGAAGCGCAGGTCTGGATGAGTCACGCCGACTCGGTCGAAGTGCTTCCCGACGGCTGGGCGGTGGTCGCTTCCTCTCTCGAGAACCCGATCGCCGCGGCCTCCTCGCCCGATGGCAGGCTCGTCGGTTTGCAGTTTCATCCGGAGGTCTCACACACGCCGATTGGCCCAGACCTGCTGGCGCGATTCCTCGACCACGCCGGCGTGCTCCGCGACTGGACTCCTGCCGCCATCCTAGACCGTCTCGCCGCGCAAACGGCCGAGCATGCCAAAGGCGAACGCGTTCTACTCGCCGTCTCAGGCGGGGTCGATTCCAGCACGCTGGCCCTCCTCCTCGCCAGCATCGGCCTCGATCATCTCGGCGTCTTTGTCGATCACGGCCTTCTCCGCGAGGGAGAACGGGAGGAGGTCGCGACGATGCTGTCGAAGCTCGGCGTGAACTTGAAGGTGGAGGACGCGGCACCCCGTTTCTTCTCAGAGCTTCGCGGTGTCGAGGATCCCGAGGCGAAACGCCGGATCATCGGTCGAGAGTTCGTGAGCGTCTTCGAGAACGCAGCGCGCGCCGACGGGCCGTTCCGCTTTCTCGCGCAGGGGACCCTCTACCCGGACGTGATCGAGTCGGCCGGCAGCGACAGCGCGGCAAACATCAAGAGCCACCACAACGTTGGCGGACTTCCCGAGCGGCTGGGCTTCGACTTGCTCGAGCCGTTCCGTCTGCTGTTCAAGGACGAAGTCCGCGAGCTGGCGCGTCTCCTCGGCCTTCCGGTGGCGATCCGCGAGCGTCACCCATTCCCCGGGCCCGGCTTGGCGATCCGTGTGCTCGGAGAGGTGACACCGGAGAAGGTGAATGTTGCGAGGCGCGCCGACCACATCTTCATCGAGGAGCTCCGCGCCTCGGGCTGGTACGAGAAGGTGTGGCAGGCACTCGCCGTCCTGATCCCCGTCCGAACCGTCGGCGTCGCCGGAGACGAGCGCCGCTACGGTGCCGTCGTTGCCCTGCGCGCCGTGGCGAGCATCGACGGGATGACGGCGGACTGGGCCCGCCTTCCCGACGACCTGCTCGCTCACATCTCAGGGAGGATCACGCGGGAGATCCCGGAGATCGGCCGGGTGGTCTACGACATTACGAGCAAGCCTCCGGCGACGATCGAGTGGGAGTAGCACTTGCCTTGCACGACAGGCAGTCGCCTGCTGCACGCAGAAGGTTACCGCAAGCCCAAGGGCTTGCGGTCGCACGGGCCCGGCGAAGCATCCCTTTGCATTCCATCGCGTTCCTGATACGATGCCCTTTCGGCTGCTCACCAGAACGAGACTCATCCCCTTGGGAGCTGTGAATCATGGACTACGATGTCGCAATTGTCGGTGCCGGTTCGGCCGGGCTGTTCGCCGCTCTCGTCCTCTCCGAGGCAAAGCTCCGCGTGTTGGTCCTTGAGCGCGGGCTTGCACCCAAGGAGCGGGAGAGCAACACCTATGGCGTCGGCGGAGCGGGAACGTTCTCCGATGGCAAGTTGAACCTCACCACGAAGATCGGCGGAGATCCTGCTGCGATCGGCTGCACAGAGGACGAACTCCTCCAACTTATCGAGCAAGTCGATGACACCTTCACTCGCTGCGGCGCGCCCGCCAACTACTCTGGCGACGACGCAACAGCACTGGCGAAGCTCTATCAAGGCGCGGCGCAGGCCGGAATCGAGTTCATCGCCGGCAGGCAACGCCATATCGGCACAAGCCGTATCCGCGAGGTCATCGACGCCCTTTACCACGACCTCATCGACCGCGGCATCGAGTTCCGACTCGGCTGCCGTGTCGAGGGGATCTCAACGGAAGAGGACGGCTTCTCGGTTGCCCTCGGAAGCGAGAGCGTCTCGGCTCGGTATGTGATCGCCGCACCCGGGCGGAGCGGCGCTTACTGGCTTCGAGAGGTAACCCGATCGCTCGGCGTCGGGCCAGCGTTCGGCCCGCTGGACGTCGGCGTCCGCCTCGAGTTTCCGGCCGAGATCTACGAGCCGATCGAGAGCATCATGTACGACGCCAAGCTGCGGGTGCGCACGCCGACGTACGATGACATGGTCCGCACCTTCTGCACCAATCCGCGCGGCTTCGTGGTCCGCGAGGACTACGACGACTTCGCACTGGTCAACGGACACGCCGAGAATGAACGCAAATCGAAGAACACGAACTTCGCGCTTCTCGTCCACGTCGAGCTAACCGATCCGGTCGAGGACACAACACAGTACGGCCGTGCGATTGCCGAGCTGGCGACGACGATCGGCGGCGGTCGGCCGATTCTGCAGCGCCTGAAGGATCTGCAGCAAGGTCGACGCTCGACGTCAGAGCGAATCAGTCGCGTGCGTATCGACCCGACGCTGCGCGAGTTCACGCCAGGCGACGTCTCGATGGCTCTGCCTCAGAGGATCGTCGTCGACATTCTCGAGTCGATCGAGCGACTCGATCGGATTCTCCCCGGGCTCGCCTCCGACGGCACACTGATCTACGCGCCAGAGATCAAATTCTATGACACACGCTACAACGTCGGTCCCGGAATGGAGACCGCGCTCTCGGGCTTCTTCGTCGTAGGAGACGCATCCGGTCATTCGCGTGGGATCGTCTTCGCCGCCGTCACAGGAATCCTCTCCGCGCGACGTATCCTGTCCGACTCCGCGTAACGCGCACGGCCTCTCCGCCGTCCCCGAACGCAGGAGGCCGCCTCCCCCGAACCCAGAGGCTCGGGGGAGGCTCGATCCGTCCCGCTAGGTGACGGACGGAGTGTAAGTGAGGTCGGCCGGCACCTCTTCGTCCTCTTCCGCTGGGAAGACGAGGACTCCGCCTTCGACGAGTTTCCTATCGATCATCATCAGAAGCGGGTCATCCCGACCGTAAGCAAGGACTCGCCCGGCCGCGCGAAGGACACGCCGTCGGACCTCTTGATAGACCGTCGGAGACTCGTCACGCAACGCGTCGATGAAGTCGGCGAAATCTGCGCCTCTCGGAACGAGGACCCGGCTCTCGAGCGTATCGGACACCAGAGCGCTCGACGTGCGCACCACGACGTGTATCTCTCTTGCTTGATCTGCGGTCATGGTGACCCCTCCCGCCGTTCCGCTTCTGGGAGCCCGCAGGCCGGCATGCTCAACGAGTTTGCGTCGGCCAGCTCTCCAACAGCGAGACACCATCGGCGACTGCGCATGTGAAGAGAGAAAACGCAGACTACGCCAACCATCGCGGCAGCCGCAATCCTGCGGTGGAGGCCAAACGGCCGAAGAATCTGCGTGCGAGGGACTCGCCGCGTGCCTTGGCCCATCGTTTGGTGTGTCGTCTTGTACATGACTACCTCCTGTCTTCTCCCTTCCGGAAGATCCCTTGGATCGTTGCGCACGGCCTCTCCGTGCGCCGTGAAGCTATCGAATCCCTCTTCTCTCCAGTCAACGATCTCCCCGCAGCTCCCCGCCCAGGCAGGACGCGACGGCCGAAGCCGAAGCATCCTGCCGGTTTGAGGAGTCAAGGAGGCGCTGCACAGGAGCGAGGCTTGCAGCCCTTCACAAGAAGGCAATCGGGAGGCTCCGTCAAGGCGGCGACTCGTCACGCGGACAGCAGTCGCCCCATGCCGACTGGCTGGGAACCCTCGGGCCAATGGATCCATGTGACGCTCCGTCGCTCTGGACATTCCACTCACCTTCTTTCCTCGTTCGTCCGTCCCTATCTCTTCGCATCAACGAAAAACGCAGGCCGAAGCCTGCGTCTTGTTGTCGGGCTTTCTGTGCTTGTCGGCTAGTTGGTTAGCCCAGCACAGGCCGCCTGACGTTCGTGCGAATGACGTGAAGCGGGAAGAGGACGCGCATTCCCTTATCTCTCGCGCACCACTTCTCACTTCTCATGACCCGTGCATTATAGGTGACCCGAGCCGGCTGTCAAGACCCTACGTCCCATCCCCCACCCGACCGACCGTTCCGCCCCACCTCGTCCTCCACTCCTCGGCCAGGATTGCATAGACATACTCATCGACCCACACGCCGTCGTGATAGCAGTTCTTGATGAAGTGCGCCTCCCGGCGCATGCCGAGGCGTTCCATGAGCCGCCATGACTTCCGGTTGTCCGTCGACGTCATTGCGTAGGCGCGATGAAATCCTTCGCGCAGGAACAGGTGCTCGAGCAGCGCGTTAGCCGCCTCGGTCATGTAGCCGTTTCCCTCGAAGGCTTTCCCGAGGGTCCACCCAATCGCTCCTTGACGCTGATTGCCGAGCTTCTTCGTGTTGAAGCCGGTGTTGCCGACTACGCGGCCGAGGTCCTTCACCTCGATCACGAGCGCGAGCCAGCTCGTGGCTTCGTCGACGGTCATCGTCTTCATCGGCTGCCACCACTTCCGCACACTCTCCTCGGTGAACTGCCAGCCGATGTTGAAGCGACGATGCTGGTCTTCCGCTTCGTGTTTCGAGTAGTCAAGAATGTCAGGGACATCGCGCTCTTCGAACCGTCGAACGATCAGACGAGGCGTCTCTACGTGAAGCGATTGCTTGGCCATGGCGGGATTGCAGCACCCGCCTTCAGACCCAACACGAAGCCAACAAGATCCCGCGCCATTCCTGTTTGACGCTGGCGAGACGCGCGCGCTTACCATGCTCTCGTGTCGTAGGAGGAACCGTGAATCACAAGATTGCCCTTGGGTTGGGACTCCTGATCGTGCTGTGTGGGTCGGGAATCGCGCAGACCGACGTCTCCCTTCACATACCGGAGGGCTCCGCGCCGGTGCTCGACGGTTGCCTCGGCCTCGGCGAGTGGACCGACGCGATCGACCTGCCGTTGGGGGACACGTGCACGCTTCTCGCGAAGCACGCAAGCGGATTCCTCTTCCTCGGCATCCGCGCGCAGACGGGAAGCCAGATCGTGGGCAACGTGTACGTTTCCCGGGACAGCGAGGTTCGGATCCTGCATGCCTCCCACGCTCTCGGCACGGCAACCTACGTCCAGGCTGACGGCACGTGGTCTCTCGATCGATCGTTCGCCTGGGCGTGCCGCAGGCTGGGCTTTACCGACTCTGCCCTCGCTGAGCGGTCCGCCTTCCTCGACGAGAGCGACTGGCTCGCGAGCGTCGTTCGACTCGGCCCTCCCCACCACATGGAGTACCAGATCGCGATCCACGGTGAACCGATGCAGATGCTCTTTCGTTTCGACCTGCATGGAAGCACGACGCCCATCCTCACCTGGCCTATCGATGTCGAGATCGGCATTGAGCCTGGTCCGCTCCCGCAGACAGCCGGATTCCGGCCGCATCTGTGGGGCCTCGTCACCCTCGATTCGAAACCGTAGTGAACCGCCACGAAAGACCCTCAAGCCTCGCCGCTCCCGAAGACGCACCGAGGCTGCCAAGTCGATCCACAGATCGTCAGACCCGGCACGATTCCAGCGCCGCGCATGGATCGGGGCCGTCGTTTCGGGTCTTGGATGGAAGCAAGCGCTGGATCCTCGGCCGCATCGAAGAGCACACTGAACTCATATCGGAAGGTGGATGCGACGCTGCCTGAGTGAACTCGTGCTGCCACGTACCGCACCGCGGGACCGCCGATCCTCGATCCGCGGAGCCTCCCCATGACGCCGCGCCAGCTCACGCCTGGTTGGCTTGCTCCGCTCTCCAACGCTCGATCGCCGGTCGATCCGCCTCCCGAGCCAGGTCAATACGCCGACGCATCGCCTCGAGCGGATCCTCCGCCTCCGTCTTGAACAGGCCTCCCGGAACCTCCGCGTCCGACACTAGATCATCAAGATTCAGGAGCTGCTTCATCCGCAGCGCGTCCATGACGCTCGCTCCCATCCGACAGTTGTTGGTGAACGCGAACACCATGTCGACGTTCGGACGCATCTCCTCGATCCGATTGGTCCACGCCGTGATCTCCATGTCGTCGTACGAGTAGTCGTATCGGTGGCTCGGCGTCGGGTGCTTCCACCACATCTCGGCATTCCGACCGTGCAACCGGTAGTAGGCGATCGGCGAGGTCGCGATGTTCGACGGGCCAGGCAGCCTCGCTAGGCGAGGCAGATCAACGTTGACGAATCCGAGTCCCATATCGCGCAGCATCGAGAACATCTCCTCCCGATACCAGCCGTCATGGCGGAACTCAACGTTGACCGGAATCCCGGCCCCCAGTAGGTTGGCGGCTAGCTTCTCCAAGTGGCTGACCGACGCGGAATCCGGCTTGAAGGCGTATGGGAACTGTGCCAGCAGGCAGCTCAACCGGCCGGCGCTGTGCAGGGGCTCGATGCCTGCCAGGAAAGGTTCGACCACCTCTTCG
>Ga0272441_10003809_pt1 | contig 28201 bp, 21 predicted proteins | sample SSMProp6N_FD_193582 | JGI IMG/M metagenome (GOLD analysis project Ga0272441, IMG submission 193582) | Marine sediment archaeal communities from Little Sippewissett salt marsh, Falmouth, MA, United States - SSM-Prop-6N | ecosystem: Environmental > Aquatic > Marine > Wetlands > Sediment ... | reverse complement strand
AAGTGGAAGCGAAGGAGGTCGAACTCCTCGCATTCGACTGGCCCTTCGTGGACCTGAGACTGGTCACGGGATCCGGTTTCTACGTGCGGTCGCTGGCTCGCGACCTCGGTGAATTGCTCGGCACCGGAGGATACGTGCAGGAGCTGGAGCGAACCCGCGTGGGCTCCTACACCAAGGAAGACGCCGTGCGCCTTGCCGATCTGGCCAAGCCAAACCGACCTGCCTGAGAAACGGATGCCGAGACCGCATTCTCCATGCTCTCTCGCAGTGATTTTCCGTCGAGCGGCCTGCTCTATTTCGTCGACGGCGCCGTCACTACGAATCGAATATTCGCGGTGGCATTGGGGGCGATCTCGAAATCACCTTTCCATCAACGCGCCTCATTTGCTTCTCTCGAATCGGTACGTCCCGACGTCCGACAGGACCGGCGATGCGCTTCTTTGACCGGACGTCTTTCCTTTCCAATCCCCATCCAGGGCGATTCGCACCGGATCGAGCGGCTTGTCTTTGAGGACGATGCTGATCTCGCCGCGACCGACCGTGATGTCCATCCGAACGTTGCGGTACAAGAGATTCTTCAGACTCATCTTCGAGCAGGCGTCGGGGACCAGGGGCGAAATGCAAAGCACACCGGCCGGCTTTGCCTCCAGACCGAGGAAACCGTAGACGACGACAGACGGCACCAGGCTGCTCTCGTAGAACTCGTGGTCGATCCCCAGCCCGCCGGCCGTGCCGCCGCCCTGCAGCGTCGTGCCGCGTTTGCCGCCCTCGTAGTACTTGCGGTATCCACCGGCCTCATGCACGTCGCGCTGCCACGCCAGGATCTCGGCGAGACGCCGCCAGCAATCGTCGGGGCCGAGAACCTTGAGCCGGGCCCAGAGATCATAGAAGCTGAACCCCAGGACCGCCCCACCGTCCTGGACCTGTCCGCCCCAGGGGATTCCCTCGGGCGCGTACCAGCCCTGACCGTACCAGTCGATATTCCGCCGCGTCGTGGCCCGCGGGCCGAAGCGCCAGTGATAGATATCCTTCCCCCGGGAAGTGTCGCCTTCCACGATTCGCCTGCCGTCGATCCAATCCATGATCGATATGGCGTGCTTCCCATCGGCCAGGTCGTACCAGATGGAGTCCAGGTTGAGGAACGTGTAGCCGTAGTCGTAACGGCGACCTTCCTTGTCGATGCTGGCGAAAAATCGGCCCGCCTTGTCGTTCCAAAACAGACGATTGGCAGTCTCCTTCACCTGGGCCGCATGGTCGCGAAGCCGCTCGGGACTCATCTTCAGAACACCCTGCGGCATGTCCCAGCCCGGGTTTTCGGCAATGGCCTGCTCCAGATCGGCCATGGCCACCGTCGCGGCGTGGTACTGATTCGTCGCGTACAGATCGTCCCAGCCAAACGGCATCAAGTCCCAGTAGTTGTTGCCGATTCCATGGCCACCCCGCAACACCGCTTTGCCGTTGGCGTCTCTGGTGAAACCGGCCAGTCCGCCGTGCCCCGGCCAGGGGTTTCGAATGTGCTTGTACTCCAGGCCGCCCATCACGGTTTGCTGGTAGCGCAGCGCCAGGCGCATGCGGTTGATCTGCCGGCGGAGAAAATCAAGGTCGCCCGTCCAGTTGAAGTAGCGCCAACTCGCCAGGATGAAGATAGGATTGTTGATCGAATGGCGCGTATCGTAGGCGGTGAAGAAGGAATCGATCTCGAACCGGCCGTCTGCCTGCCCCGCGGCCAGGCAGATGCGAACGCGCTCGATCGTGCCCTTCCACCTCGGGTGCCGGTACATGGGCATGATGGAATGGAAACAGTCGCGTGACAGAGGCGTCTTGTCAGGATAGAAATAAACCCGGCGATCCGCACCGAACTGCGTCTCTCCTTCGCGGAGCCATTCCACGTAGGAAACAGCGCGCCCTTCGGGGTCGTTCGCCGGTTTCCAGCGCAGTTGCAGGTACGGCGCGTTGAACGCATCGAGCCGATAGCCCTGCGGCGTCGCGATCGTCGGCGAGCGCCCCGTCGCTTCGAGATGCCAGCGGTTGTTCTTGATGCCCAGGGAGCGAACGTTATCGAGAGTCCACAGCGACGCCGCCTTTTCGCCCACGTACTCTTCGCGACCCCAGCCTCGCAGGGCGTTGCCGGCCCAGCCCGGGACCTTCTCCAGCGGCTGAAAGTGCCAGCCAAACGTCTTGCCCTTCACCCGGTCCGGATGGTTGTCTGACTGGGTCCAGAGCGGAAAGGGCCACCCGTCATCGTGGGCATGTGAGAAATGCTGGTGCGTGAGCACGTACCCTTCGTCATCCATCTGCATCCCCAGCAGGTGCTCGCGGTGCACCTCCTGGATCGTCTTGTTCGAGCCGCGAGGCCGGGCGTTGCCCAGCCAGATGTCGGCGGTGAGCAGGTACTCCTTGTTGAACAGCGTCAGGCCGTTGCCGGGGCGATGGTGAAAGTGATACCATAAATAGTGGGTCAGGAGCTGCGCCTGCTCGCTGTGTCCCGAAAACTCGAAGCGCGGAAAATCGCCCGGGACTTTCTCCGTCAACTCCGTGATGACGCCCCGGCTCTCGCCGCCTGTTTTCGAATCGTCTCGGGCCCAAACGCTTACCGCCGACAGAGCGAGCCCCAGTATCGTCAACGCACTGACCATTGTCCTCATGTCACACACCTCGTTTCAAGAAATGTTGAGTCGCGTCACTGGCGCAGTAGAGGGTAGAGAATAACGGCGCAGCGTCCCGAACGCAACCGGGAACAGCGCCCCTGCGTCAGTCCGAACGGCTTGCCCGTTTACACCGGCGGATGCTCTTCGGCGATGATATCGACAACCCCCTCATCTTTCCGGCCGCAACCGGCCCCGGGGTAGGCGCGCATCAGGCTCAGCGTCAGCACCGTGGAAAGGACGTAGCCGACGGGCATGAGCTTGAGCACAAACCCGGTCCCCAACCGGTCGGCAATGGGCACGAACGCCAAAAAGACAACGTCGGCGATACCCCAGGTCCCCCCGACAATGAAGGCCATGCGCTGGCCGAGGTTCATGCCGCTTGCATGCCGGGCCAGCGTAATGGTCAGGATGTACGCGGACATGGAGCAAAAACCTACCCCGAAGAGCAGCCAGACGGCCGCCGCATGCCTGACGAAAATCAGATACAATATCATAAAAGGAACGGAGACGAGAAACGCGTAGAACGCGCACCGCAAATCACCTTTCTTACGTGCAGCGAGCGCCCAGATGAAAGGACCGACGGTGCCACCCCAACCGAACATCGCGGCGGAGAAGCCGCGAAAACTCAGATCGAATCCCAGCTCGTCAAGATACGTGGGAAGAAGAAACAGCACGATGGTGGTAGCGGCGCCCGCCGGCAATCCCGCAACTAACACACGCCAGAACGGCAGCGCCGTCGCCGGGTCCGCACGGGTCTGGCCTGCGCCGGTGTCGCCGCCGTCATCCACCGACAGGCGCACTCTTGCCAGCAAAACCGCGAGGATGCCGACCACGGGACAGAGAGCCAGTGGATACAAGCCCTTGAGCCCATGGGCCTTGACCAGCAGAGAGGCAATGGCCCCGCCGCTGGCAAATCCGAGGAAGCCCGACGTCATAAAGACGGCGGTGCTCAAGCGCGGTGAAATCCGATCGATCACATGCACCGCCCGCAGCCCCTCGGGGTGCGTCACGGCGATTCCGCACCCGCTTACGATCCCCAAACCAATGACCAGGGCAACCCCCACGCCGGATTTCGGAGCCACGGCCATCAGGCATATGCCCGCGCCGAGAACGAGGCCGATATGTAGAAAGAGTGGTTGCGTCTTCTTCGCCCGCATATGGCCGGTGAGCATTTGAACGCCATTGGCCGTCAGCATCAGCGAGAACAAAATGAAACTCCCCAGCGAAAGGCTCAGGGAGAAGTGCTCGCGGATCTCCGGCAGGATGGCCGGCAGCATATTCCCAAACATGTCCACCAGGAAATGAACGCTCGAAAGAACGATCAGTTGCCCCCATTGTGCTCTCAGGGATTGTCTATACATCAGCGCTCCGTTGGTTTACGAAAGACGGTATTGCAAAACAAGTCCTCCGAGGATACCGGATTCGCCGCCAAGTGCAATCGGGAACCGGTCAACAAATGCGTCTCTTCTGTGCAACCGACCGGCGCGATTCAGTCGGCATGAAGCCTTCGCTCAACGACGTAGCGTGTCACGTTGGCTACCGTGTTGACCCAAAGACCATTGTTCGGATCCCGGGCGTATTCGCAGAAGGCCTCGAGCGTATCGGCTCTCGTGGTTTGGCGACCTCCCGCGCCGATCTCATGGCCGCACAGGACCAGCCAGAAGCCCTTCTCGCGAGCCGCCTCGACCAAAGCCCTGAGCTGCTCGAACGTAAGCCCGTCCAATTCCATGGCCATGAGCTGCTCCGGGTCGCAAAAAGCCGGATCGTTGGCGCCCTCGTCCCGCCAGCCGCGACCCGCCAGGAACCGCGACGCCACCAGCGGAACGTAGCTCCTGACCTTCTCGCCCCGGCCCACAAACTTCTGCCCGCACGGATAGGCGAACGTCACCGGACGAACGCCCAACAGCTCGAAGATTTCGGCGCCGGCCCGGTCCAACTCGTCCGCCATCTCCTCGAGCGTGTAGTTTTCCAGGGCCTTCTCGCGCGCCCAGGGGAAGTTGCCCGTGCAAGGGTGACGCATGGAATGGTTTCCGATCTCGTGGCCCGCTGCCGCCGCAGCTCTCCACGCCGGCAGACGCTTTGTCACATTCGACGGGGAAACATAGAACGTGGCCTTGACACCATAATCGTCGAGCAGCGGAATACCGACGTCCGCCTGGCTCAAGCGCGCGTCATCGAAGGTCAGGCTCACGGCGACCCGCTTTCCCGCAGGCCAGACAAAGCCATTGGCCGGTGCCGCTTCGCTGGAAGTCGAACCGGGCTGAGCCGGGCGCCCCTGTGCATTCTGAAAACGATGACAGGAAGCGATAAACGCGGTCCCGATACAGACTGCGGCGATGAAGGCTTTACGCATCATAGTCGAGTCGCTCCGCCTTACGCGAGGCCCCGACACGCGGCACCTGTTAGAGGTTGTACAACTCCTCGTCCTGCAGGACGGTGAAACCGGCGTCCTTCACAATCTTCTCCGCCGCGGCCATTTGCGCCTGCTCGATCTCCATGCAACAGACGCCCGTGCTGTGAGGCTGCAAGACGAAACCGTACGCATCCGTAACGTTGATCTCGTTCTCAGCCAGCACCGATGTCAGCCTGTCGAAGTTGCCCGGCTGATCGGGAACCGAAATCGCCAGGATATCCTTGAGCGCACAGGCACACCCGCAATCCGCCAGCGCCAGGTACGCTTCACTGGGCTTGTTCACGATCAGCCGAAGCAGCCCGTAGTCACCCCGGTCCTGGATCGTAAAGGCACGGATGTCGATGTTGCTCTTATGCAAATTTTCCGAGATTGACTTCAACCGACCCGCGCGGTTTTCCACGAAGATCGTCAATTGCTTTGTCATAGTGCATCTCTCACTCTTTGGGTCTTTCATCGACGACGCGTTTGGCCTTGCCCTCGAAGACGGGCAGAGAGCCTGGTTCATGCAGCTCGACCACCGGATTGATGACGATGGACGACCGTATTTCCTCCTTGATCCTGGTCTTCAGCGCTTCCAATTTTGCCACCTCGCCGAGGAAGAGCTTCGGGTAAATCTCGACCTTCACAGCGAGCCGGTCGAGCGCGCCCTTCTTATCGACGTGGATCTGGTAGTTGGTCGCCACTTCCGGGATCTTCATGATCTTCTCTTCGATCTGCGAAGGAAAGACGTTAACGCCGTTGATAATGAGCATGTCGTCGGTGCGTCCGAGAATTCGCGACAGGCGGCGATGGGTCCGGCCGCACGCGCACGGCTCGGGATGAAGAAACGCCAGGTCCCGCGTGCGATACCGCAGGATGGGCGTGGCCCGCCGAACCAGATTGGTCAGCACCACCTCGCCTTCCTGACCGTCCTCCAGGACCTCCCCCGTGCTCGGGTCGATGACCTCGACGATGTAGGCGTCCTCCCAGACATGCATGTCCTTCTTGCAAACGCACTCGAAGGCCACACCGGGGCCGTTGAGCTCGCTGAGTCCGTACGAATTGTACGCGTCGATCCGGAGCAACTCTTCCAGCTTGCGCCGGGTGTTCTCGGAGTGGGGTTCGGCCCCGATGAAGGCCTTGCGCAACGACAGCTCCTCCCGCGCCGTGCCTTCGGCCTCCAGCCGGGAGTGAATGTGCAGCAGGTAGCTCGGCGTGATATGCAGCACCGTGGTGTGATAATCCTTCATCACCTGGATCTGTCGTTTCGTGTTGCCCCCGCTGATGGGAATCACCGCCATGCCCACGCGCTCGGCGCCGTAGTGCAGGCCCAGACCCCCGGTGAACAGGCCGTACGTCATCATGTTCTGGAACACGTCCGCCGGCACCGCCCCGGTCGCCACGATGCTGCGTGCGACCAGGTCGCACCAGTTGTCAACGTCGTCCCGGGCCAGATAAATCACCGTCGGGATGCCCGTCGTGCCACTGGAAGAGTGGATGCGAACGACCTCACTCATGTCCACCGCCAGCAGGCCCTTGGGGAAGCTGCGCCGCAGATCGTCTTTGGTCGTATACGGAATCCGCCGCAGGTCCTGCAAGCCCGTGATATCCTCAGGGCAATGGATCTGCGCCTCATTCAGCCTCTTGCCGTAAAACGGCGTCTTGAGCGCCCAGCCAATCGTCTCCCGGAGGCGTTGCAGTTGAATTTCTTCAAGCCGAGAACGCTCGGCCGTTTCTATTTCCTGGTTCCAAAAAGGTATGTCCATAGGTCAACTTCTGTCTATCTCACTGTGATATTACATACTATGCAACGGGCCCGCCACGAACTCTCATCGCCTCGCCTCGTACGCCCGAACCGGTCCCGCGTGTCTTCGGCTCAGAGACCACCGATCTCCTTCTCGGTGACCACGGAGATGTTGTTCTTGGCGAGAATCTGCTGCGCGAAATCCGTATCTTCGAATCGGAAGACCAGAAGGGCATTGTCGGTGAACTTCTCGACGAACCCGTACATGTATTCGATATTGACGTCGTTGTCGCTAAAGATTTTGAGCACGGCGGCGAGCCCGCCCGGCCGGTCCCCTACTTCGATGGCCACGACGTCCGTGAAGTTGGCGACGAACCCATTGTCCTGCAACAGCTTGATCGCCGCCGCCGACTTGTCCACCACGATCCGCAGAACGCCGAAGCTCTCCGTCTCAGCGATGGTCAGGGCGCGGATGTTCACGTCGTTCTCGCCCAGCAACGAACACACCTCGTACAGTCTGCCCTTGCGGTTCTCCAGGAAGACAGATATTTGCGTAATCTTCATTTTCCGACCTCTACAGCGACCGCTTGTCCACGATGCGTTTCGACTTGCCCATGCTCCGCTCGATCGTCTTGGGCTCGACGAGAGTCACCTTTACCCCAATGGAGAGGACAGCCGTAATCTCTTTCTTGATCTTGTCGCGAAGCTCGTTGAGCTTCTTGATTTCATCGGAGAAGAACTTCTTCTCGACCTCGACCAGAACTTCCACCTGATCGAGCTGATGGGCCTTTCGATCCACGACGATCTGGTAATAGGGCTGGGTTCCCTCGATCCCCACGAGAACGTGCTCGATCTGCGAGGGAAAGACGTTGATTCCGCGAACGACGATCATATCGTCGGTGCGTCCCTTGATCTTGCTGATCCTCGGGCTGGTCCGTCCGCAACGGCATTTCCCCATGGTCATGCTGACCACGTCTCGCGTCCGGTAGCGGATCAGGGGAATCCCCTGTTTGGTCAAGGTTGTAATCACCAACTCGCCGTCTTGGCCTTCAGGGACGTCGGCGCCGGTGTTCGGATCGATGATTTCGGGATAAAACACGTCGCTGAAGATGTGCAGGCCATCCTTGTAGGTACATTCCTGGGCCACGCCCGGCCCGATGATCTCGGAAAGACCGTAGACGTCGGTGGCGAGCATGTTCCAGGCGCTCTCGATCTCGGCCCGAATCGAGTCGCTCCACGGCTCGGCCCCGAAGATGCCGATTTTCCAGTTCCCCTGCGTCGGGTCGATGCCCATATCCCTGGCTTCTTCAGCCATGTACAAAGCGTAGCTGGGGGTGCAGGCGATGATCCGGGGCTTGAAGTCCTGCATGATCTTGAGCTGGCGTGCGGTCTGTCCAGCCGACGTCGGGATGATCCGCAAGCCCATCTCCAGGGCCCCGTAGTGGAACCCCAGGCCACCGGTGAACAGGCCGTACCCGTAGGCGATCTGGATCGTATCGTGCGGCTCGGCGCCCGCGCAGCACAACACCCGCGCCATCACGTCGCCCCAGAGCTGCAAGTCGTCCTTCGTATAGCCCACCAGCGTCGGATTGCCCGTGGTCCCGCTGGAAACGTGGATCTCGTTGATCTGTTCCTGCGGAGCCGAGAACAACCCGTACGGATAATGGTCCCGCATGTCCTCCTTGGTCGTAAACGGCAGCCGCTTGATGTCATCGATCGAGTCAATCGCGTCGGGAGCCACGCCGGCCTCGTCGAGCTTTTGCTTGTAGACCGGGCAATTGTGCCAGATGTACGGAATCAGTTTCCTGAGGTACTCAGACTGAATCGCCTTTAGCCCCGCAGGATCCAAGCATTCGACGTCCTCTTTCCAAATCATGATTTACCTATCTTTCTCCCTTGGAGGAACACTTTTTTGTTCTCCGCGACGACCTTTTTCTTGAAGACGGTCTCGATGGCCTTCATCCAACAGTCCTCTTCGATCGGCAGGTTCGCCGCCAACACGCCGACAAGACAGGTATTGAGACAACGGGGATTGGAGATCGCTTCCTGGGCTTTGTCCAGGTAGCGACTGAGATCGGAGCCGCCTTTTTTCAGGAAGGTCTTCAGCCGGGAACGCTCGTCGTGGTCAAAGCAAACCAGGAAATCGGCGCTGCCGGCGGGAATCAGGGGCGAGTACACCTTTTTGCCGAAACGCAGGTGCGATTCGACCGACCCGCCCCGCTGGGCCATACCGTGGACCTCGGACTTTTTGACGTGGTAGCCGGCATACATGGCCGCCCACCCGCAGATCTCCGAGGCCTTGAGAATTCCCTGGCCTCCCACTCCACCGAACGTGATGCTGAATGCTTGATCGCTCATGAGTATCGACTCAACCTACCTTCGTAGCAGCTTGCACGGGTGCCGCGAGATGATGACCGACAGGGCATCCTCGCTCATCCGCTTTTTCAGGATCTTCCTGAACTCATCCATGTTCTTCGGATCGACCACGTCGACGTTGTCGGCGCCGCAGGCCCGGCACAAATCTTCGAGCACGAGCTTCTTGGTGGGCTCGTTTCGAATCGTCAGACCGGTGGCGGGATGCTGCTGGCCGCCGGTCATGGCCGTGGTCGAGTTGTCCAGGATCATGATGACGCCTTTGGCCTGGTTGTAGGCCGCGTTGATCAGGCCGGTCACGCCTGAGTGTACGAACGTCGAGTCGCCCACGACACCGACGATCTTCTTGTCCGGCGCAGCCTTGCGCCACCCTTCGTTGAACGTCACACCGGCGCCCATGCAAAGGCACGAATGCAGCGCCGACATCGGCGGCAGGCACGCCAGCGTGTAGCAACCGATATCGCCGGCCACGAAAGCGTCCATCTTCTTCAACGCCGCGAAACTCGCCCAGTGCGGACAACCCGCACACAGACGAGGCATGCGCTTGGCGACTTTCTTTTCCCGCTTGGCCCGCCCTTCGACCACCGCCTCCATCAATTCCGGATTGAGCTCGCCCAGGCGAAACGAAGGATCCTTGGCGGCAAAGCGAATCCCCAGCGTCTTGATGTGCTCTTCCAGGAACGGATCGAGCTCCTCAACGACGACGAGCTTCTTGACCGTCTTGGCAAATTCCCGAATCTTGTCGTCGCAGAAGGGATAGCTCATACCCAGCTTCAGATACGAAGCGTCGGGATAAACCTCCTTGAGGTACTGATAGCTCACGCTCGAAGTGATGAACCCGAGCTTCTTCGTGCCCGGCTCCACGCGGTTCAAGCGCGTGCGTTCGGCCAGCGTCTTGAGCTTCTTGAGCCTCTTTTCCACGAAAACGTGCCGCCGGCGAGCGTGCCCCGGAACCATGACGTACTTGGGAATGTCTCTCTCAAACTCCGGCTGATCCGGAACCAGGCGCTCCTGGAGAGACACATCTTCCTTCGTGTGGCTGATGCGAGTCGTCATTCGCACCATCACCGGGGTATCGAAACGCTCGCTGATCTTGAACGCCTCTTTGACGAACTCCTTGGCCTCTCTGGGGCTGGACGGCTCCAGCAGCGGCATCTTGGAATAGATGGACACCCAGCGGGTATCCTGCTCGTTCTGGGAAGAGTGCATCCCCGGATCGTCGCAGACGATGATGACGAAGCCGGCCCGCACCCCTATGTACGACGACGTCATCAGGGGGTCCATCGCGACGTTCAGGCCCACGTGCTTGCACGCAAACAGGCTCCGCACGCCGGCTGTAGCCGCCCCGTACGCCACCTCATAGGCGACTTTCTCATTCACCGACCACTGGACATCCACCTCCGGAAAACCCGCCAGCGTCTCGAGGATTTCCGTCGAAGGCGTACCCGGATAGGCACACGCCACCGACAGGCCCACCTCGTAGGCCCCGTACGCTAACGCTTCATTTCCTGAGAGCAACGCTTTAGTCGAAATCGTTTTCTTAGCCATAGGCTGCTAATTATAAGCCCTCCCTTGGCTTTTTCAACAGAAACTCAGGTGCCCGGCCCATTCTCTTGTGCGTTTGCCAGGCACCTGTCGCGACCACGCCGCTTAGAACGTGTACTGGAGGTCAAACCGAAGGAAGTAGGCCTCGTCATTGTTACTGCTGGCATAGAAGCTGCCCGGAATGAAGTATTCCGCGAGCAGGTGACCCTTCAACTGCTTGCTGATATTGTACTTGGCCCAACAGGTGAGCAACTGCCCGCGGGATTTTCCGCTGCCGTCGGAGAAACCGGCTCCCGTGTTCTCGTCGGCCCAGAGGTAATGGTAATCCGTGCAGATCTGCCACTGGCTGTGCGGCCGGAACTTGTGGCCGAAGTTGACCCGGTGCAGGTTCGAGATCTCGGCCACCGACGTCTCGGGAGCCACCGTGTAGATGTAGAGTTCGCTCCACCGCGGCCATTCGCCCCACAGCAGGTCGAACTGGTTGTTGTCGCCATCAGTGGGGTCCTCATCACCGGAAGCGTACTCGTATCCGACGTGCACGCTGTGGTCCTGGGGATCCTTCAGGAGATACTCGAGATTGCTGACCAACCCGTAGGCCTTCAAATCACGTTTCTCTCCCGTGTTCTCTCCCGGCGAGGAAGGGGCATCCCACTTGTCGCCCTGCTGCATCGCCCCCTCAACACGGTACTTCCAGTTCTCCGCCGGCGTGCCAGCGACGGCAGCACCCAACGTGAAGATTTCCGCCTTCCGGCTCCACGACGAAGGGAAATTGCTCAAGGAGTGGTCGACGGGATTGTCGTTGCGATAGATGAAGTACCCTTCGAGCTGCATATTCTCGATCGACTTGTTGGTCAGGTAGACAAAAGCCCCGTGCTCATCCTGCTCGGTAACCCCACGATTTTCGTCGCTCAAGGGCTTGAGCCACCGATCCGACTCGGCGCTCTGGCTCACGTACACGAGGTCGACCTTCGTGTTCGTATCGGCCCAGTCATACGTGAAACGGGCCGCATCGAAGTAGATCGTCCGGGAGCCATCCAGAGGCGTTCCGTCCAGAATCAGCCAGGCGCCGCCGAAGATCAGGTCCTGACGACCAATCGTCGCCGTAAGTGGCATCCCGCCCAAGTTCCGCATCGTAATGTTGAAGTGGTCGAACAAGGCCTCGTCGCAATCGAAGTTGGTGTTCGTCTGCGGCCTTCGCGGTTCATCCCACGTGCGAAACTCCCAGGTCAGACGCGTCTTAAAATCGACGTCCTGGCCCAGCACCCACTTGGTCCACCAACGCGTGCGATAGCGCTGGTATTCCCATTCGTGAGCCCTGTTGTCGTCATCAAGCTGGATGATATTCTCGCCCCAGACCGAGCGGAAGCGCTGGTCCATCCCCATCTCCAGATAGGGCGCGGGGTTATGGAATGTACCCCAGAACTGCCCCCACATCGTGTCGTCCGCCGGCGGCGGCACCGAGTCACCGCTGCCCTCGGCCGCAACACCGGCGGCACAAGCCCCCATGACAAACAACAGCACTACAAATCCGGTTTTCCAGTTTGCTTGCTTCATTTTCGTCTCCTTTAACCACAGGGAGTGCCTACCGCGTTCCCCTCAATGCAATCGAATACCCGGCAACAGTACTAAAGATCGATCCATCGGTTCCGGCGACCATCCATCCCGAATTCCGAACAACCTTCACAAACCTGTCAACTGCCTTGCAGGCGCCGCACACGCGCCAAACCCGCCGGCGCCCCCGCCATGCCGGCACCAACCATCTCTTGAGATTACTAATCGGGTGATAATGCCCAAAATCAGCACAAAAAGAAAGTCTTTTTTCGGACAAGCTCATAAAGCAGGCTTTATCTTCACGTCCCGGTGCAGACTCCCAGTTCCTGCCACCCAGGTCCCAATTCCGGCACGCCAGGGGCCGAATTGCGTCCTAAGTCCTTTTGTTAGATATATTTAACAAGAGTCCGGCGTTCCCGGCGGCCTCTTCGAATCACCCCAGCAGGTCGCGCGCGTTGCCGGCAAGGATGCGTTTCAGCTTTTTTTCCGGAAGCGACATTTTTTTCAGGAGCGAAAGGGTTTGCCCTTGGTCCGTCCAAGGCGAGTCCGTCCCGAAGAACACGTACTGCTCCGGGTGCTCCATGATGATTCGACGGGCTTGCTCGATGCCAAGGTCTTGCATGGCAAACGATATTTCCATGCAGATTTTCCGTCCCATAAGGTACCGCTCGACCTCGTCCCACTGCTGCCAGGCGCCTAAATGGGTGGCCACGAACTTCAAGGCCGGGAAGCGGTCCTGGATCTCGCACACCATTTTCGGATCGGCCCGCCGGATGCGCGGGAAGGCGATATCGTAGCCCGTGTGCATCACCAAAATCAAATCCTGCGCAGCGGCCTCCTCATAGATAGGAAGCATTCTGTCCTCACAGGCGAAGAAGTCCTGGTAGAAGGGGTGGAGCTTGACGCCTTTGAAGCCGGCCTGCTTGATCCGCCGGACCTGCGCGACGCAATCCGGCACCGCCGGATGCACCGAGGGAAAGGGAATGAGCCGCTCGCAACGAATCTCCTCACACCAGCGCAGGATCGTGTCGAACTGCCGCGGCCGCGTCGCGATACAACAGACTACGCTGGCATCGATCCCGGCCTCATCCATCGAACGCAGCAAGTCCCCTACCGTGCCATCCAGATATGCCTTGATACCGGGCGCCTCGGCCAGCAGCGCCTTCATCGCACGCGGCGCCAGATCGTCGGCAAAGGCGTGCACGTGGAAATCGATGATGTCTTCGTCTACACTCATCTTCTTCTTTCGCATCGCAGTTTGTTACCCATTTGCCCACGCCGCTTCCGGCGGCGCCCTGCCGCGACATCATAGTACCGCGGGCCCCGAGACTTCAACCCCCTTTCCGCGGGGACCCGAATAATGCCGCCCGCGACAAGAGCGGCGTTGATGACAATCGCCGCTTCGGGTAAGATCAACAAAGCGGTTGTCGCTTCGAACGTAATGAATCGCACAAGTGGAGGCTCGCCATGCAGGCAATCTGGGACTTCTTCAAGAACGACCGATTCGCACAACACAGCGGAATTCAATTGCTCGAAATCGCGCCGGGCTACGCCAAAGCCAGCATGGAGATAACGGACCGGCACCTCAACGGCGTCGACGTCGTCCATGGCGGCGCGATCTTTACCCTGGCGGACCTCGCCTTCGCCGCCGCTTCCAACTCGCACGGCACCGTCGCCGTCGCGATCAACGCCAGCATCTGGTTCGTCAAGGCCGCCCGCCAGGGAACGCTGTATGCCGAGGCCCGCGAAGTGTCCCGCAACCCGAAGCTGGCCACCTATTCCATTGCCATCACCGAGGAGTCCGGCGAGACCATCGCAACGTTCGAAGGCATGGTGTATCGAAAGAAAGACCAGATTGGACCGGCAACGTAGCGTCCATCGCAGCGCCAAGCAGCCGATGTGAAATGGGGGGCGTCACGAATAGTTCAAAAGCGAAATCTCAGACGCGGCACAGGCTTATCCGCAGACGGCTTCTGCAGTGGTTCGACGGACACGCGCGCGACCTGCCCTGGCGCAACACGGGCGATCCCTACGCGATCTGGATCTCCGAGATCATGCTCCAGCAAACCCGGGGCGAGACCGTCAAGCCCTACTACCTGCGATTCTTGAAACGCTTTCCCACCGTCGAGAAACTCGCGAGGGCGCGAATCGACACGGTGCTGAAACACTGGGAGGGACTGGGCTATTACACCCGGGCGCGAAACCTGCACCGGGCCGCCCGAGAGATCGTCACCCGCTACGAGGGACACCTGCCCACTACGCGGGACGAGCTCGTGACGCTGCCGGGCATCGGCTCGTATACAGCCGGCGCCATCGCGAGCATCGCCTTCGACCGGCGTGAGCCGGTCGTCGACGGCAACGTGACGCGCGTGCTGTGCCGGCTCTTCCGCGTTCGTACGGATCCGAAACGGGCCGACGTTCACAAACAGCTCTGGTCCCTCGCCGCCGAATTGCTTCCCCGCGTCCGGCCCGGCGATCACAACCAGGCATTGATGGAGCTCGGATCGGAAATCTGTCTGCCCCGAAACCCGCGGTGCAACGAGTGTCCCCTCGTGCGAACGTGCGAAGCGCGACGTCGCGGCGAGGAGACTGCGCTGCCGGTGAAACGTCCCAAGAAAGAGCTTCCCACAATCACCGTCGCCATCGGCGTCATCTACAAAGACGGACGCATCCTCATCGACAAACGCAAGCCCGATGGGCTGCTCGGCGGCCTGTGGGAGTTTCCCGGTGGCAAGCAGGAGGCCGGAGAATCGCTCCGGGACGCCCTGCACCGCGAAGTCCGTGAGGAACTGGGCATCCGCATCGAGGTGGCGCATTCGCTCATGGTCATCCGTCATGCATATTCCCATTTCCGCGTCCGCCTGCACGTATTCGAGTGCACGTTTCTGTCGGGCAAACCCCGGTGCCGAAGCTGCACGGCGTTCAAATGGGTCCGCCCGAACGAACTGGGCCGCTACGCCTTCCCCGCGGCCAACAGCCGAATCATTAAATCCTTGTGGCCGAAGACAAAGTCCAAGCCTGCTTCCTGAACGCAGACAATGAGCTTGATCTTGCGACGCGCAACACCTACCATACCGCAGTGTCGTCGCGCCGGCGCCGAATTGCCGTTGTCACAAGCTAAGGAAAGGAGACGCTGTCACCATGAGATCATCCGCCCTTCGATTCGCCATCGTTTTGCTCGCTCTCTGTGCATGTGTTGTCGGGTGCGCCACAGGCCCCAAGGCCGCGAGAAGCCGCAGCGGCGGTCCGTTCCAGGTCCTCATCATCGGCGACTCCATCTCCATCGGCTACTTCAAGCCCACCAAGGCGTTGCTGGAACCCACGGCACAGGTCTATCACAACGCCGGAAACGCCCAGCACACCGCGCACGGCCTGGCCCAGCTTGATACCTGGCTTGGCGAGACGAAATGGGACGTGATCCATTTCAATCACGGCCTGCACGATCTTAAATACGTGGACGAGAAAGGCAGACGCGTGCCGCCGGCCCAGGGCAAGCAGCAGATCCCCCTCGGCGACTACACGCGCAACCTCGACGAACTGACCAAACGTCTCAAGAAAACCGGCGCGCGCCTGATCTTCGCCACCACCACACCGGTCCCGGATGGCGCGGGGGGACGCGTCCCGGGCGATGCCAAACGCTACAACGACGCGGCCCTGGCCATCATGAAGAAGCACCGCATCCCGGTAAACGATCTCTACGCCTTCGCGCTGCCGCGACTCGATGCGATCCAACGCCCGCGCGACGTGCACTTCACGAAAGAGGGGTCCCAACTTTTGGCCGAGCAGGTAGCCGAGAGCATCCGAGCCGCGATAGCAGGAAACTGACAGCCGTCGCGATTGGTTCGCACATCCTCTTCTGTCATCCTGAACGCAGTGAAGGACCTGGGCTGCGACGGGAGGAAACCTCTTTTGCGATGGCCATTCCGGCGCGCCGGGATTCGGTTTCACCTCAGGATGACAGAGTCGTGGCAACGTAAGAATGTTTCTGATTCGTATGACAGGCGCCGTTGACATTACGGGGCAAGCCACGCGTCCCGGTTCGCCCGAACGAATTCGTCGTCGTTCAAATGGGGATAGTCGCGTATGATTCGGTCGATCTCGTCGATCTGGCCGGGAGACAGCCGCTCGCGCGGATCGAGAGACACCACCCGCTCGACGAGGCCCTGCTGCTGCAAGACGTAGAGAATGCCGGGAATGCAGCCGACGAAATCGTGGCTCGGATCGAAGATCGCCCGATTGGCGAGCGTCAACTGTCCGGCTAAAGCCAGCATCTCCTGTGGCACAGGCACATCGGCCGCCCGCAGCGCCTTGACCGTTTCCAGGTGCTCGACCGCCCTCTTCGTCCAGCAGGCCCACTGCCCCAGCAGGCCGCCCGCCATCGGCACGCAGACCGGCTCGCCCCCCACGCAAAAAGTATGCCTCGTGAGAAGATCGACGAGAATGTTGTCGTCGTTGCCGGTGTACAGGGCGATTTCCGCGCTTCGCCCCGAGCGGGCGACCGCTTCCAGCACATCGAGACTCTGGTAGCGATTGAAGGGAGCGATCTTGATCGCCCGCACGTTCGGAATCTCGACAAACCGTCCCCAGAACTCCCGCGACAGCACCATCTCGCTCAACGTCGGCTGCAAGTAGAATCCCATGACCTCAATGACGTCAGCCACCTGCCGGGCATGATCCAACAGCTCGTCGGTGGATCGGCCCTTCAGAGCTGTCAGCGAAAGCAGCCCCAGGTGATAGCCCATCTCTCTGGCCAATTCCGCCTCGCGCACCGCCTGCGACGTCGGGCCCACGAGACCGGCGATCATAATCGGCGCAGCCTCCTCGTCAGGGCCGACGGCGCGCCTGGCCGTCTCGGCCGCCAGCTCCAGCACCGGCCCGTACAGCCCGACCTTGGGATCGTGAATGGCGAACTGCGTCGTATGCACGCCGACGGCCAGCCCGCCCGCACCGGCCGCCAGGTAATACCGCGTCAGCGCCCGCTGATGCCGCTCATCCAGTTTCTTCTCCGCCGTCAGCGCCAGGGGGTGCGCCGGAATGACGCCGCCGGCCCGCAGCTTCTCGAAAACCTTCTCGCTCATCATCGGCAACTCCCCTTAGAATCGGCCGTCGCGGACGTCGTATTTCGTGGGCTTGTTGAGCACCTTTCCGCCCGACGCGACCCAGGTGGCGATGCGCTCGACCATCTCATCGAGCGACGTCGCCGGCGGACCAAACGTCTCGACGCAGCGGGACGCGTTCGACAGCAGCGCGCTGTCGGCTTCCCGGCCCGTCAACATCGGCTCACGGCCCAGAACCGCGCCGATCCGCGCCGCCAGGTCGCGCACACGCACGGTCTCGCGCCCCGTGACATTCAGAATCGCCGGAGGGCTGTCGGCGAGGCGCAACGACCGGATGATGGTGTTGTTGGCGTCGCCCTGCCAAATCAGATTGACCGCGCCCATCGTGACATCAACGGGCTCTTCGTGCAGGATCTTGCGCGTCAGGTCCACGATGATGCCGTACCGACACTCGTTGGCATAGTTGAGCCGGATCAGCGTCACCGACGTCCCGTGACAACTCGAGAAATGCTGGAATATCCGCTCGCGGCCCAGGCACGACTGGGCATACTCCCCCACCGGACCCGGCTCGTCCTCCTCGCGCGAACCGCCGCCATCGGGGGCAACGAACGCATACACGTTGCCCGTCGAGAGAGCCACGATGCGGGACTCGTGATACCGCCGCGCCGCCAGCGCCGGCACATATGCGTTCATCGCCCAGGTCAGAGGCTGCTGGCCCGTAACGCCGAACTTCATGCCCACCAGGTAGAACACGTTCGGGACGTCCGGCAGGCGCTTCCACGCGGCCTCTTCCAGCAGGTCCGCCTCGACGGTCTCGACCCCCTTGGCTTCGATGCGGCTCTTGACCTGCCGGTCGCTGAAGCGCGACACCGCGTAGATCGTCCTCCCGGGCGCCGCCTTCCGCAGCATCATCGCCAGCGTCGGCCCCATCTTGCCACCGGCCCCCAGCACAACGATGTCCCCCGGAACCGACTCCAGCGCGGCGACGGTGGCGGCCTCAGGCTCGCTGAGCAGGTTTTCCAATTCGTTTTCGTCGGTCGGTCGCGGATCGTTCATGGGCCAATCTCTCCTATGGCTCGAATGCTTTGCCCATCGTCTACCGCAAGGGTCCGCCCATGTCAAGCACACCGGCGTTGACAAGCCACACCGACACTCTCATAATCATTCCGACTCGGCTGCGCATTCGTGCGAGCCCGAAAACGTCTGCAATTGCCCCGACAGTCTACAAGGAGGCCGACGATGAGACCGAGCACTGTCACGTTCATTGCTTCCGTTTTGTGTCTTGCATGTCCCATTCGCTTTGCGGCGCGGGGCCGGCGCGCGATTTCTCGCCACCCAGCCAGGAGCGACAACTACCCACGGCCATGCACTCGGCGATGGAGGAGAGACCGCACATCACCGTCGGCGCCGAAGCCGGCGACCTGATCGGCAGCGACAACCGGGCGCTCCAGGCCGCCGTCGACTACATCGCCAACCTCGGCGGCGGCCTCGTCGAAATCGGACCCGGCGAATACCTCATGCGCGACTCGCTGCACCTGCGCCCCCACGTGACCGTGCGCGGCGCAGCGGGGAAAACCATCCTGCGCAAGTCAGACGGCGTCGTCACGCCCCTGGCCCTCGACGGCGACTTCGGCGAGGAGCAGATCACCGTGGCAGACCCGGCCGGCTTCGCCATCGGCGCCGGCGTAGCAATCTGGGACGACCGCGCCGGCGGCTTCCACACCACCGTCGCCCGCATCACGGGACGAACGGATCACACGTTCTCCATCGACAAGCCGCTGATGGCCGACTGCATGGTGCACAACCACGCCAAGGCGGCCACCGTCTTCCCCGTCGTCAGCGGCTACTACGCCGAGAACACCCGCGTCGAGAACCTCGTCATCGAGGGCAACCGGGACGGCAACATCCACCTGAACGGCTGCCGCGGCGCCGGCATTTTCCTTTACCGCTCGCACGGCGCCGTCATCGACCGCTGTGAAATCCGACGCTATAACGGCGACGGCATCAGCTTCCAGCAGTCGAACGATGTCACGCTCGACCACTGCACCAGCACGGGCAACGCTTCGCTCGGCCTGCATCCGGGCAGCGGCTCGCAGCGTCCGACCGTGCGGAACTGCGTCGCCCGCGACAACGGCCAGGACGGTCTGTTCCTCTGCTGGCGCGTCCGTCACGGGCTCTTCGAAGACAACCTGCTCGAACGCAACGGGCGTTTCGGCATCTCCATCGGCCACAAGGATTCCGACAACCTCTTTCGCCGCAACACCTCCCGCCAGAACAAACAGCATGGCCTCTTCTTTCGCAACGAGACCCTCGGCATGGCCCCGCACCGCAACTGCTTCGAGCACAATCGCATCGAGGACAACGGCGGCGCCGAGGTCCGCATCCGCGGCGAGGTAAACGGACTGACCTTCGCACACAACACGATACGTGACATCCGCAACGAAGACCCGGAGCAATCCGCCGTCGGAATCCTCATCGAGGAACGAGTCGGCCCGGTGCACTTGCAAGAGAACGTCATCGAAACCAAGGTCCCGATCGAGGACAAGCGACCGGGCAAGCCGAAGTAACGACCGCCTGACTACCAGATTGCTTCGCTCCGCTCGCAATGACAGCGCGCGCCTCGCCCATGTCATTGCGAGCAGAGCGAAGCAATCTCTTCCCGCATCGTCGCCGAACTTGCCTATATGCGACCTGTTCGCTACCGCTTCGCCTTCTCGATCACCGATGCGAGCGTCACGGGCGCGCCGCCTTTGGCCTTGGATTCGTCGGCGGCGCTCATGAAGGCGAAGATCTCGATCGTCTCGGCCGGCGGCACCGGGACGCGCCCGGTCTTGAAGAACGCCACGATCTCCTCAACGAGATGGCCATAGCCTGCATACCGGCCACTCCGCACGATCCCCTTGTCGCCGAACACCATCGCGCCATAGTCCTTCTTGCCCGTCTTGAGCCCCCGGTACGTGCCGATGCGGCCGTCCTTCCACACGCCCACGACGAGCTCCTGGCTCGGTGTCTGGGCCCGCTGCACCGACACGCATCCCGGCCCCATGATCGTGAACAGAATCTCCACGCCGTGCACGCCGTACCAGTACAGGTCCGGGTGGTGCTCCTCGATGCTGCACGGGCTAAACGCCTCGCAACCGAGCACCTTGCCCACGTCCTTGTGATTCCGCATTCCGATGATGCCCGGGCTGAACCGCAGTGAAGAGCTGGACCAGCACGGCACGCCGTTCTCTTTGGCTAAGCGGAAGATCTCGACGGCGTCGGCGAGGCTGCCGGCCACCGGCTTGTCGATGAAGACGGGCTTCTTCGCCGCGATCACCGGCCTGACCTGCTCCAGGTGCGGCCGGCCGTCCACGCTTTCCAGCAACACACCGTCAACCTTGCGGCAAAGTTCCTCGATGCTGTCGACGATCTCGAGCCCGAACTCCTCGCGCAACTGCTTCGTGTAGTTGCCGACCCGGTCGGCCGAGGACGGAATGTCGGGCGAGCCGCCCGGATAGCCAGCCACGACCTTGCAGCCGTAGTCCTTCGCCGGATCGTTCAGGACTTTTGTAAACGCGATCACGTGCGAGGTGTCCAGCCCGATCATGCCGATCTTGAAAACATCGCCGCCCTGGGCCGCCCACACCGGCCCGGCCGCCACACAAATCGCCAAAACGACCAACATCATGCGAAGCATCGTCGTACCTCCATTGCAGTCCACACGACCTAAAGCGAAACCAGCCGGAACCTCCGGCACAATTTCCACCAATATACCAAATCCCCCCGAAAAGTCACCGCCCCAACGGCAGCGCACGTGCAAGTAATCCGCCGCCGGCCGCGAAAGAACTGCCGCACACCTTTGATCGCCCTGCCACCTTTACTTCCTCTCTTGATTCCTTGCTCCAAGCCGGATACAAATCACAATGCTGTTTTGGGCACGATCCGCAGCGGTTGGACCCACGAAAAGAACCGGACCAAAACAAAGAGGCCGTACGGATGAAACGTTTGAATTACTATCGTATCGCGCTGGCACTTGTCTGTGTTACTTGCTTGCCCACGGTGATGTATGCGAATGAGAACACCAGTTCCGATGAGAAGCTGGTCCTGACCAACGACCATGTCCGTTTTGAATTCGAACCGGGCACAATGGGACTGGCCAAAATGGTCGATCTTCACACGGGATACAATCACATCCGTGACGTCGACGGCAAGCACCTCCTTTGGGAAGTGGCTTTCGGTGTCGGCAGGCAGATTTACACGATCACCAATAACTATCGGCCCTGCACGAACGCCTTTGTGGAAGAACTCGCTGACGGGGCCAAGCGGGCGGTGATGGAGTGGAACGATCTTCGGTGGTGGAATGAAGACAACATGGTGAGCGTTCGTCTTTCCGTTGAACTGCCCGGAGACGACGGGGTAGCCCTGTGGCGAATTTCCGTGCAAAACCGCAGCGATTACTGGGGGCTATGGTCGGTCCTGTTCCCTATCGTCAACGGCTTCCCGGCTTCAGGGCAATACGACATCGCCAGGCAGGCATTCGCCCGCGGAGGCGTACTGTCCCGGAACCACACGAGCAAGATCGTGGGACGGTATCCCGGGTCGACGTGGGCGATGCAGCTCATGTCGTTGAGCCGGAACGATAACGCGGTGTATCTGGCCACGATGGATTCGCAGGCCAGAGCAAAAGATTTTGTGGCCGAACCCATCGCGAATTTGTCCGGGGAGCGTTATCCGATCGTATTCGAGGGAAGAAGACACAAGCAGTTTGTCCCTGAGCCGGGCGAGAGACTTTGCATTATCCACTACCCCGACAACATGGGGGTGCAGGGCTCGTCTTATCCCGATTACTACCCGGTGGCCTTCGGGGTCTATCAGGGCGGCTGGCTGGAAGCGGCACAGCGATATCGACCTTGGGCGCTACAGCAAAAGTGGGCTCAGAAAGGACCTCTCTCCCAAAGGACCGATGTACCCGAGGCGCTGAAGAATATCGGCGTCTGGATTCGAGAAGACTGGGAATGGAACGGCACGGAAGGCTCCGCTCACGAGATGAACAAGCCCCTGCTGGAGGCGGCGAAGAAGCTTGAAGTTCCCGTTGGACTCCAGTGGTACCGCTGGCACCAGAACCCATTTGACAACGACTATCCGCACTTCATCCCGGCAAGAGATAAGTTCAAGGAGCGAACGAAGGATCTGGTAGACAGCAACATTGTGGTCATGCCGTACATCAACGGCTCCAGCGCCGACATGAACATAAAGGACTTCGATCGATTCGCCCCCCACGCGGTCCGCGATGAAGCCGGCGGAATTCGCCACCACTATTATTCAAACCATGCCGGTCGGCTGTTATCCATGTGCGGCAAGGCGACGTTCTGGCAGGACACCGTCACTTCGCTGGTGGACGACATCTTCACGCTGTACGGAGTGAATGGGATTTACGTCGACCAGGTCGCCGGTCTGTATCACGAACTGTGTTTTGCCCGGAATCACGGCCATCCCCTCGGCGGAGGCAGCTACTGGGCAGACGGAAATCGGGAGTTGTTACGCCGGATAAAGGACGTGGCGCATCGGGCGAAACGAGATTGCGTGGTCACCTCGGAGGGAGCTTCCGAGGTGTTCTTTGACGTTCTGGATGGGAACCTTCTCTGGTCGCAACCCTCCGAGACAGAGATCCCCATGTTGCAGGTGGTTTATTCCGGGTATACGGTATTCTTCGGCAGTCCCTGCGATTACACCAAAGGCGACCGGTTGTTCATTTTCGCCCAGGGACAGGCTCTCATGAACGGCCGTCAGAATGGCTGGATGGACCTGGGGCTCTTTCAGCCGGAATATGCGCGCAAGGTCGATTATCTCAAGCGGTGCGGCCAATTCCGTGTGGCGGCAGGCAAGTTCCTGACCTTCGGCAGACTCCTGAGGCCGATTGAACCAATCAACGCCGTTCCTGAGTTTCGGCTGGACGATCTCGGCTGGGGCATGTATGAAGCCACGCGTGCCGCCCACGTTCCCAGTGCCGAAGGCCGGCTCTGGCAGGCGCAGGACGGTCATCTGGCAGTCGTTCTGGCAAACTTCGTCGACGAAGAGATACCCTTTGCGTACGCCATCGACCCGAAGAAACACGACCTCCACGCCGACAGCTATCGGTTGACCGGCATCACGCCGGACGGGTCGCTGCCTCTGGCCGAGACGGGCGCCGTGATACGTCGCAGGGAAATACTCGCCCCCCGTGCGATACGCGTGATAGAGATCTCCCCTGCGAAATAGACATCGGTTTGGAGGAAGCGGCCTATATAGGGGTTGTAGTAGCGGGCTCGGTAGTAGTAGAGTCCGGTGTCGGTGTCGAAGCGGCGGCCGGCGCTGGAATTGAGTAAGGATGATTTACTATTGATTATTGGTGTCGTCGCGTAGTCGCGTAGGGTGTGCCGTGCACACCGGTTCCTTTCGCGCCGGAACCGTATTGCCTCACACAAAGCCACCAAGCCACGAAGCCTTCAAAACCGCGCAAGCCATGCGGAGCCAATAGTAAATCGCAAATCATCGATAATCAATCCCAAGGCTTTGACAATCCGCCGGCCGCTGGGATCGTAGGTATAGGTGATCTGGTCCCAGTCGTCCGAGCCGCCCACAGCCACACTCGCTTTCTCACCGCTAATATTACGTGTCCATACACCTAAAGTAGGTGACTCTCCCCCTCGGTATCCCCAGAGCTTGCGCTCGGCCGGATCGAGGACGGGGCAAGCAACCTCGGCCCGCCCCTGTGGCGGAACTTGCGCGACGCAGTCTCTGGCCGCCCGGCACCGGCGCAGCAACGACGCCGGTGTCGGCGCACAGGGCTTACGGACAGAGGCGGATATTGTCGATATACAATACGTCTCTCTTCTCGACCTCCTGGCCCGAGGACGTCCCGTCGCCGAGGCCGATGGTAAGCTTCTTGATGGCGGCCAGATCCAGGCCGGCCGCGGCGAGTTCTCCCAGTTCGATCCCATCCCACACGCGCCAGGGCTCCGACTGCACGGCATACCTCAGTGCGTGATCGACGGTCGCCTGGTTGCCGGCGGCGTCCTCGATGCGCAGGTAGAAGCGGTGCTCGACGTTGTCGTTGTCGCCCCGGAAATCCAGTGCCAGCGTGGTAACGTTCTTTAGGGTCCAATCCTGCGGCTCGTCGAACGTCTGCGTGGCCTCGGTGAAGTACGGCTCGTACTGATTCTCGAACTCGAAACGCATCCCCTTGGCGCCTTCGACCTTCCGGCTCGTCTCGAGGAAGATGTACTTGTAAGCGACGCCCTGGGCATTCGGCGGGATGTTATGGGGCCAGGCGGCCTGAATCTCGTCGTCGTTCGCACAGGACTCGAAGTTGTCGACCGGGACGTAATCGGCGGTAGTGAACTGCCAGGTGTGTCCCGCCACCGGCCCGCAGGGACCGATCTGATCGACGCACCACTGGTAGGTCGTGCCGAGCTCCAGCATGCCGGGGTCAAAAGCGGCGCCGTCCGGAGCCGGCTCGACCATCTGGAGGTCGCCGGCCGGACCGAACCAAAGCTGGCGTCCCGTAGCGAAGGCGGCCTCAGTCCAACCGAGGTCCGTCAGCATCGAGACGCCCGTCGCGCCGTGGGCCGGGCTCGGAACCACCGCGGCCGGGCCGTCGGAGGCCGAGAAAACGTCGTCGAACGTGACATGGAAGCCGGCCGGCTCCTCCTGCTCGTTCTGGGCGAAGATGCCGCTGATGCCTTCGGTGAAGACCTCGTCGTTTACGCCTTCGTCTTCCCACCAGTCGTTGGCGTTTGTGTCGACCATCGTGGGCGTCCGGGCCACCAGCGGGCCGCCCTTGTATTCATAGAGGCTTCCGGTGACGTACACCGGCCCCGAACCGACGACGTCCAGCTCGGCGTAGTAGCTGCGATCGTTCGCCAGATTCGGAACCACCGCTTCGATGTCTTCATCCATGATGTTCTGGTTCATGACCACCTTTTCCAGGTCGATCCGCAGGTTGGCCGGGCCGTCCTCGTAGTTGACGTGCAGGATGTAGCAATTGGCCACGACACCGGGGGCCACGCCGGTCACGCTGCCGTCGGGATCGATGAAGTAGCTCCCCCGGGCGAGAAAGCCGTAGTAGTTGTGCGTCGCGTCACCGGCCACGTTGACCACACCACCGACACGAACGTCGGTGAACTTCTCCTCGCTGCCGAAGCCCGCCCCGAAGGCAGCGCCGCCCACGCCGGCGGAGTTGGTTTCCTCGAGGGCCAGATAGTCATTGCCATCGGCGCCGGCCTTGATGGTCTGGGTGAAGCTGCCGGTCACATCGGGAAACGCCGGAAACTGCCACGTCGTCAGGTCCATCTCGCCATCGTTGAACGAGTCGGCCCAGTTGGCATACCCGCTGCCGGCAAACACGCAGACAGCACTGAGAATCCACACCACTCTGCTCACTTTGCTCATCTGTGTTCTCCTCTCAAAAACTTGATGACTGGAAACGGGAAAAGGGCGCGCACCGCTGACGCGTACCCCAGATGTGACGATACGACCGTGGATTTGCATGGCGAGTCCTCCTTCTTCCTATGAGTCGGCAGACCCACACCAGAGTATATTTTACCAGTCCGGGCCCGGCGAATCAAGGCTGTCCCCGAAAATATCCTGACATGCGCGTACCAATATGGCACACTATGGACTGTCCGGACCGGTTGTTCGGCCGGCGCGTCACAGGAAAGGAGCGACCGAAATGAGAAGCGACCCAGCGAATGCAGCACGAGCCCTGATCGCCGCGGCGGTCCTGGGCCTGAGCCTGGCGCTGCCGCGTAACAGCCTGGCTCAAATCCCGACGGTGACGGCGGAGAACGAGGCGCTGTCGGTTTCCCTGGACGAGGCGGGAAGGCTGTCCGTTCTGGACAAGCGGACCGGCCGGCGGTGGGACCAGGAGACGTCGATGCACGGCCGGATCACCATGGCCAAGGGCACCGGCAGAGACATACGAGCCGTGTGGCACGACACGGGCCTGGACCTGGACGTCCACATGACCGTGCAGTTGGACGAGGCGGAGCCCGAACTTACCCTGGCGCTGGCGGCCGAGGGAAAACTGAAACGGCCCCTGGGCTTTCCGCATCCCTTTGTTACGACGCCGGGGACGTACCTGGTGGTCCCGATGAACGAGGGGATTTCGTATCCGGTGGACGACAAGGCGATAGACCCGCGCTGGCTCGTCGCCTACGGCGGACACGGCATCTGCATGCCCTTCTGGGGCGCCACCGACGGTCAGGCGGGGTACATGGCGATCGCCGAGACGCCCGACGACGCGGCGATTCACATCACCCGCGTCGCCGGCAAGCTCTGCATCGCGCCCAAATGGGACAGCCAGAAAGGCGCGTTCGGATACACGCGCAGGCTCCGCTACGTCTTCCTCGACAAAGGCGGGCACGTCGCCATGTGCAAACGCTATCGTGCCTACGCGAAAGAGGTCGGCCTGCTCAAGACGCTTGCCCAAAAGCGAACGGAGAATCCCAACGTGGACCTGCTCATCGGCGCCGTCAACGTCTGGTGTTGGGAGCGGGACGCGCTGGGCATCATACGCGACCTGAAAAGGCACGGCATCGACAGGATTCTCTGGAGCCACCGCGAGAGCCCCGATGCGATCGCCGCGATGAACGAAATGGGCGGGATCCTGACCAGCCGGTACGACATCTACCAGGACCTGATGGATCCGAAGGTCGTGGCCGAGCAACTACGCGGCCTCCATCCCGACTGGACGCAGGCGGCCTGGCCCGACGATATCATGATCGACGCCAAGGGCGAGCCGCGCAAGGGCTGGCGCGTCAAGGGCAAGGACGGGAAGATGTACCCCTGCGCGGTGCTGTGCGACAAGCAGGCGGTCAAATATGCGCGGCAGCGCGTGCCGGCCGAACTAAAGACGCACCCGTACAAGTGCCGCTTCATCGACACCACCACCGCCTCGCCCTGGCGGGAGTGCTACCATCCGGACCACCCGATGACCCGCAGCGACAGCCGGCGCGGGAAGATGGAGCTGCTGGGCTACATGTCGCAGGAGATGAAACTGGTCACCGGCAGCGAGACCGGACACGACGCAGCCGTGCCTTTCGTTCACTATTTCGAAGGCATGCTCAGCCTGGGCCCCTACCGCGTGCCCGACGCCGGACGCAATATGCGCAAAATCTGGACCCAAGTCCCCGACCGTGTCGCCCGGTACCAGCTCGGGCACAAATATCGCCTGCCCCTCTGGGAGCTGGTCTACCACGATTGCGTCGTGGCCCAGTGGTACTGGGGCGACTACAACAACAAGCTGCCCAGCCTGTGGGACAAGCGCGACTTGTTCAACATCCTCTACGGGACACCGCCCATGTTCATGTTCACCCGCGAGTACTGGCAGCAGAACCGGGACCGCTTTGTCCGGAGCTATAAAGACGTTTGCACGGTCGCCCGGGCCGTCGGCTACGCCGAGATGACCGACCACAAGTTCCTGACCTTCGACCGCAACGTGCAGCAAACCCGCTTCGCCAACGGCGTGGTCGTGACAGTGAATTTCGGCCCCAAGCCGTTCAAGCTCCCCGACGGGACAACGGTCCGGCCGATGGATCACCACGCATGTCATCCTGAACGAAGCGCAGCGGAGTGAAGGATCTGGGTCGCGATACGGAGACAACCTCGTATGCCAGCGCGAGATCCTTCGCCTTCGGCTCAGGATGACAACCGCCATGTGACAGGGAACGAAACTGTAATCCAGGCGCGCCGGGATTGACCCACGCGTCTCCGGATGTCGATGGTTACGCGTGGGTCGAGAAGCCACCCTGATATGGAACGACCTTCGTCAAGGGTAAATATTCGATTGTTTTCGTTTTCGACTACATCTTTTCTCTGAAAATGCTTTGGGGCAGGCGGCTTCGACGATGCATCAGTCTGATATACGTGG
>Ga0272441_10003808_pt1 | contig 28206 bp, 32 predicted proteins | sample SSMProp6N_FD_193582 | JGI IMG/M metagenome (GOLD analysis project Ga0272441, IMG submission 193582) | Marine sediment archaeal communities from Little Sippewissett salt marsh, Falmouth, MA, United States - SSM-Prop-6N | ecosystem: Environmental > Aquatic > Marine > Wetlands > Sediment ... | reverse complement strand
AATTGTGATGCAGATGACTTATTAAAAATATTGAAAAAGGAAAAAATTGTAAAACCAAAACAAAAACTTGAGAAAATTAAATTTTATCAGCCAGAAAAGACAAAAGTTTGTCCTGAGGGATTTAAGGGAAGGTTGGGAATTTTTGAGGTCTTGCCAATTACAGAAACGATTAAAGAGTTAATTTCTGGTGGTGCATTTTCTGACCAAATTAAAGACCAGGCCGTTAAGGAAGGAATGAGAACAATGATTGAGGATGGACTGATTAAAGCAGCTCAAGGCATAACCACGATTGAAGAGGTATTAAGAGTTATTACGGAATAATATGCCAAAGTTTTCTTACATCGCAACTGCTAGTGATGGGAGTCAAAAAACTAGTCAACGGCAGGCCAAAGACAAGAAAGAGTTGGCTCGAATATTAAAGTCGGAGGGATTTTTTCTTATCTCAGCGCAGGTTGTAGAGAATAAAAAAGAAAAGAAATCCTTCAGATTGAAAAGAGTTAAGCTTTCAGAGAAATTAATGGCTACTAGGAACTTACAGGTTATGGTTAGCGCTGGAGTTTCTCTGCCGAGGGCCTTAGAGACCTTGGCACTTCAAACAAATAATAAATATTTTAAACAGGTTTTAGCTGGGATTGAAGAGCGGGTAATCAAGGGGGCTAGTTTGTCAGAATCTTTTGCTAAATATCCAAGGGTTTTTCCGGAGATTTACTCTAGCATGGTAGAGGTGGGAGAAAAGACAGGGAATATTGAAGATATTTTAGATATTTTAGCTATTCAATTAGAAAGGAGTTATAAATTAAGGGCCAAAGTGAAAGGAGCTATGCTTTATCCCGCAGTAGTTGTCTCTTCAATGATTATTATTGGAATAGTTATGTTAATTAAGGTTGTACCACAATTAAATGAAACCTTTGTAGATTTAAATTTAGAATTGCCCGCAATGACTCAATTTATAGTTAAAGTAGGATTAACGCTCCAAAACTATTGGTATATTGTGTTAGTGGTTTTAGTTTTATTGCCAAGTTTATTTGGATATTTGATGAGGAAGAAATCATTTAAGAGCTATATTGATGGCCTATTATTACGCTTACCCTTTATTAAGGGATTAGTGAAAAAGATAAACATTGCCTATAGTTCTATGGCTCTTAGTGCGTTGATAAAAGGAGGGGTTCCTATTGTAAGCGGTCTGAGGATTGCCTCTGGTGCAGTAAATAATTCAAGATTTAAACAAGCGCTTAAAAACTCTTCGGGTCTAGTAGAAAAAGGAGAAAAAATGTCGCAAGTATTTCATAAAAGACAAGATTTATTCCCTGAATTATTTATCCAAATGATAAAAGTAGGAGAAGAAACTGGAGAGACCTCAGAAATGTTACTTAAGCTAGCTGACTTTTATGAAGATCAAGTCAGCAATGCTACTAAAAATTTATCTTCAATAATAGAGCCAGTATTATTACTATTTATAGGTGTAGTGGTTGGATTTTTCGCAATAGCTATGGTTCAGCCAATTTATTCTATAATGAGTGGATTGTGATTAAGAAACAACAATCAGGATTTTCTCTAGTGGAGGCGCTAGTGTCCATCTTTTTAATATCCATAGTTTTCTTGGGAATTTTTGGTGGTTTTCAATTATCAGTTAAGATTTCTTCGCAGACCAAAGCTAAGATGCAGGGAGTTTATCTCGCTAATCAGAAAATAGAGGAATTGAGGAATATTCCCTATTCTGATATTTCTACTTCTCAAGAAGTAGTTAATGTTAATGATATTGATTATACTATCCAGGCAATTGTAGAGTCGTTTGATGATTGCGCAGATGGAACAATTGAGGGCTTAGATTGTGACAATCAAGCAGTTGGTGCTGACCTGGCACCTGATGATTATAAAAAGGTAAAAGTTATTGTTTCCTGGGAGGATTTTTCTCCAGGTGAAATGGTCTTAAGCTCCTACATTGCCTCTAAAAGCTTAGAAACAGGCGAAGGCAAAGGAGCTGTGAGAATTAGTTTGGTAGATAGTTCTGGCCAACCAATAGAAATATTGACTGGAGACCAATTATCTCCTTGCCCTAGTAGTACGATTAATATTATTAATGACAATTATTCTTTTAATCAGTGCTATGGGACTGATTTTAGTAGTTTAGGTTCTAGGTTATTAATATTAGATGAATCTGTTGAGGCGGATGATTATAAGATAGTAATTACTAAGGATGGCTATTCTAGAGAAGAGACCTTTCAATCAGGTGATATTTATAATGGAGAAATCATTTCTGTACCTGAAAGAAAAAATCCAACAATTAATGAGGGCGAATTATATCCAATTACCTTTATCATTGACCAAGATAGTGATTTAGATATTACTACAATGTTGACTTGGGGAGGAGATGTATTTTCCGACACATTTATAAATAGTGATGATATCGAGATAATGAGCAATATCTCGATAGAAGAAGGGAGTATTATTTTATCAGAAGTTAATCCTACAACCTATTATTCATCAGGATATTTGAAATCAGAAGAAATAATCCCTGGAGCCATCACTGAATGGCACGAGTTAAGATTTAATGATTTTGAGGATGCAGACACAGATGTTATTTACCAAATTTATTCTGGGACGAGTACGATTCCAGAAATAGATTTACCTGGTAATAGTTTTGGATTTGATTCTAGTCCGGTTGACTTATCTGGCTTGAATATAGTTGAGTATCCGACATTGGCTATTTATGCTAGCATGAACACGTCCGATACTTCTAAAACACCGATTCTTTATGATTGGCAGATATCTTGGAAAAATGGCTCTGCCACTCCTCTATCATACGTGAATTTTAATGTAAGAGGAGACAAGATAGTCGGGATAAATGCTTCAGAACAATCGATTTATAAATATTCTGATAATTTAACTACAAGTGCTTCAGGTGATTTAAGTTTTACTGATTTAAACACTGATACATATTATTTTTCTGATTTTTCAAGATATGGAGGTGGCTTAGATTTGAATACAGAATTAAGCCCCATGCCATTTGCATTATTGTCGGGCGTTAGTACAAGCACAATTCTATATTTAGAGGCAGATAATTCATTATTAGTGCGTGTTTATGATATGGAATTATCTGATCCCCTATTTGGGGCAACTCTTAGATTGACTAATTCTGGTCTGGGTTATGACCAGACATTAAGCACTGATATTTCAGGTGAAGCAATTTTTATCCCATTGCAGATAAGTGCAAACTATAACCTGAATATTCAAATGTCTGATTATTATTCTCAAGATGTGCCAGTTTCTATCACGGGAGATAATTTAGAAGTAATTTCTTTGGAAAGATATGAATAAGGGATTTACTTTGATAGAGACAATAGTGGCTATATTTGTTATTGGTGTAATTACTACTGCACTTTTTAGCATTATTCCTACCCTATATGAGACAGATAGATATGCTGTACAACAAACTTCAGCCGTTGATGAAGCTAGAAGGGGCATGAAGATAATGCTAAGAGAATTGAGAGAGATGAGGGCAGGTCAAGACGGTTCATATATGATAGAAAGCGCTTCTGATACAGAAATAGTATTTTATTCTGATATTGATCAAGATGAAAAAACAGAAAGAGTAAGATACTTTTTGGGAGAGATTTCTGACAATGAGCAACATCTAGAATGCGTTAGTTATTCAGATGGTGGTCAATGCACAGTTGTGTTTGACGATTTTTCAGAGGGAGAAATTACCAATGCCCAACTAAGAATCGGTTCAGAAGGAGATTTGGGAGCAAGTAATGAAGAAATTGATATTTATTTAGATGGTACATATGTGGGGCGTTTGTGTAATTATTCTGGAGAATGTACAGATTGTGTAGGATATTTTCAGGATATTCAGAATTATGACGTTGATGCATATATCCAAGACAGGAGATTAGAGGTTCGTTTAGATGCTAGTTATCGTGTTAATGATTTTTGTGATTGGAAATATTCAAATCATAGTTTTATAGGAGATTTGACGCTTAGCTGGGATCAGGAGATAGCGGGTTTTGACCAAAAGTTTCAAAAAGGGATTATCGAGCCAACAGATGATTTGGTTCCAGAATATGTTTTGGAAGAAGAGGAAGTTTCTAGTTTGTCTCACTATGTGCAAAATCAAATAGATACACCAAGTAAAAAAGTTTTTACATATTATGATATTGAGGGCAATGAGATTACTGACCCACAAGATAATCTAGAAAGAATAAGCTTAATAGGGATTAAGTTAATAATTAATGTTAATTCAGAAAGAAAGCCAAATGATTATTATCTAGAAAGCAAAGTAAAAATAAGGGCACTTTCATTAGACGATGAAGAATAATGGTTTTACAATTACATATATTTTAGTATTTGGAACTGTTTTTATGATTTTATTATCTGGTTTATTGGGTTTTGTTTTAAGTCAATTTAAAATGTCTAGAGTAGAGTTGGCTTATGAGCAAGCATTACATATTGCGGAAGCTGGTTTAGATAGGTATAGGTGGTATTTAGTACATAAAGCTGACGAAATTGCAACTGGGGTAGAAATAGGTTGTCCTCCGTCCGATTGTATTGATTGTGCAGAGTGCGAATACGAGGTTAGTTTACCAGGTATTGGTGTCATTGGTAGATATATTATTGATGTTGAAGAAGAAAGGTCATGTGATATTACTACTGCCATTAAAGCAGAAGTTAGAGCTTGGACTCTAGATTATCCGAATATTGATAGAAGATTAAGGGTTCACTATATTAAGCCCACTGTAGCTGAATATTCCTATATTATTAATGATAACGTTTGGGCTGGTTCAGATAGAATTATTTTAGGCCCATATCATTCCAACGGGGGCATTAGAATGGATGGTGAAAATAATTCTTTAGTCACCTCTGAGCAAGAAGAATGGATTTGCACTAGCTCTTTTGGATGTGATAGTTGTCCTAGCCCTTGTTATTATAGTTGGGGTTGTAGGTGTCCTGGAGTTTTTACCACAGCTAATGGAAATGAAGATTTGTTCAGATCAGGTGTTAGTCATTTTGATTTTGAGGGCATTACCGTAGATTTAGGGATAGTTAAAAATCTGACCCTAAATCAGGGCAAGGGATTATATCTGCCTCCTTCTAATCAAGAAGGATATCATGTTATAATTAATGATAGACAAGTTAGTGTTAGGGTTGTAGAAGATACGAATTATATATATGCCTATAGTACAGAACAAGGTTATTTTTGGGAGCCATCCCTGATAGATGATCAGGGGTCAGCTACGAATTATAATCTATCAGATTGCGGCCTGATATTTATAGAGGACCAGGTATGGCTCGAAGGAGAGGTTGGTGGGAAAATAACCATGGCAGTCGGAGATTTAATAACTCCTGGGCTAGACAGAGGAGTATGGTTATTAGATGGTGTGTCGTATAATGATGATGATTCTAGTTTTGTATTAATGTCTCAGGATAGTGCTCTGATTTCACCAGATGGGCCCGATTATATGGATTTGGAGGGAATTTTTATTGCCCAGAATGGCAAGTTTGGCATTAATCATTATTCTAGCAGTAATTATAAGAAGGAATTATTAACTATTAATGGTACAATTGTAAGTAATGGTAGGGTCGGGACTAAGTGGACTTCTGGAGGAGTTTGGGCTTCAGGGTTTAGAGAAAGAAGGAGTATCTATAACCCAGATATGAGTTTCAATCCCCCACCATTTTTACCAGCCATATTAGAAGAGTTTATGTTTAAGGGCTGGGAAGAATTATTAGGAGATGAAATTTGATTATTTAAATCTTAATCCTAGTATATTTGGGTTAGATATTTCTGACAGGTCTTTGAAATTAGTAAAAATTGTTAATAGGAATATTGTTTGCTTTAAAGAAAAATCAATTCAAGATGAGATTATTGAGAAAGGAGAAGTCAAAGATGTTGAAGCTCTTGGCAATAATATCAAAGAATTCGTTAAGGGCATTGGGACAAGGCATGTAGTGGTTTCTTTACCCGAAGAAAAATCTTTTATTAGAGTGATGCAACTTCCCAAAATGTCTATTCCTGAAACGAAGAAAGCTGTTTTATTTGAAGCGGAAAATTATATCCCATTTTCTATTGATAATGTCTATTTTGATTCTCAAATATTAAAGAATCTAGAGACTAAAAAGCACACAGAGGTACTGTTGGCTGCTCTTCCCAAAACCACAGTTGACCCCTATGTTGAAGCATGTAAGATTGCTAAATTAATACCTGTGGCGTTTGAAACTGAGTCTCAAGCTACAGCTAGGGCGATTATCGAAGGTGGTAAAACCAAGGATCCAGTGTTTATTGTTGACATTGGCATGACTTGTTCTAATTTTAGTGTTTTTCGGGGCGATGGATTAAGGTTTGCATCTTTTATTCCATTTTCAGCGATGCAATATACCGAAGCCATTGCTAATAAAATGAAGATAAGTTTCAAAAAGGCAGAAACTTTAAAACATAGACATGGTCTAGAAAGTATAGTTGGCGTTGGGCAAAAAGTTTATAAAGCATTGTCAATGCCATTGGTTGATTTTACCAATCAATTAGCCAAACATATTGATTATTACCAGACTCATACGAAGAATAAAGTATCTAATTCTAAATTAGTTATTTGTGGAGGTGGAGCCAATTTAAAGTCATTGGATAAATATCTGTCTGACAAGCTGTCTATAGAAGTCATTAGAGGGAATCCTTTAGTGAACGTAAATAAATCTAAAATACCACAGAAAGATTTATTAACCTATACTACTGCCATAGGATTGGCGTTGAGAAAAAATGATTAATTTATTACCACCAATTGAGAAACTGAGGCGCAATCAAGAAAAGAATTTGAAGGTGATTTGGAATATTGGAATATTAATAATATTTTCATTAATTACTTTTAGTTGTCTTCTTTTAATTGTAAAAATATATTTATCTAATCAAATTGAAATACAGCAAGCATTGATTGAAAATGAAAAGAATAATAGCCAGCAAGTTCAAGAACTTAAAAAGAGAGTTGATGCGATTAATACTACCCTTGGTAATTTGAATGAGTTTTATCAAGATTATACTTCTTCTACTGAATTATTTGAACAAATAGAAGTTTTATTACCCGAGAATATATATTTAGATACATATCTTTATTATGGGGACATGATTTCTTTGTCTGGATATGGAGATTCAGTGGAAACTATTCATGAATTCAGGAGTAATTTACGAGATTCTTTCGCAGAAGTTGATTTAAGATTATCTGATTGGTTAGAAACTGAGACTATTAATTTTAGAGTTGAATTCAAATTAAATGAATCATAAAGCCAAAATATATTCATCGGTTTTAATTGTAGTTATCTTTGTTTTCGTTTTGCTCTTTCTTGTAGTCTTCCATTTGATTTCTAACATCAAGAACAATTCTAAAGAATTAATTAACGATAAAAAAGAGTTGGCTTCAGTGGAATATTTAACTAAGAGTTTTAAAGATTTCGAAAAGAATTTCTTATTATATGAGGAAGGATTAAAGGAAATGGAGAGTTTGTTGAGTCAAGAATCATTAATTGATCCAGAGATACCAATTGAATTCATCAATTTTTTTAAAGAAAAATCTAGTGAACTAGAATTAGATTTAAAAATTACTCCAATCCAAGAACAAGTGTTAGGAGAAGATAATTGGAATTATTTAAAGTTTAGGGTGACTGGCACAGGGAGAGTGGATCATATTAGAAATTTTTTTGAAAAGTTAGAAAATAGTAAATGGTTATTAAGCGTTGAAGAGTTATCAATGATTAGTTATCAGCGAGGGGCAGATGATTTATTAAGAGAATATATTTCCATTAATGTGACAATAAAGATATATGCACAAGATTGATTTAAGAAAAACAAAAAAGATATTGATTAAACTGAGCTTTAAAGTTGCCCAAAGAACCTTTATTTCGTTTTTAGTTTTGTTTTTTATATTTCTATTCATTTCAGGTGTTATTTTCTATAAATATGGTTATTTAATAGCCAATCAGGAAGTAGAGATTTATACAAAACAGATACAGATTAATGATAAGATGTATAATCAATTTTTAGAGTACTATATTCAAAGAAAAAATACTTTTAATCTCACAGAAGTGAAGGAGTATAGCAATCCTTTTAAACCTTGATTTTTAGGGATTATGTGGTAGTATTTTGTTGTTTGCTCCCGTAGCTTAATCGGATATAGCGACTCCCTTCTAAGGAGTAGGTTGCAGGTTCGAGTCCTGCCGGGAGCACCATGGTGGCCATAGCTCAATTGGCTAGAGCGTCTCTTTGTGGAGGAGAAGGTTGGGAGTTCGAGTCTCCTTGGCCACCAATCGACCAAAGCCCTTGCGTAGCAAGGGTTTTTGGTTATACCATTGAGGGGAAATGAAACCTTTTATAATTTAAGAAATTAAAACCGCATAGAGCGCGGTTTTAAATTTAAAATAGATTACATTCCGTCGTCTCCTGTCAATATGATATCGGCATCTCCTCTCATTTTATCTCCATCGCTATAGCCACCTTTTACTCCTGAATATGTTGATGCTGTAACACCACCACAATAGCTTTGATATTCAAACATAATTAATAGATTAATTGTCTAATTTGATGATAACTCCGACACAAAAGATTTGTCAAGACGATGATTCACGTAAAACAGGTTCTAACAATCTCCCCTAGACGACCAAAAATCCCAGGAGCCCTTGCATAGCAAGGGTTTTTGGTTATACCATTGAGGGGAAATAGAATTTTTGGTAAGATAATTTAATGCAAAACAGAGAAGCAATATTAAAATTTTGGAATCAAGTAGTTAAAGTACATTCTCCAGAGATAGATGAGTGGATCAAGCAGGAGAACTTATATCTGAGGAAAATAATAAAAAAGAATTCCATAATTTTAGATGTTGGTTTTGGTAATGGAGATACGATAATGAAGATTAAGAATGTGGCTAAAAAGATTGTCGGCATTGATAATAATACCGAGAAATTTGATAATATTAAAAAACGACTATTAGAATTTGGTAATATTGAGTTATTCTGCGAAGATGCAAAGGATATGCATTTCGAGGATAATGCATTCGATTATGTAATCTGCATGGGAAATACTTTTGGAAATTTAGGAAAGGCTCAAGAAGAAGCCATTAATGAGATGAAGAGAGTAGTAAAAATTAATGGGAAAATAGTTATTAGTGTCTATTCAGAAAATGCACTACCTAAGAGATTAGAGATTTATAAGCGCGCAGGATTGACCTATGAAATAATCTCGGAGGATGGCACGGTGCTTTTAGGCGAAGAAACCATTTCAGAACAGTTTTCTAGAAAGAAATTAACTAGTGTTTTCAATAGGGCGAAGTTAAAGTCAAAAATAATAGAATTGACTCCCATTACCTACATTTGTGAGTTAAGGAAGACATAAAACAGGTTCTAACAATTTCCCCTAGACGACCAATCGACCAAAGCTCTTGTTTTGCAAGGGTTTTTGGTTATACCATTGAGGGGAAATAGAACTTTTGGTAAAGTAAAAGAACATGGAATATAGCTGGGATCCAAATAAATATTTCGATTTAGTAGAAAATACCTCTAGCCCTATTTTACAGAAGTATATGAGGGTTGAATTAGATTATTTAATTAATAATATTATAAATCCAAAAGATAAAACCTTTATTGATGTTGGAGCAGGTGTCGGTAGGGTAATCCCTAAATTATCAGCGATATCTAAAGGAGTGATAGCAGTAGAATTAGATAAGCAAATGCTGGGTGCATTGAAAAAGAGATCTGAACGATATAGTAATGTTTTAGTTGTGCGGGGCGATGCGCAAGAATTATCTGAAGCACTTAAGGATTTTAACATTGATAAACCTGTTATTTTTTCTCTCCAAAACTCATTAGGGACACCTTATGGGAATCCCTATAAGATAATTTCAGAAATGATTAAGATCGCGAAGAATAATGGAGAACTTATTATTTCACTATTTATTCAGGAAGGATTGAAAGATTATGGGATATCTATATATAATTCTGTTCCTGGGCTAACAGGCGAACCAGATTTAGATAGAACAGATTTTGCAAACGGTATATTTATTAGTAAGACAGGATATCAAAGTCATTGGTGGACCATAGAGGAGAGGGAGGAGATACTTGAAATGATTGGAGGTTCATTGGTCGCTGAGATTAAAGAAGATTATTTTTATATATTACACGTTAAATATTAGGTAAATAGGTTCTAACAATTTCCCCTAGACGACCAAAAATCCCAGGAACCCTTGCGTAGCAAGGGTTTTTGGTTCATAATTAAATTATGATAGAGATAAAATACGCATATCTTATTGGCACTATTATTTTTTTGATACCTTGGTTGATATTGTTTTTATTAAGAAAAGACTACAGGAAGCAAATGTTATTTATGAGTTTGGCCATAGGAATAGGAAGTGTAGTTACTGCTTATCTTTGGTGGACCATAGACTGGTGGCAACCAGCCACAGTCACTGCTACAAGAATTGGCATAGAGGATTTTATTCTTGGTTTTTCTAATGGAGGGATAGCCGCTGTGTTATATGAAGCTATATTTAGAAAGAAATTTTCTAAATCAAAAAGCAAAAAAAATTATTCTAATACAATAATGATTTCTTTAATATTGCTTTTGATAATATCTTTTTTGTTCTGGGGGTTAAATATAACTTCTTTCTGGGCCAGTACAATTGCTATGATATTAGCATCAATATATATGCTTATTACGAGGAAAGATTTATTCCTTAACGCTTTAGCTAGCGGTTTCCTGATGGCGTTAGTTTCATTACCGATTTACTATATTTTAATTTGGATATTTCCTGATTTTGTAAATAAAACTTATTTGTTTCAATATTTGAGCAATATTAAAATTACAGGAATACCGATAGAAGATTTGATATTTTACTTTCTATTCGGATTTATCATTGGGCCCCTATACGAGTATTGGCAAAGCAAACGATTAATTCCTAGATAAAATAGGTTCTAACAATTTCCCCTAGACGACCTGTTGACCAAAGCCCTTGCGTAGCAAGGGTTTTGGGTTGGTAAAGTCAACTTCACTAGACATGTTTTTAATATTGATTAAGATGACAATATGCATGATATACAAATAAAAATATTAAAAGAATTATTATTTAATCGAGAATTAAGATTTACTGATCTTAATATCGATAAAATTACGAATGATCATTTTACATTTCATGTAAGAAGATTAGTTGAGCTTGGTTTGGTTATTAAAAAAAGTAATGGCTTTTATGAATTAACAGATGTTGGCAAAGAATTCGCCAATACTCTAGATGCAGATGGTGGCGAATTGAAAATAGAGAAACAAGCTAAGGTAAGTGTTTTGGCCGTCTGCACTTCTGGAAGTAAGTTGTTAATGCAAAAAAGATTAAAACAACCATTTTATGGTCATCTAGGATTTATAAGCGGAAAGATAAAATGGGGAGAAACCATATATGATGCTGTTGCTCGAGAATTGGAAGAAGAAACAGGTTTGAGCGGTAATTTAAGATTAGCGGGCATAGAACATAAGATAGATTATTCTAAAGACAATAAATTATTAGAGGATAAATATTTTTATGTTTTTGAAATCACAGATTGTGCGGGCGAATTAATAGAGGAATTCGAAGGAGGAAAGAATATGTGGATTGAAGAAGAAGAAATACGAAAAAGCGAAGAGCTGTTCAATGACGTTTTGCCTTTGATTGAAATAATCAAAAAGAATCGACTTAATTTTTTAGAAAAGAAATATATTGTCGAAAGGTACTAGAATAATATATTTTTAGGAACAAAGTTCTTGTTTTTATATTTTAAAACTGCTAATATTTTTGAATATGGGAAATAACACAATAAGTGAATTACAAACAAAGATTCATCAAATAGCTAAAGATCATGGTTGGTGGGAAAAAGACAGAGAAATAGGCACGATTCTTATGCTGATTGTCACGGAAGTTGCAGAAGTTATGGAAGCTTACCGAGAAGACCGCGACGAGAGTGAGAATATTCCAGGTTTTTCATGGATGGAAGAAGAATTAGCAGATATTATTATTAGAGTTTTAGATTTTGCCGGTCATAATAACTATGATATGGAAGGGGCAATATCAGCAAAAATGAAGTACAATGCCAGCCGGTCTTATAGGCATGGGGACAAGAAAGCTTAAAGAAGCCCCTGTAGTTTAACGGGACAAAACTGCTCATTCCTAACGAGTAGATGGAAGTTCGAGTCTTCCCGGGGGTACATGGGCCCATAGCTCATCTGGTAGAGCGTGCGCATGGCATGCGTAAGGTGGCGAGTTCGATCCTCGCTGGGTCCACCCTTAAATATAAAAAAATGGATAAAAAACAACAGCTTTTAACTAGAGGAGTAGAAAAGATTGTCGATTTTGATAATCTTAAGAAAGCCCTTAATTCTAGAAAGAAATTAAGAGTTAAGTTGGGAGTTGATCCCACGGGAGATAAGATTCATATTGGAAGAGCTATCCAATTATGGAAATTGAGACTATTTCAAGAATTAGGCCACAGGGTGGTTTTCATAATTGGGGACTTCACTGCTTTGGTTGGAGATCCTTCTGATAAGCCAGAAGGGAGATCTGGTATGACCAAAACAGAGATTAAAAAGAATATGAAAGCTTATCTCAAACAGATAGGCAAAATTATTGATGTTAAGAAAGCAGAAATTAGATACAATTCAGAGTGGTTTTCTAAAATGAAATTAGATGATTTTTTAAGTTTAGCCAATAATTTTTCAGTACAGCAGTTAATTCAACGGAGAAATTTTAAAGAAAGATGGGATGCTCAGAAACCAATCACCTTAAAAGAGATTACATATCCCCTTTTACAGGGCTATGATTCTGTAATGGTTAAGGCAGATGTAGAAATAGGCGGTTATGACCAATTATTTAATTTAAATACTGGTCGTGATGTACAAAGATTATTTAACCAGAAGCCACAAGATATAATGACATTTAAGATGTTAGATGGATTAGACGGAAGAAAAATGTCTACGTCTTGGGGTAATGTGGTAAACATCACAGATAAGCCCAATGATATGTTTGGCAAGTTAATGTCTATGAAAGACGATATGATTAATTCATATTTCGAATTATGTACACAGTTATCCTTAGAAGAGATTAAAGAATTACAAAAGAATAATAAAAATCCTAGAGATTTGAAGGCTATTTTAGCCAAAGAAATTATTTCTCTTTATCACGATAAAAAGGAAGCAGAAAAAGCTGAAAAAGAATTTGAAAAAGTATTTAAGGATAAAGAAACGCCTACAGACATTAGAGAGTTTTTCTGTCCTAAAGATGGGTATTCAATATTAGAGATACTTCCTCATTTAGATTTAGCAAAATCTAAGGCAGAAGCCAAAAGATTGATTCAGCAGAAAGGGGTTAAGGTAGACAATCAAGTGGTTGATAATATTCATTTTGAAGTAAAGGTAAAAGAAGGATTAATTATTCAAGTTGGGAAAAGACATTTTGCAAAATTAATTAAAAAATCATGAGAAAAAAAATATTAGAGATAGAAAACAATATTAATCGTAAATTATTTATACTTTCTGTTCTTGTGACTATTATTGCCATGGGAATGATGTTGGTAGAGTTTTTCACCAGAGGAGCTTTTCCTGCTACAAAAATTAGCACTTTTTATGTAGTGGTATTATTAATTTATTCATTACATAAAGAAGCGTTAAGGTGGCTTACAGAAAAAGGAGTATTAATCAAAAGAAGAGGAGAGATATTTGTTTATACATGGATTATTATCACAGCCATACTTTATTTAATTAATTTTTTAACAAAAGATTTTTTTGTGATTGATTATTTGGGAAATCAGTTGACCGCTTTATCTGAAATAACTATTACTACCTTAGAAATTTGTGCAGTTTTCATATTCTCAAGAATTGTAAAAATAATATTTAATATATTTTATTTAAGAAAGAAATAGGCGGGGTGCCAGAGTGGTTGAATGGGGTGGTCTCGAAAACCATTGTTCTCTTGTAGGACCGAGGGTTCGAATCCTTCCCCCGCCGCCTTTTTTCCTTGAAAAAACAAGGAATTTAATGTATATTACTCCTATGAAAGATAAACGAGCACCAGTTGTTGTAATTCTAGGCCATGTAGATCATGGCAAGTCTTCTCTTTTGGAAGCGATTAAAGATTTCAAAATTACCTCAAAAGAATCTGGCGGGATAACACAACATATTGGGGCATATGAAATAGAACATGATGGGAATAAGATAACCTTTATTGATACACCGGGGCACGAAGCATTCTCTTGTATGCGCTCAAGGGGGGCTAATGTGGCAGATATTGCCATATTAGTAGTGGCTGCAGAAGAAAGCATTAAACCACAAACCAAAGAAGCTATTGAATGTGTTAAGTCTGCTAATATTCCGATGATATTGGCGATTAATAAGATAGATAAGCCAGAAGCAAATGCACAAAAAGTAAAAAATGATTTATTAAAAGAACAAATAATAGTAGAGGAATTAGGGGGAGATGTTCCAGTTGTAGAAACTTCTGCCACAGAGAAAAAAGGAATTAAAGAATTATTAGAATTAATTCTTTTAATGGCAGATATGCATGATTTCAAGGCAGATTTATCTACCTCAGCGCAAGGGGTTGTTATTGAATCGCATTTAGACACTAAAAGAGGAATTACAGCCACTTTGTTAATAAAGAATGGTACGTTAAAAATACAATCTATTATTGCCACTAATACAGCATTTGGGAAAGTGAAGATTATGGAAGATTTTAATGGGAAAAGTGTCAGTGGGGCAGAAGCATCAAAACCAGTTGTGGTAATTGGATTTGAAAAAATGCCATGTATTGGAGAAGAATTCATGGAATGCAAAGATACTGATGAAGCTAAAGCTTGTATGGTAGAAAAAAAGCAAGAGAAAATTATGTCTAATGGGAAAGTTCTAAATATTATATTAAGAGCAGATGTTTTAGGGAGCTTAGAGGCATTAGAAGGAATGATAAACGCTTTGCCTAAAGACGATATTAGGGTTCAGGTGATTAAATCAGGCGCTGGACCAATTACAGAAGAGGATATTCAAACAGCTGTTACTTCTAATTCTCATATATTTGGATTTAAATCTAAGCCAAATAATTTAGCAGAAAGATTAGCTAGTCAGAAAAAGATTCAGATTAAAACTTATGATATTATTTATGAGTTGATTGATGAGATTAAGAAGATAATGAGGACAGAACTATCAGACGAAACAGTGAGAAAAGATTTAGGAAGATTAAAAATATTGAAAGTATTCAGAACAGAGAAGGATAAACAAATTATTGGTGGTAGAATTATTGAGGGAGAGGTTATAGAAGATTTAAAGCTAGAGGTTTATAGAAATAAGGAAAAAGTTGGTGAAGGTTCTATCTCTGGGCCGATACAAAAGGAAAAGAGAACTATAGAAAAGGGACAAGTAGACGATGAAATTGGTATGCTTTATAAGGGGAGTATTAAGATAGAAGAAGGAGATGTTTTGCATTTCTATGTCGACGAGAAAAAAGAAATACAAATATGACAGAAAAAATAGCAAAGCTTAATGAACTTTTTAAAAGAGAAGTTTCTGAAATAATATTAAGTGAAAAAGATTGTTCAAATGATATCCTTGTAACAGTTACTAGGGCAGACACTTCTTCAGATTTGAGTCAGGTAAAGATTTATGTTAGTGTAATGCCAGATTCAAAACAAAAAGAGATTCTAGGCAGTTTGAATAAAAATATATATCATATTCAACAAATATTGAATGAAAAGATTAAATTAAGAAGAGTTCCAAAGATTGTGCTTTGTGAGGAAGATAAAGTAAGGAGCGCAGGAAAAGTAGAAGAACTTTTACATGATATTGAAAAATAGCTCTGGCCTGGTACCCAAGTAGCTAGGGAGCGGTCTGCAAAACCGTTTTACGTGGGTGCAAATCCCACCCAGGCCTCAGTGATATGCCCGGGTGGCGGAATTGGCTTACGCGCATCACTTAAAATGATGTGAGCTTTGCTCATGTGGGTTCGAGTCCCACCCCGGGCACCAGGGCGGTTAGCTCAGTTGGCTAGAGCATCTCATTGACATTGAGGAGGTCACAGGTTCAAATCCTGTATCGCCCACCACGCCGCGGTAGCTCAGTTGGTAGAGCGCTACTCTGAAAAAGTAGAGGTTTCGTCGGTTCGAGCCCGACCCGCGGCACACAAAAGAATATATGCGGGAGTAGCTTAGCTGGTAGAGCATCGGCTTGCCAAGTCGAAGGTCGCGGGTTCGATCCCCGTCTCCCGCTCCAATGGTTATCTTATGAATGCTCCAAAATCCTTGACAAAGACCCATGAAACATGATACAATATGGGCAGTTCTGAAAATATATGAATATAAGATTAGATCGTATTATAGAGATCTTTTTTATTTGGGTAACTATAATTGCAATGTCATTTTCATTCACTAACCTTTTTGGAGTAGCTCTTGGTGAGGTATCTGAAGAAGGAGTGTCTGACCCGTTGATGATTGTTGAGAGTAATAGCGTTACTCCTGTGATAGAACATTTCTTCCCAGGAGAAATTAAGCAAGATAACAGCAATATCATTAATGTGGCTATCACCGCCTATTCATCTTCTATAGATGAAACTGATAATGATCCATTCATTACAGCATCAGGCGAGTGGGTTAGAGATGGTATTGTGGCAGCTAATTTCTTGCCATTTGGTACAGAAATTAAGATACCTGAGCTATATGGTGATAAGGTATTCGTAGTTCAGGATAGAATGCACCCAAGGAAGAAATACCAGGTAGACATATGGTTTCCTTCTAAGGCCGAAGCATTAGAATTCGGCGCACACTACACATACATCGAAGTGTTAGGAAGCTAAAAGGTTAGTAAATTAATTCAGATAGCAAAAGACCACCTAATTGGTGGTTTTTTGCGTTGTGCCCAGGGTGGGACTTGAACCCACAAGCCCATAAGAGCACGGAACCTCAATCCGCCGTGTTTGCCAATTTCACCACCTGGGCAATTAATCGTTGTCTTCTTTCTTTTCTTCTTCAACTTTTTCTTTCGATTCTTCCTCTTTTGCTTCTTCTTTAGTCTCTTCAGGAATCTCTTCAGTAGTTTCTTCTTTCACTTCTGCAGTTTTCTTTATAGGAGTTTCTTCGGATTTAATGCTCCATCTTTCAGGTTGCTCTTCTTCAGAAAAAAATTTAATAGTTTTTAATCTAGCTCTTTTACCAGTGGCTTTTCTTAGGAAGTATAGTTTAGCTCTTCTAACCTTACTTCTTTTGATTAATTCAATTTTTTGGATTAAAGGAGAATTTAATGGAAAGATTTTTTCTACCCCAATGCCATCTACAACTTTTCTGACTGTTATAGTAGCGCCAGCTTCATCTCCGTGTTTTCTAGCTAAAACTAATCCTTCGAAAATTTGGATTCTTTCTTTCATTTCACCCTTAGAGTTTTTTTCTTTTAATATTTGGTGAACTTTAACTGTATCACCAGGCCTTATCTTATTTTTCATATATTTTCTAAATATTTTTTTAATTCTTTTGGCAATTCTGATGTAAATGTTTTTTCATTTCCATCAAGCGTTTTTATAGTTATTTGTTTAGCATGTAAAAAGTGTCTTTGCAAGCTAGATTTTTGGTTTTTAAAGGAATAAAGCTTATCTCCCACAATAGGGAAACCCAAATGTGCCATATGGACTCTAATTTGGTGCTTTCTGCCGGTTTTAGGGCGAGCTTCTAACAGAGTATGGTTATTATATCGTTTAATCACTTTCCATGCTGTTTTAGCTTGCCTAGGACCTGTTTTTTTGCTCTCAGGACTTAGTAAATTGAATACTTTTTGTTTTATTCCCTGTCTTCCTATTAGGGTTTCTATTTCTCCTTGGTTTTGTTCTATAATCCCATTTACCAGGGCAATGTAAGTTTTTTTAACTTTTCTTTCCTGAAATTGTTTTTGGAAAAAGCTTAACGCCTTTTTATTTTTTGCGAACAAAAGAACACCAGAAGTATCTTTATCTAATCTGTGTATTAAACCATTTCTAGGTAAATCAATAAATGTTTCAATTTTTGAAACATCTGTACCGGCTGGTTTATTTAATACTAGTAGCTCGTTGTCTTCGTAGATTTTCATTGATTTTTAACAAATCGTAAATAGCGGCTATTATAAATATTCCTTGCAGAATAATGAAAATTGTATTTTGGATATATATGCTATAAACGATTAAAGCTATACCGCCCAAAATATGATATATATTTTCTCTTTTAGGTTTTTTAGTTAATATGCCAAAGCATATGAGTAATATACCTATTGCTCCGATTGTTGTAAACAACATATTTTATAGTTTTAATAATTGTTCATTGTCATCTTAACCCAAAAACCTCTGCCAAGCAAAGGTTTCTGAATGGTGGGCGATGAAGGACTCGAACCCTCGGCCTTCTCGGTGTAAACGAGACGCTCTAGCCAACTGAGCTAATCGCCCTTGTTTGTGTGCGCGTGCCTGGATTCGAACCAGGGACCGTCCGGATATAAGCCGGATGCTCTGGCCGCTGAGCTACACGCGCCTTTTTCCCATCAGCAACTCTATTTCCTCTTTCTCAATAGTTTCTTTTTCTATGAGGACTTTTGTAATTTTTTCTAAAAGCTTTTTCTTTGTTTTTAGAATTTTTTCTGCTTGTTTTTTAGCATCTCTTATAATTTTTTCAACCTCTTGGTCAATTGATTGAGCAACTTTTTCTGAATAGTCTCTTGTTTCTTCAGAAATCCCTGTTAAAAATTGTAATTCAGTCTTTTTGCCGAAAACAATTGGACCAAGTTTTTTGCTCATTCCAAAATCTTTCACCATTTTTTTAGCAATTCGTGTTGCTATTTGTAAATCACTGCTTGCTCCAGTAGTTACCTGTTTATACTTTATTTCTTCTGCCACATAACCGCCCAGCAGGGTGGCAATTTCTCCAATAAATTCTTTCTTTGTTTTCATTTTCCTTTCTTCTTTAGGAGATTTCAGAGTATAGCCGGCTGCCATTCCTCGAGAAACAATAGAAATTTTTCTGACTGGCTCACCACCATCTGCAAAAGTACTTACAATAGCATGACCTGTTTCATGATAAGCTGAAATTTCCTTTTCTTTTTCACTAAGAATATGACTCTTTCTTTCTGGACCCAATAATACTTTTTCAATAGATTCTAGTAATTCAATTTGGTTTATTTTTTTCTTGTTTCTTCTGGCTGCTAAAATAGCTGCTTCGTTCATTAGGTTTTCTAAATCCGCGCCAGAGAATCCAGGAGTTCTTTCTGCCACCTCTCTTAAATCGATCATATTGTCTAAGGGCTTGCCTCTTGAATGTATTTTTAGGATGGATTCCCTACCCTCGATACTTGGAGGGTCTAAAACAATTCTCCTGTCAAATCTCCCCGGTCTTAATAGTGCCTGGTCTAAAATATCTGGCCTATTTGTTGCTGCAATTACGATAGTCTTAGAATCTTTTTCAAATCCATCCATTTCAACAAGTATCTGATTTAATGTTTGTTCTCTCTCGTCATGTCCTCCGCCGAAACCTGCGCCTCTTGCCCTGCCAATAGCATCTAATTCATCAATAAATATGATGGCTTTTTTATGTTTCTTTGCTTCTTGGAATAATGATCTTACTCTTCCACTTCCTACGCCGACAAACATTTCAATAAATTCAGAGCCAGCAACAGAGAAAAATGGGACATGGCTTTCTCCGGCCACTGCTCTAGCCAGTAATGTTTTACCACATCCTGGTGGGCCAAGTAATAATACACCTCTTGGAATTTTAGCTCCCATATCTAGGAACTTTTTAGGAGTCTTAAGAAACTCTACAACTTCTTTTAATTCTTCTTTTGCTTCCTTTAATCCAGCAACGTCTTTGAAAGTGATTTTTTGTTTTGGGTGTCCTTCTGCGCCAAATACCCTTGCTTTGCTTTTAGAAAGATTGAATGGTTGCATAATTCCTTTTTTAGTTTGCCTGCTAAACATCCAGATTATCCAAGCGAAAAAGATTAATGGAAGTACAACAACTAAAATTGAAAATATCTCACCGATTCCCGGTTGTTCATCTTCGGTGACAATATTGGCTTTTACGATTTTTCCCTGCTCAACCCCATAATTTGATAAAGTTTGACTCAGAGACGTCTCGGATTCTTTCCTAGTGGTTAAAATAGAGTCATCTTCTAAGGTAACGGTAACAACATTCCCAGCTACCCTAGTTTCTCTTACTTGTTCTTCATTAATAAGTTCTATTAATCTGCCCAAGGATATTTCATCTTCAATTTCTGGGCTTGAAGAGAAAACAGAAAACAATGTAGCAATGATAATAAAGATTAGAATAATAACTAAAAAGTTTTTAAATAAACTTTGAGTTGGTTTTTTCATATAATTTAAGAGATTTTTGGTTTAAGTCCCATTCTATGGTTATCAGGGTCAAGGGCGGTGATTTCAAATTGATATTTATTATCCTTTTTCAATGCATCAGGATTTTGAAGTTCAGATAAATGTACAAGTCCTCTTATCTTAGGAGCTATTTCTACAAAAGCGCCTAATTGATTGATTTTGACAACCGTACCTTCCACGATATCTCCTTTTTTAAATTTCGTTTCTATGTCTTTCCACGGGTCTTCCTTTAGGGCCTTCAGAGACAGGGACACTCTTCCATCCTTAGCAATATCAGAGATTTTTGCCTCGACAACATCATTTACCTTAACTATTTCTGAGACGCTATCAATAAGTTGCCAGTCTAGTTCTGAAATATGTATTAAGCCCTCAGCTTGTAACCCAACCTCTTCGCCCTTTTCATTAACGGGGAATTTAATAAATGCTCCAAACTCTGCGATGCCAGTGATTTTTCCCTTTACAATATCTCCAACCTTATAATTATCCAGCAAATCATTTATTTCTTTAGATGTGACTGCCTTTTCTGAGAAGATTAATTTATTTTCTTGGGATGAAACATCAATAATTTTGACTTGTAATGTTTGCCCAACTAGTTGTTGTAGGTGTTTTAAAATTTCTGCTGAATCCCCATCTTTTACTCTAGGATAATTTTGGATTGATAATTGACTTAAAGGCAAGAAACCCTTAATTCCCTGATGCTCGGCAAGCAATCCTCCCTTATTAGCACCCTCGACTATAATATTTATAGTTTCATTAGTTGTTTCAGATTCTTTGAGCGAGTCCCAGCTACCTTCTTTCTGGGCATCTCGTAAGGAGAGTTCAATATATCCTTCTTCTTGGTCTACGGCTACGACTTTTGCCTTGATTGTGTCTCCGGGGTTAAGTTTCCTTAATATATCTTTAGCAATATAATATTCCTTACCAAAAATAATGCCAGTGCCTATAGCATCTAAGTCTACGTAAACTGCAAAACGGCTTGATCCAATGATTTGACCTTCAATAGTTTGACCAGCTTTGGGTAAATCAACCTCTATGGAAATATTAGGTGTTTCTATTGTGTTTTTCATATGACTAAATTAACACACATTTTTACAAATGACAATAGTTGAATCCTTTGTTTTAGCGTGTTATACTATAGGTATAGTAATTATAATTTTATGGATATATATTGGCACGGACAGGCCTGTTTTGAAATCAAGACACAGGTCGATAAAAAGAAAATAGTCATTGATCCATATACTAAGGATTATGGATTAAAACTGCCTAAGCTCGAGGCAGATCTTTTATTAATAACACATGACCATAAGGACCATAATAATATAAGGGGAGTGTCTGGCAATCCTTTTATTATTAATTCGCCAGGTGAGTATGAGGCCAAGGGCATTTTTATTCAAGGCATTAATGCTAGCCATGGAGAAAAGCGAGGAGATGTTATTATATATATAATGGATATAGAGGGCATGAAAGTGTGTCATTTAAGTGATATTGGTCAAGAATTGACAGATGAGCAGGTTGAGAAGATTGGAGATGTAGATATTTTGATGATTCCTGTTGGTGGTATTTATACGGTCGATGGAGAGGGAGCTCAGAAAATCATTAATCAGATTGAGCCCAAGGTTATCATTCCAATGCATTACCAAATTCCAGGGTTGAAATTAGACAAGAAGTTGGAATCTGTTTCTAGTTTCTTAAAAACCATGGGTCACGAAGAGATTCAGGCAGAATCTAGTCTAAAGATTAAAAAAGCTGGGTTGCCTCCAGAAACTAAAATTGTTGTTTTAAAACCATGAAGTTTCTGGAAAAGTTGAGAAGCTTACCAGAGAAACAGAGGATAATGATTTTTTGGACAATAATTAGTGTTCTGGGAATTATATTTTTAGGAATATTTATTTTAATAACCATATGAAGAAAGAACAACCACAATTAGGATATATTAAAGAAAGGGGCATTAATGAAGAAATGCAAGATTCTTATATTGATTATGCAATGAGTGTTATTGTTGCCAGGGCGCTACCCGATGTAAGAGACGGGTTAAAACCGGTGCATAGAAGAATACTTTATGCTATGCATGAGGACGGTTTGAATGCTAGTGCCAAATTCAGGAAATCAGCAACAGTAGTTGGTTCTACTTTGGGTCGTTATCATCCGCACGGAGATGTGGCGGTATATGATTCTTTAGTAAGAATGGCTCAAGATTTTTCATTGAGATTACCTTTGGTCCATGGCCAAGGCAATTTTGGAAGTATTGATGCTGACCCTGCCGCTGCTCAACGTTATACAGAATGTAAATTAAGTAAAATCGGACAAGCAATGTTGCAGGATATATCTAAAGATACGGTAGATTTTATAGATAATTATGATGCGTCACGCAGAGAGCCGATTGTTTTGCCTGCTCCATTGCCACAATTATTATTGAATGGGTCTTTGGGCATTGCTGTTGGTATGGCCACAAGTATTCCTCCTCATAATTTAGGAGAATTGTGTGATGCTTGTATCCATTTACTGGACAACCCCCATTCAACCACTGAAGATTTATTTAAGTTTATTAAAGGCCCTGATTTTCCAACTGGTGGAATTATTTATGACCAAAAAGAAATAATAGCTGCTTATTCTCAGGGCAAAGGACCTATATTAATTCGTGGAAAGGCAGACATTGAAGAACAAAAAAATGATACTTGGACAATTGTTATTACAGAAATCCCATATCAAGTTAATAAATCAAATCTTGTGAACCAGATTGCTAAATTGATTCAGGAGAAGAAAATTGTAGGAGTCAAAGACGCTCGAGACGAATCAGATAGAGATGGTATTAGAATCGTATTGGAATTGAAAAAGGGAGCGTTTCCTCAAAAGATTTTAAATAGGATTTATAAGTCAACTGATTTGCAGAAGAAATTCCACTTGAATATGTTAGCATTAGTTGATGGAATCCAGCCCAAAATTCTATCTTTACCTGAGGTTCTGAATTACTACTTAGACCACAGAGAAGTTGTTGTTTTGAGGAGAAGTAAATATGAACTACAGCGGGCAAAAGACAGGGCCCATGTCCTAGAGGGATTGGCTAAGTGTTTAAAAAAGATTGACCAAGTCATTGAAACCATTAAGAAGTCTAAAGATAGAGATGATGCTAAGAAAAATTTAAAGACAAAATTTAAATTATCAGAAATTCAGGCAGAGGCAGTGTTAGAAACCAAGCTCTCTGCACTTGCTAAATTAGAAAAAAAGAAGATAGAGGATGAATTAAAAGAATTAGAGGTTAAAATTAAAGAATTGGAAGGCATTATCAAAAGCAAAACCAAGATTAAGAATATTATTAAGAAGGAGCTAAAAGAGATTAAGGAAACTTATAGTGATGAGAGAAGAACAAAAGTATATGTAAAGAAACTAGACGAAATTTCTGAAGAAGATTTAGTCCAAGAGGAAGAGGCCCTGATTACTTTGACTAATAAGGGCTATATCAAGAGAGTAAAACCGGATACTTATAGGGCTCAAAAGAGAGGCGGAAAAGGAATTACTGGTATTAAAACCCAAGACGATGATTTTGTAGAGCATTTTCTATTAGCTAATACTCTTGATAGGTTGCTGTTCTTTACTGATACAGGCAAAGTATTTATGATGTCTGCTTATGAAGTTCCAGTTGGGAATAGGATATCTAAAGGAAGGGCTTTGGTTAATTTTTTAGAGATTAACCAAGAAGAAAAAGTATTAGCAGTTTTGCCTCTTAGTAAAAAGGATGAAGACACCAAATATTTAGTAATGGCAACAAAGGACGGAATTATTAAAAAGACAGCCCTGGAAGATTATGGAAATATCAGGAGCTCTGGATTGATTGCCATAAAGTTGAAGAAGGGTGATTTGTTAAGGACCGTTAGAAAAACAAGTGGTAATTCTGAGATAATGCTTGTTACTGAAAACGCTCAATCAATTAGATTCAAGGAGAAAGACATTAGACCAATGCAAAGAAACGCTTCTGGCAACAAAGGAATTAAATTGAAAAAAGAAGACCAATTAATTGGTATGAATGTAATTGAAAAAGAGCAAGCTAAAGATTATTTACTAGTAATCACAGAAAAGGGCTATGGCAAGAAGAGCAAGTTAACGAATTATAAATGTCAGAGTAGAGCTGGGTCTGGCATTAAGACTGCTAATCTAACTGCACGTACTGGAAATATTGTGAGGTCTAGAATAGTTAAGGGAGATGAGGATTTGGTTATTATTTCTGAAAGAGGTATTATAATAAGAACAAAAGCTAAATCTGTTTCAACGTTAGGTAGGGCGACTCAGGGAGTGAGGGTGATGAAACTAGCTAAAGGAGACAGGGTGAAATCATTAATCAAATTATGATATGGTTACATTTTTAGACCCAGAGAAAATTATTAAGCAATTAGATATTGATTGTGATTTCCACGCTGCTGATTTTGGTGCTGGTACGGGTGGTTTTTCTTTAGCTCTTGCAGATGATTTGAGAGAGGGGTTGATTTATGCTTGTGACATTCAAGAGGAACCCTTATCTGCCTTAGTTGGTCAAGCTAGAACTATGAATTATCATAATATTAAGACGATTAAATGTGATTTGGAGGAGCCGAATGGTTCCACTTTACCCGAATCCAGTATGGACATAGTTATAATCGCGAATACTCTTTATCAATCTGAAGAAAAGCCGAAGATTTTGAAAGAAGCTATGAGAATTATAAAAGATACAGGCCAAATAGTTATTATAGAATGGAAATCAGATTCTCCGTTCGGACCAGAAGAAGAGAGGGTTTCTTTTGAAGAAGTTACGAAGATATTTAAAAGAGTAGGGCTTACTCTTAAAAAGGAATTAGACACAGGCAGTTATCATTGGGGAGCGGTCTATGCCAAGATATAGTTTTTTAATTTTAATATTATTATTTATTCCTGGTTTTGTTTGGGCAACCCCTCAAATTACGGGTAGCATGAATGTCGATGGATTAAATGTTGAGGGATATGCAAATATAACTTATTATGGCGGAGATGTAGCAAATGTTGAAGTTGATTTTGGAGATGGGAATACAGAGAGTTATAGTTGTGATATTAGCCCATCTAAGCCAAGCTGTACTGTTGTCTTCAGATATGTCTATGACCATAATGGTGATTATCCTGTAGATGTGGGGGCTGGACCCAGCGGTGATCATACATGGCACAGAATAGGCACAGCTAATATATCGGTCGATCATTGCTCCAATGGCGTTCAAGACCAAGACGAAGAGGGGGTAGACTGTGGGGGTCGTGAATGTACCCCCTGTAGTCAACCGTCTCCCAATCAATATGATAACCCTATATTAGCCGATAACGCCGTGGAGTTCATTTGGCAATTAGTTTATTTCTTTTTCTCAGTAGTATTTTATTTATCAATACTGTTTATATTAATAGGAGCATATATTCTCGTCACTGCTAGGGGCGATGTCAACAAAATAAGACTAGCGAAGAAGATTATAATATTCACCTTAATAGGTTTTGCGATATCTTATGCTGGCAGAGCTATATTAGTGTTTACAGTAACAGTCTTAGGAGATTAATATGAAAAAAATTTTAATTACGATAATTCTATTATTATCCATTGGCATTAATGTGTCTGCTGGGTGCGATTTAGGTTATTCGGAAACTTTTGCAGGTAATTGCTGTAAGCCAGCAGAATATGTCTCATCATTTAGTGGAACAGGATATTATTCTTGTAGTGGGCAAAGAGGAGATTTAGTTGGGGGTCAGTGCTGCTATACGCCTGACAGCATTACAACAAATGTTGTAACAGACGATTTAAACCCCTTAAATTATAGTACTTTTGGAGACTTGATAGCAGGGATAATCAATATTATTTTTTGGATAGGGGCGATTGCATTTCCCCTGTGTATCATCGGTGGCGGTGTAATGATGTTAATGTCTGCTAGTGCGGGTAGTATTGCAAATGGGAAGAAACTAATTTTATATAGTAGCGTAATATTTGGTATAATAATATTGTTGAAAGTAATGAGTATTTTCTTTAAACAAGATTTAACATTTTTATGAAAAAAGTATTAATAAGTACAATTTTATTAGTTATATTAATTCCGATTTTATGTTTTGGCGTTAGGGATCCGTTAAGGGATGGGGCTTCTCAAAATTTGGATGAGGTGATTGAAAAAATATTATCTTGGTTGTTTCCAATAGCTTTGGTAGTAGCTGTTTTGATGATTTTAATTGGGGCATTCATGTTGGTCACAGGGGGTGCTAGTCCAGATATGGTGAATAAAGGGAAAAAGACAATCATATATGCATTAATAGGGCTTTCAATAGTTATCATATCTAAAGGTATTTTAGAATTAGTCAGAGTTATTTTAGGCATAAACTAAAATATATGAAGTTTAAATTGTTATTTGTTATTGGAGTATTATTGTCTGTTGCTTTTAGCGTTTGGGCTGTTGACTGTGATTTTGGTTATACAGGGACTGTGGGTGGACTTTGTTGTACTCCAGCAGAATACATTTCAGCTTTTGGTGGAACAGGGTATTATTCTTGTGCTAACCGGAAAGGGACATTGTCTGCGACCAATGAGTGTTGTTATAACCCAGGCGTTCCAATGACTAGTGGAGGTATGATAGTGTGGGTTAGATTTGATAGTATTGCTCCGACAACAGTAGAGTTGGGTAAAAATATATCTGGTATTGTTTCCATAAAAGCTTATTGTCCTACAAATTCTGTAATCGATAATACAATTTCTGTGAATTTTGGTGATGGGAATATCGTTAATTTGGACATTTGTACTTGTATTGCCACTAAGGGAGATGAGGGGGGCAATTATGCAACATGTAGTAGTGAATTTAGCTACACTTATGAGAGTCTAGGGGATTTTACGGCAATACCTAAGGGAGGAAATACTTCAGGCGAAGGAGTTACTATTAGTGTTCTGGAAAGAACAACAACAGAGAGAGAACCAGTTAAAAATCCTATTAAAGCAGGTACAATCGCAGAAATTATAGATAAAATTACAGACATAGCATTCTATATTTTTAGCGGTATAGCATTAGCATTATTCATCCTTGGTGGCATCATGATAATAACAGCCGGTGGTATGCCTGAGAGAATTAGGAAAGGAAAACAAGCTATAACCATGACATTGGTTGGTTATGCTATAATTTTAATAGCCAAAGGAATTGTAGAATTAGTTATGAAAATATTAACAGATTAGTGTGGAAAGATTATTTGCAACTTCATTTATTACTTTATAGAATATTATAATTTAACAATAACTAAAGGTCGTTAAGAAATTCAATGATAAAAATATGAAAAAGATATTAGGATTGGTTATGGCTGTTGCTATTTGTGGGACAATCGCATTGCCAGCATTAGCTGTAGATGACAATGATATTCTTCCTGATACTATAGATCAAGTAGAAGTTCCTCAATATACAAAGGAACAAGCTCTTCAATTACTACCAAATATTGTAAAATGGGTATTTGGATTTTTATTAGCAGTAGTGGCCTTAATGATTATCGTAGCTGCATATATGTTTGTAACAGGCGGTGGAAATCCAGAACAACTCGGTAAAGCTAAGAATTTATTAATGTATGCATTGATTGGCTTAGCTATTGCTCTTATTGCGAGAGGTATAGTTGCGTTGCTGATTAGTTTGTTAGATGTAGGGGGTAGTAGTAGTCTTCCGGCGACACCACCGGGCGGTTATCCATTTCAATGATTTATTAAATTGACAAAACCACACTTGAAAATGTGGTTTTGTTTTGATATATTGTATTTATCGCCGAGGTGGTGAAATTGGCAAACACACTAGCTTTAGGAGCTAGCGCCCTTACGGGTTTGTGGGTTCGACTCCCACCCTAGGCA
>Ga0272441_10003807_pt1 | contig 28217 bp, 23 predicted proteins | sample SSMProp6N_FD_193582 | JGI IMG/M metagenome (GOLD analysis project Ga0272441, IMG submission 193582) | Marine sediment archaeal communities from Little Sippewissett salt marsh, Falmouth, MA, United States - SSM-Prop-6N | ecosystem: Environmental > Aquatic > Marine > Wetlands > Sediment ... | reverse complement strand
AATATCCTTTGTTGGTCTTATCGGCAAAACAATAAATCTATCTTCATAATATTAGCTGTGACGTAGTATTAGTGTAAAATCTAACTTGGTTATACCCCTGTTCAGTTCAAATGGTATTCGATATCTGATCGTGATTCATTCCGTTCATAAAGAATACGATTGGGCGGAAGTATATATTCAGCGATTATATCTGTTAGGGGATATCTTTGTCAATGCACTGGAACACCGGGATGCGGAATATGCCCTGAAGGAAAGCGAAATGCGTCTGAATTTGGCTGCTACGTCGGCTGGTAGAGATATTGTATCGGTTCTTCATCTGAAACAATCTCTTTGCCTGTTCGTCTGTTTATAACCTGAACTTTGTTTAAGCTGTGAGGTACGACACCTTTCCTTTCAGCTGAAAATCACACTGATTCGCTACCTACGCAGCAGCGAAAATAGATTCTCGCAGAAATTTCTCTGAAATGCCGCAGTATTATTCCGCCCCTAAGCCCGACGCGATTTCGCTCCGCCCTTTCCAATTGATATTGAAAATTATCATTTTTTGTCTATTTTCTGAAACAAAAAACGCCTCTTGTGCGTCTAAACTACAAGTAACCTTTGAAGTTGTTTCTTTCACTTTCTTTTGTTGCAAATAAAATTTTACATAATTGTTACTGTAATACTTCTATAAATAAGCTAAAATCTATATTATTAACGCTAAAAAGAAGGGTATATGTGAAAAAGCAGATCGGTCAACTGCTCAGGGATAAGAAATATGTAACTGAGGTCCAGTTAGAGGCTGCGCTGCAGCAGCAATGTCAAAATCTCAACAAACTGGGTCTTATATTGGTTGAAAATGGCGTCATAAGTTCCCGTCAGTTGGCTGAAACCTTAGCCGAACAGGCGGGGCTTGAAAAACTCGACCTGAATGATCTGAATTTGTCCCGGGAATTGATAGATCTGGTCCCTGCTGAAATGGTCAGCCGGTACAATTTACTCCCCGTCGCTCGACAGAACGGCCGATTGACACTGGCGATGATCGACCCATTCGACACCGAAGCTATTTCCAATATTCGCTTGCTGACCGGTTTATCGGTGAGTCGGATGTTCTGCAGTCCGATGGACCTTGAAAAAGCCATCTCAAAATATTACGGCAGCAATGTCGCCCGAATGCTCAATGACCTGGCGCCCGGCGAAAAAGCGGCACAAGACTCGGAGGTCGAGCTGGAAAACGGACAACTGACCGCCTCCAAGCTGCATGAGCTTGCCCGTGAACCATCGCTTGTCAACCTGGTGAATTTGATCTTGCTGGAAGCAATTGAGGTGCGGGCCAGCGACGTGCATATCGAGCCATTTGAAAATGAGGTCAAGATCAAGTACCGTGTTGACGGTGTACTGATTGAGAAATCGTCCTCACCCAAACGACTGCACCCGGCCATTGTTTCGCGTATTAAGATTATGGCATTGATGGATATTGCCGAGCGGTTTGTTCCACAAGACGGGCACATCGAGTTTTCCGGCGCTAAGGGTAAGATCGATATTCGTGTTTCAACAGTACCGACGATTTTCGGAGAAGCGATCACGATGCGTTTGCTGGACCGCAGCAATGCACTGATCGATTTGAAAGATCTGGGTATGAATCCACAAACGCTAGGCGGCTTTTCTCAATGCCTGAACAAGTCACATGGAATCGTACTTGTGACCGGTCCCACCGGAAGTGGTAAAACAACAACGCTGTATGCGGCGCTGAATCATATCTTTGATCCAAGCTTAAAAATTATTACGATTGAAGATCCGGTGGAGTATCAACTGGATGGTATTGTGCAGATGCCGGTCAATCCCCGCCGCGGTTTGACTTTTGGACGAGGACTCAGACATATTTTACGCCAGGACCCGAATATTATCATGGTCGGTGAAATTCGTGATAAGGAAACTGCTGACATAGCAATTCGAGCGGCTTTGACCGGTCACCTTGTTTTCAGCACCCTGCATACCAACGACGCTGCCGGAGCGGTGACCCGCCTGATCGACATGGGCGTTGAACCCTTTTTGTTGGCAAGTTCTCTGGAAGGCGTGCTCGCACAGCGATTGGTGCGGCGGATTTGCCCGGTGTGCCGTGAGTACTATCATCCCAGTGAAAGCATGCTGGACCGGCTGAATAATTCTATCAGCATTCCAAAAGACGCAGAGCTGTATCACGGTGTGGGTTGTGATGAGTGCAACCGAACCGGCATGAGCGGTCGTGTGGGTATTTTTGAACTGCTGCGAATAACCGATTCACTGCGTAAGCTGATCTCAACCAGTCCTACGACCGAACAGATCGTCGCGGCAGCACCGACCGATCATGTCAGTATGCGGCACGACGGTATCATGAAAATTATAAACGGACAAACCACAGCAGAAGAAGTGCTGCGAGTTACACAGGGTGTGGAAGAAGAAGACCACACGCAATAAAAAGATGCTATTCAACCAGGGAGCAGGAGACTCTTGGCATTATTTGAATACACAGGCGTTAATTCTTCAGGACAAAACGTCCAAGGCAATGTTGAGGCCGTGGATCGTAAAGCCGCCATCGCCGCATTGTCTGCGCGCGGCCAGTTTGCTTCCGATCTGATTGAAAAAGAGGGCGAGGTGATTGCAGGCATAGCCGAGGGTTTTTCGTTTGATTTTGGCCGTTCACGCATCACTGATAAAAAAGTACTGGAGATGACCAGCCAACTCGCTACCGCGCTGAAAGCCGGACTGCCGATTTTGAACGCCCTGGAGATTCTTAAGTCCCAGCAGAAAAATGAGCGGATGTTTGAATTGCTGGACGAGCTTTCTATCGCGGTCAGCAGCGGCCAAAGTATGAGCGAAGCAATGGCCAAGCACCCGGAAATATTTTCGGTTCTGTATGTATCCATGGTGCGCGTCGGCGAGACCGGCGGCATTCTGGACAAAACCATGCAGCAGTTGGTAATGTTGATGAGCCGAGAGGTAAAAATACGCGGCAATCTCATCGGGGCCTCAATCTATCCGCTTTTCATTTTGTCGGTTGGGCTTGCCTCCATGGTCATCACACTGGTGTGGGTATTGCCCAAGATTATCAAGACAATCGGCATGGAACCGGCCATGCTGCCGCTGCCGACAAAAATACTGATGGGCCTGAGTCATTTCTTGATGTCGTTCGGCTGGCTGGCGGCCATCGGTATCGGTTTAGCTGTTTATGCATTTATAAAATGGAAACGGTCGCCGCAGGGACGCGTGACATGGGATGGCTTTAAGCTGCAACTGCCGTTATTCGGCAATCTTATCAGGACTTTATCCGTAGGACGTTTTGCACGAACACTGGGCTCGCTGACAGCCAGCGGTATTACAATATTAGAAGCATTGAACGTTGTTCGGGATACATTAGGCAATGAAGTGCTTGCCCAACAGATCGACGAGGTGTCAACAAAAGTAAAAACCGGCTCCAACCTGGCAGACCCGCTGGAAGAATCCGGTATGTTCCCGGCGCTGCTGGTACAGATTGTAGCCATGGGTGAACAGACCGGATGTCTCGACGAACTGTTACTCAGTGCTGCGGAAACTTTTGATGAGCAGGCCGACACCGTTGTGTCACGATTCATGGCGGTGTTCCCATCGCTTTTGATTTTGGCGTTGGCGTTACTCATTGCCTTTATCATTATGGCGACACTGCTGCCGATTTTAACCATGGACTTAAGTATATTTTAATAAGGAAAAGAATATGAGAACAAAAAGAAGACGAAAGGGTTTTACGCTTTTAGAGGTTTTGGCAGTCGCAGCGATTATCGCACTGCTGGCAGTCTTCGTTGTACCGCGTGCGTTCAAAGGGCTGGGCAAGGCCAAAGCCGATATTGCAAAAGGCAAAATGGGTATTATCGAAAGCGGGATCGCACGGTATCAGTATGATTGCGGTCAACTGCCCACCGACGACATCGGCCTGGGTGCTTTATTAGAAGCGCCCGCGGACATGGAAGAAAAATGGGGCGGACCCTACTGCAAACGCAGCGACCTCGAAGATCCCTGGGGCAATCCATTTGAGTACATGGCCGAAGGCATGTTTAACGTGGGCAGTTATGACCTGATTTGTTTTGGAGCCGACGGCGCCGAAGGCGGTGAAGGTGACAACGCGGATATCCGCAATGACTAACACCGGCAGCGAAAATTTGAAAACCGCTCGCAAGAACGGTTTTACGCTTCTGGAGATGTTGGCGGTGGCGGCACTGATTGCATTGCTGTTTTCGGTCAGCATTGCCTCGTATGGGCGCACGTTTAGCCGATGGGCCGTGGAACAGAATGCCCGTCAGTTGTACATGGCGGCAAAATCGGCCCGGTTGTACGCGGTTGAATATCAGCAGGAATGCACGCTGGTTCTGGACCGAGAGACCGGACAGTTCTTTCTGATGGTCAAAGGAACAAACGATGAATCCGGCGAAGAAGAGATATCGCTGGTTTCTACTCCGTGGAGCCGTACCGTTCAATTGCAAAGTCACGTTTCGTTTGAGACGATAAAAATCGCCGGCCGGTATGAAGACTTCGAAGGCGGCATTGTTTTTCGTCCGGACGGCACCGCCGACAACGCTGCGATTCAATTGGGCAACGGCAAGGTTCATTACACCGTCATGATCAACGGCGGCACCAGCCGGGCGCGCCTGCTCGAAGGTGAGGCCGAAGAACTGCAAACCGACCAGATTGATCTGGATATGATGATGGAAGTATAAAGGTAACATGAAACGAAACGGCGTCAGTTTGCTTGAAACAGTTGTTGCAGCGGCTATTTTGGCCGGATCCGTGATGACGATATGCGGACTCAGCGCCAGGAGCTTGCGGTCAATTCGACTGAATCAGGAATACGAAAAGGCCTGGGATTATCTGGATCGGCAGCTTGTATTGATTGATACGGCGGGTGTCGATATTCTTTCCGAGAACTCATCGGCATCGGGGCAATTTGAAAGCTACGACGGCCGCAACTGGCAATGGCGGGCACAAGCCGAAGAGAGCGCATTGATCGGTTTGTATGATGTGATCGTGCAAGTGGAATGGGTGTCTGCCGGAAAGCCAAAGCAGATTCGCTGTCAAACGCGATTGTGCGGACAACCGGCAAGCTTGGACGAAACAGAAGATTCATCGCAAACAAGCGATGCGGAAACAGTGGCGCTGCGATGACAATAAAACGAAAACAACACGGTTATACATTGGTTGAAGTGATGGCCGCTTCGGTGATTACGGCGTTTATCGCAACGGTGGCTGTCGGCGGACTGGCCAGTGTGACCTCTGCCCGCGGCCAAATTGACGAGGTAACAATCGTCAATGACGAGCTTCGTTTTGTGGCGGACAGTCTCCGGCGGGATTTATCCGGTCTCTATCGTCTTAAAAATGCCATGTTATTTGAAGGCGTAATGCAGGAAACAGACTCCGGCGTCTTTCCAAAGCTGCGGTTTCGGACCGTTTGTAACGGCAAAGCTCGACCGGATCAGCCAGAGGGCGATCTGTATGAAGTGGAATATATTATGGCCGTCGATGACGAAGGTCAACTGTGGATTGCGAGGCGGCAATGCCCGATTGTGGGCAATGAAGAAACGCCCGAAGAAACCGCCGGCGGCATGATGACCCGATTGGCGGAGCAACTGTCGTTTTTTCAGGTGAGATACTTCGACGGCGAACAATGGGTGCAGGACTGGGCGATGGAACTGGAAAAAGTGCCGATGCTGGTGGAAGTATCACTGGGCGCAATCGTCAAAGAAAAAAATGACAAAGAAACGATTTACAGCAAACAATTCTTCGTCAACTTCCCGCGAAACGGGCAAGGGGATGAAGAGGTTGATCTTGAAATGGAAATTGAAGATCCGGAAGAGACCATGAGCCAATCATGACACGAGCATTGCAGACAATCCGTTCTCGCCGGGGGCTTGCACTGGTGACCGTCCTGTGGATCACGATGCTGATGATCGTGCTGGTAAGCGTGACGTCGCAAAGCTCCCTGCTGGATACGCATATCAGTCATGTCAATGTCGAACGCCAGCGCTGCCGCTGGGCGTGCCGGGCCGGCATCGAAACCGCAATCGCAGTACTGGTCGCCGATGATACCGGTTACGACTGCCTGATTGACGACTGGGGACCGGACTCGGAGTATCTGACAGATCTGGAATGTGAAGGATGCACCGTTCAGATAACCGTGACAGACACCTCATCGAAGCTGAATCTGAGCAAAGCCACTAAAAACCAACTGTTGTATTTGCCGGACATGACCGAAGAAATCGCTGATAGTATTCTGGACTGGCGCGATAATAATGAGGACGTCCGAGCATTCGGCGCTGAAGACGGATATTACATGAACCTCGGTATTCGCTATCGCCCGCAAAACGCAGCCTTTAAAACGACGCGTGAACTGCTGCGCGTGCGCGGTGTCAGTGAAGGACTCTATTACGGCGACTCGGAACAAGAGTTGATCTCCGAAGAAAACGAGGGATGGAAGAATTACCTGACGTATATTTCATTCGAACGTAATATTGATCTGAACGGCGGCAAAAAAATTGATATTAATAACGCCAACGAACGTCGACTGCAGCAAACACTCTCATTGACACGCGAACAGGCCAAGTGGATCGTTGACAACCGTCCGTTTAAAAAATACAGTGATGTCCTGAAAGAAACATCTGCTTCAGCGAATAATAATAGACAGAATTCAAGCAACAACAGGCAGGGTTCTAACAACAGGCAGGGTTCCAACAACAGGCAGGGTTCCAACAACAGACAGGGTTCTAACAACAGTCAGGATTCTAACAACAGGCAGGGCTCATCAAACAATAATCGACAGCAGGAAGCCCAAGCCACTCCGCCGGATATGAATACGGCTTTGAATATCATTGACAACGTCGCCCTGAACACTAACAGGTTTTACTCCGGCCGGGTTAATATCAATACCGCAGGGGTTGTCGTTCTGACATCGCTGCTTGGGGGTAATCGCGAATTGGCCGAAAGCATCATTGCCTATCGCGATGGAATGGTGGGCGGCTTTACAAGCATGGCCGACCTGCAGGCCATTGAAGGAATGACACAGAATTCCCTCAAGAAGCTGGTGGATCTTGTATCGATACGTTCAAGTGTTTACGAGATTGATTGTGTCGCGTACTCGGATGCGACAAATCTGGAGTTTCATGTTAAGGCCATTGTCAATCGTGAACAAAGCGAAGGAAGAATACTATTTTGGCGAGAAGGGAGCAGCCATTGACCCAACCCTATGATAACACAATAAAATATACCGCGGGTGTGAAACTGTCGAAGGCGTGTGACGCCGCAACGATTGTGCTGCTGGAATGGACCGGCCCGGACTGTAACGTCGTTGCCTGTGAAACGCTGGCCTGTTCCGAAAATCTTCGAGAGGTTTCCATCTGGCTTGACAAACACGCCTCAGGAGACGAGGTGACGGTTGCCGGAGGCGTGGATTCGTCTGCGATTCGATATTTGGACATTCGGATACCGCCTGTCGATGAGCCGCAGCAGTATCGTCTGTTAAAAACACAGGCGGAAGCGGTTCTGCCCTTGTCGGCCGACCAGATGGCCCTGTCATGGCAAGTCACTCAGGACGACCAGGGATTGCTGTGCAAAACAGCAGTCATTCGAAAACAGTTATTGCCCCCATCGGACCGGATTCAGACAATCAGCCCGGAAGCCGTGGGTTTGTCCGCAGTATGGAAGCGTTACGGCGATGCCGAACAGCGACACTGTATTTTACTGCATCGACGAGAACATGACATCTTGGCGGCCCTTTTGAAACATGGACACCTGCGGCATTCAACTGTGATTGATGCTGACGGGGCCGACCTGAAAAACGGATCACCCGCGGGATTGCTGCTGCAGGACATTCAGGCCGAGCTTGAAACGATAGAAGCCGACTGTCAGCAAAAAGTCCCGCTGTTTATCCTTTCCGAAAACCCGAAAGATGATTTTTTGAACCATCTGTGCGAGCGGATTCAAAACAGCGGCTGGAACAGTAACGTTGTATTTCTAAAAGATTATCCAAAACAAGACTGCGGAACCAAAGAGGCGGAAGCGTTTGGACTTGCCCTGACAGCAAAAACGGACAAACGGACCGATTTTGACTTCAGACAAGCCGAGCGGATTGAACAGCCGGAACAAACAAATGCAAAAGCAGGCACACAGTTTCGCAATATGATTGCGATTACGATTGCATTATTGGTTCTCGCTTTGGGAGCATCATACTGGAAAGTAAAAAAAGACGTAAAACTGCTGGATGAGGTGATGTCTGCCGGTTATGAAGACCTGACCGTCCAACAGGTTCTCAAAGAACAGTCCTACCGCGAAACAATCGCACGTACGCGGCCGGACATGATGGATTTGTTCGAGCGAGTCCAAAAATGTCAAAAAGGTATTCTTCTGGACACATTTGAATTTGAAAAAGGAAAGCCCGTCAAAATCACCGCAACGGCTCCCAGTTACGATGCGGCCTACCAGTTTCAAAAAGAGCTTGAAGTGCAGAATAAAAACATCATAAAAACGGCCCGGTTGCTGGATCCGCGCGTGGATGCACAAGGAAAAGTAATACGGTTCACCGTGACGTTTGATTATCGGAATTTTAGCAAGTAGATAAAAGGCGACTATGTGGAATAAACTGAAACCACGTGAAAAACGAATTTTGAAGCTGCTGATGGCAACGGCGGTCGCGATATTTGGATATATACTCATCGAGCCGATCCTGGCCGATTACCAACAGCTCAGGGCCGAACGTCTTGAACAACTGGGAACACTGGAGGGCTTTCTGGACATTGGGGACAGTGAAAACGCCCGTCAAAATGCAATCGCACAGATGGTTCCGACGTTTAAGATGCCGGTTAAAGCGGATCAGCAGAGCATCCTGTTTCGAGACGAAATCACCAAACAGCTTCAAAAATGCGGCCTGAAAGCCAACAGCATGAAATTGCGTCAGGACAAAACAGCAAAAGTGGATGGATATAACGTCTGGCTCGTGGAATGTCAGGGCCAGTGTGGGTATGCCTCGATCACACGATTTTTTAATGAAGTCAGAAAAAATCCATACTACGCCGCCATGGAAAAACTGACATTAAAAGTGGATAGTAAAGACCGAAACAAAATAACATATTATTTAATTGTTTCAACGTACGCAAAATAGAACGGTGAAAAAAATGAAAATTGATCTGAATAAAATTCAAAATTCAAAATGCTTTCACCTCATCTGGTGTCTTTTAGGCATCTGTATCCTCTGGCAGCTTGGAACAACAATGGCCCGTTCGGCTTTGTTGCCAAAACGTGTCCAGAAAGCACTCGAACAGTATAAGGAGTCCACGGAACAAAACACACAGATGCAAGCTTCAAAGACCGAACCCAAAGAGCAACCAAAGAGCATGTTTGCTCCGCCGAAAAAGGTTCAAATGCCGACGTGTTCGGCGGTTCTGGGCGACGAGGCGCTGATCAATGATAAGTGGTATAAGGTTGGCAGCACCGCGGGAGATGCGAAGATTGTGGCCATTAACCCCGAGTCTGTAAAGATTCTCTGGGAGGAAAAGGAACACATCCTGGTGCCGTTTGATGTAAAGGTAGAGTCTGCCGGTCAAGGCGGAAACGGCCAGTCTCCATCTGCGAATAAAGAATCCTCGGCGACGCCCAGACCCAACGGACGCAACATGAGGAATACTGAAAACGCCACGACTGGAATATCCTCCGATGAAACACGGCAGATGAGAGAACGCTATCAAAATGTCTCGCCGGACGAACAGAAACAAATGAGACGGCAGATGCAAGAACGTTATCAAAATGCCTCGCCGGAAGAACAAGAACAAATGAGACAACAGATCAGACAGTCTCAAGGCAGAGGATGAGAGCAGAGAGACAGACGGCTGGACCGTTATGAAAATTAATATTCTATAATAATGTCAGATATTGGAGACGAATGATGACCCATAATAATTCAATCACATACAAGAGCGCTAACTTGAAATACAAAAAAAGCTTATTATTCATGCTTTTGGTGCTGGGTTTCTGCTTCAACTCAATTCTTCCTGCCCAGGAAGAATCTACAACAAGCTCAGAAGAACGCTCTGAAGAGCGTGGCGAAAGAGGCCGGCGTCCCGGTTTCAGTCGTTCAAACGATTCGGGCAGCTCGATGGAGGATTCCGCTGACTCCAATGCTTCTGCAACTGACCCGAATGATCCTAATCAGCCCGTCGAAGCGCTTGAGGCGATCAATCTCAATAACATTGAAATGAAGAATATCGTCCAGAAAATAGCGGACTGGACCCAAAAGCCGGTGATTCCGACGTCAGATGAAGTGATGAAAGTACGCATCAGCATTTATTCACCCAAAAAAGTCCCGCGCGACGAGGCCCTTTCTCTGATTATCATGGCCCTGCACGCCAAGGGCGTTGTGGTTGAAGAATTGGAGGACAAAGTGTTCTTGCGTCCCCTGTCCTCCGTACGACAGGGATCGGTTCCGACCGTCGGAACCGAAGAGTCTCTGGCCCGCTTCGAAGACAGGACCAGCATCATCGAAAAATGGTTTCAGTTAAAAAGCTACAGCCCCACTCAATTGATTCAGATCATCAATCCGTTGATCGCCGAATATGGATACGCCGTGGCCGATGAAGGAACAATGCGAATCGCGGTGATTGATACGGTAGAGAATCTCATGCGGATCGAGCGATTGATCCAGCAGTTGGATATCCCCCAGTCGGATCAGGAAATTGAACAGGTCTTTCAGTTGGAGTACGGAGATCCATTGGAAATTGTCCAGGTTCTGGAGATTATTCTGAATCAGCGGGATAACCGTTATCGCGATGAATCCAGAAATCGTAGTTCCAGCAACACCGGAAAGCAGGATATTAAAAATGCTGTTTCGGTGACAATTGGAACCGCGACAACGCCGATTCGATTGATTCCCATGACGAAACAACGGTGGATTCTGGCTCGTGCCAGCCGGGAGGACATGGCACTAATCGAAGAATGGATCAAAAAACTCGACATCAGCGATACAACCGAAGTGCGGCAGACGGTTGTCCAGGTGCGATATGCGGATGTGCCGGAAGTGGTTCGTATGGTAAAAAATACGATCCAGAGAATGCCCGGCACGGATGTCCAGACAAATATCATTGTCGAGGGCCTCCCCCAAGGCAACCAGATCGTCATCTACGGCAGTGAACCGAATCGAAAAATGGTGGAAAAACTGATCGCAGAAATTGACCTGCCTCAGGAGGACGGTTTTTTTCACAAAACGTTTGACCTGAAACACGCTGATCCGGATGAGATTAAAAAGCAAATCGACGAGTTGTACGATAAGAGAGTTCTCCAATACAGTTATCGTTCTTCTTATAGTTCTTCTTACTCATATGGTCCAAGTTCCAAGGAAGATACAGTTAAGGTGATTTCATACCCTCTGCTTAAACAGGTAACGGTAATTGCCTCTGAAGATAATATAAAAAAAATCACTGAACAGATCAAAGAATGGGACAAGCCGCTGGACATCGAATCGGATCAATACCGTATTCTGTCTTTAAAGAATTCCGATCCGGTTCAACTGGCGGAGTTACTCAAGAGACTGTTCAGCGAAGACTCCGGCGACAGTCGGAATCTGATTCGGATGATTTTCGGGGGATATGGTACGGACTCGCAGAAAAAAATTGTGGGCTCCCTTTATGGATTGCTAACCTTTGAACCCGTACCGGATACCAAAAAGCTGATCGTCATCAGCAAGGTTCCAGAAGCCTACGATGTCATCGAACGGTTGGTGGAAAGACTGGATAGCCAGGAAACGGCTGAAGTGCCGAAAGTGATCACACTGAACTATGCCGATGCGGAGGATTTGTGCGATCAGCTCAATGCAATCCTGAACGAATCGGGTACCACAGCGACGCTTCGTCGTAAGGTCGAAGGACTGAGCGAATATAACGCGGAAACCGGTGGCAGCAATGCAGGAGCAGATACCTCCAACGATGCCGGAACGATCACTCCCTGGTGGGATCGCCAGCGGTTGGATCCCACGAAAATGCCTTTCAGTAATTTGATCGGGCAGGTGCGTTTTGTCCCGGTTCATCGCAGCAAGGCGATATTGGTATTGGCCCCGCCGGAGTATCTCGAAGATATTACACTGATGATTAAGGAACTGGACAAACCCGGAATGCAGGTCATGATCAAGGTGGTCATTGTCGATATTAATCTTTCGAATGCGACATCGTTGGGAGTTCAATACGCATCTGATCCCACGGCATTTGGAACACTGGGAGTCAATGCGATGACTGCGTTGAATGAACTGCTCTACGCGGATTTAGACGGTCCATTTACATTTGCTTCAGGTACTAATATCAATGTGCTGGTTGATTTGCTGGTTAAAAAAGCGAATGGCCGCATTCTGAATCAACCCACGCTTTGGACCAAGGATAATGAAGAGGCGATTTTTGTAAAAGGACAGAAAATCGGATTTATCGAAAATGTGCAAAGTGACAATTCAAATCCCGGAGCTTTTAACCGATCATTTTCATATGAAGATGTTGGGGTAACATTGCGAATTCGTCCCAATATTACGCCTGAACGAGCGGTTGATATGACGGTTAGCCTGAATATTTCCCAGGTTGAAGATGAATTTATCAACTCGCAGATCGTGCGGGGAAATCTGGACACGACTACGCATCTGATTGTTAATGATGGTCAGTCAGTCATGTTTGGGGGCATTCTCGAACGCAATGATGGAAAGATTATTCAGAAGGTTCCACTGCTGGGCGACTTGCCGATTTTGGGTTATCTGTTCCGGCATGAAAAGACCGACCTGACCAACAGTGAATTGCTGATTTTCATGACGCCTTATGTCATTGACGATGTCACGCTTGAGGATATTCCGCTTGATGAAATGTCAACAGAGGAATTCCTTCAGAGCTCTCGTATGAAAATGGAGGATATTGTTGATCGTCTCAGTAACTCGGTGATGCAGCTTTCAGAGGACCCGAATGATCTTCGCTGACTCCGCAAGGTCTTCTTGCATCGCCGAAATGCGGGTCAACCCTAAAACCGGAGTTCTGTGTCTTTTTTTAATGCTTTTTCGGTCTGGGCGGCACGAAAATCGGTCAGGGTTTTAGCCAGGGCCGTATCGCTCAATGCCAGGATCTGCAATGCATACACCGCGGCGTTTTTGGCACCCGCTTTGCCGATCGCCATGGTTCCCACCGGCATTCCCGGAGGCATTTGCACGGTGCTGAGCAGCGCGTCTAGCCCGCAAGGCCCCTCTTTGGCTTGCATCGGCACCCCGATGATCGGCAGTTGCGAATGTGCCGCCATGGCCCCGGCCAGGTGCGCCGCCATCCCCGCCGCCGCGATGATGACCTTGACCCCGTTATCGGCAGCATTGGCTGCAAAGTCACACGCCGCCGCAGGCGTCCGATGCGCCGACAATATCCGCACAATCGGATCGATTCCGAATTCTTTAAGCTGCTTGATACAGCTTTCCATCGTCGAAAGATCGCTGTCCGAACCCATTAAAACCGCTACTGGCGACTGTTTTGCATTAGCCATTGTATTTTCCCTGCTTGCTTTGTACAATTAACGTGAACGAAGTCCTGCCAAACAAGTAAATAATATACCCGCTAAATCGGGTGTTTGCAAGCCCTCAAAACGGAGTTGATAATGAATGTTCGAAAACCGGCTGTTGCAGGTCAGTTTTACGGCGGAACCCGGACCCAATGCCTGGCCGAGATCGAGGAATGTCTGCCGCTTCGTGATTTGAACATGGAACTTCCCAGTCCAATCGTCGCGGCCATCGTCCCCCATGCCGGCTGGGTCTTCAGCGGTGAACTGGCTGCGAAAGCATTCAAGGCCATCCAGCAGACCAATCCGCACGTGGATACGTTTGTCATTTTCGGCGCCGCCCATCGGTATTTCGGCGGCGGAGCCGTTGTTTATGACAAGGGAGCGTGGGAAACCCCTCTCGGACAGGTCAAAATCGATGCCGAACTGGCCGGCTTGATTGCTGCCAAAGGCGGTATCGCCGATCCAAACGCCCATCGCGGCGAACACAGTATTGAGGTACAGGTCCCCTTTATCCAGCATTTATTCCCAAATGCCAAAATTGTACCTATTATTGTCCCGGTTGCCGATTTTGACCACAATTTCGGTACGCATGTCGGCCAATTGATCCATGAGCAGTCCGATAAAAAGGTCGTCTGTATTGCCTCTACCGACCTGACCCACTACGGCCCGCGATACGGATTCTGCCCGGAAGGCACAGGCGAGACCGCATTAAAATGGGCCCGAGAAGTCAACGACATGGAATTCATCGATCTGGCCCTGCGGATGGAGACGGATCAACTTCTGGAAGCGGCCCTGGACAAGGGCAATGCCTGCGGACCGGCTGCGGTCGCCACGGTCGTCGCGGCCGCCAAAGCCATGGGACGCATCTGCGGCGTGCTGCTCGGACATACCACCAGCCATGATATCATGCTCCAAAAATTCAACCAGTCCAGTGAAGAATCTGTCGGTTACGCAGTCATTGTGTTTTAAGCAAATCGGTTCTCAGCAGGAATCGAGGGGGAAACTGCCAGAAAATCAAAGTATTCCGCATCTCTTAATGCCTGTTTTACCATAAAATTCCTATTGCAAATCTTTTGTATGTAGTTATAATGCGTCATTTCCACTTTTGGGAAAAGCAGTTGCGTATGTTTCCTGCCGTAGGAACAGGTTGTTTTTGCGGCCTTGTTGGACGTTTAACGAAATTGAAACCACGGTATTCGAGGAGCCAATTGAATGGTATCTTTAGTTGACACACCCGTAAACTTATTTGAAGGCGAATTGCCGAGTTTTGAAAGCATCAAGACACTGTGGCAGTATGTGAACTCAAGCGAGATGAACCGCAACGCCTTCCGCAAACAGACTGAAAGTCATAAAGACAATACGGTCAAGGGTATCGCCCTACTGCTGTGCGGCGACACAGCGGAAGCAGCCAAACTGCTGGGCAAGGGCAAGAGCTCTGTCCAGAAATGCATGGCGCTGGGATACGCACACCGAAAACTCGGCGATTTTGACAAAGCCATCGAGGCGTTTGAAGCCGCCGCCCAGCAAAGTGACGGGATTGCCGCGGCACTGGAAAAGTGTGAGACATGCCGCCAGGCAGGCGACTTAAAGGCGTGTGAAAAAGTCCTGAAAACGTGCAGCAATTTTGAGAATGTCAGCGCTGAATACCATTATCAGAAAGGAAAGGCCCTGGACGCCCAGGGAGAGTACAGCAAAGCCATGGACGAGTACGAGCATGCCATTGACCTGGACAACGGTCATGTAAAGGCATTGTTTCAACTGGCGTATTCGTTTAATCTTCGCGGGGACGAGCAAGAGGCGCTTCATTATTATCAGGAAGTCATTAAGGTGGCGCCGGCTCATGTGAACGCCCTTTTGAATCTGGCCGTACTCTATGAGGACATGGGCGATTATGACAACGCCCTGAAATGTGCCGAAAGCGTACTGGAATCCCATCCGAATCATGCCAAAGCGGAACTGTTCCGAAAAGACATCGCCAGCGCCAGCGTGATGCTCTATGATGAAGAGCGTGAAAAACGCCGCGACCGGCAAAATAAAATTCTTGAAATTCCAATTTCCGATTTCGAACTGTCCGTTCGCAGCCGCAATTGCCTCAAGAAGATGAATATTATCACGCTGGGTGATCTGCTGCGGACAACAGAAGCGGAACTGCTTGCCTACAAGAACTTTGGCGAAACGAGTCTGCAGGAAATCAAGAAAGTCCTGGACTATAAAGGATTGCGGTTGGGCATGGCCCTGGAAGACAAGGCCGACGCTAAGCCGATCGATCCGGAAATCGCCAACCAGGCCAGCCCTGAAATCCTGAATCAGGCCATCGAGGATCTGAATCTTTCCGTACGGGCCTATCGTGCCTTGGACCGGTTAGGTGTCAAGACCATTCTCGAACTGATCAACAAAACGGAAGCGGAACTGCTAGGCTGTAAGAATTTCGGCGTGACCAGTCTGAATGAAATCAAGGAACGCCTTGAAGGCCTCGGATTGGGCCTTCGTAAGCTTGAGTAGCCGAATACGAGCTGCTTGTGCATCCGTATTAAGGGAATGAGACGATACAAGCAAAGCATTTGCAGGCCCTCAACATTGCCAAATGCGGTGTTGTGGGCCTGTATGGTATGTATGTTGACGATGGCGGGATGCCGCCATCGCCCCGCCGAACCGACGCCCGGGATTGAAAGTCCCGAGCAGACATGGGTGCGGGTTTTGCTCTTTGGCAATCTAAGAGAGTGCACAGTTTCTTCGGTAAGCGGTCTGGACGTCCGGGACGCCGACAGCGGCACCGTGGCAACTTTTCGCAATGATGAACCGTTTGCCGTGCGGCTTTCAACCGGCATGTTGTATGTCGGCGAACACCGGATCGGCCGTGATGTGCTGGTTCGTCCGCAGGATCCCTATGTCTTTGAAATTAACGACACTCCGTATCGCGGGTATCTGCGGCTGCGTGTGCTCGAAGACAAACGGGGATTCGAGGCGATCAATCATGTTCCGCTGGAATCGTATCTGCTTGGCGTCGTCGGGGCCGAAATGCAAAGCTACTGGGAACCGGAAGCGCTGAAGGCGCAGGCGGTGGCGTCACGAACGTACTGCCTTTATATTCAGGACCGATTCGGGAGAGGTCGCACGTGGGATATGACGCAATCAGAATCCACACAGATGTACGGCGGATTAAAAGCCGAGACGGCGATGATCCGGCAGGTTGTCGAGGACACAACCGGTCAGATTCTGGTGTATCCGAATGCGGAAGGACGGAATGTGATTTTTCCCACCTTCTACAGCAGTTCCTGCGGCGGACATACCGAAGCGTCGGACAATGTCTTCGGCGGCGAATCCGTCACATCGCTTTGCGGCGTGGAATGCCCCTATTGTGCAAATGTGGCCCGACACAGCCATTTTTACTGGAAGCCGGTAGAAATGACAATGCCGGAAATCAGCGAAAAACTGCTCCAGCGATATCCGACACTGGAAAAGCTTGAGGCGATCACCGATTTCAACGTCACGAAGCTGGGCTATAAAAGCCGGATACTCCGGGTCGAACTCATCGGAAAAAACGAAAAAACCGACACGCTTCGAGGCGAGGATTTTCGTTTGTCGCTGGATCCGACCGGCCGGAAGATACGAAGTACCATCTTCAGCGTCGAAAAGCGAGGAAGTACGGTGACGTTCCAAAACGGACTGGGATTCGGACACGGCGTGGGATTGTGCCAATGCGGCGCCCAGGGAATGGCCCGACAAGGCAAAGCGTATGAACAGATACTGGACCATTATTTTCCCGATTCAAAATTAGTAACAATAGAGACGTCGATGGAACCATGAGACCTTACGAATTCATCAATCAGGACAGGCACAGCGGCGCACGGCGCGGGCGATTGACAACGGCACACGGTACGGTTGAAACGCCGGTGTTTATGCCGGTCGGAACGCGCGGATGCGTCAAAGGCGTCACGCCCCAACAGCTTCGAACCACGGGGGCACAGATCGTGCTGGCCAACACCTATCACATGCTGATTCGCCCGGGAACGGACGTGGTCCAATCGCTGGGCGACCTGCATGGATTGATGAGCTGGGACGGCCCCATCCTGACCGACAGCGGCGGTTACCAGGTCTTTTCGCTGAGTACGCTGAACCGCATCGGCGATGATGGCGTGGAGTTTGCCAGTCATATTGACGGAGCAAAGATTTATCTCGACCCCGCCGTCGCGACCCAAACGCAAAATCGGCTGGGAGCGGACATCATCATGTGTTTTGACGAATGCACGCCGTGGCCCTGCCCGGCGGAACATTTGAAAAAAGCCGTCGAGCGGACGATCCGGTGGGCCAAACAATGCAAAGACGCCCACGCCAATGAAAAACAACTGCTGTTCGGCATCGTCCAGGGCGGCATTGACCCGGATTTACGAAGCACCTGTGCACGAGAATTGATACCGATGGATTTTGACGGCTATGCTATCGGGGGTCTGAGTGTCGGTGAAGGTCATGAACACATGATCCGGACCGTCCGGCACACCACCGGTCTGCTGCCCGAAGAAAAACCGCGCTACCTGATGGGCGTCGGGATGCCAGTCGATATCGTCGAGGCAGTGCGGGCCGGTGTGGATATGTTCGACTGCGTGCTGCCAACGCGAAACGGAAGAAATGCGTATGCTTTTACAGATGACGAACCCTTGCGGCTGCGGAACAATAAGCATACGACAGATACCGAGCCGATTGAGCCGGGTTGCCCGTGTTATGCCTGTCAGAATTTCGGCAAGGGGACGATTCGCCACTTTTTTAATGTGGGCGAGATGCTCGGCCCGATATTGGTATCGATTCATAATTTAACGTATTATCAGCGGCTCATGGAAACAATTCGATCCCGGATCGAAAACGAGACCTTTAATGATTGGGCCGATGAATTTTGTTTGAAACATAAAATGGAAATAGAAGAGGAAGTAAAAAGCAAAGGAACGATGCAATGAACAATATCTGGATATTAGCAGAGGCAACGGACAGCGGCCAAGGCGAGGTGATTACGACGATGGAAGAGACCACGACACAAGGAGAAGCAACCACGCAGCAGGACGGCTCTAATGGTACGCCCGAACAGCAAGAGACAAAACCGCAAGGGCCCAACTCCATGTTTTTGATTATGCTTGCGGTTTTGGGTGTTTATATGTTCTTTATTATGTTCCGCGGCCCCAAAAAGAAACAGCAGGAACACCAGAAAATGGTGCAGTCGCTGTCAAAAAACGACCGTGTTCGCACGATCGGCGGTATTTTGGGAACCGTACTGGATGTTCGCGATGATGAAATCGTCTTGAAAGTCGATGAATCCACCAACACCAAGATGCGTGTCAGTCCGCAGGCGATCGCGACGGTATTGACGGATAAAGCCGAGTAAGACATCGAATCGCAGGCATCAATTCAAATAAGAAAACGCTACTTTATTTTCAGGAATCGGTTATGGATAAGAATTTGATCTGGAAGAGCTTGTTAATCGTCGTTGTTGTTGGTCTGGTCGGGATCAATCTGCATCCCCCGCAGGAAAAACTGAAAGGGGGATTGGATCTGGTAGGCGGGACCAGTATGATTTATGAGATTGACACCACGGGCCTGAAACGCGGAGAATTGCGAGGTTTGGCTGAAAATATGATCCCAATTCTGCTGAAGCGCATCGATCCGACCCATGTCGCTAATATCACCATTCGGCCGTTGGGCAACACCCGAATTGAAATTCAAATGCCGATGGCCAGTTCGGATACCCGTAACAAACGGCAGGACTATGAAAATGCCCTCATGGCCCTGCAGGCGGAAAACATCAACCTGCTGAAAATCCGCCAGGACCTGACGCTCCCACCCGATGAGCGAACCGCCGCGTTTGACACCTTTTCAGGCAGCAGTCAGGAACGTCGTGAGATCCTTACAACGCTGGCCGAGGTCTATGACCAGCGCAGCCAGGCACAGACCCAGCGGAATTCGCTCACCACTGAAATGGACAGTGTCAAAAAAGCAATGGAAGAAGCCGGGCTTACCGTTGATTCGCTTCAGTCCAACATCGGTGGCTGGGCCAAACAGGAGAGCGACAAACGTAAAGACAGCGTTGAGACCTATGTAAAAGCGAATCTGCCCGAAGACGCTGCCGTCGAAGGTAAACTGAGCGAAAAGCAGCTCAAAGCCGCAGGCCTGATCAATGAGTACCTGGAACTTTACAAGAAGTGGGCGCTCATTGTTGACGATCTGGCAAGGCCGGAAGACGGTTTGAACGCCCAATGGAACACCGCCATCAAGGACCTGGCAATGCTGAATCTGAACATTGATCTGGTTCGCGAAGTGCTGGAGATGCCGCCCGGCTCCGCCCCCCGCACCGAAAAGCTCACTGCCTTTAATGAGCAGTTCCCCGGCCGCACTGCGTTGATTGACGCGGTTGTCTCTGCCTATGACGACTATCGCAAAGTTGGCGGACGACTGGATGACCCGGAAGACCTCAAACGGATGCTGAAAGGGTCCGGCGTTCTGGAATTCCGGATCTTGCCGACCGCAGAAGAAGGCAACGCAGCGCAATTTCAGGCCTACCGTGAAAACCTGGCGGAAAAAGGACCGAAACAGGCCTCTGTCGGTCAGTATGTCTGGCGTGAAATCGAAGATCCCGCCGCATTCAAAGCGGATGGAATTATCGGTACCTTTGGGGAGAAATCCTATGTCCTCTGCAGTAACCAAATGAATGAGAAAATGCTGCATGACGGCGACAAAAAGTGGAAACTGAACAAGTCCTACCCCACAACCGATCAGCAGGGACGCCGCGCCATTGGTTTTACGTTTGACGATGTCGCCGCGAACCGGTTTTTCAACATCACCAGCAACAATATCGGCAAACCCCTCTGCATCCTGCTGGATGAAAAGGCCATTTCCGCGCCGAACATTAACAGCGCCATTCGTTCTTCCGGGATTATCACCGGTTCGTTTACACAAACGGAAATTTCCGATATGGTCAACAAGCTCAATGCCGGCTCGTTCCCGGCACGTTTGAGTGATGCACCGATCTCCGAAAAGACCATCAGCGCCACCATCGGCGTCGATAACCGGAACAAAGGTATCAAAGCCGGACTGTATGGAATGGCGGCCGTCGTGGTATTCATGGCGGGATACTATCTGCTGAGCGGCGTCATTGCCGATATCGCGCTGGCAATGAACATCGTACTTGTCCTGGGCATCATGGCCCTGCTGCAATCAACGTTCACGTTGCCCGGTATCGCCGGTTTGATCCTGACGATCGGTATGAGCGTGGACGCCAACGTGCTGATTTTTGAGCGTATTCGAGAAGAACAAAAACGGGGTTCGTTACTGAAGTCAGCCATCGCCAACGGCTACGCCCGTGCGTTTCGAACGATTTTTGATGCAAACATTACAACCTTCGGCGTAGCAGCTATTCTTTATATGGCCGCTTCGGAAGAGATCAAAGGATTCGCGATTGTGCTGATGCTGGGTATTATCGCAAGTATGTTTACCGCCCTGTTTGTCACCCGTGTCGTCTTCGACTGGCTGACCAGTACCCGCCTGCTTACAAATAAACTGCCCATGCCCTTTGAAATCGCCCGTGATACCAAGATTAACTGGATGGCATTACGGCCCGTCTTCTTTCTGATCTCAGGGACGTTAATGATCGGCGGCCTGGCAGTCTTTTTCACGCGCAACGACGCCAAAAACAGCAAATACGACATCGAGTTCATCGGAGGCACCAGTGTTGAAATCGAATTCAAAAACGGTTCTCCTTATGAAAACAAGCAACTTGAAGTTGAAAAGAAAATCAATGAGTATCTCAACCCCGTCAAGGTCTATGCTGTCGGCGATACCGGTCGGCAGTTTGAGATCAGCACCACGCTGACAAACAAAACGACCGCCCTGCTGACATTCAAAGAACCGGGGGAAACAGCCGAAGCCGTCACAGAAATGATTCGTAACGCGGCAGAGTCGTCGAGCCGAACACTGTCAAACCTGACTGTGACTGCTGTACAGGGCAATGCGTTTGAAGTTTCCACAAGCCGTGTAAATGCCTCCCTGGTCGAAGAGGTCCTGACCGAAGCGGTTGGAAACGACGCGACTGTTGCAAATGTCGAGGTGCAGGAAGTTGTCAGCGACGCGGTACGGGAAGCGTTTGAGGGTTACCTGCAAATCCGAGAAGATCTCAGTCTGCAGGTTGTTTCCGAAGAACAAATCAAACCGGACTCAGAAAACGCTGCATTGCTGGCCGATTACCTGGGCGGCGTGAAAATAACCTGTGAACTGGAACGGGAATGTACCGCCGCTGATTTCAAGGCCCGCATGCGCGATTTGCAGTTTAAGCCGGACATGCAGAACCAGGAATGGTATCGCTGCCAGATTTATAAAACCGGCCTGATCGAACCGCAGGACGATGAAAAACTGACCAGTTTTATCTATGTCAGCGCTCATCCGGAGGCAGGGTATCGTGACCTGGATGCCGACGAGTGGCAAAGCTATGTCGATAACGAAAAAACCAAACTCACCGGGGCCGCTTCGCTGGAAACATCGCTGTCCCGTGTGACTCAGATCGATCCGTCCATTGGCTCCCAGGCAAAACAGCGTGCCCTTGTCGCCATCATCCTGTCGCTGATCGCGATTGTTGGTTATATCTGGGTACGGTTCGGTACAGCCCGCTATGGCTTTGCGGCCATCGCGGCACTGGTGCATGACGTCTGTATTACATTGGGTCTTGTTACGGCATGCACCTATGTCGCCGAAACACCGCTGGGCCATGCACTTGGCATTCAGGACTTCAAGATCAATCTTGAAATGATCGCCGCCTTTTTGACGATTATCGGTTATTCGCTCAACGACACCATCGTTGTATTTGACCGGATTCGTGAAAATCGCGGAAAATTAAGCATCCTGACCCCGGAAATGATCTCGGCAAGTATCAACCAGACGCTGTCACGGACGCTGCTGACCTCGTTTACCACGTTCCTGGTTGTACTGGTCATGTACGTCTGGGGCGGAACGGGCCTGCGTGGATTTACGTTTGCGTTGCTGGTCGGTATCATTATAGGTACCTATTCCTCCATCGCAATCGCCGCTCCGATCCTTTTGTTAACGGGATCCAAAGTCAGCAAAAAATAGTCAAAAAAGCTTGTTTTTAATATCTAAAGGCCGGATTCGATAGAGAAATCCGGTCTTTTTTTGTCCTGTCTTTTCGCTTTTAAAAAGTAAATATAGATTCTGAATAGTGTGTTTTTTGAAAAAATTTTCGAGAAATCGCTCTTCTATGTAACCAATCCGCAAGTCCGCTCACTATCTTAATGGATTTCCGGCTCTTAAAATGGGTTGATTTATGGAACAAAAACCCTATATTAAAGAAAATGACGATTGACGTGATTCGATTATTGATCCAAACTCAATACGATCCTGGGGGATCGGCATCGTCGCTTTTAATACGGTCCCCATTCGCCGGAGGTTTTTTGTTCTCTTTGAAAAATCAAGATAAAAAGGCAACCAATGTCCGCTTTTCCGAGCATCACGATGTTCAAGCGTCCCAAAGCGGGGACGCCGAAGCGTTCCGTCGCCTGGTCCAACGGCACCAGCAACATGTTTCTAAGCTGATGTGGCGGTTCACGCGGGATAAAAACAGCCACGAGGAACTGGTTCAGGAAAGCTTTGTAGAGGCCTATTTATCCCTGCACAGTTATAAAGCCAAGGCCCCTTTTGAGCATTGGCTTTCCCGGATCGCCACGCGCGTGGGATACCGTTACTGGAAGCAGTTGAAACGGCATCCACACATGTCGCTTCAGGACAGTGACTGGATGCAGATCGCCGAGAAACCGCCGGCATCCGTCAGCCCCGAAGACGCCGCCGATATTGTCCATCAGTGCCTTGCGGAACTGCCGCCTCGGGATCGACTGGTGTTGACGCTGCGCTTTCTGGAGCAATGCGATGTCGAAGAAACCGCTCGGCGAACCGGTTGGGGGCAGTCGCTTGTTAAAGTCCAAACCTATCGAGCCAAACAAAAACTAAAGAAGCTGCTCGAAAAAACCAATATCGAATTTGAGATATGATCATGAAAAAACAAACATTTGAAAATCTGATTTCACTGGCATCTCAGGAATCCTGTCCTTGCGTGGATGTGACCGATGGGGTTATTTCCGCGATATCGGCGGTGATTCATCGGAACGTTAAATACGACCGAACCTATACCTGGATGGGTGCCGCTTCGGCGGCCATGGCCGCCTGTATCCTGATCGCCACGACATTCTTCTGGCAGTCAAACACCGATTCCGTCAGTGAAATAATGACCTATGTTTCATGGGTAACACAATGACCCAACCGGAAATAAATCCTGAAATACGGGTCCCCAAACCCGTCCTGAAACCGGTACTTTTCAGCGTTCTGATCCTGGTATCCGGAATCATCATCGGTTCGGGAGTAACACTCATGGCGGCCAAACGGTTCACAAAACCGGTTCCGCCAGGACCGGAAGATATGTCGAAACGTATGATCGAACACCTCGTCCGGGAACTGCGCCTTTCGCCCGAACAGCATGAACAGGTGGGCCCTATTGTGCAACAGCACATGGAAGCGATGGAAGTACTCCGTCAGGTGGCTCGCCCCAAATTCGCCGAAATATTCAAACAAATGGTCGACGAGATCATGCCACTGTTGAACGAAAAGCAAAAACGAATTTGGAACGATTATAGTCAGCGGATGCAGGATGATTTTCGCCGAAACCGTCAACGTCGCGGTTCGGGAAATGACCCAAGAGACAGAGACGGTCAAAGAGACCGAGACAGCCAAAGAGACCGAGACGGCCAAAGAGACAGAAACGACCCAAACTTTAGACCCGACGACACTCGCGATCAGCAGCGTCGTTCTCGCGATAGTCAGCCGTCTGAAAATCGAGAACGTCCGAAACCTCCTCCTCCCTCAGAAACGGGGAGGAATTGAAGATCTGACCCCACCGGGAGAAACTCAACTCCTGTTTTAAAGAGTATTGATACCCTTCAGGGTAGTAAATTCCCGCGAGGAAACTCGAAACTTACGCTTGCAGAACTATTTAGTCGCGTATAAACGGGAATATTCAATCGTGATCAGCATAGAAGAAGTTTGTTCGCCCCATCGACAACAAGGATTTGGGCGTCTTGCCTTTGATTTAACCATGCGGAAATGACATCCTGAGGATCTGCACACGGCTGCATGTGGATTTTTTCGACAATTGCAGGGGGCATGTGTATATATAACCATAGCTTTTCCAATCGTTTTATCAGTTTAGCAAAACGATAGGGTTTGTGCTCGTAAAGATGATACTCCCGGGGTGTTTGTCGAAGAATCGTATCCAGCGGTTCCGTTAATTTTTTCTCGAAATACTCGCTGGTTAACGGACTGCCGATACCGCCGGGGCAAGAAGCGACGAAAAGAATCTGCCCGCCGTCCCGCACGACCGAACCTGTCAGTTCCAGCGCCCTTTGAGCGATATACAAATCCACATCGTTCGGCAAGCCGCCCGGCGAGACAATCATAAAATCAACCGGCCGAATCCTACGAACATTCCATTTATCAACCTGGTTAAAGGCGCAAACAGCCGCTGATTGTGCATCGTCAAACGCGGCCCAGAGAATCTTCCCTTGACCGGTAATGGTTGCCAGTGCCCAAACCGGTCTGTGTTTGACAATCATCTTCATCGCTTCAAGTTGATCGGCCGCCAGGGGGTTGTCACGTTTGTTCTCATCAGGATGCCAGGGATGAATCCCGGCTCGGCTGCGGTCATCAAATGTCAAACGGTGGTTCTGCTCGACCGTTTTGAAGGCGCATAGTCCGGGAACGATATTTTTGATCGGATTTGAATACCCCGCAAAATAATGATGTTTAATGTCCGAAAGAACCAAAAACACATCCGGTTCATCCAGCCGACTGTGATACCGCACTTCGGTCCCCTGTCGGGTCACGCCGGCAGTTGTAAATGCGGCTTTTTGGCAGTCGTGGGCAATGATCTCATAGTCAGTGATTCCCGCCCGGGCCGTTTCGCACCGAATACCATCGATGATGCTCTGATTCGCCGGTGTATCCGCTCGATGCGTCCCGGTGCAAATGAAAAAAACGATGTTTCCGGCATGACCAAGCAGCGGCAGCACGTTCGATAAAATATCGCGGACAGGTATGCCCCGCGTGCCGTCGGGAAGCAGGATGCCGACGGTACGCCCCTGTGTGTTTCCGGCAAAGGCAGCCCCCTTTCGGTCGATAGCGATGGAAAGTACCTCCGCACCGATAACATTGGATTCCAACTGCCGCGGTTGGAGAAAACCGGCTGTGTTTTCCTGCGGGATCTCCAGTGTAATGACACCATCTCCAAAATGCAGCGGAATCTCCATCGTTTGTCCTAACGCAGTTTGAGCGTTGCCAGGGCGAACACCGCAAAGGCAATCGAAAGCAACCAGAATCGTACCACGACCTGCGGTTCCGACCAACCCGACAGGTGAAAGTGATGATGGATCGGTGCGCAGCGGAAAATACGTTTTCCGCCGCTATACTTAAAATACCCCACCTGCAGGATCACGCTGAACAATTCCATCATAAAAACGCCCCCGATAACAAAGAGGAGGATTTCGTTTCGGGTTACGATGGCTCCATAGCCCATCGCCGCTCCCAACGGCAGCGAACCGATATCCCCCATAAAAACCTGGGCGGGATGACAATTGTACCATAAAAAGCCGAGAATCGCCCCTGTAATCGAGGCAAAAAAGATCGACAATTCCCCCGAAAGTGGAACGTGCGGCAACAGCAAATAACTGGCCCATGTTTGACCTGAACGGGAAACCTCTTCGGATGCGATGTAACACAGGATTACCAGGACCGTCGAAACAATGCCCAGACAGCCCGAAGCCAGCCCATCCATACCATCCGTCAGATTAACCGCATTGCTGGTGGCGGAGATATAAAGTACCGCAAGAATCGCAAACATCCAGTTGGCCAGCGGAATCCCGTATTTATAAAACGGCAGCCACAATCGTCGAGCATCTTCAAGATTGCGGAAATCCGAATAGAGAAAAATCCCCACCAGAACCGCTCCGCCAAACTGAAAGACCAGCTTTTCCCACGGCTTGAGGCCGTCACGGCTCCGCTGACGGCTGCGGCTGGTGAGTTTGAGCCAATCGTCCACCGCGCCGATGCCCCCAAACCATATCACGATAAAGATCGCCTTATGGATAAACGGATTATCCAGGCGCGCCCATAGGAAGGTACCGACCAAAACCGCCGATAAGATGATAATACCGCCCATGGTCGGGGTATTGACCCGGTCACGCATCAGTTCATTGAGTGCTGCGTGGTGAAATTCGGGACGGTCACCAATTTTCATCCGCATTAGCCAGCGAATGACCTTCGGCGCCATAAACAGGGCAATCAGCAAACTCGTCAATGCCGCCAATATGGCGCGAAACAGAACGTCCTGGTACGCATAGAGGCCAATTTTATGCGTAAAGACATCCCGCAGCCACCATAACAAATGATAAATCAACGTTTACTCCGATAATCGGTATTGAATGTTACGAATTCTCAAATAACTCCCGCAACCGCTGCACCGCCTTTTCCAGATGAGCGGCGCGGGATCCTTTGACCAATATTATATCGTCAGGTTCAATCCATTTGTGCAGATTATCACATAATTGTTCGGTATTCTCAAAGGTCTCCACCCTGCACAGGGTCGGCCCAGCGGATGCTCCCTGTAATATCTGCTCGGCAAACGGTCCGGCGGCCAATAACACCTGTACCCCCTCAGAGACCGCTTCCCGCCCCAACTGCTTATGCAAAGACGCGGACTGCTGCCCCAGTTCGGCCATACAACCGGCAATGAAAACTTTGCGGCGGCCGGTCTGTTTCGCCATCGAAGCCAGACAGGATAACGCGTTGGACATGGACACTGGGTTGGCATTGTAACAGTCGTCCAGCACAAGCAGCGGCCCGATATTTTCAAATGCCAATCGCATTTTTGTTGGCCTTAGGGTTTCAACCGCCCGAATAAAGTCCGGCAACGCAATCCCAAGATCACGGCACACAGCCCAGACGGTCAAGACATTCAGCAGATTGGCCTTGCCCGCCAATGGAACGTGAACGGCTTGCCCGTCAATCGTCAGCGTTCCCTGGTCGCCGCTCGTGATCAAATCGGCGCCTCTCACATCACAATCCCTGCTTTGGCCGAATGCGACGACGTGGACGTCAAAATGCGTTCTTACATAGTCAAGCAAATCGGGCCGGTCACCGTTGACATAGAGCGTCCCCCCCTGTCGCAAACCCGAAGCAATCGAAGCTTTTTCTCTGATGATGTTGTCCAGCGTCCCAAATCCCTCCAGATGCGAGGGAGCCACCGTGGTAATGACAGCAATATCCGGATTGGCGATACGGGTTAATGTTTCAATCTCGCCGAGGTGATTACTGCCCAACTCCAAAAGGAGAATTTCATCATTCGCTTCGGCAGAAAGGATAGTCAGCGGCACGCCGATATGGTTGTTGAAACTGTTCGCGGCCTGACGGCATTTATAAAATCGGCTCAAGACTTGGTGCAATATCTGCCGCGTCGTGGTTTTGCCGACAGACCCGGTAATGCCAATGACCTTTGCCGAAAGCTGCTGGCGATACCACCCCGCCAATCGGGCCAATGCCGTAATGCCGTTGGCCACACAAATCACCGGAACCGCACATCCCTCCGGCACATCAAT
>Ga0272441_10003806_pt1 | contig 28222 bp, 22 predicted proteins | sample SSMProp6N_FD_193582 | JGI IMG/M metagenome (GOLD analysis project Ga0272441, IMG submission 193582) | Marine sediment archaeal communities from Little Sippewissett salt marsh, Falmouth, MA, United States - SSM-Prop-6N | ecosystem: Environmental > Aquatic > Marine > Wetlands > Sediment ... | reverse complement strand
CCACCAGCCACCAGCCACCAGCCACCAGCCACCAGCCACCAGCCACCAGCCACCAGCCACCAGCCACCAGCCACCAGCCACCAGCCACCAGCCACCAGCCACCAGCCACCAGCCACCAGCCGGGTCAGATGATGACGACTTTTTTGACCGCTCTGACAATTTCTTCCGGGTCATCCATGATCTGGAGGATATCCATGTCCTCGGGGGATATCCGTTTCTCTTTTTCCATTCGCTCTTTGATCCAGTCTATCAGGCCGCCCCAGAATTCGGATCCCACCATGATAACCGGAAACGGCTTGATGCGGTGGGTCTGAATCAGTGTTACCGCTTCAAAAAATTCATCCAGCGTCCCGAACCCACCCGGCATGATGATGTAGGCCGATGCATATTTTACAAACATGACTTTTCGAATGAAAAAGTAGTTAAATTCCAGTTGGGTGTTCGCATAGATATTGGGCTCCTGCTCAAAGGGAAGGACGATATTGAGTCCGACCGAGGTGCCTCCGGCTTCGGTGGCACCTTTGTTGGCCGCTTCCATGATGCCGCCGCCGCCGCCGGTGATGACACCGAAATTGTTTTTGACAAAGAGCCCGGCAATTTCTTCGGCTTTCTGATAAGAGGGGTCGTCGGGCTTTACCCGGGCGGAACCGAAGATGCTGACCGCAGGGCCGATGTCGTGCAGCGTGTCAATGCCTTCGACGAATTCCCCCATAATCTTGAATAAACGCCAACTTTCTCCGGTCCTGAACGCGTCGATCAAAAATTGTTTTTCCATGTGAATTCTGCTTCCGTCAAGTATCGAAGTTGTATGATCATGCAATCGCATCACGAATGCCGTGTCCATGCATTCGGTTGCCTCTTTTCGGCTGTCGTGCGGGTGACCCCCCTGCGATATATTCGAGTGGTAATGTTTTTCTGAAAGACATAAACGATAAATATCAGTTAATCCAATATATTATAAATAAAATTGGTCAAAAGCATACCAACGATTTTTATCATTGTCAACGATTTCAGATTTGACATCTCCGCCGGTTCCTGATAATTTTTAATCTTTTGTAGTGTATGTAAAATCTGATAGTTAAGGATTCTGGGAAAATCTTGTTTTTATGATTTGAATTTCCGGTTGCGTTAACAAATATACTCTGAAGAGTATACGCTTGCCTGTGTGTCTTGAATTCAGGCCGGAATCCTCTGTAGTTCGGGGCCCTGAAGCGTTATTGAATCGAGCCGTAACGCCGCTTTTTTAATGTACAATTTTATGGATTCAGATCAGATTTACGGACACTGGTACTATGGAACCTGCAAAGAAAGAATTTGTCAAAGAGGTTGTAATCGTCAATGAGCTGGGGCTTCACGCCAGGTCAGCCGCACAGATTGCCTCCCTGGCCCGTCAAGCAAAATCAAATGTCTGGATTTTTAAAGGTGATCAGCGGGTGGATGCAACCAGCATTATTGATATATTGACCCTGGCTGCCGCCCGGGGAACGAAAATCATACTCAAGGTGAACGACGGGGGGGATCTGGAAATTTTAGAGACCATCGTCGCACTGGTAGAAAATGGATTTGGAGAACAAAGTCGTCATGAATGATACGGATACCAGAGAAATCATACTCAGAGGCATCAGTGCGTCTCCGGGTATCTGTATCGGCGGTGCCTACCTGGTTGATAACGAAGGGGTCCATGTCGTTGATAAATATCTGATCGATAAAGGACACCTCCATGAAGAAGTGTTGCGCTTTAAAAGCGCCGTGGGAAAAGCGAAATATCAACTGCATGAACTGATCGAAAACACCCCGGAAGAACTGCGGCAGAACGCGTATATCCTTGAAAGCCATGCGCTCATTATCCAGGACAAGATGCTCTATGGAAAAACCATCGAAACCATAGAAAAAGAGCAGGTCAATGCGGAGTGGGCCCTTAAAAAAGTCACCTCCGGACTTCGGGCGATGTTCAAGAAAATATCGGACCCGTACCTGAAAGAACGCGCCGATGATATCATGCACGTATCCGGGTACATCATGAGAAATCTGACAGGTGCTGAAACCGAAGACATCGCCGATATCGACAAGCGCGTCATCCTTGTAGCCCATGATCTGTCCCCGGCCGAAACTTCTAAAATTCAGCTCAAACAGATCATGGCCGTCATCACGGACCGGGGCGGCAAAGCCTCCCATACCGGAATCATTGCGCAGTCGCTTGAAATACCGGCCGTTCTCGGTGTGGGCAATGCGACTGCCCGTATCGACAATGACGATATTGTTATCGTTGACGGTACGGCCGGCATCGTCGTGATCAACCCGACCGCCCGGACCCTGGATGAATTTGAGCTGCGAAAGCAACGGTACAAAAAACACCGTGAGGATATCAATCGGGACAGTCACGCTCTGGCCGAAACCGACGACGGGTATTCATTTCGAGTGATGGCCAACATCGAGCTTCCGGAAAACGTTCTGTCGGTCATTTATCACGGCGGGGACGGAATCGGACTGTATCGGACCGAGTTTCAGTATCTGGGACGCCCGGACTTTCCGACCGAAGACGAGTTGTTTGAAAAATACCGTGACGTAGTGGAGGTTATGTCGCCCAAGCCGGTGACCATTCGGACCCTGGATATCAACGGCGACAAGGCCCTGACAAACGGCAACGGCATGGATGTGGTGGAAAGAAATCCGGCATTGGGCCTTCGGGCCATCCGTTACTGTCTGAAGCGGCCCGATATATTCATGACCCAGATTCGAGCGATATTAAGAGCGTCCGTATACGGCAGTATCCGTATCATGTTCCCGATGATATCCAATTATGAGGAGGTCCGGCAGGCCAAACAGATTGTTCGGGACGCGGCTGCCTCTCTGGACAAGGAAGGCATCGACTACAGCCGGAATATTGAAATAGGCATCATGATCGAAATTCCGTCCGCAGCGATCATGGCCGACGTGCTGGCCGACGAGGTGGATTTTTTCAGCATCGGCACCAATGACCTGATTCAGTACATGCTCGCCATCGACAGGGGCAACCGCCAGGTGGCACATCTGTATCATCCGCTGCATCCGGCCGTTATCCGGATGGTGCAGCACGTGGCCAACGTGGCCCGGGAAAAAGGGGTCAAAGTGTCCATGTGCGGGGAAATGGCAGGGGATACGGCCAATCTGCCCGTTCTGCTGGGGCTGGGAATTGATGAACTCAGCATGAACCCTCAGGCCATTCCGGAAGTCAAACACGCGATCCGCTGCATCAGCATGGATTATGCAAAAAAATTCATTAAAGAAGTCCTTAAACAGAAAACCTGTGAGGATGTTTATAAACTGGTCCGGGACAATTACAGCGATATTATGGCCAAGGCGATGGATATGGACGAATTTCTGGAAATAAGGGGGTGAGGCCGGGTTGAATGCCAAACACAAGAAAATAGTGACGGAAAACCGGAAGGCCCGACACCTCTACCATATCGAGGAGGAATTTGAGGCCGGGATGTCGCTGACCGGCACGGAGGTCAAGTCGCTTCGGCTCGGACGGGCGCACCTGAAGGATTCGTATGCCCGGATCAAAAAAGGGGAAGTGTTTGTCTACCAGATGCACATCAGTCCCTATCCGTTTGCCTATTACGACAACCACGATCCCCTGCGTCCCCGGAAACTGCTGCTTCACAAATACGAAATCCGGAAACTTTACGGCAAGGTCAATGAAAAGGGCTATACACTGGTGCCGCTTCGTGTTTATTTCAAAGACGGAAAAGCCAAAATGAGCCTGGCCCTGGCGCGCGGAAAGCATAACGTCGACAAACGCGAAACCATTCGCCGCCGCGATCAGCAGAGAGAGCTGGACAGGGCCCGAAAAAATTACTGAGCCCCTTCCAGGGAGGGGTCTCACAGGAGCAGTCCTCTAAATTATCGAGAAATTGCCGTAAATCCGGGAATTTTCGACCTTGACAAACCGGCATAACTTGCTTAGTTTAGGTTAGAAAGCAAATTTAAAATCTGTTCTTTAAAAATATGGGGGCGAAATGGTTTCGACGGGGGTAAAGAAGCGTTGACTGCATATCGAGCTTCCACCTACTCGTTAAACGGTGGGCATAAACATAATCGCAGACGATTATAATTACGCTTTAGCCGCATAGGCTAACGTCCTTCCGGATTTTTTCCTGCGGATCCGGAAAGGGCGTCGACTAGCAGGATAGCTTAACCCGGGTTCCTGTACCGGGAGAGGCGAACCCTTTACAGGATAGTCCGCCAGGCATCCAGTCCGAAGGAGGCCCGGCGCGGCGAATGCAAATTTCGGAATAAGTATGTAGAGGTCGATGTGGAATGCTTTCGGACGCGAGTTCGACTCTCGCCGCCTCCACCATTTAACTGAAATATCAGTTTGGGGCACCTCCTTTTGGTTTCCCGGTTCTACGTGTGTGTTAATTGTTTTTCTGCTCTACCGTTTTGAGTTCAGGCGTTGCGCCTGAACGTAGTTTTGATTTTCCAGGCGTTTTTGGTTCTCATCCGACTCACTAACTGAAGCTCCGGTTCCCGGTGTTTCGGCATCATGCTTTTCTGGTGTTGCGTGCAAGGTCGGGTGCCCCCTCAAATTTAATGCAAAGCCGGTCATTTTGACCGGCTTTTTTTATGCAGACAGCTTCACTCTTATCAAAAAAAAATCAGTGTTATACTTCTGGATTCTTGCTCCCCCTCACCGTGAAAGCGAATTTGCTTTCCTGCTTCCTTCGGTTATCGTTTCCGGAGTTTTCCCCCCGCCAACAGAACATATCCATCAGTTGGCATCTTTTTCTGCGCCCATTTTCTGCCACTTCGTCGATAAACCCGATGATATCGTTCATAATTTCCCCAAGCAGATCATGGATGTCCATTTGGCTGTACCATTACGTCTTCGGCCATACCGGGGAACTGATCGGTTCAAGTTTCTGGGTTTAAAAATACAGAAATGATATTTTTGCAAAATATAAATTGACAAGGATCTTCGATATTTTTATTTTATACAAAAATGGCATTACAGCATATTGTAGGGTGGACAGATGAAGATGAAAATAAAAAAACTGGCAACCGTGCAAATGGGATACTCGTTCAGGTCCCGTCTCGAAGCCTCCGAAGGTGGTGGCGTTGCGGTTATTCAGATGAAAGACCTTCTTGAAGACAACACGGTTGGCTGTGATGGCCTGGTGAAAATTGATATGGAGGCCGTAAAAGAACATCATCTTGCTCGGAAAGGTGATCTGATTTTCAGGTCGCGCGGCCTTGTGACCACGTCTGCGGTTCTTCTCGAAGATCCGGGCAGGGCCGTTGTTGCCGCTCCTTTATTAAGGATACGGGTGACAAAGCCGGACAGAGTTTTACCTGAGTATCTGAACTGGTACATCAGTCAGCGGGATGCGCAGATTTTTCTGACCAGCAGAGCCAGGGGCACGGTTCAGAAAATGATCAGCAAGCAGGCGATCGAGGATCTGGAGGTCGCATTGCCGAGTCTGGAAAAACAGAAGAACATCATAGAGCTGGCATCGCTCATCGCGAGGGAACAAACCCTGCTTCATGCGCTGGCAGATAAGCGGGAACAATACATTTCAACAATACTGATGCAGTTTGCAAAAGGAACCACGAATGGACACGAATAAACACGAATTATTACTGAAAGACGAGGTGTATCAGATTGTGGGCTGTGCCATGGAAGTGCTGAATACATTGGGGCATGGATTGCTTGAAAAACCGTATGAAAACGCATTGGTCGTTGAGTTTGATCTGAAAGGTATACCTTTTCAGCAACAGGCCAGGTTCCCGGTCATTTATAAAACGGTGCAGGTGGGTGAATATATCCCCGATCTTATCGCCTTTGATCAAATTGTGATCGACGCAAAAACCATTGAGTCGATTGGCAATAATGAAAGAGCACAACTCATAAACTATTTGAAAATAACCGGCCTGAGAGTCGGACTATTATTGAACTTTAAACATGCAAAAATGGAATGGGAGCGAATAGTCCTCTAACCCCATTAGTGAAAATTCGTGTCCATTCGTGGTTACAAACCCAGGAGAATTACAATGAATAAAATTGATCAGAAAGACATCAACAACGCGGCATGGGCGGCGTGTGATACCTTCCGGGGCGTTGTTGATCCGGCGCAGTACAAGGACTACATCCTTGTGATGCTGTTTCTGAAATACATCTCCGATGTATGGCAGGACCATTATGAAGCGTATCAGAAACAGTATGGCGATGATGATGTTCGTATCCGCCGCAAGCTCGAACGTGAACGTTTTGTTCTCCCGGTGGTGAAACTCACTGAAAAGAATGACGAGACCGGGGACGATACGGTTCTGGATGAATTTCCTGCCACCTACTACAATCTTTATGAGCGCCGGTCGGCTACGAATATCGGTGAATTGATCAATATCGTGCTTGACCATATTGAAGAAAGCAACAAGAGCAAACTCGAAGGGGTATTCCGTAATATCGACTTCAACAGCGAGGCCAACCTCGGGAAAACCAGGGACCGAAACCGCCGCCTCAAACAGCTGCTGGAAGATTTCCACAAACCGCAGCTCGATATGCGCCCCAGCCGGGTTTCCGAAGATGTCATCGGCAATACCTACATCTACCTGATTGAGCGTTTCGCTTCCGACTCCGGCAAGAAGGCCGGAGAGTTTTTCACCCCGCTGAAGGTAACCGAGCTGGTGGCCAAACTGGCCGGACCTAAACCGGGTGACCGCATCTGTGACCCGGCCTGCGGATCGGGCGGTCTTTTGATTCAGGCAGCCAAAGCGGTTGGGGATCGCAACTTCGCCCTCTTCGGACAGGAATCCAACGGAAGCACATGGGCGCTATGCCGCATGAACATGTTCCTGCACAGCTTTGACAGCGCCCGGGTTGAATGGTGCGATACCCTGAACAGTCCGCTGCTGGTGGAAAACGACCGCCTGATGAAATTCAACTGCGTAGTGGCCAATCCGCCGTTCTCACTGGACAAATGGGGTGCCGAAAATGCCGAGAGCGATCAGTACAACCGCTTCTGGCGCGGCGTTCCACCCAAAAGCAAAGGCGACTGGGCCTTTATCAGCCACATGGTGGAAACCGCCCTTGAAAAGCAGGGCCGGGTCGCCGTGGTGGTTCCCCATGGTGTGTTGTTCCGGGGGGCTGCCGAGGGGCGTATTCGCCGGAAAATGATCGAGGAAAACCTCCTGGATGCGGTGATCGGCCTGCCGGGCAACCTGTTTCCGACCACCAACATCCCGGTGGCGATTCTGGTCTTTGACCGATCCCGTGAAAAAGACGGTGCCCGGGAAGACTGCAAAAATGTCTTCTTTGTCGATGCCAGCCGCGAATTTGTGTCCGGTAAAAATCGGAATACCCTTTCTGAAGAGCATCTGGCAAAAATCATGAAAACCTGCACCGCACGGGCTGAAATGGAAAAATACGCCCACGTGGCCGAGTTTGATGAGATCAGGGAAAATGACTTCAACCTCAATATCCCCCGCTATGTGGACACCTTTGAGGAGGAAGAGGAAATCGATATCGATGCGGTGCAGGTGGAAATTGACGATCTGGAAAAAGAGCTAAGCGAAGTTCGCAGACAGATGGCGGAAAAACTTCAACAGATTCAGAGGTAACCACGAATTTACACGAATACAAAAGAGTCATTTTCGTGGTGGCGGGAAAATGGTCTGCCCGGAAAGATTTATGGAGAATCAGTCATAATAAGCAGTTGGAGGCCGAAACATGGCTAAGAAAAGAAAAATCAATGTGGATGGCAGTGAGATCACCGTGGTTGCCAACAACGAGCAGGATTACATATCCCTGACCGACATGGTACGGAATATTGAGAACGGCTTGGCCCTCATTGAAAAATGGCTTCGCAATAAGAATACTATCGAGTTTCTTGGTATTTGGGAGCAGATGTACAACCCCGATTTTAATTCCATCGAATTCGAGGGAATTAAAAATGAGGCGGGTCTGAACCGCTTTGTCCTCTCCGTCAAGCAATGGACTGAGAAAACAAGCTCTATCGGTGTTATTGCGAAAGCCGGACGATATGGCGGTACTTATGCTCATAAAGACATCGCCTTCGAATTTGCTTCATGGATTTCTCCACAATTCAAGCTGTATCTGATCAAAGAATTCCAGCGCCTGAAAGATGAAGAGTTGAAACAACTCGGCTGGGATATCCGCCGTAACCTGACCAAAATAAACTACCGCATTCACACCGATGCCATCAAAGGACATTTGATTCCGCCGGAGCTGACCAAAGGGCAGATCAATCTTGTCTATGTTTCGGAAGCGGACCTTTTGAACATGGCGCTCTTCGGCAAAACCGCCAAACAGTGGCGGGATGAAAACCCCGATGAAAAAGGCAATATCCGCGATTTTGCCAATGTTTCGCAGCTGGTATGTCTGGCCAATCTGGAAAACCTGAACGCCCACTTTATTCAGGAAGGGATGAATCAGGCGCAGCGACTGGAACGCTTGAACCGGACCGCTATTCAACAGATGCGGTTGCTGGTGGAGGGGCCGAAGTGCGGGGAAAGATGGCCGAGAAGCTCAAGGAGATTCAGCGATGAGTGAAGTAGTCTCAATTCCTGTGGGCTGGCATCAAACACATTTGGGTGATGTCTGTTCAAAGATTACAGATGGAACGCATGATACCCCAAAACCAATAGAATCTGGGAAACCATACATTACTGCGATACATGTTAAGGATGGAACCATTGATTTTGATAATTGCTACTACCTCTCTGAAGAAGATCATGCTGTCATATATAAGAGATGTAATCCTGAATATGGGGATGTACTAATTGTTAATATAGGTGCAGGTACAGCAGCGCCAGCAAGAGTGAAGGTCGATTTTGAATTTAGCATGAAGAATGTGGCATTGCTAAAACCCGATAAATCAAAACTTTCGGGGTATTACCTTGAACAATACCAAATGCACAAAAAGCAAAGGTTATTCCATCAGTTGACCAGCGGAGGAGCTCAACCCTTCCTCTCACTTAAACAGCTGGGCAAGCTTCCCATAACCTTACCCCCGCTCCCCGAACAAAAGGCCATTGCTGGTCTGCTGGCCACCTGGGATGAGGCCATCGAGAAAACCGAACGGTTGATTCAGGCTAAGGAAAAGCAGGGGAGGCAGATGTCGAGGTGGTTGCTTTTTGGTCATAAAAGACTGGGCAAGCAAAAGAATGTGTTGGCTGATGGACACTTCTTTAAATACCCATCGGACTGGGGGTTGGTCAAAATTGGAAAAGTTGCAAAGGAAGTTTCAGCACGTAACGGAGAGTCCGAAGAGACTGTGCTGTCCTGCTCAAAATATGACGGCTTTGTTAATTCTCTGGACTACTTCGGGAAACAAGTCTTCAGCAGCGATACGTCCAGCTACAAGGTTGTTAAAAAAGGACAGTTTGGCTACCCCTCAAATCATGTTGAAGAGGGGTCAATAGGCCTTCTTGAACACTGCGAAAAAGGCATCGTTAGTCCGATCTACGTTGTGTTTGAAGCTTCAAAAGAGAAGGTGCATTCACCCTATTTGTACAAGCTGCTTAAGACCGATATTTATCGACACATTTTCCAAGTCAGTACAAGGTCATCGGTTGACCGGCGTGGCAGTCTCCGCTGGGGTGATTTCTCGAAAATCAAGGTGTTGGTTCCGTCGCTTGAGGAACAACAGCAAATCTCAGAGACACTGTCCTCTGCCCAGCACGAAATCAACCTGTTGAGACAGCTCGCAGGAAAATACAAGACCCAGAAACGCGGTCTGATGCAGAAGATGCTCACCGGCGAATGGCGGGTAAAGCCGGAAATCGTCAGTCAATACATGGAGGCGTGATGCTATATTGAAGAACAAGCTTCCCAAATCGAATACGAGCTTGAGGAAGAAACCATGACTAAAGAAACTCAAAACATCGAATGGAAGCAGAGCTGGCAGGATGACTACCTGAAGTGGATCTGCGGCTTTGCCAACGCCCAGGGCGGACGCATCTATATCGGCAAGGATGACGCCGGTCAGGTGATCGGGATAGAGAATGCCAAGAAACTGCTGGAAGATCTGCCGAACAAGATCCGGGACCAGCTCGGACTGATGCCGCATATCAACCTGTTGCACGAAGGCGGCAAAGCCTATCTGGAGATTATTGTTGAACCGTCTACCGTATCCATTTCGTTTCGAGGCTCTTATTACTGGCGTTCCGGCAGTGTAAAGCAGGAGCTGAAAGGCCATGCGCTGACCGATTTTCTGCTGAAGAAGATGGGCAAGACCTGGGATCGGGTGATCGAAGAGAAGGCGTCGCTGGAAGATATCGACGAAGCGGCCATTGAGCGGTTCAAAGAGGATGCCGTCATTGCCGGTCGCCTGCCGGACTTGTCGCGGTTATCGAAAAAAGAGATCCTGAAAAAGCTGCGCCTGCTCACCAAAGACGGGCTGACCAATGCTGCGGTAGTTTTGTTCGGTAAAGACCCGGGCGAGTTTTACCCCAACCTGTTTGTGAAGATCGGACGTTTTGGCGACAGCGTGGTGGATATGCGTTTTCAGGAAGTGTGCGAGGGGAATCTGATTGAACTTCTGGGCAATGTGATGGAGATGCTTGAAAGGAAGTTTCTGATTAAACCGGTGCGCTTCGAAGGTTTGCAACGTATTGAGGAATTGGAATATCCGGTCCCTGCTTTGCGTGAGATGTTACTGAATGCTTTGGTGCACCGGAACTATCTGGGCAGCATGACCCAGGTCAAGGTTTTTGACGACCGCCTGAGCATTTGGAATGCAGGCCAACTTCCCGAAGAACTGACCATTGAAAAGCTGTTTCAACTCCATGAATCAATTCCGCGGAATCCGCTTATCGCCGAGGTTTGCTATCGGGCTGGATACATCGATTCCTGGGGGCGAGGCGTGGAGAAGATTGCTGAGGCTTGCCAAAAAGCTGGATTACCTAACCCGGCCATTGTTGAGCGTAGCGGTGGAATTGCTGTTGAGTTGGTCAAAAGTAAGGTGAAAACGCGGGTTGAAACGCGGGTCGAAACGCGGGTGAAAACGCCGGAGGCTATCCTGGCAGTGTTGAAACAGGATAGTTCCTTGACGCTGGCAGAAGTAGCTGACCGTATTGGGAAATCAGTTAGTGCAATTGAGCGCGCAGCCAAAAAACTGAGAGATCAAGGAAAGTTGAAATATGTCGGCCCACAGAAAGGCGGTCACTGGGAGGTTAAGGAATAATTATGTGTGATTTTGCAACCAACGAAAAACTGACATCCCAGATTCCCGCCGTTAAACTGCTGGTGGCAATGGGCTATGAATATATATCGCCTGAAGAAGCGTTGACAGAGCGTCAGGGCCGAACATCCAATGTCCTGTTGGAAAATATTCTGCGCAACCAGCTTAAAGAAATAAACCGCATTCGTTACAAAGGCAGTGAGTATCTGTTCAGCGAGGAAAACATTCAGTCGGCTGTCCAGAAACTGAAAAACATCAAATACGACGGATTGCTGAAAACGAATGAGGCCATTTATGACCTGATCACTCTCGGGACGGCAATGGAGCAGACCATTGAGAGCGACTCAAAAAGCTTCAATATGAACTATATCGACTGGCGCAACCCCGGACGCAATAAGTTTCACGTGACGGTTGAATACAGTGTTGAACGTTCCCGGTCCACAGAAACTGCACGGCCGGACATCGTCCTTTTTGTTAACGGTATTCCGTTTTGCGTGATCGAATGTAAAGCGCCGCAGGTGGAAGTCGAGCAAGGCGTTTCACAATCGATCAGAAATCAGAACGATGATTATATTCCGAAACTGTTCATCTACTGTCAGGTGGTATTGGCTCTGAACAAGAACAGGGCCATGTACGCAACGACAGGTACCGCTGCAAAATTCTGGTCCATTTGGAAGGAACCACGAATGGACACGAATGGACACGAATATAAGAAATTGAAGAAGCTGGTGGATGAATCAAACGGCATTGCCATCAATCCAGCAACCTTTGAATTTCTTTCCCCAAAAACCATTCGTGAAAATTCGTGTGAATTCGTGGTTTCAAAATCTCGTTTGGTCACTGAGCAGGATATTGCCTTATATGCCCTCTGCCGTCCTGAAAGGCTCTTGGAATTAGCGTGGAAATTCACTGTATTTGATGGCGGCATCAGAAAGATTGCCCGTTATCAGCAGTATTTTGTCATCAAGTCCACCCTGAATCGAGTGAAGCATTTTGACAGCACCGGGTCACGCAAAGGCGGTGTGATCTGGCACACTCAGGGTTCCGGAAAATCCCTGACCATGGTGATGCTCACACGCAATCTGGCCTTAGACCCTGAGATTTTGAATCCGCGTATTGTTCTTGTCACAGACCGTGATGATCTGGACAGGCAGCTGGGGAACACCTTTGCGGCCTGCGGCCTTGAGGCGAATCGGGCGACCTCGGGAAGAAACCTGCTGGAACTGGTTGCTGAAAAAAAATCAGGCATTATCACAACCCTCATTCACAAATTCGACAAGGCCTATGCGGTAAGAAAATATCAGGATAAGTCACCCGATATTTTCATTCTGGTGGATGAAAGTCATCGTACCCAGTTCGGCTCTTTTTCCGCACGGATGCGGCAGATGTTTCCTCATGCCAGTTACCTCGGGTTTACGGGTACTCCACTGCTTAAAAAGGAAAAAAATAATTTCACCAGATTCGGTGAACTGGTGGAACCTCATTACTCCATCACACAGGCCGTCGAAGATGGCGCCGTTGTTCCCCTTTTGTATGAAGGCCGGCATGTGGAGATGACCCAGAACCAGACGGCTGTGGATTTGTGGTTTGAAAGGCATACACAGGGGTTGACCAAAGAGCAGCAGGCGGATCTGAAGCGGAAGTACGCACGGGCGGAAATGCTGAACAAGGCGGATCAGGTCATTTACATGAGAGCCTTTGATATCAGTGAGCACTTCCGTTCCAACTGGCAGGGAACAGGATTCAAAGCACAGTTGGTAGCTCCGAACAAAGTATCCGCGCTCAGGTACAATACGTATCTGGATGAAATAGGTATTGTCAGTTCTGAGGTTGTTATCTCGCCACCGGATATGCGGGAAGGCTATGAGGAAACCGACGATGAAACAACCGATGAGGTCGTTAAATTCTGGCAAAAGATGATGAAACGCTATGGCAGCGAGCAGGAATACACCAAACAGCTCATCAACCAGTTTAAACACGGTAGCGATCCGGAAATACTTATTGTCGTTGATAAGCTGTTGACCGGGTTTGACGCGCCAAGAAACGCGGTTCTCTATTTGTGCAGGGTTCTTAGAGAGCATACGCTGCTTCAGGCAATTGCACGGGTCAACCGAATCTATGAAGGAAAAGAGTTTGGTTTTATTGTTGACTATGCAAGTGCCCTCGGTGAACTGGATAAAGCGCTGACCATGTACAGCGCATTTGAAGGATTCGATGAATCCGACCTTGTTGGCACCCTGACATCCATCAACAGCGAAATTGAAAAGTTGCCGGACCGGTATTCGGATCTCTGGGATCTGTTTAAAACGGTCAAGCATTCCTGCGATGAAGAAGCCTATGAAGTGTTGCTCGCTGATGATGAGCTGAGAGAAGGGTTTTACAGCCGCCTTTCAGAGTTTGGAAAAAATCTCGGCATCGCACTTGCTTCCGAAAAGTTCTTGACCGAAACGGATGAAAAAACGTTGTCCAGATACAAGGCAGACCTTCGGAAGTTCCAGACCCTCAAGGCGTCTGTCAAGTTGCGATATGCGGAAGCCGTCGATTACCGGGATTATGAGCCTAAAATCAAGAAGCTGCTGGATACCCACATTCAAGCCAGTGAAGTTGTCCAACTCAACGAACCGGTCAATATCTTTGACGACGAACAGTTCATGATGGTGAAAGAGGAACAGGCGGTCTATGGCGAAAAGCCAAAAACCACGGCTTCCAAAGCAGATACGATTGCGCATGCCACTAAAAAAGTGATCACGGAAAGTATGGAAGAAGATCCCGCTTTTTATGAAAAGTTCTCAAGGCTGATTCAGCAGGCCATTGATGATTTCCGAGCCAGAAGGATATCGGATCTGGACTACCTTAAAAGGGTCGTGGATATCCGCAATAAGGTCGTTGGCAAGGTGCATGACGATATACCGGATACACTTTCCGGCAATGAAGATGCCATGGCTTATTTCGGTGTGCTTACACCTTTCCTTGAAAAACACGAATTAAGTGAAGAAGCCCTTGAATCCGCTGCGGCAGATACGGCAATTGCAATTCATGACATTTTGGAAAAACACAAAAAAGTTCATTTCTGGGATGATGAGGATGCTCAAAAACAAGCGGTTAACGAAATCGACGATTATCTCTATGATGAACTTAAAACAGAAAGAGGCATTGCGTTGTCGCTTGATCAGATGGATGATATCATTGAAAAGGTGCTGCAGGTGGCAAAGCACAGGAGTTATAAATAATGGGGGTATTAAACCATAACGACAGGCACTCGGTTGTTTACGGGCGAAAGACCATTGATTTCAGGCTGTTGTATTGTGACAGAAAAACGATGGAAATTGCTGTGCACCCTGACAGTACTGTCATTGTCAAAGCACCCGCTCAATCCGACATCACGCTGATAGAAAAGAAAATAATAAAAAGAGCTCGTTGGATTATCAGGCAGCTGAATTACTTCAAACAGTTTAATCCAAAGACGCCGGATCGATGTTACGTGAACGGTGAGACCCACCTGTATCTTGGAAAGCAGTACCGCTTAAAGTTAGCCGAAGGATCGAAAAATTTCGTCAAATTATCTCGTGGCTTCTTTCATATCTCTTGCCGTAACGCACCAACTCCGGAAACTGCAAGGAAACTTTTGAATCAATGGTATTCGGAAAAAGCCCATCTGCAATTTGCGGAAAGTATGGATCGGTGCTGGCAGAAATTTAACCGCCTCGGCACTGGCAAGCCCGGACTGTCCATTAAACGAATGCAAAGAAGATGGGGCAGTCTTTCAGACAAGGGCACAGTAACCCTCAATACAGACCTGATCAGAGCGCCTAAAGAGTGCATTGACTATGTCGTTACGCATGAGCTGTGTCATCTGAAATATCATGATCATAGCCCGGAGTTCTATAAGCTCCTCGACACAGTCATCCCGGGCTGGGAAAAAATAAAACATAAACTTGAACTCAGCATGGTTTAGGAGAATATAAGAAATGAACGAACGATTTTATCTACTGAAAATACAGCTGATTGATATCGAACCAGCTATCTGGCGGCGTTTTGTAGTGCCCGCCGGCATCACGCTGGACCGGTTGCACGATGTCATCCAGATTGTCATGGGCTGGACCGACAGTCATCTGCACGAGTTTACCATCGGGAATAAACGATACACGGAATATCTTGAATCAAAAGAAGACGGGCTGGCATGCGGCAGGTACCGTCTCGGGGATCTGATCAAACAGAAAGGCCGCACATTTCGTTACCTGTATGATTTTGGTGACAGCTGGGAACATGAACTTGTTCTTGAGGAAAGCCGCTTTTTCAATCCGGAATTGAGAACGGAGCTGGCCTGTCTTGAAGGAGAACGAGCCTGTCCGCCTGAGGATGTGGGCGGCGTGCCCGGCTACTTTGAATTCTGCAAAGCATGGAAAGATCCGAATCATGAAGAGCATAGAAGCTACATGGAATGGTTCGGTGGTGATTTTGACAGTGAGCGGTTTGACTCCGAATCGGTCAACTGGGAATTGATGAAATACCTCCGCTGGTCCCGGGACAGGTATCTAAGCTGGGGAGGTGTTGAATGAAGAAAGATAAAAACAAGCAACTTCAGAAGTCCGGGCAAAATGAGACATTGATTGTCCGCTCTTCGGCTGCTGAATACCTGACTTTTGTAGCGGCCACCGGCAAAGGAGGCGTTGAAGCGGTTTATGCGGATGAGAACATCTGGCTGACTCAGAAAATGATGGCCACGCTCTATGATGTTGATGTCAGGACCGTTAACTATCATCTGAAAAAGATCTTCAGTGACAGCGAATTGCAGTAAGATTCAGTTGTCCGAAATTTTCGGATAACTGCCGCTGACGGTAAAAACTATAACACCAGGCACTATAACCTCTCGGCCATTTTTGGGGTTTGGGGACTGAATTCAGATATTTGGTGATGCGAACTTAACAGCAGCCTTGCTCGACAGAGTCACCCATAAGGCCCATATCATTCAGTGTGCCTGGGACAGTTATCGTTTAAAAGACTCCCTGAAAAACAGATAAGTACGTGGCGCCGCCGCCCGTCCGCCCCCGTGGGGGGGCGGACGGCTGAAAGAAGAGTGGTGGTTTTTTAACTCAGGGGGGGGCAAAATTCGGTTATCACAGGGGGGGCAATTTGGGGTTGGCATTTACAAGGTTGCCGAGCCTGTCGAAAGTTGTTCCAATTTTTCTTGCATAGCGTATGACAGATGTTATATCGCATACTAAATGTATTTAAATGGCGGATGTGCGGGACAAGACAGAGGCTGTTTTCGTTCATGTGCTCAGGGCGTACCCAACGGTGACGTCACCCTATTACGCTTGCATGGTATAGTAGGGCGTCGTGAAAGTGATGGAGAACTTTTCAAATTCACCATCACCAACCGCATACCAGCTCCGAGCTGTGACCTTTCTGTGACAAGAGCTGTGACACCAGCAAGGCTATCACGTCAGAGCACGTCATGGATGGGCATTTTTCAATCATGCAGAGAGGCCGTATGAAATACCAGCCGCCCTACACCATAACTCCGGAAATTCTGAACCTGGTCGCTCGGATCAGCGAGACCGTCGGGCGGCTGACCGTTCTCACCGATCAGGCCGGGGCGCTGCGGTTGCGGCGCATCAACCGCATCCGTACCATTCGCGGTTCGCTGGCCATCGAGGGCAACACCTTAAACGAAGCCCAGATTACCGCGATTCTGGAGGGCAAGCGGATCATCGCCCCGCCCCGCGAGGTGCAGGAGGTGAAAAACGCCCTGGTCGCCTATGACCGCTTTGACACCTGGCGGCCCGAGGCTGAAAGGGATCTGCTGGCGGCGCATCGCATTCTGATGTCCGGGCTGATCGACGAGACCGGGGTTTACCGGCATGGCGGCGTTGGGGTGATGGCGGGCAGCCGGGTGATTCACATGGCTCCCCCGGCGAAGCGGGTGCCTCAACTGATGGGCGACCTGTTCGGCTGGCTGGCCGAAACCGATGCGCATCCTCTGATCACCAGTTCGGTTTTTCACTATGAGTTCGAGTTCATCCACCCCTTTGCCGACGGAAACGGCCGTATGGGGCGGCTGTGGCAGAGCCTGATTCTGGCCCGCTGGAATCCCCTGTTCGCCGACATGCCGGTGGAAAGCATCGTCTTCGAGCATCAGGCCGAGTATTACCAGGCATTGCAGGAAAGCACCCGCCAGACTGATTCGGCGCCGTTTATCGGTTTCATGCTGCGGATGATCCTGGACGCCGTGACCACGGCTGCCCCCCAAGTCACCCCCCAGGTCACCCCCCAAGTCGGAGAGCTGCTTATGGTGATCGAGGGAGAAATGAGCCGTGAAGCGCTGCAAACCGCTCTTGGCCTTCAGGACCGCAAGTCGTTTCGCGAGCGTTACCTCAAACCGGCCCTGACGGCCGGCCTGATTGAAATGACCATCCCCGACAAACCCAGCAGCCGCCTGCAGAAATACCGCCTTACCGACAAGGGCCGCCGGTGGCCGGCGCAGCATGGCGATGGATAACCCAAGGATGACGACATGGCACTTGACTACTCCACGTTAGAGCTGCTTCGCCGGAACCACCCGGCCTGGCGGTTGCTGTGCGCTAACCACGCGCCGCTGGTGGCCGGTTTTCTGCATCGGGTGTTCATTGTGCCCAATGTACGGAATCTGTCGCAGGCCGACCTGGTCGAGGCGTTGGAAGATGAACTTTTTGCCTTGCGTGAACAGTTGGGGGCAGAGGAATTTCCCGGAACCGCGCAAAGTTATCTCAACGACTGGGCCGAAAACGACAAGGGGTGGCTTCGAAAATTCTATCCGGTCGGGACGGACGAACCGCACTTTGACCTGACTCCGGCGACGGAAAAGGCCCTGGCCTGGCTGGAGAGTTTGACCGAACGGGCCTTTGTCGGAACCGAGTCGCGGCTTCTCACCTTGTTTGAGTTGCTGCGGCAGATGAGCGAGGGGAGTCAGACCGATCCCCAGGTGCGGATCGCCGAACTGCAAAAACGGCGCAGCGATATCGACGCGGAAATTGACCGCATTCTGGCGGGAGATATTCCGCTTTTGGATGATACGGCGCTGAAAGACCGTTTCCAGCAGTTCCTGCAACTGGCGCGGGAACTGCTGGCCGATTTTCGAGAAGTGGAGCACAATTTTCGTACGCTCGACCGGCGGGTGCGCGAACGCATCGCTCTTTGGGAGGGAGCCAAGGGGGCGCTGCTCGAAGAGATCATGGGCGAGCGGGACGCCATCGCCGATTCGGATCAGGGGAAAAGCTTTCGGGCCTTCTGGGATTTTCTGATGTCCCAGTCCCGGCAGGAAGAATTGAGCCGGTTGCTGGAACAGGTGTTGTCTCTGCCGCCGATCCTTGCCATGCGCCCCGAAACTCGTTTGCAGCGCGTGCACTACGATTGGCTGGAAGCGGGAGAACACACCCAGCGAACGGTGGCCAGACTATCCGAACAGCTGCGCCGGTTTCTCGACGACCAGGCCTGGTTGGAGAACCGTCGCATTATGGATATCCTGCACAGCATCGAAAGCCACGCGCTGGCATTGCGTGAAGAGTTTCCGCCGGGGGATCTCATGCCTCTGGCCGAAATCTCCGCGACTGTCGAGCTCCCTCTGGAGAGACCTCTTTACCGGCCACCGCTCAAGCCCCGTATTACCGAGATAGTTTTGGATGAAGGGGATGCGAATGTTGATACGGCGGCGCTCTACGCGCATGTCGTGGTGGACCGAGCCGAGCTGACCCGGAATATCCGCCGGGAGCTGCAGGGCCGCAGCCAGATCAGCCTTTCCGAGGTGGTTTTCCGCCATCCTCTGCGCCACGGGTTGGCCGAGCTGGTTGCCTACCTGCAACTGGCCGGGGAATGGCCCAGAACGGTCGTGGATGATGACGTGCAGGAACAGGTGCGCTGGCAGTCCGATGCGGGCGTCATGCGGCAGGCGACCTTGCCGTGTATTATATTGCTGAGGAACTGATGATGAATGTAACCGATACCGATACCAGCCATCCGGTCAATCTGCCCCATGAACTTTCGTCCGTGGTGATTCCTCTGCTCAAGGGCGTGATGTATCAGGAGGAGAATCCGGGGGTGTGGGGCTCGCTTCTGAATCTGCAGGCGAGTGTCCGGGATTACGTAGCCGTGCTCGGTCTGGAGTTGATGCTCGATGAGGCGGAAGGATACGCTTTTTTGCGTTCTCGGCAGGATGGCGATGAGGACGGTGCAACGGCCATCCCGCGTCTGGTTGCCCGGCGGCAGCTTTCCTATCCGGTCAGTCTGCTGCTCGCGCTCTTGCGGAAAAAGTTGGCCGAGTTTGACGCCGGTGGCGGCGACACACGCCTGATTCTTTCCCGTGATGAGGTGGTGGAGTTGATCCGGATTTTTCTCCCGGCGGGCAGCAACGAGGTGAAGCTGATCGATCAGGTCGATGCCACATTGAACAAAATCGCCGAGCTCGGTTTCATCCGCCGTTTGCGGGGGCAAGCGCAGATGATCGAAGTACGGCGGATTATCAAGGCGTTTGTCGATGCACAATGGCTTGCCGACTTTGATGGCCGACTGGCGGAATATCGACAGCAACTTGCCGGGGCTATGGAAGGTGACGAAAATGGCTGAGCAGATGTTGATGGAATTTCTTGCCGATGATCGGCTGGCCGGATTTCGTCTGCAACGGCTTGAGGTTTTCAACTGGGGGACCTTTGACGGCCGGATCTGGACGCTCAGGCCGGGTGGGAAAAACTGCCTTCTTACCGGCGATATAGGTTCCGGAAAATCGACTCTGGTCGATGCGGTCACCACCTTGCTGGTGCCCAGTCATCGGGTGGCCTACAACAAGGCGGCGGGTGCCGACAACCGCGAGAGGTCGCTTCGATCTTATGTGCTGGGCTATTATAAATCGGAACGACAGGAAAGTCTTGGCAGTGCCAGGCCGGTCGCACTGCGCAACTTCAACAGTTATTCGGTAATCCTCGGCGTTTTTTACAACGCGGGATACAACAAAACCGTCACCCTGGCACAGGTCTTCTGGATGAAGGAAGCAAACGCGCAACCCGTCCGCCTGCACGCCGCCTGTGAACGCGATCTTTCCATTGCGGTTGATTTTTCCGGATTCGGCAGAGAAATAGTCGGCCTTCGCAAACAGCTGCGCTCAAGCGGTGTCGAGCTGTTTGACAGTTTTCCTCCCTACGGTTCATGGTTCCGGCGTCGATTCGGCATTGATAACGAGCAGGCGTTGGATCTGTTCCATCAGACCGTGTCGCTCAAGTCGGTCGGGAACCTGACCGACTTCGTGCGAAGCCACATGCTTGAGCCCTTCGATGTCGCGTTGCGCATATCCGCTCTGATTGGGCACTTTGAGGATCTCAACCGGGCTCACGAGGCGGTTCTCAAAGCCAAACGGCAGGTCGAGATGCTGGAGCCTCTGGTGGCCGATTGTGAACGACATCGGGAGCTGGCGCAAACGGCGAATAATCTTCGGGCGTGTCGCGATGCCCTGCGCCCCTGGTTCGCCGCCCTGAAGCTGGATTTGCTGGATAAACGTCTCGTATCGCTGAATGAAGAGTTGACCCGACACCGGGTTGGCATCGAGCGGCTGGAGGAGCAGCGGCGTGCTCAGCAGGGGCAGGAGCGAGAGCTTCGCCGCACCATTGCGGAAAACGGCGGGGACCGGATCGAGAGTATCGGCGCGGAAATTCTGCAAAAACAGGATGAGTTGGAGCGTCGCAAGCAGAAAGCCGGCCGATATGAAGAGCTGGTGCGCTCCCTGGGGCAACACCCCGCCGCGACCCGGGAAGAATTTTTTCGTCAGCGGTCTGAAACCGCAACATGGCGTGAAATGGCTGAAGAAGCTGAAACGAAGGCTCAGAATGATCGAACCCAGGCCGAAGTCGAATTTGCTCAAGGGCGGCAGGAATACGATCAGTTGAAAAATGAAATCACCGGCTTGAAAGCCCGGGTCAGCAATATCGACGAAAAACAGATCGCTATGCGGCGTTCACTCTGTCAGGCTCTGAATTTGGACGAAGAAGAGATGCCGTTTGCCGGTGAGTTGCTGCAGGTTCGCGAGGACGAGCGCGACTGGGAAGGAGCCATCGAACGGCTGCTCCGCGGTTTCGGGCTGTCTCTGCTGGTTCCGGATCGTTATTACGCTAAAGTGGCGGAATGGGTTGACTGCACGCATCTGCGGGGGAGGCTGGTCTATTTCCGGGTGCGTGAAGGGGGGCGTGGCGAGCTGCCGTCGCTCCATCCCGATTCCCTAGTGCGTAAGCTGCAGGTCAAACCCGATTCGCCCTTTTACAACTGGATCGAACGGGAGGTGGCACACCGCTTTGATCTGGCCTGTTGCCTGTCTCAGGAACAGTTTCGCCGCCAGACCCGGGCCATCACCCAGGCAGGGCAGATCAAGGCGCCCGGGGAGCGGCATGAAAAGGATGACCGACATCGTCTCGATGATCGCCGCCGCTATGTTCTGGGGTGGAGCAACGCCGAAAAAATCGCGGCATTGGAAAAGGAAGCCGGCCATCAGGAAACACACCTTGGTGAACTTGCCGGTCGCATCAGTACGTTGCAGAAGGAACAGTGCGTTCTCAAAAAGCGTCTTTCGATCCTCTCAAAGCTGGGCGAATATACTGACTTCCGTGACCTTGACTGGAAACCTGTGGCAGTCGCCATCGCCAGACTGGAAACGGAAAAGCGTGAGCTTGAAGCCGCTTCTGATCTGCTCAAAACTCTTGCGGGGCAATTGGCCGCACTTGAAGACGAGTTGAAGGAAACAGAGGGGCAGCTTGACGAACGGAAGGACAAACGCTCGAAAACCGAACAAAAAATTAGTGCCGCAAAAGAGCTGCAGCAACAGGCGCAAGTCTTGTCGGCTGAAACTGCAGAGGATACTGCCCGGCGATTTGCCATGCTGGAGGGCATGCGCGAGGAGGCGCTTGGCAGCCGGTTGCTGACGGTTGAATCCTGTGACAATCGTGAGCGTGATATGCGCGACTGGTTGCAGAAAAGGATCGACGCCGAAGATTCAAAGATTAAACGTTTGTCCGAAAAGATCATTAAGGCGATGACCGAATACAGGAAGGAATGGACGCTGGAAACGCGGGATGTGGATGTCAATATCGCAGCCGGACCTGAATTCAAATCAATGCTTGATCAACTCCTGGCCGACGGCTTACCTCGATTTGAAGGGCGTTTCAAGGAACTGCTCAATGAGAATACCATCCGGGAGGTGGCAAATTTTCAATCCCAGCTGGCACGTGAACGGGAAACCATCAAGGACCGCATTGCTCAGATCAACGAATCACTCACCCAGATTGATTACAACCCTGGCCGCTACATCTGTCTTGAAGCGCAGATGAATTTCGATGCCGACATCCGTGACTTCCAGGCCGAGTTGCGAGCCTGTACAGAGGGGGCGCTCACCGGCTCGGAGGATGCGCAGTATTCGGAAGCAAAATTCCTGCAGGTGAAGCGAATCATCGAACGGTTCCGCGGCCGGGAAAAACACTCGGATCTGGATCGGTGCTGGACGTCCAAGGTGACCGATGTCCGCAACTGGTTCGTGTTTGCCGCCAGCGAGCGCTGGCGTGAAGACGACAGCGAACATGAGCATTATGCGGATTCCGGCGGAAAATCGGGCGGCCAGAAGGAAAAGTTGGCCTATACCGTGCTGGCTGCCAGCCTGGCGTACCAGTTTGGATTGGAATGGGGGGCGGTACGCTCGCGCTCTTTCCGCTTCGTGGTGATCGACGAGGCTTTCGGGCGCGGTTCCGATGAATCGGCTCAGTATGGTTTGCAGCTTTTCGCGCAACTTAATCTGCAACTGCTGATCGTCACGCCGTTGCAGAAGATCCATATCATCGAGCCTTTTGTCGCCGGTGTCGGGTTTGTTCACAGTGAAGATGGTCGAAACTCTGTCCTGCGTAACCTGAGCATTGAGGAATATCAGGCAGAGAAGCAAAGGATGCATGGATGAAGTGGACGACCCCGACTAATCTCAAAGCACAGGTGCAAAAGCTCTGGAATCGCGGCTTGCTGCTCGCCTCCTTGTCTGGCGGCGAGTCGGTTTTCCCCAGGCGTCTGACGCTCAAAGGCCCCGATTCCCGGGAACTGAGCGAACGGTTTTCCGAGGTGCGCGACTGGATCGCCGGGTTGTCCTCAGCCGCCGCTCATTACCGGATCGAATGGCGTAGCGTCAACCACCGTGTCCTTGGGACCAATGAAATCCCTTCGGCAATCTGGGTTGATACTCTGGAAGATGCTCTCGAGCTGATCGGCAAGCGCAAAGCGGCGGAACAGTTTGCAGCAATGGTTGAACTGACCGGAGAGAGGCAGCCTGAATTGATCCCCTGGCTGGCAAAGCGTCCGCTGCGGGCTCTGGAATTGGCCGAAGAATGGCCACGACTGCTGGCGATAGTCGCCTGGCTGCATAAACATCCTCGTCCCGCAATTTATCTGCGCCAGATTGATCTGCCGGGAGTCCATACCAAGTTGATCGAAGGGCATCGAGGGGTGCTGGCGGAACTGCTCGATCTTGTCTTGCCGGAGGAAGATATTGATTCAACACATAAAGGCGTTGGCGGATTCTGTCGCCGTTATGGTTTTCTGGATAAACCTTCACGGGTGCACTTTCGGGTGTTGGACCCGAATATCAGGCTGCTGCCAATGGAATCAGACCAGGATATCACCCTGACACAGGACTCCTTCTCTTTGCTTTCTTTGCAGGTATCGAAAGTGTTCATCACCGAAAACGAAATCAACTTCCTGGCTTTTCCGGATGTTCCTGATGCGATAGTGATTTTCGGGGCGGGATACGGTTTTGACAATCTCGCTGCCGCTCCCTGGTTGCATCAAAAGGAAATCTACTATTGGGGAGATATCGATACCCACGGTTTTGCCATTCTTAATCAGTTGCGGGGATTCTTTTCTCACACCATGTCTTTTCTCATGGATCAGGAGACACTCCTGAACTATCGGCCGCTCTGGGGAGTTGAGGCGAAACCTGAAACGGCGAACCTTGAGCGGTTGAACGCTAAGGAAAACGTCCTTTACGAGCAGCTGCGTCATAACTATTGGGGTGACCGAATTCGGCTGGAGCAGGAGAGGATTGGATTTGATTTTCTGCTTGATGTTCTCCGGCGGTTGTGAATTTCAACTTCGCGGCAGATCGGCGTTTCCTCCGATTTTGCCGGTATGAGATCTTAAGCAAATCGGACTCACCCTGACATCGACAAAATGATTTACCCCGACGTCCCACTTTTCCCGGCTTCAGTCAAAACAGCATCATACAGAACCGCCTGTACAGCTACGCGGGCTATATCGGGATTATGAGTCGCGGTACATACGGAACTGCCGGGCAGGTAGGTCAATTTGATTCCGGTTTTGGAATCGAACCGGGTGTGCAGAGAAACAGCGCCGGGGGGTGGGTTATGAAATTTGCTCTTCGCTCGCAAAAGAAGCGCTTGAAACCAACCGGGGAGTCTATGATCTGGTGCTGGCGAAAGGACTTCTTTCCAGGCAGGAACCAGATGAGATCCTGAACCCCGAACACATGATCAAACCGCATAAACTGAAGTAAGGGCCCCGGAAAAAATAAAATCCACAGTCTTGCTTGTCTATTTGTTCGTCTTCTGCGTTGCATCAAAGCGCACGTACAACAAGTATGCACGCTTTGATACGCCTTGAAGACGAACAGGTAAGCGAGTATGTGAGACTCCGAATATCCTGCGCAATTCTTGTGGATTTTATTAATTCCGTGCCCCTGAGATGTCAGGAAGGTTGCTTTTTCGGCATGACGGGGGCATCGGATTTTTCGGCCAGAAAACAGCGGGCGGCCTCAAGCGTATCCTGAATCACCTGCGTCTGCGGCAGCACGGCCTCGATCCGGTCAAGAATGCCGCGCTGGAGAATCTGTCGGCAGGTATGGGCAAAGTTGACATCATACACCCAGCCTATCTGAAGCATTTTGAAATCGTTGAGGGTGCGCACATGACGCTTGTCAACGCTTCGCCGGTTCTGTAAATCGCTCAGCACCCCGGGCGAGACCTCGGGCGTATCGGGCAGGTTCAGTTCGATGGCCGGGTTTCTGGTGCCCGACTTACGATGATAATATTCGGTCACGACGCGGAAAATATCCAGTTTGTCGGCATCTCTGAGCAGGCGTGTATAGAAAAGCACCTCCGGTGTTTCATGCTCCGGCAGCCGGTATCGGTTATGGTATGAAACGGCCTTGAGCAGCAGGTCGACCCACGGCCGGGACTGTCCGTTCAGGATATCCCCTGTTTGCAGCACGTTCACGCTCAGGGCTGCGTGGTCTTCGCTCCGGGAATCGACAAACGTCTGATATTTTCGATACTGTTCAAATCGCCCCACGTCGTGCAGCAGGCCCATGACGCGCGCCCAGCCGGTCTCTTCCGCATTGAGCCCGAGCGATTCTGCCAGGGCCTCGGCTTCATCCGAAACATGCAGGGAATGAACTCGTTTTAAATCAAAGTTTCGCTGTACATCGGGATCGGCCGTCTGAAACCCTTGGACATACCGGTCAAAACCCTTTCGGATAATTTGAAATTCCTGATCCGTCATATTAGAATTTTTTCCCTTGTCTTATTGCTTGAAGCAACGAATTTTTTAAAAATTGTCTGATGTCGTTTCAAAACAGTATACGAAACGTGATTTTTTTCGCAAGGGAAAGGACTGCAAAAAAGCATGTTTCGTCCATTTTGCAGTATGAATGCAAAATGGACGATATTTTATGCGGATAGGGAATCGCCTTGAATGACCTGGCTTTCTTTTTTGCGCAGGAACCAGACAACGGCATAAATGACGGGGGTGTCCAGCACGCCAATGGCAAACTTGATAATCCACTGGCCGATAATCAGCGGCAAAACGGGCATCGTGCCATAGAACGCAATGGTAATAAAAATGAATGAATCGAGAAACTGCGATACAGCGGTGGACAGGTTGTTTCTCAACCACAGATGACGCTCGTTGGTGACGCCTTTCCAGAAATGAAACGCCCAGACATCATGGAGCTGACTGACCAGGTAGGCGGCAAACGAAGCGACGATAATCCTCGATGTGCTTCCGAGCATGGCGTGAAACGCTTCTTCGCCCTGCCAGAACGGCGCTTTGGGCCACACCAGGCCGATGCGCACGAGAAGGAGTACGGTCAACAGGGCAATAAATCCTCCCCATACGGCATGCCCGGCTTTTTCTTTTCCCCAGACTTCACTGATGACATCCGTACAGACAAACGTAACGGAATAGGCCAGGATGCCCGCGGGTACGAACAGTCCGAAAACCGAGATGATTTTGTTGGCCAGCACCGATGCAATCGTTATCGAGCCGACAAAAATACTGATGAGGATAATCAGGGCCTTCTGGTTGTTATCGGTTTGATTCATGTGCATGCTTCCTTCATTGATAACAGGATCCGGAAATCCTTCATGTTTCATCGCTTACAGCGGTATTCTATAAAATTATATTTAAAAAATATCAGAACGCGTTTCAACAGTCAGTTGATTAAGGGTATTTCCATGAAAAAATAAAAGTCTAAGCAAAATAACCTAATCTGCATGAAAAATCCAGAAATTATTGCTGAACAAGCACCCGCCGGGCGGGCAGCCAGACCGCCAGTGCAGCGCCCCCGGTCAAAATCGACAGACTGCCTATCAGCGATATTTTATCGAATCCGTCCAGTGAAACGATCCACATGCCGGTGACCCCCATCAGCATGAAGGAGGACATGATCAGCGAGGAGGCCTTGCCTGCGTCGTTCCGGTGAACCAGTTCCAGAGCCAGATTATTGGAGGGGGGGCGGCACAGTCCCATGAAAAAAGAAATGAACCAGTTGGGCAGCGCCAGATCCCAGGGCCCGCGGTTCGGGGTCACCATTATCCAGAGCCCGCAGCAAAGAATGCCCGCAAAACCGGCTGTGATCAGTTTGTCCGAGGTCATGTTTTTCACCAGTCGGGAAAATACGAAAGCGCCGGTCATAAATCCCAGGGCGTTGAAGGCGAAAAAATAGCTGAACATATTTTCGTTCAGCCCGAATCCGGTCATGTAAATATTCGACGATCCGGCGATAAAGGAAAATATCGGCAGCGCCGTCAAAGACAAAATCAGAATAAAACCGATGAAGCGGCGGTTGAGAAGAACGCTCAGATAGTTTCCCGGAGCGTTTCGGGTGCCGTCTCCGGTTTCGGGCGTGAAGGTTTCCGGCATTTGCCATACGCCGGCGAGACCGACGAGGCCCAACAGGGTCTGGGCCGTAAAAATCCATGGCCAGGACAGCCAGTGGAGAATCCATCCTCCGAAAATCGGCGCAAGCATGGGCGCCAGTGCCATAATGACGGCAATGTAGGCCATGATCCGTTCACGCTGCCTGCCCTCGTAGATGTCTTTGCTGATGGCCAGCGCCAGGGTTGTCGCGGAAGCCGCGCCGGCTCCCTGCAGGATCCGGCCGGCAATCATCCAGTAGACGCCGGGTGCCGCTGTACAGACAACGCTTCCGAAAATGTACAGGCAGATGCCGGCCAGCAGGGGCGGGCGACGGCCGAATCGATCCGAAATCGGGCCATACACGAGTATAAACAGACAAAACGTACTGGAAAATCCAATCAGCGTCAAGTTGACCATTACCAGCGGCTGATGCCATAATTTCTGCAGCATGGGAATGGCCGGCAGGTACATATCGGTCGACAGTGCGGGAAATGCGGTCAGCAGCACCAGAAGGGCGAACATTTTTTTCATAAAGTACAACCGTTCCAACAGTTCAAAACAACATTCAAGATGTGCCGGATTTTTTCAGGGAATTTCGGCAGGCCGACCCCGGAAAAATGAAACTTCGGGTCATTTGACGATTGAATACAGATGTTTAAATCTACGCCTCCGCGAAGAAACTGTAAAGGTTTTTTTCGAATCGACCATCTTTTGATGGCTTCGTAAAAATTAAAGCGTGCTGAATGCGATCATGGATATCATTCAGCCAATTAATAATTCAAAATATTTGAATACGCCTTTAATTGCGGCGTTCTGCTCTTTGGTAACAAAAAAGT
>Ga0272441_10003805_pt1 | contig 28223 bp, 29 predicted proteins | sample SSMProp6N_FD_193582 | JGI IMG/M metagenome (GOLD analysis project Ga0272441, IMG submission 193582) | Marine sediment archaeal communities from Little Sippewissett salt marsh, Falmouth, MA, United States - SSM-Prop-6N | ecosystem: Environmental > Aquatic > Marine > Wetlands > Sediment ... | reverse complement strand
GTTATGGACTACTGAATTCTCTACAAGTGCGTGAAATATTTCAAAAATTTTTTTATCCGCAAGGATTTCCAGTTCTTCACATTTGCATTCGCTTTTGATTGGCAGGGAAGCGCCCGAAAGAGAGGTTCTGAATATTGAATTGATATTTTGCCAGTAGGGATCCTTTATACCAATATCCTGATATTTCCTTGTAAATTCGGCAAGTTTAAGGATTGTTTTTGCAGCATCAGACTGCCTTCTGAAGAATTCCTTTGCCATGGGGTCTTCAATATATTCGCTGGATAATTCCATATATCCAAGAAGGGATGTAAGCTGGTTCATGATGTCGTGCCTGATCTTCTGATTCATCTGGTTCATGAACCTGTTGGATGCGATAAGAAACCGGTCTGAAATTGATCTTTGGATGATATAAAAAAGCCAGTATGATAGTTTTTTTAGGTTTTCATCCTCCTGGCTTCCTGTTGACAGGAAGAGATCTACCCAGAGGTGACTGACAAACTCTGCTTTTTCTTTTTCAGAATCTTCATGAAGGAAAACGCATATTGGCGTGTATTTACATGTGGCAATTTTTTGAATAATTTCTTTTTTTTCGTCAATGTTTTTTGGGGGGGCACTCAGGACAATCTCATATCTAGAATCATTCAGAAGATCAAGAACCTGTTCGATAGTGCCACATCCAGTCACAGAATAATATCCAGATCCCTCGAGAAAATGCTTAACTGCGCTTTTTTTCTTATCGCTGTCTGTGATGATGATAACCGGATACATCTCAGATTGATTTGGTTCTACATGATTAATAAATCAGTGTATTTTTAATTAATTAATGAACAGATGATGATTCCTGTTCAAAAAATTTTCTTAGCCACATTTCAGTACAGAAGATCCGCCAAATCTCCGGTGAATAATCCGCCTTACCGGAAAGATATCTCCTGTAAATATGAAGTACCTCTTCCGCCTTCCAATATTTTCTGCTCTTGAACCTGTCGGATTCAAGTACCGGGAGAACCAGTTCACGGAGTTCATTTTTCATCCACAAGGCCTCAGGGGTGACATAACCCATTTTATCCTTTCTTTTTGCAATTTTCGCAGGTATGATCTCTTTCATGGCGTTCCTGAGAACGAATTTGGTATTGCCGTTCCTAATCTTCTGGTCCAGCGGTAGTGAAGATATATATTCTACAAGACGATAATCGAGGAACGGGACTCTCGACTCGATGGAAAAGGCCATTGAATTTCGATCCTCATAATGTAGAAGCACCGGGAGATTGGTCGAAATCATCTCGTTTTTCAGTACTTCATCAAGTTTTCCGTCATATCTGTTTACATCCGGATATCCTCCACTGATAAGTTTTTTTCTGGATCTCCGGACAATCAGCTGTTTTGTGGCACTGAACACAAAACCCGGGTGGTTGAATAAAAATCCCAGTGACTCTCTGAATGCCCTTAAAAGATGTTTGTCATGAAACAGGCCGGAAATATATGATTTCAGATATCCAATATATCCTGCCAGCTGTTCGTCAGCACCCTGCCCGTCAAGCACGACTTTCACATGTCCCGAAGCAAGGCGCATCACGCAATACTGGGCATATATCGATAAGGATCCAAAAGGTTCGTCCTGGAAGTATATGAGATCAGAAAGATCGTTTTTCAGTGTCTCTGGATCAGGATATATTCTCTTTGCATCGACACCTGTGTCATCTATTACCATGTCGATGAACCTGCTCTCATCGAAGCACTCATCATGGTAGCAGGCCGAGAATGTTTTCTGTATTTCACCTACGGATGCAGTTTTTTCGTCCCTGATGATCCCGTTTATGATCCCCGTGATTGATGACGAATCGATACCGCCGCTGAGGCATGTTCCGACAGCTACGTCGCTTCTTAGCCTGAGTCGTACTGAATCTGTCAAAAACTCACCAAGGGCCAACGCGGAGGTCTCGTCATCTGGATCTTCGTCGATTTCAGGATTCAGTGAGATATCCCAGTATGTGACGGCTTCATGTATTCCCCTGCTGTCTATGATGATATACTGGGCCGGACAAAGCTGAAGAACTCCATCGAACATTGTTTTGTTGGTGTTATCTGCGACACCACGGGCAAGAAATGTCAGCAGCGCATCTTCATTGGGAATTTTACCCACGGTTTCGCATTTGAGTAATGCTTTTATCTCCGAGGCGAATATTATGCTTTCATTGTATTCTGCATAATAAAAGGGTTTTATTCCAAACCTGTCCCGTGCGCAGAAAAGTGACTGCATTTTGCTGTCCCAAAGTGCAAATGCCCACATGCCGTTGAACCTCTCAAGACATCCGTAACCCCATTCTTCGTATGAGTGTAGTATCACCTCGGTATCGGAAGAAGATGAGAATACATGCCCCAGAGAGATTAGTTCGTCCCTCAGTTCCCTGTAGTTGTAGATCTCGCCGTTGAAGACGATATAGAGGGTTTCATCCTCGTTTTTCATCGGCTGGGATGCTGAATCGGTAAGATCAATGATGGACAGGCGCCGGTGTGCAATCGATATCGGCCCGTGAGTATACTGTCCCTTGTCGTCAGGGCCGCGGTGTGCAATGCTCTCGGACATGCCTGACACCAGAATATCATTGGCAACCCCTTCACCGAATACGTACTGTCCTGCAATTCCGAACATCTTCAGCCATCCGTTGTAATTCCTCTATTCCTCTATCCTGAGCAGCATATCTTCGAGCGACAGATCTCTGGACTTGACTTTTTTTATTAGTCCGTCATGTTCAGGGATTAATGATGTAATACGGTTTAGAGCGTCGATATCTCTGGCAATTGTAACATATATGCCATCTTCTTCAGTACATTCGATCAATTCGCACAACTCATGGGCATCATCGGCCTTGAATCTGACCTCAAAGCCTGAGGTTCCGAATCTTTCGCGCAACATATCCATTGAACCATACGCCATCTCCCTGCCGTTTTTCAATATGAGCACCATATCAGAGATCTCTTCAACCTGATACAGGTTGTGAGCACTGATCACGATTGTCTTCTCCCCCTCCCTGCTGAGCTGTTTCAGATAATCTGTAATGTATCTTGATGTCATTGGGTCCAGACCGGATGTTGCCTCGTCATAAACCAGAAAATCGGGGTCGTGAAGCAAAGAACGTGCAATTGCCACCTTGCGTTTCATGCCCTTGGACATCTCGCCGATTTTTTTTCCGTTCGTCTCAAGATTCAGTGAATTGAAAAGCTCTTCCGTGCGTGTTTTTATGTTATTTTTGCTAAGGCCATAGATATCACCAAAAAACGACAGATATGCCTCTGCCGACATATTTTCATATAGCTGGGACTCTTCCGGAAGGTAACCTAATTTTTGTTTTAATTTCCTTGGTTCTTTTATAATATCAATGGAGTTAAAGTTCACACTGCCGCCTGTGGGTTGAATCAACCCTGACAATATCTTCAACAGGGTTGTCTTTCCCGCACCGTTATGACCTATCACCCCGAATATGCCGGCACCCTCAAATTTAAATGAGAGATCATCAAGTGCGTTAAACCCGTTGAAATTTTTTGTGAGATTCCGGACAGTGATCATATGACCTGAAATAGGTCCGACTTTTAAACTGATATAACTTGCAGTAAGGGTCCATTCCGTCATCATCATATAGATACACCGACCAAATTCTCACATCAATGCTAACCGAGGATATCCGGCAGCTGTTCGTTGTGGCCAGATGGGAGGTCAAAAGATCTCTCTATTCAAAGGGAAAGGAGATCCTTCCCGTGGCGGTTGTTCTTTTCATTCTCCTTGTACTTGTGACGGGATTCACGGCACAGAGTGGATTCCATATACAGGATGGCATGTATGTGATCGGAGTATCAGATGAAAATATTGGCAATATTTTTGTTGGTGATGAGCGATTCGTTATCTATAAGGTAAATGTCCTGAATGCTCCGGCATTTTTGGAGCAAAGAAGGGATATTGATGCGTTAATTATTGATGGCCAGGTATACGCGCAGGACTCTGAAATGGGCAGGGCGGCCTTAAAGGCGTTAAGTCGTGATTATGACTTGTTCTCAGCAGCTGTATACGGTTCACAGGAAGATCTTTTTGCCGCCTACCCTCTCTGGATTGATGTGGTGAACCTGAAGAGTGAGATTGATTTTGCCGCAACAGAATCCGGATCCCGGCTTGGTCTCATGGAGTTGTCTGAATCCCCACCTGTGCCACAAAAACCTGTTGAACCCGTAGAGCCTCCAATAACCGTTACAGGAGTTGATGAGGGGGTGCTTCGTGAACAGTTGTATGCCGGACCGACAGAAGGCAGCACGATAGAGAGGTACACCCAGGTGCTTGAGCAGGGAGAAGTGGGTCTTGACTATTACACTCCTTCAAGGCTTTCCCCTCCCCTGCCCTTTGATACAATCATCCTTGTGTTTGTCTTTGTCTTTCCCCTATACTTCTCCTCCCAGTTTTTCATGATGAGTATTATGAAGGAAAGAATCGAGCGTAAAGGGGAAACCCTCCTTTCAGCACCCATCCGTCCTTCGGTTCTTGTAATTGGTAAGTCGCTCCCCTACTTTGGTGCAATGACAATTGTCTCATTTGCCATCATAATTGCAGGCGGATTTCCTTTTGTGATATTTTTTCCTTTGATACCCGTAATCTGTTTTTTTCTTGCAAACGCACTCATCATTGGGATGGTGGGACGTTCATTCAAGGAACTGTCATTTCTTTCCATCTTTTTTTCCACAGTTGCAACATCATATATATTCTTCCCCAGCATCTTTGCGAATATCCACATAGTCAGTCTGATTTCCCCCCTCACTCTCATAGTTCTTGAGATTCAGGGAACTGGATTCTCTATATTTGATTATTTCTATTCTGGTTCGTTATTTTTCCTGACGAGCATTGCCCTTTTTGCTACGGGCATTGCCAACTTCAATTCGGAACGTCTTTTCAGCCAGCACAGGCTCCTAACCAGGATAAGGGAATGCATAACCGGGCTTATATCATATCGGCATATCTACCTGTCCCTGTTCTTTATCGCACTGGTATCCATACCGTTTGTGTTCATGGCTCAGATGATGGCATTGGTATTGTTCTTCAATCTCCCCATGCCTTACTCGATCCTGTTGCTCATATTTGCCGCCGCATTAATTGAAGAGACGGCGAAATCCATAGGTCTTTATTCTGCGGCCGGGTCGAACCCGGAAATATTGAGCATTAAGATCATGATTATTGGTTCATTTGTTATTGCGGCCGGGTTTCTGCTTGGGGAAAAGATGATGCTTTTTGCAACTCTTTCTCAAATTAGCGAATCGATATTCGGCAACATATTGTTTCTTTCGCTTGGTTCTCTCTGGCTGCCTTTTATGCTTCATTTTATCACTGTTCTCATTGTTGCAACCATGATAAAAATTGGGGGAAGGAGGGGATTTATGCCCGGACTGCTCATGGCATCCTTTGTTCACATGGCATATAATCTATATTTCATCTCAGGAGGGGCCTTATGAAGCCGGGAAACGTATGGATCATAGCGAAAAAAGACTTTAGCGACATAATTAACGAAAAAACGATCGTGTTTGCTATTCTTCTTCAGCTTCTGATAGCTCTCTTCTCGTCATTTCTGCTTGTAAGCCTGTCGGCGATGTATGACCCCTCAAGTCTCTCGGAGACAAGAGGGATATATTACCGTGTTGCCTATGTGGGGGAGGATTCCGGGATACGTGAAGGTCTTGAGGAGAGCAGGGATCTTATTGTCTATGAGATGGATCTTGATGAGGCTGTCGCTCTGTTAAAGGAGAGGCAGCTTAATGCTGTAATATATGTTCCTGAGGTGGATCCAGTGGGGGAAGGGCCGGTTTGGGCCACTCTTTATGTCATAAAAAATGATATCAGGACCTCTGTTGTCACGGTCAAGCTGAAAGAGATTCTTCTGGATTATGAAACCGAGCTTCGTGCCTTACGTGCAGGCAGGATTGAAAACCCGCCAGTTGAAATCTGGTTCCCTGAGTCACAGGGGCCGGGATTTTATGAATTTGTTGTTGGCCTGTTGATCCCGCTTCTTGTCTTCATGCCTGCAATAATATCATCAGCGCTCGTAATCGACCTAATTACTGAAGAATTCCAGAACAATACACTGGAAACATTACTGTCTACAGCCGTAACCTTCCCTGAGGTTGCCTGGGGCAAATTATTGGCTGCATGGATGATCGTGCCGCTACAGTCCGGTGTCTGGCTGCTCCTTCTTGCGTTAAACGGTATAATGATTGCAAATCCTGCTGAAATTCTTATGCATGTATCTGCTGGTTCTGCGGTTTTAATCTTAATAGGGGCCGCCACGGCAGTTCATTACAGGGAGCGTACAAATGCCCAGTTTGTCTTTTCCACGGCGGTTGTTGTTCTGGTTCTTCTGGCGATGGCCATACCACTGAATCCACTGAATATGATTGTCAGGCTGTCTGTTGACACCATTGGAGATATACACTGGCTCATGCTTGCAGTAACGATATTTATTGTTATGGTTATTGGGGTGGGCGTTCATTTATATGCAAGATATGTTGGAGAAAGAGTAACGCAATAGCATAGACATTCCTGCATAAATCTAATTACTCATGTACGTCATTAATATTATCAGATGGAGATGAGGTATTTTATAAAGATTGTATTAATTCTTATAACCCTCTCTGTGCTTATTTCCATGGCAACTGCCGAGAAGATAATACTATACGAAACCGATTTTTCGAAAAATCCCCACTGGACAACAAACACTCCCTCATCTCTCTACTGGGATCAGGAAAACGAAAATTATCATTATAACATGAAAGGCGGTACTGCCGCTTATTCGTACAAGATGGTATTTTACAGGGATACAACATTCATGCTTGAGTATGACGTCACTCCTCTATTGGTGAAGGATAATGGGGCGATGCGTTTTGGACTTTCCGATGATAATATGGATATATATGCCCCGATGATCGTTTACAGTGAACTTGGAAATAGAAAGGATAAAAATCTCTTTTATATGACGGCTATTGGGCAGCTTGGAAACCGGCTAAGCATCAATAGTTACTATGAGTCCTATGGCGGAAGCACCGTGACCTATGAAACGGGGAAAACATATCATATTGTTATAAAATACAACCGTGATGAAAAGACCCTGACCGAAGCGGTCCGTGACGCTGATGCGAATAAACTGATATGGTCCATAAGCAGGGATACTGCGGATACATACCCGAGACTTGATAGAATCTGTTTTACAACAATCGGTGATTATCTCTCGAATAATTATGCTGAAGGTTATATTGATAATGTGAAGCTTACTATATGGACATTACCAAAATCAATAGGCGAGATTTCTGAAGCCAGACCTGCTGTGGAACAAACGATCACAATGGTCCCCACGGAGTTCCCAACCAACCCGCTTGCAACGCTTATCCCTGCCGCCATACCGCCTCCCCCAAAAGCACAAACTTCGGCCGGTGGTTGTTTCATAATTATATTGGGCATTCTTGCCTGTGTTTTTATGATGGCTTATTTCAAAAAGAAATGAATCCATCATCATGCAAACGTCAATTTTTTATATTGATCACAATATGAATCTATATGGTGAAAATGCAGGAAAATTACCGTAATGGTGAAAATCAATAAGAAGAGTCCGGAAATCTCTCTCAAAATTAAACCCGACATTTATATATTTTGATTCAGATATATCCCTCTTCACTGTATTTCACGGGAAGTGAATGCACAGATTACTTTTGTCTGGCTACCATCTCCTCCATAACTGCGATGTCAGGTATTGTTGTATGTTTTTTCTAAGGCTGAGGGATTATTGAAAAAAAAATTCTGTTTATACAAAAATCGTATATATTTATTTCCTATATGGACAATAAAACAATAAGGTGTACATAATGGAAAAAGTCGTGCTTATATGCGGCAGCGATCGTGAAAATGATAATACCGCCCAGATAATTGAAGAATGCGCAAGAATCATTGAGGAAAACGGGGTAAAAACCGATACAATATTCCTGTACGACAAGGAGATTAAAGATTGTCAGGCATGTGTACAATGTTCACCGGAAGGGAAGTGTGTAATAGAAGATGATTTCAACTCGATAATGGAGATGATCAGAGATGCAAGTGGATTGATCATTGGCACACATGTCCTTGGGGGATATGCCAGAGGGAATATCATATCCCTGCTTCAGAGGCTTGGAATGGTCTCAAAAGCAACCGATCATTTTCTTTCTCAAAAGATTGGGGGGCCGATCACGGTTTCAGGCCGTGGGGGTTCGGGAGGGAATTATAACGAGATGGTCATATTTTATCTGACAAATGAGATGATCGTTGTTGGATCCACTTCCACCACAACTGTTTTTGGGACAATGCCAGGGGATGTCTGGAAAGATCCGGAGGGAATAATGATCATCCAGAAGTTTGCCAAAAATGTGGCTTGGCTTATAAAAAAAATTTCTGACTAATCATCATATCCTGAATACTTCTTTTACAGCCTGTCTTAATGAAGGTTCAGGGTATGCCCCAATCAGTTTGTTCACAAGGGTGCCATTTTCAAAGAACATTATTGTTGGAATTGCTGAAATCTGGAATTTTGCAGTTATTCCGGGGCATTCATCAGTGTTGCACTTGCCGAACGCAACCTGATCTTCAAACTCGTGTGCAAGTTTCTCGATTACAGGTCCAACCATCCTGCACGGGCCGCACCATTCTGCCCAGAAATCAATGACAGTCCTGTTGTTCGAATTTAAAAATCCATCAAAATTTTCTTCTTTTATTATATCCACCATACATTTGCCCGCTGAACTAATTTCATTCTCAAGCTCCCTTCTTCTCTTTTCCCGCAGGTGCTCAAGTTCTTCATCCTCAGGAAAGTCTGTCATATTATTCACTCTATCCTGCATATTTTAACTCTTATCTTATATGAATGGCTAAATCTATTTTGTCATATGCTTATTAATGATTGATGAAATGTCCTGTTTGTGGCGGGGAGTGTCTGAAAAATTCCTCTGAGCTACTTTCATCTTATGATGGAATCTTCAAACCCTGTCCTAAATGCAGGGGAAGAGAGTCCGACAAAATGTCCGCCCCCAGACACATGGATATTGCACCTGCCTGTAGTTGCGGCAGGAGATACATAGATGATGTGTTTGTCCATATCTTCTCAATTCTTGTTGAGGAAGGGTTGCTCAACCCTTCCGCTCCCCTAAAATCAGTAGGCACCCCGCTCACCAATCCCGGCTTTTTTATGAAAAATCCCCCTTATCTTCCTGAAAACTCGCTCATCCTTATATCCGCTCATATGACTTCGGAAAGTGCCTTCCGGATTGTGAATGAGGTGGACGAGGTGAAGGCCGTGATAGGGAATGGCGCCCCCGCTTCCGGTATAATGTCACTCCATCACCCCCAGGGTGGAAACCGGCTGTTAGCGGGTTGTGATGTACGTGCAGATATATTTCATACATCTGCCATTCCAATTGCTGTATACAAGCAGCAGTCAGCACTTCATGTGGAGTATCCGCGTGGCTATGATCCAAAAATTCTCTCCGTAGAGCTTCAGGTAGAGGTACACCGGCCAGATGTATTTGTGGATGCATTTTGCGGGGCTGGAACACTTGGGATCGTTGCAGGGGCTGCAGGGGCACGCAGAATCATCATGAACGATATTCTTGGGGCTGCGGCCTACTGGAGCGCATGCAATGTGCATTTGAACCGTGATGCACTGGGTTGTGGGAGAGTCAATATACACACAGACTATGATTCGGTCAGGAAAATCCGGAATAGTGATGATCCTTTAAACGTTGCTGATACAACCGGTGGTTCAACATCTTTTGAGATATACTGTGGTTCTTATGAAGCCCTTCACAGGGTGCTACCTGAAAATATCGATCTTTCTGTACTTGATCCCTTTGGCAAGAAAGACCGTGCTCACTTGAGACAAATGGTCTCAGAATGGAATAAAAATGTTGGTGGGGAGATATTTATCCCATAGAGCTCCATATATAGTGGGGACTAGTCCGGGTGGTTAGGCGTCACCTGTAACCTGAAACCGCCGATATGCAGGGGACGAAGTCTGAGGGCGGCTCTGGCGATCTGCCGGAACTGATATGTCCTGACTGAGAAACCTCGTCCCATGAGGTCAACGGAGAGGGTTCAAGTTGCCGGAGGGCAGTGCGACCTTTTGCCGTGGGGAATGGTTCAGGCCCGGAAGGGAGCAGACTTACCATGGACGTTTGGCGCCCATGGGGGCGCGGGGTGGAGGATGGACATTTCAGGGAATGCAGGCACGTATTGCCTACCAAGGACGTGTCCCCAGGAACCAAACAATGTCAAAAGTTGCCATTTTGGGTTCTACCGGAAAAGTAGGATCTTTTACCGCACATACCATCTCGGAAATTCCTTTTGTACATAAAATTGTCCTCTTTGGGAGAGAAGGAAGGGAGGAGACACTTGAGGGAGAGAAGAGTGACCTTCTTGATTCATTTGCTGCAAGAGGTACAAATGTGTCAGTGGTCACAAGCACGAATCCCAAGGATCTCAAAGGCTCTGATATTATCATTCTAACTGCTGGCATACCGCGCCAGGATGGGCAGGACAGGATTGATCTGGCCCTTGAGAATGCAAAGATGGTTGCCGGAATGTCAAAGATGGTTGGCTCGGTTGCCCCTGACTCGATCTTTTTAATCGTAACAAATCCCGTGGATGTAATGACCGCGGTGGCCCTGAGATATTCAGGGATGGAAGCGAGAAAGGTGTTTGGTCTTGGGACACATCTTGACTCCATGCGTTTAAAAGCGAAAATATCTGAATATTTTGAAGTCAATGTAAGCGAGATTCACACGAGAATTATTGGTGAACATGGGAAGAGCATGGTGCCGCTATGGTCCGCGACTACGATTGGAGGAATTCAGATCAGCAATCTGCCCAAATTTTCAAGGCTCCCTGTGGATGAGATGATTGATTCGGTCATTCATGGCGGCTCTTCAATTATCCGGGCAAAAGGATCGACTATATATGGTCCCGGTGAAGCGATAGCAACTCTTGTAAGGACTGTTCTTGGAAATGAAAACCGTCTGCTTACTGTATCAAGCTACATAAGAAGTGAGGTACATGATATTGGTGATGTATGTATAGGAGTTCCTGCACGTATCAACAACAGGGGCGCATTCCCGATAACAATAAGAATTCATGAAGATGAAATCACCAGATTCCGTGAATCCGTGGAAAAGATAAGGAAGATCACAGAAGATGTGATGAATTATCTTGAAAAAAATCTTTGAACAGTTTATACAAGTGTCTGTTCGATTATATCAGCGTGTTCAACGCCGTTAATTGCTGTAATTTTTTCCTGAACTGCATCTGCGACACCTTCCTCATCAGGTACCACAACTGCAATTTTGAGGGCTGAGAGACCGAATCCGATAGGTTCCTCAACTATATCGTGCACGTCAACCGCCCCTTTGATCACTGTTTTTAGCTCTTCCAGATCTACTTCCGGGGACTCGGGCATGATCTTGAGAATTATCGCCACATCTCCCATAATCAGGGCCCCATAAATCCACATTTTGCGCATTTATACTCAATACTCTGCATTCTGCAGCGGCGGCAACGCCTGATTTCTTCGCCGCATTCAGGACAGGGAAATCTCGTGCATCCCTGCTCTGCCATTGGAGCGTTACATGATGTACAGTTATCAATTGCCATTGAAATTCCTCTCAAAGATTTTTATTATATCTCTTTTGAAGGCTTTAATGATTGTGTCGGGTACCTGTGTTTATCAATGAACCTTTAACACTTCCTCCATGCAGAAATTCGGATAAACGTTCCGGTTCACGCCCGTTAAGCACGAATGTATTGATATTATGTTTTAGGACATAAGGGATCAATGAAGGATCAACAGAGTCTGTATCCAATATCTGATCAACCATCTCAATGATTTTGCCGTCTGAATATATCCCATCAACTGATTTCAGTATAAGAAGATCCGATTGAATCATTGAAGCGACCCATGCTGCAATGGTATCGGATGTCACATCCCATGAATGTGGGAGTGGATCAAGTGAACGAAATTTCCGGTAAGGCAGCAGCACTTTAACGCCATTAGGAACTTCGATTTCATCAGTATATTCAACACCTTTGGAAGCAAGAATCCAGCCATTATAGTCCATTGCAAGAATTGCCAGCCAGTGCGAGATATTATCGTCCAGTAGAAGTTCCCTGATGCCATCAGCGAAATTCCCTCCCCCAGGTACAACTAATAATCTCCTCTTGGATTTCATCAGAATATCAAGTACTGAATCAGCGACATCGATCAGGCTGCCACCAAGTTTGACAACCAATGGCTTCATTATCATCGGCTCAGACATCCGGTAATTAATATCTTCCCCAAAAGACAATAATCTTCCAATGCGTTTATGGCCCCTCTGTATCCTTCTTTTTATTGCATCATTCCAGATAGTCTCCGGCTTCCAGATAACAGAATTTTGTCCTGATCCATACCAGAAGGGAGATCCCGATGAATATGTTATTCTCTGCGGTTCCGGTTCATTGTCCTCTGTTGAACTGACTGACGGGGAAGGGGTGATATATTTTCCTACCGGAGCATCTTCACCGGGTTCACTGATAGTTGCAAGGGAGGGTGAAGCATATAGGATGACGCATGGTTCCTTTCCTGACTGGGAGATAATCGATACCAATCCGGAAATCATGGATGTGGAGTCCAGGGGTTCTTTCAGGCTTGCAAACTCCGCAGATGAATTGATCCTGTTATCCGGGAACAAAGAGATCCAGAGAATTGCGTGGCCTTTGGATGTTAACGCAAAAGAGGGCCGTATACATTATCTTGAAGATGACATCTGGGATAAAAGGCCCCTTTCGATTGGACAGTCACGATTTGACCCTGTTACCATAGGCGGTGCAGTGGTCACCGCATTTGTATCTCCCGACTGTAGCAGGGAAGTGCTTACAGGTGTTCTTGAAGATACAGATGCCGGTCTTTTCATCAATATTTACCTTTTTACAGATCGTGAACTTGCTGAACTGGTCGCTGAAACCGGTTCAAGGGTTATTGACGGGGCTTTATTAATTGAGGGCACCCCCCCTGGGGGTTTTCTTCCCTCTTCCTGTGTTGTTGCAGAAATGATCCGAGGTTCCGGCATTCCGGTGTATATGATGAGATCCGTGGGAGAACAGCCATCAAGGTACCGTTATAATCATGCGAAGTATCTTGTCTCCGATGAAAAAATAACACTCTTAACAAGTGAAAACTTCAACCCATCGGGTTTTCCAAAATCAGGGACTAAGGGAAACAGGGGATGGGGAGTTGTGATTGAAAGCCCTGAAACCGCCGAATATTTTTCAAATGTTTTTTCAGAAGATGTTTACGGCAATGACATCCAGCCCGTTATGTGCACGGGGGATTGGGATGATGAACTCACTCAAGGTTTTTTCAATCCAGTATTCTCGCCTGAATCTTTTGAAGGTGCAAAGATAACACCTGTCGTCTCACCTGATACTAGCAGTCTTGTTATTGATATGATCCGGGACGCCGAGGTTTCCATTGAAATTGAACAGGCCTATATAAAGAATGTGACAGGCTATCCATATAGTCTGAATCCGTTTCTTGAAGCAGCTCTGGATGCCGCCAGGGGCAGAGGAGTACATGTCCAGGTAATCCTGGATTCATACTGGTACAATGTAAATGAAGAAGCGGATAACAACGAGATGGTGCGGATCATAAACATGATTGCGGAAAGGGAAGGAGTTCCTGTTGAAGCGCGACTGATGGATCTTGATGCGTCCGGACTTGAAAAAATTCACAACAAAGGAGTGATTGTGGATGGGAAGAAGGTCCTTATCAGTAGTATCAACTGGAATACAAACTCTCCTGAAAACAACAGGGAGGCTGGAGTAATAATCGAAAATGCAGGAGTTGCCGGATATTTCAAAAAGGTATTCGAATGGGACTGGGAGCATTCTGATATGGATACGGAAAAACAGGAAGATGACATTCTCAAATATACATTTCTTTGTCTTGTGATTGCAGGTCTTGGCGTCCTGTATTATATCCGGCATATAAGAAGATGATGGTATGATCTGTCGAGAAGAGAAAATTGCGTTAATTTCACTTATTATTGTTGTTATAATGCTGAGTGGATATGCATTTTTTATGGAGACCCTGGGCACCGAGATGTTTGCGTCAGTTTATTCCGAAGATGCAGGTGTGGGATCACTTGTACAGCTTTCAGGTATGGCGGATAACGTCAAGACCACACAGGCAGGAGGACATGTGACCGCCTCCATCAATGGAGTTAAAGTATTCATTTCTGGTGACGTATTCTGCCCGGATTTCGCCGTTGGGGATTACATCCGTGTCAGGGGGATTGTGGACGAGTATATGAATGAGGTAGAGATCAGGGCACTAGAAGTGGAAATTTTGAAAAAAAAGGTTTGAATATCTTTATTCGAACTTAGGACGTTCGAATATATTCTTTTTTTGCTTTTTTGGTTTTTCTTTTTGCACCTTATCGGTTTCAGTACTCTCTTCCTTTGACTCTTCTGCGTTCCCTGATCGGCGTCCTTCGACACCCGCTCCGCCAAGGACTCCGTCTTTTATTTTTTCCCGTGGCATGGATTGTGTATAATATGATGAACTTCACTATTAACGCTATGGTCAATCAAAAATGTTAACCCGGCGGGAGGATATTCACGGCCCAGGAAGGCAGTTCCGGGGTTAGTCCAAGAACCCATGCTACGATGGTAAACAGGAATATTGTCCAGAGCGCGATACCCAGGAAGTTGAGTATCCATCCTGACTTGATCATATCACGCATGGTTACGTAACCTGAACTGTATGCGACGGCATTCGGGGGAGTTGCAACAGGCAGCATGAATGCAAACGATGCTGCGATTGCTGCTGTCATCATCAGGTAGAAGGGGTCGATAAACATTGATACCGACGTAACCGCCATTATCGGCATCATCAATGATGCCATGGCGGTATTGGAGGTGACTTCAGTCAGCAATGAGACCAGTATGCCAATTATTATCACAATGGCAATGACAGGAAGGTGATGCAATGCGGAGAAGTGACTTACAATAATATCTGCAAGTCCGCTTTTTATGAATGCAACTGACAAGCAGATCCCACCTCCGAACAGGATCAGGATTCCCCATGGAATTTTTCTTGCCCATTCCCAGTTCATGGTATAGATGCCGTTTTTCCAGTCTACTGGGAGGAGGAACAGCAGCAATGCGCCTGCTATTGCAATCGAAGCGTCGTCGATACTAGGAAAGATTTGATCCAGACCGGGGATTACAAGATCTCCTATCTGTTTTGTTGTCCTGAAGATCCATGCAAATGCGGTTGCGATAAAAACAATAAGGGTCCATCTCTCTCCCTGGTTCATTGGTCCGAGATCTGTAATTTCATCCCTGATGATATTCCTGCTTTGTGATACTGATTTCGGCAGATTGCGGTAAGCCCCGTATGTCAGCCAGAGCCATGCAAGAGGAATGAACAATGCAGCGAGAGGAACTCCGAATTTCATCCATGTGAAGAAATCTATGGCCGGGGCATAGGGAAATAAGGCCTGTAGCTGCGCAACAAAGATGCCGTTGGGCGGAGTCCCAATAATTGTGGCCACACCGCCGATACTTGCGGCGTATGCAATAGCCAGCACGATACACTCAGAAAAATCCCGTTCCTCCCTTCCCATCTCTTCAAGTTGAAGATCTTTTTTTGGAAGTATGGTAGCAATGATCGCAGTGCCGATGGGGATCATCATCATGGCAGTGGCGGTATTTGATATCCACATCGAGAGAAATGCCGATGCGATCATAAATCCCAGAATTATCCTCCTTGGGCCTACGCCGACAATGTTAATGATATTCAAGGCAATCCGGCGGTGCAGGCCCCAGCGCTGCATCGAAACGGCAATCATGAATCCTCCCATGAACAGGAAGATGATCTTGTTTGCATAGGGGGCGGTAGCTTCCGAGATGGACAAAACGCCCAGAAGAGGAAATAGTACAATAGGTACGAGTGCAGTCGCCTGAATGGGTATCGCCTCAGTCAACCACCATATAATCATGAGTATTGTTACGGCGGCGGTGTACTGTGCCGGGAGATAACTTGGGTCTGGGGAAAGCGGTAGTAATATTATTATTAAAAATACAATCGGGCCCAGAAGTATGCCGATTTCCCTTTTCATACCTTATCATTTAGGCTTTCAGCTGATTTCATTCTTCTGTTTTATGTTGATATCCTGATTATTGATACATAAATATCCGGAAAATCTCAAAATTCCGGTTTGATACCAGATTCGATGGCCACCCTGTCACACAAAGAATTGATATTCTCAACCAATATCGACGCCTCTTCAAGCATCAGGTTTACAGGTTCATTACTACCAACCCTCCTGAAGTCTGTTCTAAGAGAAATGATCGGGATCCCTATGGCATAGGCATATCCCATCTCCCATGAAGTCCCCGAATCCGCATCAGCACCATCGATTGCTGCCACAACAAAATCTGATGCATCGATGGCATTCTTGTTTTTCAGGAAAATATCTTTGTTCTCTCTCATTGTTCTTGTATTAAGGCAGTCTCCTGACTCCTGTGGGAGGTATACATCAATGAATAGCTCTTCAAGTCGTGATGCAATTGCAAGATTAAAATTTCGTTCGGCTTCTGAAAAAAGGGGTGCTGCAAGGTATGCCCGGTATTTTGAGAATGTCTTTACATCGGTCTGATGGATATTATTGAATTTTGACAGGAATGCTCCCTTTCCCGGTTCTTTGATATCTGTTTTATAAGTAAAGTTCACCCCGCATGTAGGTGATGAATCCACTCCCAATATTGCAAATGGCTCTCCTTTTCTTTCAATAACGAGATTGACCTCTTCATATAGCCTGTCTAGTAATTTATGGAATTCAGGTGTGTCCAGATCTTTATTGAAGTTTACAGGGTTGCGGTTTTTCCCCATAAAAAGTGATTCAGGACATGGTAGGGCCACTATCTCAATTCCAAACCTTTCACAGCGCTCAATGCATCTGTTGAAAATAACGATGTCATTTTCATTTGTGATTCCCATTGCCCTGAGTGAAGGATCGATAATACAGGGGCATGCCAGTACGTACATTGAATAATTCTGGACTCGCATTATTCTTAGGTATTGATGATCCCTCTTTATGCATACAGGGACAACTCCTGCAACCCCCGGGTATGCTCTGTAAAAAAACTTGAAAGGGCGCATCTTATCAGGATCTTACCCTCAATAAAATCAATCCCGGCAGGTTCTCTGGTTTTGGATCCCTGTTCTGAAAAGGCGCTTTCCCCGGCTGACCGTAACACGCGTTCGATCACGGTTCTTGATTGTTCATGGGAGGTCTTTGATTCAGTATCGGTTAAACATCTCTTATTCAGGCGTGCACTCCCATTTCTCGTCGCGGTAAATCCCGGCCATTTTGGGAGGCCTTTCCAGCTCAATTCGGTCGAAGCCTGTGCTGCGGCACTATATATCCTTGGAGAGAAAGAGCAGGCAGTGAAGATTCTTGGCAGGTTCAGTTGGGGCATGAGGTTTATTGAGGTGAATCATGATCCCCTGGAAGAATATTCCCTGGCAAATGACAGTACGGAAGTGGTTGAAATACAGAATGCCTATATCTGACCCTTAATTCATATGATTGGTTTTTTTAACACAAAAATTTAATATGAAGATATGAAAATCTGGGTTGCAATCTCATTCATTTTGATTGTTACCGCCGTATCAGTTATAGCTCTTTCAGCAACGGCAGATAGCCCTGATTTCATCAAATCCGGGGTTTCATTTGGTTCTCTTGCCACGGCAGGCATCCTGAATAAGCAAGGGATGCACCAGGAGTCTCTTGGATTCAGCGAGAGGGCGCTTGAACTTTACCCTGACAATTATGATGCAGTGAAGGAAACTGCGCAGGCTCACATAGGTTTGAATGATTATGAAAGCGCTGTTTCGGTATATGACAACTATATTGAATCTGAGAACGGGGATGTTGAACACAGGGTATGGTACGATAAGGCAGAGATCTACAAAGCAGCTGGTGATAGTGATAAGGCAACTGAGTGTTATAATGCCGTGGTTGAGAGTTGCAATTACCAATTGGCCTATTATCCGGACGATGCCTTGCTTCTACGTGAACTCGGTGCAATGCATATGACAACAGGAAGCTATGGGGGTGCACTGGCCACCTATGAGAAGATAATCGAAAACACTCCCGATGACGCACGGGCATGGCTCGATAAGGGTGATGTATATCTTATGATGAGCACAAGGGATGAGGAGGAGCTCAACAGGATGTACAAATCACTTATTGAAGGTGAGGTATATTCTGGTGCGTCAATTCCGGACACCGGGGTTTTTGATTCATATGAGAAAGCGCATGAGGCGTATATGAAAGCTATTGAGCTGGATCCCAAATTATACCCTGCTGTTGTATCACGGTTTATGAGTCATTACCAACATTCGGCAGAAATATACTCGGATATCATCAACATATAAAGGCGAAGAATAAGGATCCGGCTTAGGGCATAAGATTGGAGGGCTTTATGGGAATTCTGGATGAACTGGTGGGAGAGATCGATAAAATTTTTGACGATCTTTCGGACGTGCTTGACATTGGCAGGGATGAGATTGAGTCATTATCCAATGCCGGGTATGAACACTACTCATCAGGCAGGTATGAGGAATCCTACAGAACTTTTATGAAGGTCTTGTCCGTTGATCGCGGGCATGCGAAGAGTTGGAATGGGAGGGGTCTTGCCCTTGCTGCACTAGGCAAGTCCAGAGAGGCAAGGGATTCGTTCATTCGTGCCGCGGAGATCGATCTGGATTATCCGGAACCTCACGTGAACCTAGGGGATTTAATCACCAATTTTAATCCGGAAACGGTTAAAAACAACCTTAGATACCTCGAAGCGATCCATTTTTACAACAAGGCGTTACAGATCGATCCTCTTTGCACTAATGCGTTATATCGGAAAGGCAGGGCTCTCCTGACGATGGGAAGGGAGGATGAGGCGTTCCATTGCTTTGACTTGGCGCTTGAGGCAGACCCCTCGTTCAATTATCCTTGGGCTGATAAAGGCCTGTCTCTTGCTGATAAAGGGGATCATTCACCGGCTATTGAGTGCTATGATCGCGTGCTGAAAAAAAATCCAGTAGATTCCGGTGTGCTTGTGCTGAAGGGTCAGTCACTGATCGAACTCAGCAAAAAAGATGATGCGGAAAAGATATTTAAAAAGGCGTTAAGATACGATCCCAACTCAGTTGAAGCCCTGAATGCGCTTGGAGAGCTCTACCGGAGATCCAAAGACTATGAAAAAGCGTTAAAAATGTATGAAAAGGCACTGTCCATTGATCCAGTGAATAAAACTGTCAGAAAAAATTCTGCACAGGCATATATCCATATGGGCAATGTTCTGTTTTTTATAAAGAAGCAATATAATGATGCAGAAAAGTGCTTCAGGGCTGCCACGGTAAGAGATAAGTCGCAGGCAGATGCATGGTGCGGGCTTGGTTACTCTCTTTTAAGGCTTGGTAAGTTCAGGGATGCCATCAATGCATTCTCATATACTCTTGCATTGCAGCCTGACATAATATCCGTATGGTATGATCTTGGCATATGTTTTGAAAAGACTGGAGAGATGAACCGTGCGGCAAACTGCTATAAAAAAGCGATAAAGGAGGACCCTTCAAACGAAGACGCATGGATTCGGCTGGGCTCACTGATGATGGATTCAGGGAACTATAATGAGGCTGTATCCTGCTACAAGGGGATGGTTAAACAGAACAATGGGGATAGTTTTGCATGGTACAACATGGGTAAGGCCTACCTAAAGCTTGGCAGGACAGATGATGCAAGAAATTGTTTTAAAAAAGCCGAAGAGCATATCGCCTCATCATAGGGTTAATGCCTGAAAGCTGTTTCACAAAAAATTAGATCATTGAAAATTCCAGAAGTTTGAATGTTATATCAGAATATGGTCCATTGATCTGTAAAAAATCATAAAATAGTGTTGCTGATCCGCTTCACTGCCTCTTCAAGATTCTCCATGGAAGCGGCGTAAGATAACCTGATCCAGCCCTCTGCACAGAATGCGGTTCCTGGGGTGGTGGCCACATATGCTTCATTCAGCCATTTTTCTGAGACTTTCAGGTCATTGTCATGGGTGTTGATAAACACATAGAAGGCTCCGTCTGCCGGTGCCGTATCAAAACCAAGTTTTCCAATTGAGGAGATCATGAAATCCCTCCTTCTCCTGAATTCATTTCTCATCTCATCAACACAGCCCTGTCCTCCTTCAAGTGCTGAAACACCTCCCCACATGGCAAATGTATTGGGAGAGCTTACAGAATGCTGCTGCACAACCGTGACAAGTTCGGTGATCTCCTTTGGAGCTACAACATACCCCAGACGCCATCCCGTCATTGCATATGCCTTTGAAAATCCGTTGATCGTGACTGTGCGCTCTTTCATTCCCGGTAGTGAAGCAATCGAGACCGGGTGGGCATCATAGACCAGTTTCTCATAGATCTCATCCGATAGTACATACAGGTCATGGTCAATTGAAATGTCCGTGATGAGCCCAAGTGAATCGATGTCAAGAACAGAACCGCTAGGGTTCGAAGGGGAGTTGATAATGATCATTTTTGTGCGGTCCGTGATCTTTTCAAGGATGGAGTCGGTGATCTGGAATGATTTGCTGTCCAGGGAATGATGTATGGGGATTCCTTCTGCAATTCTTATACACGGATCGTAAGAAACCCAGCAGGGATCAAGGACAATCACTTCGTCTCCCCGGTTCAGTACCGCTTCGCATGTTTCCCTGATCGCATCCTTTGCACCGCAGGTGATGACCACATCTTCAGGAGAAGCCGTGAATCCGTTCTCCCTTGTAATTTTTTCGGCAACTGCACTCCTGAGCTCGGGAATCCCCTGGCTGGGGGCATAATGGGTCTCGCCGTGCTTCAGGGCGCTGATGCAAGCTTCGACGATATGGGAAGGGGTATTAAAATCCGGTTCACCGATTGACAATGATATGATGTCCTTACCGGTGGCCTTCATACGACGCGCTCTTTCTGTGATCGCAATGGTTGCGGAAGGTTCGATACCGCCGATCTTTTCAGAAAGCCGTTTCATTCCAATCTTTTAACCATCTTTATAGCGGATTCAACAGCGCGTCGCGCATATTCAATCCGTTCTTCGGCTTCAAGCCGGGTCATGCCCGGGCCCGATATCCCGAGGGCAACGGGTTTTCCATATTCGAGACTCAGGTCCATGATCTTTCTTGCTGCATGTCCCACAACAATCTCGTCGTGCTCGGTTGCGCCCTCGATTACACAACCGATAGTGATAACCGCATCAACTTCACCCTTTTCAAGTATCTTCTTGATGGCCAGGGGCATGTCATATGCTCCCGGGACATAAATCCTGTCAATTACTTCCGCACCAAGGAATTTGGCATGCTCTTCTCCCTCAATCTCCATCATGTAAGTAATATCACGGTTGAATTCCGCGACAACAAATCCAATTTTTATCGTCATATTATCCACCTTAAATTTTGATCATAAAATTCTTCATTCTTTCCACTCACTGTCTGGCGGGTCCTGCATCACTGAACCCCTGTCTCTGGCCTGTTCCGGCTTCCTTCTGAAGCTCTTTCTGATAAAATAGCAGTTTTATAACATTAACCGCATGCTCCCGTGTTCTCTGCTCCATCAGCCATGCGAGTTCTTTGTCATCTTTTCCCTCGTCTTCGTGGACAAATACTTCAATGATATGCTTGTTTGTCATTAACTGGCACTGGATCAGGCCCTGAGATGCTTCATGGGCACATACCTTGTCTTTCTCGGCCCGGCCGGGCATACCGAGGGCCATTGCAATATCACAGCGTTTCTCCTCAAGCAGTATCTTGCATGCAACAGGCAGGTCTTTTATGCCCGGCACAGTATAGCGTTCTATCCCGATGCTGGCATTCTTTTTTAGCTCTTTGACAGCAATCTGCCCCATGTTCGCCCTTGCAAAACACGTATCCGCCACGCCGACTTTCATCAGAGCACCTCTGCTGCCGCACCTACGCCATCACCCTCCGTCCTGTAACCGAGATGTTTTAGTGCGTTCTGAACTGCGGCAATTGTTGCCAGCATCTCTGGCGTTCCGGTTGCACCCATGCTGCCGATTCGGAATATCCTGCCCTTGAGGTGATCCTGTCCTCCTGCGATTTCAATACCTTTTTCTTTTACATATATGCGAAAATCGTTGTCATCGATTCCTTCCGGGTATTTTAGGGCCGTGACCGTATTTGAATATGAGTGCAGTTCGTCGGTGCGGGGGAATAGTTTCACGCCCCATGCCGATGCTGCGGCTCTTACGGCATCGGCCATTCTCCTGTGGCGTTCGATTCTGTTTGCAAGACCTTCGTCACGAACAATTCTACAGGCTTCGCGTAATGCGAAGAATAAGGGCACTGCCGGTGTATATGGTGTTTGCATCGGTGATTTTGAAGCGCTCTTTCTGTATGCTGCCATATCAAGGTAGAATGGACGTTCATCTGCCAGTTTCTCCCAGGCTCGTTCAGAAACTGATACCGCAGAAAGGCCTGCCGGTGCGGCAAGGCACTTCTGGGATCCTACTATGGCGATATCAGCACCCCATCGGTCTGCCTCTACCACATCTCCGGCAATAGACGTGATTCCATCAATAATGTATAGTGCGTCATATTTTCTGGCAAGTTTTCCAACTTCTCTGGCCGGGTTTTTTATGCCTGAAGAGGTTTCGTTGTGAACCAGGGTGACGACTTCGGCTCCCTCCCGAAGTTCTTTTTCGAGCATCTCAAGATCCAGTGGCGTTCCCCATTCCGATTCAATGGCCGTAGCCCTGCCATAACGCTTCCCCAGTTCAAAGAGCCTGTTACCAAACTTTCCGTTTACAAGGGATGTGATATGTCTTCCTCTGGCAAAGTTGCTCACGGCCGCCTCCATCCCGGCGGTTCCCGAACCGGATATTACCATAATTTCGTTATCAGTACCGAACATGGGCTTCAGAAGTTCGACAATTTCTTTGTAGCAATCTCCGAATTCTGTGCCCCGGTGGTTAATCGCCTGTTTTGTCATTGATGTCCGGACCCGTTCGGGCATGGGAACCGGGCCAGGCATCATCAACAGCTTTTCGTTCTGCATGGAGATCAGTCATTATCTATTCAATCTCCGCTGCTATGTAGGTTATGGCTGATTCTTATGCTTAGAAGGGAAGTATTAAAATTATAAATAGTATGTATTCCAGAACAAAAGGTGGTGATGTAAATGTGTACTACCGGAGGCGGACCTGTGGATATTGAATTCAGAGAGGGTCCTGAGGGAAAGGACTATATGTGCAATGAATGTGGGGAAAAATTCAAAACACTGGGCAAAAGGCCGATGTGCCCCTCGTGCCAGTCAAGAGACGTGACTGAATTATGAACTTTCCTCTTTCTGGTGATCTTTTGCTCATCAGCGGGAAGGATAACTCTTTTTTATTGATTACCAAATCCCCGGAGGCGTTCGTGCTTTTTATCGAAAAACCGGATGAAGAGCTTACGCAAACCATAGAACAGGGTGACATGATTGCTGTCTCCGCGCCGGAGGGAGGGGATCTCATGCACGCGAAGATACTGATTGCCCTCGTTCTGAAATACAGGATGCCACTGATGGTGCTGCCAAAAGGGCATCCAGGGTCCCGGCATTTCAAAATGCTTGTTTCGGCAGGTGATCAGATAAACATGCGCTGTGATCTCCAGCGGGGTACTCATCCTGAACAGGATGTGATCTGCTCGTCCGATTTTCTCTCCGGGCTTCATATCCGGTCTACCGGTGAAGGAGTTGATGTTATGGGTCTGCCTGATGATGCAGCAGTAAAGAGGATACCATGTGAAATTTCATGTGAAGCAATAAACCGATAAAGGTCAAACAATTGGTACAATGGTAAGAGTGGCAGTTATCGCAGGTTCGTCTTCTGACAGCGAGATCGTTGAAGAGGCGTTATCCGTGCTTCAGGAGGCAGGTGTCAGTTATGATCTTCGTGTGATCTCGGCACATCGTGACCCGGACATTCTTGATGGTTATATAAAAGAGAGCGATGCCGAGGTGTTCATATGCATAGCGGGCCTTTCTGCTGCCCTGCCAGGGGTGGTGGCCTCCAGGACCGACAGGCCTGTCATCGGGGTGCCTGTATCCGGTACACTCGGTGGTCTTGATGCTCTTCTCTCAATTGCCCAGATGCCAAATGGTGTCCCTGTTGCATGCGTTGGAATCAACAACGGGGCCAACGGTGGATATATGGCACTCCGCATTCTTGGCCTGAAAGATTAGGATCGATCACTTTTTTTCCCGCTTTTGGGAAGTATATCATCAACCATCTTGACAGCACACAAGTCGCCGCACATTGAACAGGTCTCCGTATCCCCGTCTCTTTCATGTATACGCAACGCATGTTCTCCGAACATGGCAAGACTGAACTGAGTTTCCCAGTCAAGATTCCTGCGTGCAAATGCCATGGCCTCCTCCCCCTCATCATACCATCGTTCTTCAAGGCGCACTGAGTCACCTGCATGAGCCGCGATCTTTGCCACGCGGGTGCCTTCCCGTATATCATCAATATCAGGAAGGGCGAGGTGTTCTGATGGTGAGACCATGCACAGGAAGTCTGCACCGTTCATCGCGGCGACAGTTCCTCCGATTGCCCCGGACACATGGTCATAGCCAGGCGCTATATCGGTGACAAGAGGGCCAAGAAGATATAGCGGGGCGTTGTTGGTCAGTTCCTTGATCATCCGGACGTTGTATCCAATCTGGTGAACAGGGATGTGTCCCGGTCCTTCGATCATCCTCTGTATGCCGGCATCAAGTGCTCTACCGGCAAGTTCCCCTAAAGCCAAATACTCGACAGTTTTGGCGCGTTTAACAGCATCAACGACAGATCCTGGCCTCATTCCGTCCCCGAGAGAGATTGTAACCCCCTCTTCTGCCAGGATCTCCAGTAGGTAATCATATTCTGAATACAGGGGGTTTTCCTCGCCGGAAGATTCCATCATCGCAATATGAAATGCACCACCCCTGGATACCACGCCCATGACCCTGGGATCTTTTTTCAGTGCAGAAAATGCCTCGTGATTTACACCGCAATGGAGGGTCAGGAAATCAACTCCGTCCCTGCAATGTTCCCTGATCACTTTGAAGAGCAGATCCGGATCAAGATCATATACAGATCCTGCCCTTCTGACTGCTTCATATACTGGAACAGTACCCACGGTAATATCCAGATCCAGAATCTTCTTCCTTATGGCCCTGATGTCTCCTCCGGTCGAAAGATCCATGATCACATCTGCACCACATTCTATTGCACATTTTGCCTTATCGATCTCATACTCTGGATCACATCTTATACCGGACGTGCCTATGTTTACGTTTACCTTTATTCTGCAACCTTCTCCGATGGCGCATGGCGAAAAATCCCTTAGTGGATTGTGGGGGATAACCACATGACCCCTGAGCACCTTTTTTCTGAGTGCACGACTATCTACGCCCTCTTTTTTTGCAGCTATTTTGATATCTTCAGGAATTCCTGATTTACATTCGGCAATCAGGCTTTGCATGCAAATACATTTGTCGGCAGTACCTAAATCATCTTGTATGGAAGTGATATGGATACCTGGGCAGGGAATGTACTCAAATTCATATATAATCGGAAACATTCTGGTTGATGCGGGTGTTTTTCCAATGGCAATAGAGAAATATGCGAGGGAGATTGATACAATCGTGCTGACCCATTCACATTTTGATCACATTGCGAGGCTGAAAGATATCGTCGCCCTTTGCAGGGCCCGGATCTATATCCATGAACTGGATGCAGAAGGGCTATCAAATGGCGTTGAAAACCTGTCGCATCTATTTGGAGAGAGATATGAACCTATAACCCCTGATGAAACGCTCTCAGACGGGGACCGGATTGGTAAGCTTGAAGTGATTCATACTCCCGGACACACTCCCGGAAGCATCTGTCTCTTTGGCAGGAATGATAAGATTCTGGTATCCGGAGATACTGTTTTTAGTGATGGTGGGTTTGGCAGGTACGACTTCCCGGGCGGGGATCGCACAGCTTTACAATCTTCAATTACCAGTCTTGCCGAACTGGATATTGAAGGTCTGTACCCTGGCCATGGTTCACCGGTTGAATCCGGAGGAAACGCCCATATAAGGGCTGCGTTGAAAATAATTTCGATGGATTACTTCTGATGGCAAACAAAAAGGGCATATATTGTCTTGTATTCAAAAACATAAATTTGGACACCAAAATAGGAAGCCTTGGAGATATTTCATTCAGGGATGGTTGGCACATTTACGTGGGTTCGGCATTGGGCAGTGCGGGATATAGAAGGGTTGAAAGGCATTGTCGCCTGGCTCTTTTAAAGGACAAAAATCCCAAATGGCACGTTGATTACCTTCTCACAAATCCCAATTTCAGCCTGGAATATTTTGTGTTCGGAGAAACCTCCCGTCAACTGGAATGTCCCCTCGCCCGTGTATTGGGGGGTGAATCAGTATTTGGATTTGGCTGTTCGGACTGTAAATGCGATTCACACCTGTTTTATAGAAGATCGAACCCTCTTGAAGAGATAAAAAATGCTTTTTTAACCATCAGTCCTGAGATGGATGAAAAGTGTCTTATAATTTGTTGTATGTGATTAAATTATGAAAGTACTGGGCATATCCGGGAGCATGCGTCCGAATGGAAACACCTCGATTCTTGTCAGGCGCATTATAGATTATATTGAAAAGGAGGGTTGTGATGAGTTTGAAACAGAATTTATATCGCTTTCGGGGAAAAAAATATCTCCCTGCATAGGTTGCGGAAAATGCCGCGAGACCAAATGGTGTGTAATTGGGAATGACGACTGGGATACAATCGCGGAAAAAATATTGGACTGCGATGTTCTCATAATAGGATCCCCGACCTATTACTATGATGTTAATGGACAGACAAAGAACCTCATTGACCGGACATATTCCTTTTTCCATGACAGAAAACTATCAGGGAAATATGCAGTCGTTGTTTCGGTATGTGCAGATAGGGGAGGTGAGAGGACACTTGAAACACTGGAAGGTTTCGTAAACACCCATGAGTTCTCATATCTTGGATACATTGCCGGAAAGGGATTTAATGAAGGGGATGTCCAGAATGATATGGCGGCAATGGATAAATCAACTCAGATTGGAGAAAGGATTCTAAAGATCGTGAGTAAAACGTTCAAAGGGAGCAAGAGATCCTGAAAAAATAATTTTTCATCAATTTATTTTCAATCCCTGCTGAACGGCATCTTCACTTACCGTAAACTCCCTCCCGGTCTCTATGATCTTGTAGTTACCGGTTGCGTGCGTCTCATATGGGCAATCTTCAGAGGAATAAGGTACAATAAACATCCCGTTACTGCTTTTTTGCCTGTATATAAATGAACGTCCGGTATTGGTAATGATATCCGCTTCAATTGTTCCTTCCCCGCTGATCACGGCGCCTGGCACATATTCGAAGACCTTCACGTACTTTATGTCATAGTCTCCTGTTATTCCCTGGGACGGGGATTCATGAACCAGCCTGAAGTATCTGAGCGCATCGACTTCATCAGGCGATGTTGCAACCCCCGGGGTAATGATCTTGGCATGATAACCCGGGAGAGCATTTTCGTTATATTGCTTCACGGCCGACAATGCTTCATCATATGACATTTCTGCTGCATTCGTAATCAGTGGATATGGCAGGTCATAGTAGTCACCGTCACGGTACTCAATGTACATCACCGTTGAAGGTTCGGCCATCGAACAGTCGAAGTTGTGGAGCCTTGATATCATCGTTCCGAAGTATTCCGGTGTATATACTGTTACCGACTGCAGGTTGCCTGCATTGTCGACCGGTGTGAAAAATGCCTCCTGGTAGGGAGCAAGACCCACGCTACTGTTGAACCATGTGGCCATCGGCCCGAATTTCCCTGTATCCATCAGGACATCTGTCATTACGTATTTGATGCCCAATTCATCAGCGATATGTTTTGCCCAGTCTTCGGAACCGGTTACAAAAAATGCAGCAGCACCAATATCCCCTGCCACACCTCTCTGGAATGGGTTTGCATTGGGAATACGTTTGGATACATAGGTTATCCAGTGACCGTA
>Ga0272441_10003804_pt1 | contig 28225 bp, 11 predicted proteins | sample SSMProp6N_FD_193582 | JGI IMG/M metagenome (GOLD analysis project Ga0272441, IMG submission 193582) | Marine sediment archaeal communities from Little Sippewissett salt marsh, Falmouth, MA, United States - SSM-Prop-6N | ecosystem: Environmental > Aquatic > Marine > Wetlands > Sediment ... | reverse complement strand
ATTACAGAAACGACTATAATAATTAAAGTAAATACCATTACTATTATTTTGAATGGTGTTGTTATATATCATACAGTTAATGGCAGATGCGCCATAAATGCCAGCAATATCATTATTTTTAATCATTGAATGATGAATTAAGGCCCCATGAGCATTATCAAGGAATATACCATAATTATCCCCATGTTGAACAGTAAAAGAAGAAAATGATACCATAGCACTATTGATGGTTACTGTTGAGTCACTGTTAGTTCCATCAATAATCGTATTTTCCTGTTGTTCACCAGTAATATTTATTTCTTTGTCAATCAGTATATTCTCATGATAGATGCCATTGAACACAAAAATTGAATCTCCCTCACTTGCATTGTTAATTGCCTCTTGAATAGTCGTATAATTACCAGAGCCTCCACCCCCAACATAGAGTACGAGTCCTCTCCCCACAGCTTTTGCATCTGGTTCTGATAAAAATGAATTTTTTGATTGGGATGAATCATAGACATGTTCCGCTTGTATATTTATAAATGATACGGAAATCATTAAAAAACAACAAATAAGTGTTGAAATAACTGAAAAGTTATAATTACGTTTCTCACTAAACATATTAATCCCTTTATATTGGAGCATATCCCCCATGCGCATATTTAGATGAAATTCATCATTTCTTATTATTTTAAAGAGTTTTCTATAAATATAAACTTTACTATTATAAATTAATAATAAAAAATAAAATATTTTATTAATAAATGAATTTTTGAAAAAGAACAATACATCTTATAATAAAAGATGATATCCTGTTTTTACAAATGGTTTTTTTAATAACTGATTATAATTTCTATGTTGGCATCATGAGAGGATACATATCATATATTTCTCTAACATCTGAAATTTCATATGATGAATCACCGATGTTATCATTATTTTCATCAGTACCCACATAATCATCCCAATAATTTCCTTCTTTGATTACATCATTATACCAATTATTACCATCCACTAAATCATCTGCATGAATCTTTGAGTTATTGATGAAATTATTATGATATATTGTATTTTTTAATGAGCCACAACATACATGGATACCTTCATTGTTGTTTTGAAAGATATTCTCAACAATAACGTTTTCATTAGAACCTTTTATTTTTAATGCAATATCATTTGCAGTAAAACTATTCGCATCATCAATATGATTTTTTACACCATAATACACATACAAACCAATCTCTTTATTCATTTCAAAAGAGTTGGTAGATATTTTATTATTTATTGCTTGAATTGAATACATTCCCACCGAATTATTAATAAAGCTACAATTTGAAATGATATTATCATCCGATCTAATATCAATACCCGCGTTGTTATCTATAATAGTACAATTCAAAATTGTCGCATTATTTGATTTAATTTCGATACCTGCATCAAAGTCTGAAAATTTTCCATTCTTTCCTGAATTCCGAATAGTAAAACCATGTATTTGTACATGTACTTCATTAATCCTGATGACATCAGTATCAGAGCCCCCATCAATTATTGTATCTTCAACATCATTGCCAAGTAAATACACCGAGGTGTTGATTAAAAGATTCTCAATGTAAACGCCCTTATAAACGCGAATGGTATCATTGTCTTTACTTGCATCTAATGCATCCTGAATAGAGCTGTAATCGCCTTTCCCGTCAAGAGATACTATAATTTCCTCAATGGAATCATTTGGTTTTGTATCATCAAGACACCCGGAAAAAGAACCAATGATTATAAACATAAGCATAAGTGACACCGATGTTTTTTTTATAAAGCGAATATCACACATATAAAGGAGAATGCTCCTTCTCCATATTTAATTTTTTTTAAAAAAGCATTAGAAAATACATTCATCCAACAGAATACGACCTTGTTAAAAATCAGTTGAGAAAAGGTAGCATAAATCATATTTCTTGAATTTTTTTAAATGAAAACGATTTCATTTCTTTCATGATAGAAATAAGCATGAATCTTAAGAATAATATCATGCTGTTATATTATAACATACTAGAGAGTATAATCAGCAAATTATGCTAGTTTGAAAATTGCATCCATGAAGGTTTCATTTACAACCTGAAAACCTACCAAGATACTTAAAATAACAAGTACCAAAAATGAAAACACCAAATTATGACATTACTATTGGGTTCATTAACGGGTATCTATCCTCAATTGTTTGATTATAACCTAATGAATCTCGTTCATGAATAATATAAATACTATCCCCAATGCCATCACCATTTTCATCAATACCCTCATAATCATCCCAATAATTTCCACCAACAGGCAACCATTTAAACCAGCTATTATCAAGAAAATTTCCTTTTCCATGATAATTTGAATTGTTTATAAAAGTATTATGATACACCATATTTTCTAAAGCACCGCAACAAAAATACAGCCCACCTTTGTTATTTTTAAATACATTTCTTACAAAGATATTTTCATTTGACTTTACCCGCACACCGCCATTATTATGAAGAAACGTATTATTTTGCAAGATGGTATGTTCGGTTAACGTATTAAGATAGATACCATAAATCCCACTTGAATGAATGGTGTTGTTTGAAATTACATTGTTTTTGGTAGATGTTGTATACATACCATACCGATTATTAATTATGTGATTATATGAAATAAGGTTTTCACCTTGATTTTCTATATAAATGCCTACGGAATTATTTTGTATAATACAATTGGTTATTTCATTGTTATTTGATGTTATATTGAAACCCGCGTTAAACTCTGGATGTCCATAATCTAAACCTGAATGTTGCACGGTCACATTTGAAATTATCACATTTTCCGCAGTAATATCAATAACATTAGCTTGTGTATTGCCATCAATTATGGTTTTCTCAGGATTAATTCCAATTAAATACACGGATTTATTTACCAACAGATTTTCTTTATACACACCTTCAATGATACGGATGGCATCATTGTCTTTACTTGCATCTATTGCATCCTGTATAGAAGTAAAATCCCCGTTTCCATCTTGAGAAACAAAAATATCATTTGGATTAAAATGCTGTCTATCAAATGAATTATTAGCTGTCTCTTCTTCGATGCATCCAGAAAAACTGCCAATGAAAATAAGGAAAAGGACTAATGAAAAAGGTATCATTAACGGGAACCGAACATATCGCATAATTATTCCTATACTTCTCTTCGATATTTAATTTTTGTTCCTTGAGAAAAAAATTCCTCCATCATACATGATTATGAATATTTTATTATCATGAAAAAGAAAGAAATGTACGAAAAAAAAGATTAAGAAATAAGAGTATTAATCAGTGGATAATCACGAAAAATATGATTTAGAAGCTGATATATGAATGTACGCATTAACTGATGAGAACGTGGCATCTGGATTTGCAAGGTTCCCCATTCGCTTTCAGATCCATGCTGATCTTTTGCCTTGGCTCTAATAGTATAGGAGCCTGTTTGCTGCCAGCTATGGATAAAGGATGCTTCTTCATTTGATGCATAGGGCCCATCCCAATCTTCAACGGTCGTATCACCCCATTCAACAAAATAATAAACATCATGGCCTTCCGGATCAGATGTAATAACCTTATACTCAAAAGTCTCTCCAGCTTTTCCCTGGACTTTCCCAGCAATAACTGGTGACAACGGGGCCTGGTTTTCATTAATAACAAGGGTAGTACTTACAGGTTCAGACCACGCATGATCATTGTCTTCAACGTAAAAAGTAACAAGATGTGATCCAGAGGGAACAGTTGATGATGAAAACGATGCCTCAGAGCTTAAGGTGTTACCCTCATTTAATTCCCATTTATAACCAATAATGGTTCCATCACTATCCTCCCCATATCCCTCAAAGAAGATGTTTTCATATTCATGACCCGGGTTTGGTTCGATAGTGTAAATAACAGCAGTTGGTTGTTTATTCAATGATGGATCATCATCATCGTCATCATCACAATCATCACATACATCATCAACCAGGGTTGCTGCCGTACGTTGAATCTCCTTTGCATGGATACTTGAATCATAACTTAATATATTCATTTGCATTTGATCATTATCAATAAAAGAAGAAGACACCGTTAAACTTGTAAACAATAGCGAAAATATAATGGTTATAAAAACCAATATATCTGTAGTTCTTTTACCCGAGCTACTTATTATACTTCTCATTTTCAAAATCCCCTATTTTCAAAATGTTATATTCATATAAGATATTAATCATATTTATATTTTTTGAACCTATCCAAGGTTCCAATTTTTTTTAATATATTCATCTTATTTGATTTAATTTTTAATCAATAAAACATATGCATATGTGTTAAAAAAATATTGAACACAAACCTTTCATCCATAATACGATATTTGTTAAAACCGTGAAAGCATTATTCACCTATTAGATCATAACAATTGGTTCCATTAAGGGATATTTATCCTCAACTCTTTGCCATTTGCCCGAATTATTTCGCTCATGGACAATATAGGTGCTATCGCCAAATCCATCACCATCTGTATCTTCCCCGTTATAATCAAGCCAATAATTACCTCCAACCGGTAACTCCTTAAACCAATGGTTCTCTAAATAATTACTCTTTCCCTTATAATACGTATTATTCAAAAACGTATTATGATAGACAATATTTCCCCAAGCACCACAGCAAAAATAAAGACCGCCACCGTTGTTCTTAAAAATATTTCGAATCACAAAATTATTATTTCCTTTAACCCGTACCCCACATGAATTATTAAAAAATACATTATCTTTCACATAATTATAATGAGAAGATGAATAAATATAAATACCATATTCAGAACTTGTTTGAAACGAATTATTAGAAATAGTATTATGTAATGAAGAAGAAGTATACACCCCATATGAATTATGATAAAAAGTATTCTCTTCAATCTTATTGTATCTCCGAAAATGAATGAGAATTCCAACAGTATTATTCCGTAAAATACAATTCATAATAGTATTTGAATTAGCATCAACTTGTACTCCTGCATCAAAATCAGTATCATACGTTGCTTTTCCAGAATTCTGTATTGTGAAATTTGAAATATTGACATGTTCTGCAACAATTTTAATCACATGATCTGATTTATTTCCATCAATTATGGTTTTCTCAGGATCATTACCCATTAAATATACTGATTTATTAATAAACAGGTTTTCAAAATAGATACCTTCAAAAACAAAAATAATATCATTTTCATGACTTGCATTTAATGCATCCTGAATAGAAATAAAATCCCCCGTCCCATCACTTTTTACAGTAATATCAACAGACAAATTAGAAATATCTGAACCTGTAAATGAATCATTAGCATCAATACAACCAGAAAAATAAGGAAAAAACAAACACAGACATACGACAAGACTTGCTATTAATTTCATGAAAACTTCACGATTGTGATTAATGAAGAATTAGGTATATAAAAATTTATATTGAATGGCGAAGTTTTTCTCCTTTTTTAGCAATTAAAAGTATTTGGTTTTAAAGACCTATGAATCTAATTCAAAGAAATTTACCAATTATCTAATAAAGAAAAGAATCAATTGATTAACATTTTTGATATGACAATCGGCTTTATTAATGGATATTTATCTTCTATTACTTGCAGGACACCTGAATTATTCCGCTCATAAACAACATATAAACTATCACCAATTCCATCACCACCTGTATCTTCTCCCTTATAATCATGCCAATAATTACCTCCCACCGGTAACTCCATAGACCAATTATTACCACGAAAATTTCCTTTTCCCTGATAAATTGAATTGTTTATAAATGAATTATGATACACCATGTTACCAAAGGCGCCACAACAGATATACAGACCTCCAGTATTACCCTGAAAAACATTACGTACCACTAAATTATCATTCCCTTTTACTCGCAATCCATTTGTGTTATTAAAAAACACATTATCCATCACATAATTTAAATTTGATGTTGAATAGAGGTAAACACCATATTTGTTATTATTGTGAAATGAATTATTTGCAATGGTATTATACATACATTCAGTTGTATAAATACCATAAATATTATCGTAAAACTGATTTGCTTCGATCGTATTATATTGTTGAAAATGAACAAGGATTCCAACAGTGTTATTCCTTAAAATACAATTCACAATTTGATTTGAATTTGAATTACAAGAAACTCCAGCATTAAATTCCGTTATTTTCCCCTGAAGTCCCGAATTTTGTATGGTTAGATTTTGAATTATCACATGATTTGCGATAATATCAATAACATCACTTGTAGTATTTCCATCAATTATGGTATTTTCAGGATCCATCCCTATTAGATACACTGGTTTATCTATCAATAGATTTTCAAAATAGATACCTTCAAAAACAAAAATAATATCATTTTCATGACTTGCATTTAATGCATCCTGAATAGAAACAAAATCCCCACTCCCATCACTATTAACAGTAATATCAACAGACAGATTAGAAATATCTGAACCAGTAAATGGATCATTAGTATCAACACAACCAGAAAAATAACTTAAGAAAAAACACAAACATACAATAATACTTTTCATCAATTTCATGAGATATCCGCAGAGGTATACAATAAAAATCCTGCTATTTAAAAATTTAGAAATCAAATAACAATTACAGTTCTAAAATAAGGATACTGCCTATTGAGTAAATATTAAGGAAAAATACTTGTTATTTTATCTTTCGTAAACATAAAAGTTACAACCTAAATTAAAAAATTGATACAATATATCTAATAATGGAAGTTTTTAATCAGGATATTTTCTTATGTTAATCTAGAAAAATATTATTACCATAGGTTTTCATTAATGCCATAACTCCATGTTGTGTATTATCAATACGAATGGAGTTTTCAGTTAATGATGTTCTAAATCCACCTATTGCTCGTGTTTCATTTTCAAGATAAAAAGAATTTTCTTCAGTATATTGTGTTTGTAATACAAATCGAATTCCCAATCTGATCGCCTCCTTATATTTCTGCATATGAAATGAATCATTTTCTGCAACAGCAACAGTATATGCATCATTAATTCCCTCTAAAAAAACTGATGTAGTAAAGGTTGGGTAATACAAAGGAAAACCTCCAATTTCATCAGGATACTTACTTGATTGCATTTGATAGGTATCAATAACCCAATCATTCATTTCAAATATAAAAGATGCAATTTCAGCGTCTTGTGTTTGATCATATAATAATTTATAGGTTTGGGTATGCCAGGTGATAAAAGCATTATTCTTATTATTTCTCCAATAGTCCCTATAATATGAAAATCCTTTTTTAACAGATTCTAAATAGGATTCATTTTCATTATAGTGATATAATTTCATTAAGGATAGCATGGCTTCTCCTGGGTAATAATCAATTCCAGTATTTCTTTCTGAAAAAAAGTACGTATGATATGATCCATTATCATATTGCAAAGATAATATTCCATTTGCTAATTGCTCTAATAAGTACTCTTGATTTGGGTACCCTGGAGTGTTTAGTAATGATAATATAAGAAATGCATTATTTGCCAATTTACTCTCATTATTAATCGTTAAATAAGAAAAGGTTTCTGTGCTATTTAAGAATTCTAAATAATAGGTTAACGTGGTATTAATGAGATTATTTGTCTTATTATTTTTTAAAAATGAATTTAATTCGGTAATAGACCAAAGAGAAGCAAGTTGCCTAATATGATTATTATCTAGAGAATATGTATCCTCACTTGGATAATAAAGATATTCAAGAAGAAGGTCGTCATGTTTTATCGTATGAATAAACCAATCATGAGCTAATAACAACCGATCATAAATCATATCATTATTGATATCATCCATGTTAATTAATATATTATATCGATAAAGATCCGTTATGTTTTCTGCCCTATCACCCATAAAGGTAAGTGTATCATATCGATACATATCGATATTATCATTGATATAACACTCCTTATTTAAACTAGCTTTATTACATAATCTTTCAAGCAAGTATTCCAGATCATAATTATTTGAAATGGGTACGGATTCCTTGAAAATAATGGGAGTATTATTCACCATAATTTCAATAGCATGAATACCTAGTTCAATGTTATTTTTTAGAAACGTAAATGAGGTATTATATAACCAACTAATATTATACAAGAACGTAAACATGATTCTTGTATCAGAGAGTTCTTCCTTCTGTAAAGGTCCACCAAATCTATCATCTTCGATACTTTCTCGTATTGCCTCTTGAATATCTAATGATAATCTGTTTTCATCGTTTCTTGGTGTTGACCCACTTTGACAACCCCGAACAGTCCCATTGGTTAAAAGAGTGATAAACAAAATATTATAGTTCATATTCTGTTCTTCCTTATCCAGTAAAGTAAGATTAATATTAGTCTCATTTTCCATATAATAATCATCTAATATATGATATGAATAATCAATTAATGATATTTTATCTTGAGGAATAATATCAAACTGCGATACTTTATTTAATTGTGGTTGCCAGATAATATAAAGAGCAATAGGAAGTAAGGCAAGCAGGATGATTATGATGTTTAAATTCCGAGACATTCTATAACAATATTACTAACTCATTATAAAACTATCTACATCAACATATGTATTAAAAGATAGTTGATAAATGAAAAGAAAAAAAAGAAGAGTTATTTTATGTTAATACTTCTGGATTGTACTTTATTCCTCTCCAAAAACACAAAATGAAAACTCATACATCGTAGGAAGATCACGCCACAGTCCACCACCATCACGAGTAAACCAAAAAGACCCTGGCTGATACTGATCACCGAAAGCATATTTCCATTCGTAACCAAAGCTTGTTGAAACACCAGATGGCGCAGGTGGCAGCACGATAAAGTAATCACTCTCAGGAGTGACCGCAGTATCAATAACATCAATATGAAGCCAATCCCAAGATGAAGAAACATCATCAGGAATAAATACAATACTATCAATCAATGTTCCCTCAGGACCTCCTTCACGAAGTTCCACGATGAGATCAAATTCAGGAGAACCAAACTTTCGAAGAATGATATCCACACTATTAATAGTTGAACCCGTTGTGGTAAAATTCTGTGCAGCACCCCAATCGCCATCCCATGTATGACGAATAGGGAAACCACGGTCATTAACAGTCTGTTCCTCCAACACAGTTTCACCCGCCTCAGTAACAATAATAGTTTTCAGAATCGAATTTGTTGAACCAAAATCATCCATAACTGTCAAGCTGACCTCATAAAAACCCTTCTGAGCATAGCTATGAGTTGGATGCTGATCTGTTGATGTATTTCCATCACCAAAATCCCAATCCCAACTATCAATATAACCATCACTATCAGAAGAACCATCCGTAAAGCTCACTGTTTCCAATGCCTCAGGATAAAAAGGATCATAACTAAAATCTGCAATTGGTGCAAAATTCTCAACCGGATCAACCGCTACAGCATCATCCGCATAATATGCATCAAATGGATTGGTTTCTGGATTTGCAGATGGAGAATATTCTTGATGCCATTCATCATTAAAGACCGCGAGAATAACCTGACAATTATCCGCTTCTAAAGAAGGGTAACTAGATGATCCATCCCATGAAGCATGCTGTGTATAGGTAGCACCAGATCCAATTGAAATGGTTTCATCTATTGCAAAATCCAAAAATGCATGATAATAGGGATTACCACTATAGTCATTCCATATTGTTGAAACTTTTTCAGCAATATACACCCGAGCGGTTCCATCATATGTTGCTGCTTCATTATTAGTAATGGCAATATTTATTTCAAGTTCTGCAGGTCCTGTCCATTGGCAGGTAGTAATGTCAACATCAATATCATATACGTCTCTATTTCCAGCTAGACCTAGATAATATACTATCTGACTATTACCTGAATATGATTCAACTCCACCATCATAATAACTCGTTGGCACATAATAAATGTTATAATGAGACATGTAGGTGCTTGCAACTGCATTTACATCAGTTACCATTTCGCAATATTCAAAGTCGTAACTTCCTGTTTCATATGCATTATGCCACGCAGCATTTGCTGCAGGACATGCTGAACACCATGTCGCAGTTCCAACTTCAACCATTACCGTATGAGTATAGTCTCTTGAATCGTCATCTGTTTCATTTGTTCCTGATGAAAAACCTGAGAAACTTACAAGTATTAACAGCGTTATAATTGACATTAATGTCAAATTCTTTCTTATTTCCATGTCAACGTTCCCCTATTTTGTTGATTTTTTCAAATAAAATATTAAAATATATAATATATAACAATATATTTAATATTTTCCTTAAAATATATTCGGCAATATTCGAACATTTTTATTATATGAATTTTTATTAATAATTATTTTAAAATTATATTCACAACAAGATTCATTTTATAATAATTAACACCTATCGATTACTCTTCCTCAAATATTTGATAATTAGAATAAACAATGTATATACCATCTTCTCATTCATTCAATGATACTGCTTTTATATTTCACCGTATTTTCTATGTTTTCCGATTTTTTTTATCGATACTTTTACTTTAGAAATAGTATACATGCTGATTTTATTGAAAGTCCATTACAATCATACATGGACAAGGTATCATCATACATAATCAAACCATGCATACGACCTTCATATTCATTTAATGCATGCAAAGTTAACATTATTAGATACCAAAAAAGAAAGAGAATGCCTGTGTTTAATCATTTCAACACAGGTGCATGGCTTCTTTATTAAATTCCAAATGTTTTAAAGCTGAACTCATACATGGATGGTAAATCGCGCCATAGCCCACCACCATCACGGGTAAACCAGAAACTTCCTGGCTGATAATGATCACCAAATGCATAGCCCCATTCATAGCCAAAACTCGTAGTGATACCTGATGGTGCTGGTGGAAGGACAATGAAGTAATCAGTATCGGGGGATACTACCGTATCATTGAAATCAATTTCCAGCCACGTCCATGAACTTTCCACATCATCGGGAATAAACACGATGGAATCCAGGATAACTCCTTCAGGACTATCTTCACGCAGTTCAACGGTAAGATTAAATTCTGGTGTTCCAAACTTTCTCAGATACACATTAACTTTTGATATGGAACCAAGTGTTGGTGTGAAATTCTGTGCAGCACCCCAATCACCATCCCAAGTATGACGAATAGGAAAACCACGGTCAAATGCGCTTTGATTCACATCAAGAATTTCTTCAATTGCGGTTACTATGATAAAGAGACAGAAGGTATCTGATGCTCCATCATTATCTGTGATGTTTAAACATACCGTGTAATTACCTGATGATGCATATTGATGAGTGGTATTAGTAGTATAGCTACTGTTTCCATCACCAAAATCCCATGACCAATTAACAATAGTTCCATCGACATCTGTTGAGGTATCATTAAAGAGGATTGTATCATTAGTGGTAGGATAAAGCGGTGTATACTCAAAACTTGCCTGAGGAGCTACATTAGAAATCGTTATTTGTTTTGTGGTTTCATTTTCCGCGCCATCATCATCCATAACTGTCAAGGTGACATTATAGAGGCCATCATCATCGTATTGATGATCTGGATGATGCGAAGAGCTGGATTCATTATCACCAAATTCCCAGAACCAAGAAACAATACTTTTATCTGTTGATAGATCCATGAAATACACGGTATCTTGGGTGCTTGGATATGGTGGTGTCCAGGTAAAATCTACGATAGGAATTGCGTTAAACACGGTGATTAGTTTCCATGTTGCATTACTTACATTGAAATTATCAATAATAGTGAGGGTGACATTGTAGCTATCATTATCCAAATATTGATGGGTTGGATGTTGATCATGGCTGCTATTTCCATCTCCAAAGTCCCAACTCCAGTTGACAATGGTTCCATCATCGGTTGAAAGATCGGTGAATTGAATCATATCCGCAGTTGTTGGATTGATTGGATTCCAGGTAAAATCTACTACAGGCGGTGCATTCAGATATCCATCACAATCGCCAAGTGGATAGAGATTGGTTAACCAAGGTTCAAAGCTGATATTTCCAGAAATATTTTCACCGGAACCCCAAGGATTCATGGTAGTATTAAATGGTCCTGTATCATTGCCCCACCAGTTACATGTCGCGTTAACCTGTGATTGCATGACATTAATAAGACCACCATATGCTGATCCATCGGTACCTGAATAGTTTTGCATATTTCCAAAAATATTATTATATGTACTAGTAACATTGGTTGGTCCAACGTTACCTTTTTCTGGCTCTCCCATCCGTATACCTCGTTCATTTCCAAAAAAAGTACAAGCAGTAATTGTAATATCGTCTACACTTGCAGGATATGCTACATAGGTAGCTGATGGATTTGTTCCAGTACCTCGTTCTTTAATGGTTAGGCCAACGCCTTCTTTTGCCCCTCCTAAAGCATTGTTTGTAAATGAACAAGTGTCAATGATAATATTCTTGTAGGACCCTGCTTTGAGATTAAAATCAAAGCCAGCCATCCAAGGAAGGAAGTATGATGGTATTCCATCTGAAGAAAAACCATTGGCTGCAATATCACAGTTTTTAAAGGTTACATCAGAAAGTTTTTCTGCATAGATTCCCTTGAGATTGTTATGACTAAAGCTTGTATTTTCCACTGATACATATTGAACTGAACTAACATCAGTACTTACCTCCTTTTGGAAATACCAGCCGTAGGTCAGATTATCAAAGGATGAGTCATCTACTTCTAAATATTGAAGGGTAGAATTCAAATCAACATAGAAACCTCGTTCTTGTTCAGTATTTGGATTTGTATTTGTTCCAATAACCTTGATATTATCTAGTTTTATATAAAAGACATCAGTACCGGTTGATTCAGTAAATCGACCAACGGAGAAACCTGCTATATGATCTGGTTCTAATCGTAAATCTTGAAAGAGGATAGGTTCTGAAGGAGATATTCCTGATGCTATGAGTTGTATAATGCCAATATGGGAATCACCAGTTCCAGATTGATTTTGGGTTATAATCGTTCCATTAGGATTGCTTCCTGATCCAATCATATGAAGATATTTATCAATTGTAAAATGTTCTTGATATACACCTGGTTCAATATAGATGGTACCTCCTACACAAATGCGATCAATTGCAGTCTGTATGCTTGCAACATGATCCCAATCATACCATTCTGGTGCTGCATCATCATCAACCCAGACCGGATCAGTACAGGCACCTCCGATACAATCGCCAAGAGGATAGATATTGTCAAGCCATGGAATAAAGGTAACATTATCAGTAACCAGGCAACCAAGACCATCAGCATTAGCAACAGCATGATATGGACCTGTGTCATCATCCCAGTAATTACAATCCGCATCAAGGATATTACTAGTATCTTTATTGATGGCACCATATGGTGTGTTTAGGAAATTATTATATTGGAGTGTAATTTCACTTGCATTTGCTGGATAGAGGTTATTATAGGCATCTACACTGAAACATGATGCATAGGCACCCCAGACCGTTGCGCTAATCGTATCAAAAGTATTTTCCTCAATAATAATGTTTTTCGGAGGTGTTGTAGGATGTGATCCTGTTGGAGTAACTTCCATTCCATAGGTCCATCCATATGACCAGATATCCCTTATGGAATTGTTAATAATAGACACATCATCTACTACCCCTTGAATCATAATCCCATCACTACCACCATATATGGTATCATTTCCATTATTGCTAACATTTATTATCTGATTATTGCAAATAAGAATATTCGAATCATTGGTGGTTGAATACACATGAATTCCTTTAACAGATCCAGTTCCATCACCATGGATACCATCAATAATATTTTCATTAAAAGTGATATTACTTGCAGCAATCATAACCGCTGCTTCATGGCCAGTTACATTACCCGGATGGATAAAGAGATGTGAAACCATTGCATCATCAGCAGTTATATCTATGGTTCCATTAAGAATAGCTGTCCTTGTTGGAGGATTGAATCCGGTCACAGTTATATTTTTGTTAATGATGATATCTTCTACATACTCTCCATCATAGACACAAACCGTATCACCCTGTGGTGAGGCATCTATTGCATCCTGAATATAGGTAAAGCAATGATTATCCGATAGAATCTCAGCCATATACGTTTTATTATAGGTATTATTGATACATTGATTGTTAAAAATATATGCATCACCCCAAAGAACAAAGCACCAGTAATTATTATAGAACTCATTATTGGTTATCATACCCTGTGTTCCATAGTAATACACAGCCATTTGATTCGTATCAAATATATTATGCGCAATGGTAATATTATCTGAGGAATAAACAAGACCACCACTTGCCCCCCAATATGGACCAGTATACCAATTTCCATATATACTATTATTTTCAATGATACCAGTTGCACCATATCCTACCTGGATACCATTCTGGGCGGTGATATTTGTTGGTCCCTCGCCGGTTATTGTGTTATTTCTAACTTCAATAGAAAGATCAGCACCACTTAATGACAAAGCATTCTTTTGATAATCATAGATCTCACAGGTTTCAATCAAGAGGGTTCTGCTGGTACCACTTACGTCATAGGCATAGATAGAAACGCCGTGCTGGGAACCACTAAAGGGAGTATCTCGAATAGATTTAATTTCAAGATTCTTTAATGTTCCACCGGCATCATATAATCCAATTCCAATATATCGGTAATTACTATTTCCATTCCCCGCACCATCAACGGTTAAATTCTCAAGAATAACCGCATCAGTATTATGAATATAAACGATCGGATAGTTATCTGCAGAAGTTGTAAAGTAATCTGTTAATATTGTTGTATTGGTAATGATAGTGGATCCTTTTCCATTTCCAAGGAGTGTTACTGATTTATTAATGTTTAATTGCTCATCATAGATGCCCTCTGCAATATAAACCGTACCATTAGGACATACCGCATTGATTGCATCCTGGATGCTGTCGAAATGAGTTATTTGCCACCACCAAAGACTACTATTAAAATCATCATCTACCCATACTTCATCAAAGCAGGCTGGTAGTGGATCTACCGTTATATTTACCGTAGATGTATTTGTTGCATTATCATTATCAGATACGGTTAATTGAATGGTATAATTTCCAGCCATATCATATGAGTGAGATGGATGTTGAAGATAACTGCTATTACCATCACCAAAATCCCAGGACCAATTAACAAGGGTTCCATCCATATCTATTGAAAGATCCATAAATGAGATTAGATCAACAACTGTTGGATTAATGGGAGCATAATCAAATGCAACTATGGGTTCTACATTCAAAACTGTTACCGGGATAATTGTTGCATTAACCGCTCCGTCATCATCCATGATGGTTAAATTCACTTGGTAAACTCCATCATCATCATATTGATGAGGCGGATTTTGAAAAATACTCTGATATCCGTCATCAAAATCCCAATGCCAACTAACAATTATTCCATCTGAATCAGTTGACAAATCGGTGAACTGTATGGTGTCTTGTGTTGTTGGATTCAATGGAAGGTAACTGAAGTTTACCGATGGTCCAACATTGGATACCATTATCTGTTGTTCAATAGAGTTAAGTTCAAGGTCATCATCTAGAACAGTAAGATTAATGGTGAAGGTCCCATTATTACTGTACTGATGGGTCGGATGTTGAAGATAACTGCTATTACCATCACCAAAATCCCAGGACCAATTAACAAGGGCTCCATCTGCATCTGTTGATGTATCAGTAAAAATAATTATTTCAGATGTCAAAGGATTAATTGGAGAATAAGTAAAATTAGCTACAGGTGAAATGGTGTATACTGTTACTATTTTAGTAATTGAATTGATTGCTCCATCATCATCGGAAACATATAAGGTAACATTATATGGACCATCATCTGCATATTGATGGGTTGGATTTTGTAATGTACTAAGATTGCCATCACCAAAATCCCAATTCCAACTCACCAGACTTCTATCACTTGAAAGATCATAGAATTGAATACTATCAAGTTTTGTAGGGTTAGCAGGTGACCAGGTAAAGTTTGGTACCGGAATTGCATTACTTACATTTATGATGGCCATAACTGCATCAGAAGCAGCATTATTATCAGTTATAATTAGAGTGACATTGTACGTTCCATTATCAGCATATTGATGTGTTGGATGTTGATCATAACTCACATCAGAATCTCCAAAATCCCAACTCCAGTTTACAATCATACCATCTGAATCAGTAGATGTATCTGTAAATTGAACGGTTTGAGCCGTAGATGGTGTAATTGGCAAATAGGAAAACGATGCATTTGGACCAATATTTGAGACATTAATCGGCATACTAGTAACATTGTTGCCTCCATCTTCATCAGTGACCATTAATGAAACCATATATATTCCACTATGGGCATATGAATGAGTTGTATTTTGTATGGAACTGATATTGCCATCACCAAAATCCCAAGACCATGATACAATATATCCATCTGTATCAATAGATGAATCATTAAACATTATACTATCAGCGGTTGAAGGACTCATAGGCGTATAACTAAAATTCGCAATTGGAGGAGCATTTCCTATATAGATAAGATTGAACGTCGAATCATTTGCTCCATCATCATCTATTATGAATACAGACACATTGTAGCTTGCATTGTCCGCATATTGATGCATTGGATGTTGAATAAAACTACTATTGCCATCACCAAAATCCCAACTCCAGTTTACAATCATACCATCTGAATCAGTAGATGTATCATTAAAGTAGACAATATCTGATGTTAAAGGACTTGAAGGAAGAAAGGTAAAATCAGCAATGGGTGCAACATTTGAAACATTGACTAGTTTTGATGTCGAATTGCTTGCTCCATCATTATCCATTATGGTTAAGGTAACATTATAGGTTCCATTATCAGCATATTGGTGGGTTGGATCTTGTAGATAACTACTATTTCCATCATTAAAATCCCAGGTCCAATTCACAATGTTTTTACTTTCTCGATCTGAAGATAAATCATAAAACTCAATGACATCCTCTGTTGAAGGATGTTCAGGGAAATATGAAAAATCAACAGAGGGATGAATATTAATAACTGTTATTGTTGTATTAGTAACATTAAATGCCCCCATATCATCTAAGACCCGTAAGACAACATGATAGGTTCCATTTTCAAATGAATGAGTTGTGTTTTCTCCATAGCCATAATGGCCATCATTGAAATCCCAGGACCAGTTGATAATAATGCCATCATAATCAACTGATGTGCTATTAAAGGTAACAATATCATTTGTATTAGGATTCAGTGGAGTATAGATAAAACTTGCAACGGGCATAAGATTTAATACCGTAATATTTTGTTGGGTTGAATTTCCAATTCCTTGTGAATCAAGAATGGATAGAGTTATCGTGAAATTTCCATTGCTCATGTATGAATGGGTTGCGTTTTGCTCATAACTCCCATTTCCATCACCAAAATCCCACGTCCAATTTACAATATCATTATCCCCATCAGCATCAGTTGATGTATCATTAAATTGTACGATATCCAGCATACTTGGATAGGCTGGAGCATAGGTAAAATTAGCAATTGGAATATGATTCACTCGAACAAGAGGGAGGTAATCACCTGGACCATACGGAATATTGATATCACCAATACCATCAGCATTAGTATCATACCCCATATAATCATTCCAGAAATTACCACCTAAATAGGGTCCATCAATAATATTTGTTCCAAGAGTAAGCGTGGTATTCCATGTGGTATTTATACCAAAATCATCCACATTATCTGTGTTATCAAAATAATTATTATAAATGGTGTTATTATGACAATCTGCATCGAAATAAAGTCCAATGGTATTATCAAGCAACTGATTTCCATAGATATCAATGATTGATGAAGACCAACATCGAATACCATATGTTGAATTTGAAATGCTATTATTTTCAATTACTGTTTGTTGACATGAATCATCAAAAATACCATAATAGGTATTACCAATAATTTCGTTGTCTACAATAGTGTTATGAGAACTATACCATGTTCTCATCCCATAATAATTATTTGCAATAATGTTTTTAATTATGATATTTTGCGTTGCATAATATAATCGAATCCCTTCACCATTATTTATTATCGTATTATTTATTATCATATTTTCAGAGAATGATACAACATTAATACCATAGATTTGATTATTTGAAATAATACTCTGTTGTATAGTATTGTTCTGTGAATTAACAATGATTCCAGAATGAGATAATGGTTGATTACCTGCATTTTTAATGGTAAAATTTTGAATTGTGGTATCATTTGCTAATATATTGATAACATCGCCTTTAGCCCCACCATTAATAATAGTAGAAGCTGCACTTTCTCCAATTAAAACAAGCGTTTTATTGAAAAGGACATTTTCATAATACGTTCCATTATAAACATAAACGGTGTCACCAATAGATGCATTATTTATCCCTTCTTGAATGGTATGGACGTGTATTGCATCATACCAACTTGGATCTGCATCATCATCTACATACAGGATTGCTTTTGCAAATGTTTCCTGACTACTTATAGTTGGGATAATACTTGCACCAATGATTAATCCAATGATAAAAAAAGATATTATTTTTGATTTTCTTATTTTATTTATCTTCTGCATAAAGGATCTCCTCCATGTCATTCCTCTTTACAAGCGGAATTCTATATACCTACATTGTACCGTTCACCCTAGATAAGTGAGAAGGATCATATATAAGTATAATTTACATGTATTGTATTTTATAATAATTATTATATTATTAAAAACTTTTGAATTAATTAATTAAAAAAAATAAAAATGGGTGATAGAACTTAATCATACCCATATGTTTTAAATGAAAAATCATACATCGTTGGCAAATCTCTCCACAGGTCACCACCATCTCTTGTAAACCAGAAGGATCCATCATCATATTGGTTGCCAAATGCATACCCCCATTCATATCCAAATGAGGTGGTCACAGTTGATGGAGCCGGTGGTAGAACAACGAAATAATCATTTCCAGGAGTAACAACCGTATCAGAGAAATTGATATCAAGCCATTGCCAACTACTTGCAATCTCACCAGGGGTAAATATAAGGGTATCCAGTAATATTCCTTCAGGATGGCCCTCACGAAGTTCTACTGTGAGATTAAATTCCGGTGTGCCAAACTTTCGCATATAAATGTCCACGCTCGTATACACCCCAAGTATTGGTTTAAAACTCTGAGCAGCACCCCAGTCTCCATCCCAGGTATGTCGTATTGGAAAACCCCTATCAAAGGTACTTTGATTGATATCTTCAATTGGTGTCCCACTTTCAAAAACATCTACATCAACGCCAAATGTTCCAGTCCCTGCATCAGAATCAATAGCGATATCACAATGATATGATCCTGGGGTAAGACCCGTTGTGTTAACGGTTACGGAAATTGTATCATGCTCTCCAGTTGAGTTTCCTTCTAAAGGTAATACTTCTACCCAACTGCAGGTTTCTGTTAATGTATAGTTTACGATGCCGATACCATCATTCCATATTTCAAATGTTGTTGCATCTGTATCATTTATATACATACTATGAAAATCATAGGATGTTGGATCATATGCTAATGTTGGTGCTTTTTGAATGGAACTAATGGTAACAGAAAGATAATCATGATAGGTGGGATTTGTCGGCGCATATGAATTTGGTCCTCGCTCTGCATAGACAAGTATGGTCAGTTGCCCTTCTTCATTGATGTACTGGTCAATAGACTCATAAATCTGACAGGTAAGATAGCCTTCTCTCAGACCCGCCCAATTATCCGCAAATCGATTTTGACCGAGCAATCCTTGACCATCGCTCCATTGTTCCTCAGCATAATTCCAAATGTATAACTCCACTTGGGTACAATAATCAGCAAACCCTTCCCAGAAAAGCTCAATACTATCAATATCTGCAGTATCCTCATAAATAGTAAATTCAAACACATGTGTTGATTCCTGATAATAGGAAGGATTTGGTGAAATATACCTATTTGAATCGGATTCTCCACCTGTTGCATCAGAGTATGCAATGCGGTTATAAGCATTGGTTGTTAATGTATCTATTTCTTGGGTAACTGGCATTCTGACCCCATCAATATAGGAATTCCAATTGGAAGTCATATATCCCCAGCCAAACCGATCAACACCTGCATTAGTTGAAAAATCATACACTGTCTGAGTTCCAGGTGCAATGGTAAAAACAGTGGTACTTATTCCTTCACCTTGATCCATATCATCAGCTGTTGCAACTATTTTAATTAATGCATCTTCTGAAAATTCATCAGGAATAGTCCATTGATATGATCCAGAATTAATGGTGGTATCAATAAATTCAAAGGTATCTCCATCATCTAATGAATAATACAGGTCAATTTGAGGGATATCTCTGTTATAGGTATCTGTTGCTGACCATGTAATTGTTTGCATGGTTCCACCAACAAGAATTTCACCGCCATCAGGCCATAGTACTTGAACAGATGGCTCTGTATCAATATATCGTGGTACCTGCATGACAATACAATGAATTGCTCCTGCTGCAGGAATGATACCATAACAATCAATTGGAATGATTTCAACTCCAGTTCCTGCTGCAGCAGTATAATTTGCCAACGCTTCAGCATCTTCGTCTGCATATGAAGGATTTCCATCACCATAATATGAGGTAAAATAACGATCATTTACACGAAATGCATTGGTATAGGTATAATGCGTACTGCCAACATTCCATGCTGGTGTCCGATAGACTTCAAATCCTAAGCCTTCCATATAGGGAACAGCATTGTCCGTAATTTGAATAGCGGTTGGATTCGATCCTGGTTTAAATTTTGAAATGATAACGGTATCTTCATCAACAATTTGCATCCACATATCAATATGACCTGTTCCATCAACACTACTTGGTAATTGTGGCATTATATGTAAGTTGTCAATCCCTTGATATGTTTGATATAATTCAGCTATAAAACTTTCATTAAAACCTTCTGATGAAGGATTATCATTGGTTACTAATGCAGATACAAAAGCACTGCGATCTGGTCCCGGTTGGAAATTACCACCAGAATAATACAATCCCATATCAAAGGTTTGTATATTGAAATGATCATCTCCAAGGGCAGTTGGGATAAAATTATCCACATCTCTTGACTGATAATAATGACTATCAACAATAGCAAGGGTTCCATTATGCCATACAAAATGAGGACCATAATCTCTCATCCAAATTGAGTCGAATGATTCTATGATAAATTCAACCTTGCTTAGATTTGCACCAGCTGATGAGAACATACTTGTCGCAGTATTTTGTTGCGAGCTACTGCTCACGACAACATAGGCAATTTCATCACAATCATCATTTTCTGTTAATGCAACCACTAAATCGGTTACCACATCTGCTTGATATCCTGAATAAAAGGTATATAAAACTCCTTGAGTAGGCCCATATTCCGGAGGAGACGCCATAACTCCAGATGTTGGAACATCCTTAGGTTGTTCAATTTTAATGGCATAAGGTTCCAACGATTGATCTGGATTATATGGAATTTCTCCTTCTCGAAATCGAGGTAATGTTGGTTCTTTCCCATCATCAACTCCACTTATACTTGGAAGAAAAAGAGTTCCAAAAAATAAGCTTGTTATACATAATGCAATTATCATATTGGTTGTTTTTTTCTTATTCATTTTTTTTCACCTTTACGTTACCTTATCAACTTTTTTATCAATATTCTTTAGATTATTTTCCTTTGTTTTTATTGTAATTACTCATTTTTTATATTATGAGTTGACTTGAAATGCCCCCTCATCTCGTATGTTGTACTGGTATAGTTTGTCCCTAATTATAATATCATTATTTTAATATATAAATATTATTATTGATGAATTAGTATAGTAATTGGATATGTAATATTTTCTTATTGTATCCCATATGTTCGAAATACAAATTCATACATGGTAGGCAAATCACGCCACAGACCACCACCATCACGAGTAAACCAGAAGGATCCATCATCATATTGGTTGCCAAACGCATACCCCCACTCATAGCCAAATGACGTGGTTACTTCTGAAGGCGCAGGAGTTATGACAATGAAATAATGGATGCCAGTTTCAACTGGAACATCATCGAAATCTAAAATAATCCATTTCCAATTATTTTGTAGTTCTTCTACTGGAAAAACAATTCTATCAAGAAACGGTCCTTCAGGGCTATCCTTATGCAGTTCTACCGTTAAATCAAATTCAGGTGTTCCAAATTTTCGTAAATAAATTTCAGCAACACTTATTGTATCAAAGGTTGGTAAGAAATCTTGTGCAGCACCCCAATCACCATCCACTGTATGTCTATTAGGAAATCCACGATCAAAGTTTTCTTGGGAAATATCCATAACTTCTCCACTATTGTTAATGTAAACATAAACCGTAACAATACCATCTCCCCCATTAGATGAAATATAAATATTACCTTGATGTGTTCCTGGTGATAATCCAGTAGTATCTGCTGTGACCGTGATTGTATCATGCTCCCCATTTGAATCGCCCGATAAAGGCGATACATCAATCCAATCACAGGTTTCACTTAACGTATATGTTAATATATTCTCATCATTATTCCATATTTCAAATGTTGAAAAATCTGTTTCACCACTAGCCATCACCCCAAAATGATGGGTAGTTGGTGAATATGCTAATTCTGGAAAATACAGCATCATATAGACATTAGGATTGCCTAAATAAGCTCCCCATTCAAAGGTTTCATATTTTAAATCAGCAGTCCAAAGTCCATATGTATACATTTCTTTTAAAGCCCATTGATGTGCCTGTCCAGTTGAATAATCACCTGATGTAACACAGGTAGTAAAAAAATAATCAAACGATTGGCTTGACCCATCATAGGGACCATTCCATCCTGGCTCCCCATATGCAACTTTTGTTGAACCGACAAATCCAACGCCACCTTGCTCTAACATGGCTTGTCCAATATTATAATCATCCGTGTCATGATTACTACAGGCGTCAGCAAAAATAATTGCTGGGTAATTGTCATTAAGTGAATCGCACGTATTTGTATCAACAAAGGCTTGTGAAGGATAATATTCATAACATGCTGTGGATGATCCATGTCCAGCCCAATTAACAAAACCATAGGTATTAGATGACCAATCGGTTTCAACATTATCATATATGAGATCATAATCTGAAGAATATGATGATTGCGCTTGTTCATACATGCGTGTTTTCGTCCAACCACTCATCCATGACTGACTTGCGATTTCTTCCATAAGGACTGCATTATCAGTATTAGACCAAAAAAAAGCGCCGAGGAGTAAAATATTCTTTTTATAACTTTCATCAAGATTTTGCTCATAGGATACCGTCTTACTACACATATTGCTAACTATTGATGGAGAACTAGATGGAAATCTTCCAACATTAACTTCTGTGTAAAAATCTATTGGATCAGAATCTTCACCATATTGATGATTTCCATTTGCGTCCCATGATTGATCATCAGGAAGAGAAAGTTCTGCATAATAATAATCGGTTTCAGGTTGTCCATATCCTATATTTTGCGCGGTTCTCCGAATGGGCACATCATCATAGTGCCCAATAAGTAAGATATCCTCAATACCCCACGCTTCTGAGGGGTATTTCTCTCGTAAAAAATTCCTCATTTTTTCTTGAAGATCATAGCCATCATAATTGGCATCAATCCAGGAAGTTGTAACAACATTGACATTTCTCCCTTTAGCGGTTTCCCAATCAACAAGAGAATCAACTGAGGAAGTTAATGAATCAAGCGTGATTATTACAAAATCATATAATCCTCTCGTTGATGGGTTTGATGATGCATACCATTGCTGAGCTTGATGATAATTACAAATTATATCTTTTGCATTTGCTTCTGTTCGTTCAAGGTTATCATTGATAATATCAGGTTGATCATCAGTAGGTTGATAGGTAATAATAACGGTGATTTCAGGAAAATATTCAAGGGTTTTTGATAGAGGATAATAGACCATGGGATTAATGCGAATATCAACTAAATCATATTTTCGATAATGTGAATCTCTTTCAAATTCAACAATAGACGATGGATAAGGATCATCACTTGTATACACTTGATTGAAATTGTCATCAAAAATATCTTGCTGGTCCTCATCTGGCTCTGTTTCACCAATGATTTGTGGAATACCACAAGGTATCACCTCATAAGTGTCGGATAATACTATGGAATTTTCAACTAAATAATCAATATTAATGACTCGTGCTTGCGGTGGAATCGCTATCGTAAATATCTTAGATGGCATATCTGGTTTTCCAGTTTCAAATTTATGCCCAAAACCATCAATCCTTATTTCATCACCTTGATCAGTACGATAAATGTCATATTCTTCAACGGTAAACGTATAGCTAATGGTAAAATCATCTTCAGATGCTTCTACAGGTATACCAGCTTGAAAAAAACTTAATAATCCGACAACAACGATAAGTGTTATTATTTTGTGTTTCTTGCTCTCAAACATAATGTCCCCTACCAAATTATTTTTTGGTCCTTACTATCAAATTGATTAATTGTTCAATAAGTAAGATGTATTAATAATATAGGATATCATTTATTAATGTTTTTAATTTCAAATTTATTAAAATTATTTAAAAAAAATAAAAAAAGAAAGAATGAAAAGGATGATATAGAATAGTACTAGTTGTTTTTTCTTTTTTTGAAGTATAATATCAATATAATTGATAGGACAAGTATGATGCATTCAAATCCAGGTGTTGTACTATCTTCAGGTTCTTCAGTGTCGTTTTTTCCATCTCGATAACTAGTCACACCCGTGTTACTATTATACGTATACTCCCAGACCCCATTATTATCAGCATCTATAAGGTAATTGCCCTCTCCTTCATATTGTGTTGCGGTTTCTCGATTGGTGTCATGATTATAAAAACTAGTAAATATACCATCATCGGTATAATCGATAAGATACCCTTTAATATCATCATCAATAAGTTCGATAGTGATATCAACAAAAACAATCATGGTTTCTTCTTCAGATGATGCATTGTGTATATCAGATGCCGTTACAACAATGGTATAAATACCCGCATTAGCCCAAGCATGGGTAACATTAATTAGGGTATTATTAACATCAGCATATATCGTTGTATTGGTATCATCACCCCAATGAATTTCATACATTATTGCATCCTCATTTGGATCAGTTGAGGTAATTGTGAAGGTATAGTTTGTATCTCTTTGAAGATGATCTAAACCTTGTATTGCCGGTTTTTCTGGCGGATTATTTATTTGTTGAATACTAGCAGTTGTTTCATAATTATCTATTGCATTATCATCATCTTTTACTGTGAGCACTACTGTATACTGTCCAGGTTCTGAATACAGATGCGTAACGATTTCACCATATTGGATGGCATCATCACCAAAATCCCAACTCCAATTAACAATAGTTCCATCAGTATCATTACTAAGCGACCCATCAAAGGTGATAGTCTCATTGATAAAACCTTGGTATGGTTCTCCATTGGACGCATCTGCTTGTGGCGGATCATTTGTTGGTGTTACTGGTGGTGGGTCGCCACCGCCTCCACCACCATTAGATGGTGGATCGGGTTCTTCTTCAGTATATGTTGTAACGATAATATCATCTAATAATTGACCATATGTCCCACTTGTTTTTGCGATAAAACTCACTGTATGATCACCAGTATATGAACTAAGGTTAATTACTGCTTGATTATATGAGGTGTTGCTAAACGTTGAATTCCAGACCAGCGTTTCATCAATTCTAACCTCAAGAGTCATAAGATTTCCTGCATTTTCAGCAGCATACCAAAAAGATAGCTCTGTTTTTTCTCCAAAGGTTAATGAAGTAGTAGTTAAGGTGTCACCATTTGCCCAGCTGTAAGCCAATTCTGATCCACTATGGGCAAATCCGTACAAACTTTTGGTCCAACCAGAGTTTGTCCATCCTTCTATTGGAAAACCATTTTCAAAACCTTCATTTAAAATGGTTGATTGTACTAGCTCTGCTTCAACAGTATATATTGGAACTATTGCCATTCCAATAATCATTATAAGACTAAATAGGGTCATTTTTACTGATTTTTTAAATTTGTTCATTGTAGACCTCCACGCTCCATATCGTCTTCTTCTTTTTATAATATTCCAAAACATGACTTATTTCATGCATTCAAAGATAGCGATTTTTTATTTTTAACTGATTAAGAATCTTAATCCTTTCTATTAATATCTTTAATTTATAATCGACTACCCTTTGCCCCCATTTTTTAATAAAAAACTTTAGATTACAATTTAAAGAGGATTCAATTTAAATTAATATTCGTAATGAAAAAATATAGAATAATCACATACGTATTTCTATTATTCATTTAGAGAGCAATCTGTTAGCAAGTCATCCATTAAAATGAAAGAAGTGAGGATTTATGAATATCCATACGTCCTGAAAGAGTACTCGTACATATTTGGGAGATCACGCCATAGCCCACCACCATCACGGGTAAACCAGAAGGATCCATCATCATATTGGTTGCCAAAGGCATATCCCCACTCATACCCAAATGAATTTGCTACCCCACTTGGTGCTGGCGGGCATACAATAAAATAATCTATTCCATCTGATATTGGTATATCACTAAAATCTAATTCAAGCCATGTCCATGAACTACTCACTTCTGATTGTGCTAGTTCTATTGTATCCAATAATGTTCCATCTATTGCATCTTCTCTAAGTTCAATAATAAGGTTAAACTCTGGTGTACCAAATTTTCTTAATTTTATACTAGCATCTGTCATAATCGATACATTTGGGGTGAAATTCTGTGCGGCACCCCAATCCCCATCCCATGTATGACGTATTGGAAAACCACGATCAAATACGCTTTGATTTATATCTATGGGGTATTCAACATCACAATTTATCCATTTAATATATGCAGTATCTACATCTACAATTGGAGGTGATGTCCCTACTTGACTGGTAACATATGCATAATTCAAATATTGAATATCACATTCACCCATATCTGCTCTCATCCATATTGAGATTGTCTCATTTGGATTCACTAATGGTCCATATACTCCATCATAATACCAGTACAAATCATTTCCATCTATAAAATCAGGATCTCTTGGTTTATAGTGATTTCCATCAATGATTCCATCTGGAAGAGAATCTTTAATAGTTATATTTGCAGGAGCATCATTATTATTCGTTACATTTATTCTGAAAGTACACCAATCATATGCATTTGGTCCATTAAGATCGATTACTATTCCTTCATCACTATATGGCCCATTGCAGTTGTATTTTACTGATTTTATTACTTTTATATTGCTTGTTATTACGGTAAAATCAGCAATATCACTATCATTAACAGGTTCACCAACTGGAGGAAGTCCCGTTACATTCACTACATTAATAATTGTTCCTGAAGCATCATCATCTACATTTGCTATACACTGTATCGTCACCACATCAGATGGATTCATCGGACCAATACTCCAATTCACAATACCGTTAACATGAAAACCACTACTATCATCTGAAACGTAACTCATACCATTCGGCAGTGTATCAACAAGAGATACAGGATTAAGCGTGACATCTCCAGTATTTGTAACAACAATCGTATATGTCACATCTATTGAATGTACACCGGATGTCGGATCAGCAGACTTCACCACACTAATACCAGGATTAGAAACAAGATCAACCGATTCACCATCACTATCAAACACATCAACACCAACAGGAGGACTACCCGTAGCCAACGCCGTATTCACAATCGGACCAGGAAGATCACCCTCAACAACCACATACGTCAACGTACCAACAGCCCACTCACCAGGACCAAGAACCGAAACATTCAACGAAACAACACCCAACACATCATCAACCACCGACACCGGATCAAGCGTCACATCACCCGTATTCGTCACAACATACGTATACGTAATCATCTCACCAACATTCGCAGGATTCGGATCAGCAGACTTCACCACACTAATACCAGGATTAGAAACAAGATCAACCGATTCACCATCACTATCAAACACATCAACACCAACAGGAGGACTACCCGTAGCCAACGCCGTATTCACAATCGG
>Ga0272441_10003803_pt1 | contig 28229 bp, 17 predicted proteins | sample SSMProp6N_FD_193582 | JGI IMG/M metagenome (GOLD analysis project Ga0272441, IMG submission 193582) | Marine sediment archaeal communities from Little Sippewissett salt marsh, Falmouth, MA, United States - SSM-Prop-6N | ecosystem: Environmental > Aquatic > Marine > Wetlands > Sediment ... | reverse complement strand
ATTTCGGCCACACCACCGGGACCTTCGTTGCGCCCGATACCTGCAGGCGGCTGTTCTTGCCGGCCATCAAGTTCAACGTGTCCAGCGCCCACGCTCAGGGGCTGGACTACTTCCAGCACACCTGCGGGGACAGCAGGCCCATCATCGATCAGTTCGTCGAGGCGGGCGTCGACGCCATGCAATCTCTGCAACCCGAGGCCGGGATGACCCCCGCCACGGTCAAGAAGCTCTCGGGGGGGCGCATCGCCGGCTGGGGGGGTGTGAACCTGCACACCCTGATTTCCGGCACGCCCGAAGACGTGCGTGCCGAGGTGAGGCAGACCATGGAGACGGCCAAGCGTGGTGGCGGCTTGATCCTCGGCGCAAGCCAGAGCATTGGCTTCGGGACCAAGTACGACAACTTCATGGCCATGCTCGACGAATTTTGCAGGACGCGTGACTACTAGAGCCCGGATGCGAGACTCAGCTTCGGGCCTCGCCGCGGCCGCCGGATGAACCCGCGTCGGTGTTTCAGGGCTCGTGTCACGCGGTAGCACGCACCGCATCGCTGTGGATGATGGCTGATCCATCGTGGACGCCCACAAAGGGGATGTGAATATGGGCCGCAGACCAAGGTACGCCGCGTTGATGAGCATCGCCGTTGTGTTCTTCGCCGTGTCGGGCGCCAGCCCAGCGGGGTTCGATCTCAAAGGTAAGCTGAAGCTTCCCACCAAGATCCCCGGGCTGGGCAAGACGGTGCCGGGCCTGGACAACCTGTTCAAAGAGAAGCCGCCGATTACCACCAGCCTGGCAGACGCACACACCGACATTGCCTTCCTGGACGGCTTCAACCCCGAGACCTTCGCCTTGCTGATCCGCGTCCCCAGAGACGGCCAAGGCAGGTTCGTGCTGTTGCCGGGGCTGTGGAAGGCCTCGTTCAAGAGCTACTGCTTGAAGGCCGGCACGTATGAGCCCACCGAGGGCAGCGGCTACCTGCACGCCACCCTCAAGGGCCCCAAGTCCGGGATTGTCAGAGACATCCTCCACAACGCCGCCGACCACCCCGAGATTAACCAGAAGAGCGTGCAGATTCTGCTCTGGGGCATCATCGCCAAGACCAAGGTCTCGGACATGCAGCCGAAGATTCAGGAAGTGGCCGGGCAACTGCTCACTCAGGAGCAGATCAGCGACCTGAACGGCGGCGCCCTGGGCGCCATCCCGCCCGCGGTGCTCCGTCAGGCCCTGGGCAAACTGTCGCCCGAGGTGCGGAAGGTGTTCCAGGCGGAGGCCACTCTGCGCGGCCTGCTCACCCGGGGCACCCCGGTGCCCTTCGAGCAATTGCAGCGTGTGGCGGTGCTTCAGGGCGACCCCGCTCCGCCCAAGGGCAGCAGGAACGTGCCTGCCGGGCGCTGGTGCTACCACCCCGAGGGCTTCTTCATTCGCTACTTCCCCCGGGGCTTTTCGATGACGCGGGCCCAGTTGTATGTCCCGGAGGCCCTCACGGTCGGCTTCGACGACCTGGGCCGAGTGACGGACATCACCGATCCCCAGGGCAATCGCGTGGGCATTGAGTACGACGACGGCATCGAGCCACTGTCCTTTGCGGGCGATGCAAAGGTGAAAGGCTACGCCTTCGCGCGCATCCGGTTCGAGGGCCCTGACATGGCCGGCGATCCCCGCGACATGGCCGGGGAAGACCATGCGGGCGTCGGGTGGGCCCTGTTGGGGACGCCGAATGGGCGGGGCCGGGCTCGCGACGCCGGGGAGCGCTTCGCCGATGCCGGGGAGCGCTACGCATGGGCTGTCGCCCACAAGAACGAACTGGGCAAACTGCGCCCCCAACTGGGCAAGCTGAGTCCCGTCGGCCAGATGGCGGCTCCATCGCAAGAGATGACGGCCCTCGCCAACCTGGCCGAGGCCCTCAGGCAAGCCGTTGGGCAGGACACCGACCCCTGGGTGAGGGACCACTGCGGCCTGGTGTACCGAGCCTGGCAGACCGAGTTGGCGGGCCTGGTCATGGGCCGCGAGCCACTGATGGCGCACCACCCGGGCGCCGCGGGACTGCGGGTCTGCTTCATGCCCCAGGCTGCGGGCCTCGCGGGCCTGATAGGCTCATCGGCACTACGGTTTACGCACCACTGGGACGTGGGTGGTGTGCCGCGCTGGGACGCCTCCGAAGACGTCACCGTCCCTGTCAACACCGCGCACCAGCGCCTGGGGCAGCAATCGACACTGACTGAGGCCGCCAACCACAACCACAACTTCACCCAGTTCAACGATGCCAATGGCAAGATGACCTGGTTTGGATACATCACCGACGCCATCGGGGGCGCGCCGAGCCCCACAACGCCCCACAGCCAGTTGCACGGCCACCTGCTAACGAAGACACTGAACATGTACCAGTATAGCGGCGAGCGCCTGCGGGACGCCGAGCCCCCGCGGGATGACTATAGCCTGATCGCCAGCGCCCAGGAGCTCAGCCTACTGATTCCGCTTCTGAGCCAGGACGAGGCGGATGTTGACTTCGTCGCGGCGGCCAACGCGTTTCTCATGTCGGCCAGTGAGCTGGGCGGCTCCATGCGCGCCGCCGTCGTCTCGTATGATCGCTGTGGCGGAGCCAGGAACGCCGGCGATGAGGCCGCTACTGAGCGACAGATCCAGGCGATGATCCACTACGAGCGCAGAAGCGCCGCACAGATGATGCTCGCCGCGGATGCACTCGAGGAACTGATCGAGGTCATGCGGCAAACGCGCATCAAGGACGCTCCGCTCAAGGCGGCCGATGCGCGGCAAGTGCAGGATGCCCTGCGTGCCAACGGCTTCAGCGACCAGGACATCGCCCAGTTCCGCCAACTGGGAGTGACTGATGAGGAGATCGAGGGCTGCCTGCATTCGATGCTGAACGCCGACTCGCGGCAGGGCGCCGGCAGCAGGTATCGACTTATGGGCGAGTGGGTGGCTGCGGCGCGAGCCCTTGGCAAGGAGTTGCTGACGCTGCCAGAAGTGCCACTGCCCGGCGCACAGGCTGAATAGCGGAGGTTACACTCGCCACGGTGAGACCTCTCCCGAATGGAGAGACAAATGCGAGTCGCCCTTGTCGGGGCGGGGAGTCTTGATTTCACGGGGCCGTTGCTACGGTCGCTGATGCCGGTCGTCCGGCGGCACAGCCTGCACATATCCCTGTGTGACCACGATCCCCAGGCCATGGAGGATATGCCGGCCATTGCGCGAGCCCTGGCGGACGAATCCGGTACTACCCTTGAGCCGGATGGGGGGACAAGCGTCGCTGAGGTGGTTGGCGACGCCCAATTTGTCGTCCTCACCCTCAACCATGGCGGACTGACCGCCGACAAGGCGGACATCCACAACGCCCTCGACCACGGGCTATTTCCCAAGCACGTAGATACCATCGGCCCCGCCGGGTGGCTCCGGGCACTGCGCATGGGCGCCTTCATGCATGGCCTGCTGCCCCAGACCGCCAACGATGCCGTTGTTCTGGACTTGTCCAACCCCCTGGCGCTGATCGTCCGCATGGCGGTGCGCCGGGGCCTGGCGGCCTTCGGATTCTGTCATGGGGCCATGAACCGGGCGAAGTCATTCCAGGACTGGCTCGGGCTGTCTGAGCCGGCCCAGATGCAGGTCTGGGGGACGAACCACCTTGCCTGGCTCGCGAGTTTTCGTCTGGGCGGCCGGGACCTATACCCCGATCTGATCGGTTTCCTGCAGCACTCCCCGGACCACGCGCACTGGCGCTACAACGTCGAGTTGTACGAACGCCATGGCATGATGCCCGTGCTGGAGGCGCAACATTGCGGGGACTTCTTTGAAGGGTTGAATGATGAGCAGGCGCTACGGGACTACGGTCTGCACTTGTGGGAGGGCGAGCCGCGACAAGCCAACGCCGCGCAGCGCTCGCAACGGCGAGCCGACCTTGCCGCCGGGCGACGGCCCCTCAGTGACATCGGCCCCAGTTGCGAGGGGGTCGCGGAGGTGATCGACGCGCTACTTGGCGGGTCGCCACACCGTGGCATACTCAACGCCCCGCTACCCGAGGCGGCCAATGGCATGCCCGCGGGGGCCATCGTCGAGACATGGATGACCGTCAACGAAGGCGGCGCGGACATTGAGCCGCCTCCGACCTTGCCGCAGGCTCTGCAGGACCACTTGGCGCGGATCGCCTTGCAGCAGAATCTTGCGGCGGAGGCCTTCGAGACGGGGGATATGAGCAAGCTGCTTGAGGCCATGTGCCTGGAGCCGAACATCCGGGGGGAGGATGTGGCTCGCTCAATGCTTACGCGCGCGCTGTCTGAGCACGCCGGCCTGCTCGGGTCATCGTGGCGGCTCTGACCGCCGCCACGGCCGACCCCGTCGCGGGGCCTTTCGGCCCTTCTCTCACGGCGCCTATCGGGGGCCGCGGACCTCGCTGGCACGCGCCTGCGGGATCACGATCACTTGCGCGCCGATGTTGCGGGGAATGGTTGCTGACTGCCCGCGTCGGCGCGGGCCACGGGTGCCGGATCTGCAAGACAGGCCCCAGTTGTCGCCGGAAAGCGGGGTCTGCGGATGCCGCCCGGCGGCATCCGCCAGGGAGCACGAGCGATGCTCGCGCTCAGTCATCCCATTCTCTACCGGGCCTGCGTATGGGCCCCCGTGTGCTCCGGTAGCCGGCGTCATAGCCCTGCCGATACAGGGGGGGCGTGCTCGGCTTGGGCATGGGGTCGAAGTCTGCACGCTTGTCCTTCGCACCGTCGTAGTAGCCCGCCCACCACGCCTCTTCCTCCTGTCGCTTGCGAGGATCCATGGCTCAGCACCTCCGGGTTGATTGCTTCCACCGCGCGAGTTGGGGCACTCCTGAAGAGGGGGAGCGCCACCTCAGCCCAGCATGTACTCATTGCCCGAGGCATCGTTCTCAACGCAGCCGATGGGGATGCCCTTGCCCAGGTTGCCGAAGCACTTGATGTCGCACTTGGTGCAGGCGATGATATCGTTTTCGCGGCCCCGGGCGACCTTTGACGGCCAGTCGGCGTCGGCGATGAGCTGGCGTCCCACGGCGCACAGATCGCACTTACCCGCATCGAGGGCCGCCTGGGCGGCCGCGGGGTCCTCCATGCCGCCTACTGCGATGACCGGCGCTGCCACGCTGCTTCGGGCGATGGCCGCAAGGTTGCAGTGCTCTTCGGCCGAATCCTGGTACGCGGGCGGCAGACAGGGATCAGTGGAGGGGGAGATGTCGAGAATGTCAACGCCCGCCTCGACCAGCCTGCCGAGGAACTCAAGGGACTCATCGATGGTGTGCCCATCGGCGGCCTGCATCGTGTGCCGGTAGGCGATGGGATAGGCGGCTCCGACGGCAGCGCGGGTTGCTGAGACGATCTCAAGGCCCAGGCGCATCCGGCTGTCCAGGCTGCCGCCGTACCGGTCGGCTCGATGGTTGAGCGCCGGGTTAAACATCTGGTTGAGGAAGAAGCCATGGGCGCCGTGGGGCTCTACCCCGTCGAAGCCCAACTGCCTGCAGTTGGCTGCGGCCTGGGCGAACTGCGCCGGCATGGCGGCAAGCTCCGCGGACGTCGCTTCGCGGGCCGCCTCGCCGGTTGAGGGGGCAATCGGTTCACCCTCCGCGGATACCGAGGGCTGGAAGAGTTGGAGTATCACCGGGACGCCATTGCTGTGGATGGCCTGGACAGTGTCGGCCAGTCGCGCGCAGTAGTCATCCTCGCACAGTCGCGAGACCCACAGGGCTTCCATGACGATCAGGCCGACGCCACCTGTCGCCCGGGCCTCATACCAACACCGGAACTGGTCGGAGCCCACCTCCATGGCTGTGGCCATGGGCGGCATGACGACGCGGTTGCATAGCTGCAGGCCGGCGATGCTCACCGGGCTGAACAGGCTGGTGTGCTCTGGCGGACCCGGCATGGTCAGTCACCTCTTCGGGATGCTGGGGCTGCCGGACACGTGCGCATGGTGAGATCGGCAACGTCTCGCGGAGCCCGGACGCCGTCGCTCTACGCTCCGCCGATGACCATCACGTCGCCAATCCGCAGACTGGGCACGATGATGCCCGGCTCCTCACGGTAGTCGCTGGACACCGCGTCGATGGCCTGCAATAGCTCGAAGATGTTGCTGCCAATCATGGTTGTCTTGACCGGATAGACCAATTCGCCGTTCTGGATTCTGAAGCCGAAGTCCACGGTGGCCGAGACGTCGCCCGTGGATGAATCCGGCTCCAGACCACCGTAGCTGATGTACAGACCATCATCGATTTGAGCGATAAGCTCGGCCTCTGTCAGGCCGCCGCGGTCGACCTGCAGATTGGCTGTGCCAATGCTTACACTGGGGGATGAGCCGCCGCGGACAGCATGGGCGGTGTTCTCGACCTTGGCCTTGTTGGCGGTATATGAGTTGTGTAGGTAGGTGGTGAGCACGCCGTGGTCGATGAGCGCGCGGGCCTTCTTGGGCACACCCTCCCCGTCTACGGCAGCCGAGGAAAGGCCGGCCGGCACGAAGGGCTCCTCCCTCACCGTCAGCCCCTCGGCGGCGATTGACAGGCCCTCTTTGCCGATCATGAATGAGCGGTTGCGCTGCACGCCTTCGGCGTTGGCGGCGCTGATGGTGGCGCTGAGCATGCTGCACACGGCCATGGGCCCCAAGAGGATGGCCATGCGCCCGGACTCGATATGCCTGGCGCCCATGAAGCGAAGGGCCTCAAGGGTTGCCTTGCGGCCGATGCCTTCGGGCTCGAACTGGGTCAACTGCCGAGCCGCGTCATACTCGAAGTAGGAGCCCACATCGTCCTGCCGGGCAACCACCGCGAAGAAGCTGGCGCTGACATTGGTGCCTCTAGATGCCACCGCTACTCCGGTGGAGCTGGCCAGGGCCCTCTGAGTGCAGTCCAGCCCCGCACCGCCGGACAGCGCGACGTCCCCGGCGACATCCTTTGCCTCCTCGATGGCCATTTGGCACCACTGCACGACCTGGTCGGCCGGTAGGCCCGCCACTGCATCGTCCCACCTGCCGGGCACTTCATCGAACTTCGCCGGCGCGGGCAAGGCAACAAAATCGGGGTCGCCGTGGGTGGCCTTCGCCATCGCCGCGGATTGCTCTCCCGTCTGCCGAGCCGAGGCCTCATCGAGCATTGTGGTGGTCGATGACCCCATGCCCCCGCGATGGAACGCCCTCACGCCGATGCCGCAGTCGCGCACCACCTCGCATTCGGTCAGGCTCGAGTTCTCGACCATGACGCCCACACTGCGACCCGATGTGACGGCGGCATCTGCCCACTCGGCGCCGGAACTCATGGCGGCTTGGACCGCGGCCTGCGCAATATCCAGAAGGTCTGGCATTGATGTCCTCCTATGGCTTACGTGCATCCGCGCGCCACACCGGACTGCGCGGGAAATGGTGGTTGGGGTTTGTGCCCGCCTGCTCTGGCGATGCATCCCGTGACATACGACTCACCGCACTGTCTGTACACCCCTAGGGCTCCTGCCCACCGACGACGACGTCGCGTATGCGCAAGTGAGGGCCGCCCGAGTCAACCGGAGCGGACTGGCCGTCCTTGCCGCACATGCCGCCTAACTCGAAGGACAGATCATCGCCGACCGCGGTCACATTCGTGAGCGTTTCTAGGGTCATGCCCGAGATGCAGACGTTGCGATAGTGCTGTCCGAGCCTGCCGTTGTTGATCTCCCAGGCGTTCTCGACGTTGCACGTAAACTGTCCTCGTGCCGTGAAGACGTAGCCCCATTGTCCGCCAGATAGGTACAGGCCGTGTTTGGTGTCGGCGAGCATCTGCTCGAAGCTGCAGTCGCCCGGGGCGATGAAGGTGTTGCTCATGCGAACGATGGGAGGATAGGTGTGCCCCTGGGCTCTGGCGCTGCCCCCGGGTTGCATACCAAGACGGGCGGCGGTCTCCAAGCTATGCAGGTAGCCCACCAGGATGCCATCCTCCACCAGGCGATGAGGCTGTGCCGGGGTCCCCTCGTCATCGTAGCGGAACGAGCCGTTGAGGTCGGGGCGCGTGGGATCATCATGGATGCTGATTGAGTCGGCGCCCACCTGCTGGCCGATCTTGCCCTGCAGGATCGAGTGGCCGGACCAGACCGCGTCCGCCTCGCAGTTGTGCCCGAAGGCCTCGTGTACCAACAGGCCGCAGATGAGTGGGTCTATGATGACGTCGAACTTCCCGGCCGGGGCGCGCTTGGCCGAAAGCAGGTCCACGGCCTTCCTTGCCGTCTTGACGGCAAACTCCTCGGGGTCAAGGTCGGCCATCAACTCGTAGCCGACTGAGTTGGAAAGGCTCTTGGCGGCCCTCTGGCGCACATCGCCGCTCTGGGCGGCAACGTGGATGTTGACCCCACAGCGCACGGCGCTGCCCTCGATGTAGGTGCCCGCGGTGTTCGCAACCACTCGTCGCCCCGCGGCGTCGCGGTAGTTGGCGATGGTGTTGACGATGCGATCGTCGGATTCGCGGGCCGCTTGCTCAAGCTCGAACACGGCCTTCACTCGATCTTGAAGCGGGATGTCCCGAGGGTCCACTCTGCAGGATGTGTCGGTGCTATCCTGGATGGGTTCGATCTCGCAGACCATCCCCGGATCGGTGACACTGGGGCTGGCGGCCTTCGCCATGCTGACGGCATCTTCGACGCAGCGCCGGATGTCATCGGGGGTGGGGTTGTTGGTGGGCGCGAAGCCCCAGGCGCCATCGACCAGCACCCTGACGCCCGCGCCCTTGGTGGAACCCGTGTGGACACGGTCGGCGATGCCATCCTGGACGGATACTCCCGTTCCGGAGCCCTCGGTGACACGGATATCGGCAAACTGCGCGCCGAGTCGCTGGGCGAGCCCCAGTACATCATGGATCAGTTCACGCATAAGCTTCGTCTCCTGTCTGAAGGTGGCCCCGCTTTGCCGGTCATGCGTTCGGGCGCCAGGCTTCGGGCCCGAGACAAGGCCCGTCACCCGGGTCAAGGGAGCGCAGCCGCGTTGGGTGTATCCGCCGTCGCGCCGGTCGCACCGTGCGTGCCGAGGTGCATTAGTCAGGCCGGGCACGTCGGGGGCGGGCATTCGGGTAAGGTCAGGTCGTTTGCTCGCCCCACAGCCGCGCCATCATATCACATCCGCCGCAGGGCTCAACCACGACGGACGTCGCTGCAGCGAATCACTACGCGGCCCCCGGAGGTGGTGGGGGGCCAGACAACGTAGTTGACGCCGTCGACAGCCGCGGTCAGGGGCGTGGGCTTGCCCTTGATTCTCAGGGCCTCGATTCCCAGGGCGGCGACGAGGGCTGGCTGGAGACCTACGGCCAGCAGGGCCGACCTGGCAGAGTGCAGGTCCGCCGGGGGCCTGCCGCCGGGCGGGCAGTCGATGGTGAGACTCAGTCGGGGCCGCAGCGATTTGCACGCGTCGAGGCCCATGTATGGTCGGTCAAGAGAGACCTTGACCTCGAGGCCGAGCCCTGTCTGGCGCGCCGTGCCTGTCCCGATCCAGCGGCGCCCTTGAGAGTCGGCCCAAGTGCTCCACTCGACCCTTCTCCAGGCGATCGACACAGGCCCGACCAACACCTTGTTTGTGATGAACTGCTCCACCGTCGGGAGCTCTTCGGAGGTCTGCTTGCGCCCCAGGATCACGCCTGCCCCGGACACGACGAGGACGCTGATAAGGAGTGCTGCCGCCAGCTTGATGAGCAAGCGTCCTGCAGCGGCTTGCGTGCGTATGGCGGCCTGCAGAGCGGCTCGGCCCAGCAGGAACCCGGCGATGCCTCCCGTGACGATGCCGGCAACGCCGCCGGCGCCCTCGGTCAGCGCTCCAAGCGCCCCAAACCACAGCAGCGGGCCGATGGTGCTGCAGACGAGCACGGCCCAGGGCACAGGCCACCTGCGGCCGGGACAGATTGCGGCGGCTACCAATGCCGCGACGGGCCCCCCGCCCGCCGTCCACAGGAAGCAATAGTAGCGGGGTGCCGCCGGAGCACTCAGCCCCCAGTGATGCAGGGGCTTGCCCAACAGCGCGAAAACGCCCATTCCCACCCCAAACGCCAGCAACGCTGTGCCACAGCCTTCGACGGGCGGCAGGTCCGGGCGCGGCGTCTCACGGCTGGTGCGCGCCTGCTCGCGCCGGTCCCTTTGCATGAGCGTCCCCTCCGCGGTCCCTGTTCGGCTGCGTCATGCTATGCGCTGCGAGGTTCCCTGGCCGGCCACCGGCAATACCCTCGACGCAGAGCGCACTGAAGCGCCCTATCCCTGTAGCGCTACCCCGGTGTAGACTACGCTCCGAGGACCTCGCGTTCCATCGGTACCCAGGGCTTGTCAATGGGGTGCTGAGCTGCCTTGCACATCTCCCTATTGGCTGGCCTGGCATGCACCGGCGCAGCCGTGCCCGTACAGGTCCAACAGGGCCCCATCACGACTGAAGTCCGTGTCCCGCGGGGCCTCATGTCCGGCCGGCGTCTCCTCGGTGGCCGCACCCGGGCCCCCGACCAGTCCCTTGAGCGGGCCGGCCACTGCTCTATCTGCACTCAGAGGTGCGCCCACGTTTGCTTCACGAACTCCATGCCGTCGGCAATGGCCTCTGCACCGACGGGGCCGCCAATCTCCATGGATATCCAGCCATCGAAGCCCGCTCGCTTGAGCTCGGCAAAGATGGGCTGGAACCGCACTGTACCCTCGCCCAGGGGCAGCTTGTGCTCGATTCCCGGACGGGAATCGGCGCAGTGAACATGCACCACCCGGTGGGCCACATGACCGACGAGGTCAACGCAGTCCTCGCCCACGTAAGATGGATTCCATGTGTCCAGGTTGACCTTGAGGCGCTCATCGTCCACGAGATCCAGGATGCTCAGGAAGTCCCGGATGTGCAGGCCGATCTGGGGGTGGTCCTCGAGGGCGATCATCACGCCGCGGTCCCCGGCGTGGTCCAGGCATGCTTTGAGGCCCCGCGCGACATTGGGGAGCGCGTCCTCGATGGCTACACCCTCGTGCAGCAGGCCGGCCGTCATGCGCACGATATCGGTGCCCACGAGTGCCGCTGCATCCACCTCGCCCTTGATGAACTCCACCTGCTCGGTGAAGTGTTCCTGGCCAAGGATGCCGAAATCGCAGTAGCTGGTGAGCATGGATATCTCGACACCCGCGCCCTCGATGTCTGTACGGGCGGCGAGGAGGTGCTCCTCATCCCATGGCTCGACGTAGGGTCGGTACAGCTCGATCCCGTCCAGGCCGATCCGTGCGGCGAGGCGAGCCCACTCGCCAACGGACATCGTGCGCTCTTCGCGCAGCTCCTTGTTGAAGCATAGGGGGATGCAGGAGACCTTCACGATACCCACCTCCGCTGTGCGCCTCGAGACTTAGAGGGTCGGATTGGGCGACGGCGCCACGGGCGGCCGGCAGACCGCTTGGGGTCGGGCTCGCCCCCTGACGAACCATGGGGCAGGCACGCCCTGCGTGAGCCGGGCTCTGAGATGCTCAGTCAGGGCCCTTTGCCCTGCCATCCGCAGCTTGCTGGGCCCGGTCATGCAACAGATTCAGTCCCGCGATCGCGATTCGCCGGAACACATCACCTACTGTGCTTGTGCGTGCATCGGGTAGCTCTTGTGGGGCTCTTGGAGGTCCGGGCGGGTCGGGTAGGGGCTCGTCCGCCGGGGGCTCGACATCAGCGGGCGGCGTGGCGTTGCGCCTTCTACCCACGGCGAACCCCAGGGCGAAGCCCACGCACGTAGCGACTGCCGCGACGCCCCACGGACTAGTCAGGGGTCTGCGAAGGGTCTCCAGTCGCATCGACTCGGCCAGCTTCGTCCTGATCTGTTGCCACTGGTGGGCCAGTTGCTCGGCCGTCACCGTCTCCGGGCTCGTCATGGGCTGTTTGGCCATCCTTGAACACCACCCAGGCGCAGAGCACGCCGAGGACTAGGCACACGCCGAAAGTTGCCAGATAGGCAAGGCTTTTACGGCCTCCGAACAGGTCCATCCACATGTTGAAGAAGGACAGCGCCAGCATTATGGCGGCCGTAAATGTGAGGCCGAATGACAGGCCCAGGAGAGCCGCCTTCTTGGCGGCGCGCCTCAGGGGCCGGGACAAGATGCGGTCCACGGCGGCGGCCGCTCTGTCGGTCAGGTACTCGCCTATGGACGAGGTGAACTCGCGCACCAGCTCTGCGAGGGGCTGCTTGTTAGGCATGTGCGCCTCCCATGTGAAGCCGGCGGGGCGCCGGCGGCGCCAAGCGGGCGCTCCGGTGGCCCGGCGTCAGTCCTCCGGCTCCTCCCGGCCACGAGCGAGAAACCTCTGCGCAATCGGCGCCAGGTGGCGGAACGCGAAGTGCCACGGCCTTGAGAAGACGATCTCCCAGTCGGGGGTGTATTCAACGTAGCGAGCGCCAAACCCTTTCTTGAAGCGGTTCAGGCCGGATAGGGCCTCGACCACCGGCTCGCCGTTGACCTCGGGGGACACACCCCGCATATCATAACTCGTGCAGCCGCGAGACTTGGCCCAGCGCATGGCCTCCCACTGGATGAGGTGGTTGGGCATCAGCTTCCGGTGCTCGTTGGCCGAAGCCCCGTAGACATACCAGGATTGCTCACCCAGCACGAAGATGAGAGCGCCGGCAACGGGAACGTCATCCACGTAGGCCATGAGCAGCGTGCCCATGTCCCTGCTGACGAGCCGGTCCCACATATCGTGGAAGTACGACCTGGAGCGAACGCGGAAGCCGTCCCGCGCAGCCGTGATCTGCAGCAGATCGTAGAATGCGTCCATGTCCTCACGCCTGCACTCGCTGGTCACGCGAACGCCCTTACGCGCAGCATAGCGTATGTTGTAGCGCCACTTGCTGTGGAAGGAAGCGAGCAGGGCGTCTTCATCGGGGCTCAGATCGACCTTCATCACAGCTCGCGGTTGTGTGCCTCCAAACCCCGCCGCGGCTTCGGGGCCGGGGAGCGCTCCGGCACGGCCTAGCTGCGCGATGGCCTGTTCATCATCGGCGGCGATGGCCGGGTCCATCTTGAGCATGATGGCTCCATGTTGGGCTGCCGCTTGCCCTATCTCTGCCAGCAGGATCGGTAGGGCGTCCGGGTGGTCGGCGTGCCAGATGGGGCCGCGAGGGCAGTACAGAAGGCTTCGTCGCGTTCTGGGGATGCGTCGCTTGAGCACGAGGGCGAGGGCGGCGAATTCCCCCTGCTCGCAAGTGGCGAAGTGCAGGGGCTCCCAGCCGGTGCCGGCTTTGAGCTCGCCCCATTCCCAGCACTGCAGCACGTCCCCATGGGTACAGGAAGCGACGAATTCATTCCACTGAGCACGGCTGTCCTCGCTGACTATCATGACGGTTTGTCTCGCTTCGGTGGCTATTGCTGCGGTTGGGTTTGGCCGGTGACGTCGTCGTCTGCGTTTTCTTGGCGAGCGGTCGCTTCGGCGGCATCCTCGGCGGCCTGCTGGCTCTTGGCCCAGCGCTCAGCCGCGGCGACTCTGGCCTGGTGTCGTCTGGCTACCTGCTCGGGTGTCAGGGGCGGCGGGAGCTTGAAGGCCGGGTCGTCTGCCTCATGCAGACCAAAGAGGGCTCGCAAGACCTCCTTGGCGATCGGCACGGCCGTCTTGCTGCCTGTCTCGCCTCGTGCTACAAACGCGCACACGGCGTACTGGCGCTCCCCTGCCTTGGGCTCATACGGGGCGAAGCCGATGAACCACGAGTGGTCTTCCAGGGGCGGGTCCTGGGCCGTGCCTGTCTTCCCGGCCCCGGCCACTTGAAGGTCCTTCAGTCCCGATGCCGTGCCGTGCTCCATGGTGATCGCGCGGCGCATACCCAGACGCACGAGCCCCAGGGTCCGTTGGTCCACCCTGAGCTTGCGGGACTTGCCGGTCTTGTTGGAAATGTCCGGGCGGCGCACATGGGATGGCCAACGTATGCGGCGGATGAGGTTTGGCGTCAGCAGGCGTCCGTTGTTGGCTATGGCGGCACACACGACGCACATCTGCAGCGGGGTGACGGTTAGCTCCTGTCCGATCACGTAGTGCAGGCTGTGGCCGGTGCGCCAGCCACCCTCACTGTACTTGGGTTCCGGGACGACGCCGCCCTTCTCATCCCCAATACCCACGCCGGTGGGTTCACCCAGTCCGAATCGGTGTGCGTATGTGGAGATGTCGTTGGGGTCCAGGCCAAACTTCAGGACCGTGTTGTAGAACCATATGTTGCATGACCTGGCGATGGCTGAGATCAGGGCCACCTGCCCATGGGTCGTCCAGCATTTGAACCGTCGGTGCTCAGCGCCCACGTGGATCGCGCCCTGGCACTCGACCGTCGTATTCTCGGAGACATTTGTTGTCTCAAGTATGGCGCACATCGAGACGGCCTTGAAGATGGAGCCCGGCGGGTACGGCGACGTGGCCTTGTTGAGCTGAAGGTGCCCGGGTGTGTCCTCCATCTGCCGCCACATGGCCTGTGGGAACCCCAGCGCCCAATCATTGGGGTTGACACACGGCTCGCTTGCCAGGGCGATGACATCGCCGTTGCCGGTGTCCATGACGACGACGGCTCCCGTGCGTTCAGGGTAGCAGGCCAAGGCCGCCCGCAGGGCGCGCTCCGCGACATATTGGACGCGGGCGTCGAGGGTAACATAGACGCTCGCGCCCATCGCGGGCTCCCGTCGGGCAAGCAACCGCTGGGGCATCAGGGTGGCGTCAATCTCGTGCACGGTGCGGCCCCGCCGGCCCGGCAGGACAGGCACAATGACGTCCCCCTCCTCATCCATCTCGCACATCGCCTCCACGCCCTTCTCCCCAACGATGGAGTCGGGCCTGTACATGGGTTCGGGGGCAGATGCGCCGGCTTCGCCACGGGTGGGGTCTCGCGGGTCGGGCGGATAGGTGTAATCCTCGTACTCCCTGAGCGTACCAGCGGTAATGCTCCGGGCGTAGCCGATCGTGTGGGCCGCCAGCTTTCCGTACGGATAGTAGCGGCGGGTGGTGGTCGCCACCGCGATTCCCGGCAACTCGAGCAAGCGTTCCTCGATGGCGGCCACTTGGTCGAAGGTCAGGTCCTGGCCCAACTCCTGCAGAGGCACCGGGTCCACGGCCTTGGCCCCTCGGGCCAGTTGCAGCTCCTCGCGTACGTCGCGTGTCGAGACGGCCTCGTCCTCGGTGGTGAGCGTGCTGGCGAGGAAGGCGACCTCTTTCTCCAACGTCGGCTCATCCTCTGGTAGATCGGCGGGAACCACGCAAAGGCCCCATACATCTCTGTTGGCGGCAAGGATGTGTTCGCCCCGCCGATCGTATATCAGGCCCCGGGGCGCGCTCTGGTAGACGACCTTGGTTCGGTTGCGCCACGCGTCCCTGGTGTAGTCGGACCAGTTCGTCAACTGCAACCACCACAGCCGCGCCAAGAGGACGAACAGCGCGGCCAAGATCACGAACCCTAACGCCCTAATCCGGATGTTTGATGCGTGCATCGTGTTGGCAGCCCAGCCGGGCTGAAGTCCGGTCTCCGCTGTCGCGGGCTTCAAGGTGGCGCGGGGCGCGTAGGAGGCAATTGGGTGCCCGGCCCCGGAGCGCTACCCGCAGCCGAGACCGCGAGTGCACAGGGTGACATTGATGGTGATCGCTATTTGTGGGGATTGGGGCCGGCAGCCGGCTTTGGCGGCTTCAGTCGCCGTTGTCTCCCGGTGCCGTATGTTCAGCCGGCGCCCCATCGCCACCGCCCGCCGCCGGTGGTGTGTCAGGCTCCGGGGGGGCTCCGCCGTCACCTGCTGCCGGCTCGGGAGCGGCCGGACTTGGTGGCAGCGTCCCACCGGGCTCCGGCGGGACGGCGTCGCCCGGTTCACTGAGCATAGACCCCGGCTCGCTCGGCGTGGGTCGCGAGGTAGCCGGCGGACCGGTCGATGAGCCGGCGGGCGGTCCATGCACCGTGCAGTAGCCACTAGGCCCTCCATCGGCATACGAGCGCACCACGGAAGACGGGCACCACGGTCCCGCTCGCAGCCCCGAAGTGGGGCACACGCGCACAGTCTGAGCGCCCGTGGGTCGCGGACCCTGGTCCGGTGTGGGCGCCAGGTGTGTTGCGAGGGGTCGCGTGCCCGAGTGCAGGTCACAGATGCCGGGCATCTCCTCCCCGGGCTTGATCCACACTGTCTTCCTGGCCGGGCAGTTAGGCCCGGCGCGCAGGCCGGTCTCGATGCAGACCTCGATCTTGGTACCCTTCTGCTCCCCGGGCTCACTCTTCCGAGTCGCTGTAACGCCCGGGCCCTCCGGGAAGTGGCCGTCGCAGCCCAGGATGTCACTGGCTTGCTTGATGAAGCGTGCCCACACCGGTCCGCACCAGCCGCCGCCCGTAGCGCCATACATGCGTGAGGGCCTGTCATTACCGATCCAAACCGCCGCGCTCAGCTCGGGGGTGACCCCCACCCACCAGACATTCTTCGCGCTGTTGGTCGTGCCCGTCTTGCCTCCGCAGGGGCGGCCACAACTCCTGGCCCGCTTGCCTGTGCCGGACTGCACCACCGTCCTGAGCATCGAGAGCATACTCTGGGCCGTTGTTGACCGGATGACACGAACTCGTTCAGGGGCATACCTGACCAGCACTTGCCCCCGATGGTCCTCAATGCGTCTGATGCACCGCTGCGTAGGTCGCAGGCCGGCGTTGGCGAAAGCGCAGTATCCAAGCGCCTGCTCCAGGGGGCTGACGTTGGAGACACCGAGGGCCATCGCGGGCACGGCCTCGATGCGCGACTTGGGGACATTGAGCATCTGGCAGGCCAGCTTCTGGACCTTGGCGACACCCATCTTGCGCACCAGCCGGACCGAAACAAGGTTGACCGACTGGGCCAGGGCCCTGCGAAGCGTAAACGGCCCCGCTTGGCTGGCGGAGTAGTTCGCGGGCGACCATCTGCCGATGCTTATGGGATCGGCGCTGAAGACCGAGTTGGGGCCGTAGCCGTTCTCGAGAGCGCAGGCCCACACGTACGGCTTGAAGGATGAGCCGGGCTGTCGGCCGTACGGGGGGCCGTCGGGGTGGGCCAGGTTCATCTGGATCTCCTGGTAGGGGCCCACGCCCCCGGCCATCGCCAGCACTCGACCCGTCCGGACCTCCACACACGCCAGGGCTCCCTGGCCGCCCTTGACCCCGCGCTTGATCGAGCCCCGATCGCGCAGGCGCTTCACCTGCTTGGCGAGCTCTTCTTCGGCTACCTTCTGCAGCCTCAGATCGAGGGACGTATAGACCTTCAGGCCCCCCTGGTACACGGCCTCAGACCCGTACTCGCTCTTCAACTGTCGGATGACCCAATGCGTGAAGTGGGGGGCGTGCTCCGCCACGACACCCCGCTCTTTGAGGGGCTCCAGGCCTTTGTCGATAGGCGTCGCCATTGCCTGCTCACATTTCTTCGGGCTGATGCGCCCTTCGCGCTCCATCCAGATCAGCACGCCGTTGCGCCGCTTGCGACACCTTTCGGGATGGCGGTATGGCGAGTAGCCCACCGGCCACTGGGGCAGACCGGCTATCATCGCGGCCTCGTGGACCTGCAGGTCACCGGGAGCCTTCCCGTAGTACAGCTTCGCCGCCGTCTTGACGCCGAAGGCTCCGTGGCCGTAGCACGTTTGGTTGAGATACATCTCCAGTATCTCTTCCTTGGAGTACAGGCGCTCCATCTCCATGGCCATGAAGGCCTCTTTAACCTTGCGGTCAATGGTCCGCTCACGGTTGAGCCAGATGCTGCGCACAACCTGCTGGGTAATGGTGCTGGCGCCCTGCTTGGTCTTCTGGTGGCGCAGGTCGACCCAGACCGCCCGCATGATGTCCCGGGGGCTCACGCCGTTGTGTTCCCAGAAGCGGCGGTCCTCGATGGCTACCGTGGCGTGCTTGAGGTTGTCCGAGATGTCGCGCAGGGCCACGGGCTCCCGGTCTTCCGTGAACAGGCGCGCCAGACGCGTGTGCGTCTCGGTGCCATCCTTGTGCACCTCGGTGGAGTATATCTCCGTGGCCAACCGCGGCCGGTAGTCCCACAGGTCCGCGGACCGGGGCACCAGATCGTTGAGCTGCTGTCCGGCGCCCAGCACGAAGCCTGCCCCGGCAAAGCAGCATAGCACGACGCCTGCATTGAGGTACCGGAAGAACACGCGGATCGCCTGGGGGACGCGGTTCTTCTGCTTCTTCTTCATGGAATTTGCCTTGCTGAGCACTGGATCACCCACCGCGTGATTATACGGCATGCTCGTGTGACCTGCAATCGCTCACGGCCGCGGCGGCGGGGGCCTCGGCGCCCCTCGGGCACGCACATTGTGCACAGGCTAGCTCCTCACAGTGGAAGGACGATCAGGGCAGTCAAGCAGTTCCCCAACTCCACACCCGTTGATGCCGCAAGGGCAAGTCAGCCCGGGCCGCGGCCACGAACTCTTCTCGGCCCCGTGGGCTTCGCATAGGAATGCGTCAGACAGGGGCGAATGTGTCCTCACAGGAATTTCACCCGGGAGGTATTGCCATGCATCCGTTTGTCGAGATGCTGCTGGCCGCAGGGGGCCTGCTGCTGTTCTGGACGGCCGGCCACTGCGCGGACGTGCCGGAGAACCATCGTACAGGCACGAAGCAGGGCCCGCTGTTGATGATTGATGATATCGTCAGCGAGTGTCAGCAGTTCTTGAGGCTGGAGGGCGGGTCGGTGGAGCCGGATGCGCTGGGCTGGATGGCCGAGGAGATACGGCACGCCAGAGAGCGCGCCGCCGACCTTTGGCGTGTGCCCGCGGCACCTCCGGCACCGGAGAATGGGCTTGTCTTCAAGCCGCCCTTCGGCCGTGGTTGCTGCACTGCCTCCGGCGGCCCGGGACACGCCCTCACGCCGCCGGGGACCAATCGTGGGGAGTTGGCAGTGGAGCTGCTCGCGGGCAACGGGCGATATGCCTACGCGGTGGACAGCCCATGTCTGAACTTCCGGCCCACTGTGGACGGCATCGCCGAATGCCGGACAGCCGTGGTTGTGAACGGGATCGGGGGCGTGGACACCGGTCTGGGAGGGCATGCGCTCTCACGCCTGGGAGTGTGGATCGCCCATTGTCACCCGAAGACCGAGGGCCGCTACTCGGAGAAGGTCGCCTGGCAGCTTCGTGACGTATCCGGGGCCATGCGGTTTGAGAACTCGGTGCTCACGCACGAGGCTTCGATGCCGGTCAAGGCCGGTGTGGACTATGCTTTCGGCACAGGCATTTCGGCCGCCTGTGCGGCGACGCAGGGCGCCACGGCGGGGCTCAAGGTGCGTGGTCGGCTGGCCTGGTTCACGGTGCAGTTCGTCCCCAAAGCGGATCAGGGAGGAGCTTTCGAGCCTTGAGCGAGGTTGGGGGGCGTCGATTGTCGTGTGCGCCGCACAGGCGTGTCCAGCCGCGCTGTGGCGCGCGCCGTCCTGCCTGGTTTGACGATCACCTTGCAGTGTCCTGAGAGCCCCGAGCGCGGATCTGTCGCACTGATGGCCCACTCGCCGGGCAATACGTCCTGAACCGTACACGTGCCTCGCTCGTCTGCCGACAGGCTCCGCCACCGGGTGTGGGTACCGTCCAGGTCGTGCCAGAACGTCGCTCTCGCCCCTGCGGCGGGCCGGCCGGAGTTGTCGACCAGACGCACCCTCAGTCTCCCCGGCCTAACGACCACCAGTCTGACCCGGGAGACCTTCCCGGCCTCAACAGTCACGGGCACCGGCTCTGCCACGGCGCCCCGAGCCACCAGGTGCAGCCAGTATGGCGCCGAGCGCCCGGCGTCTACTCCCCCGAACCTGAACCGGCGGTTCCCGGGCTCGACGACGATCTGGTCGCCGGCAGGCACAGGGTCCCGCTGCTTGGCTAACTCCCCCCATCCCTCGCCCAACGGCTCATACCCACTCACTGCTTGGGGGCTCCTGTTCAGCACGATGCCAATGCCCCGTTTCGGCAGTCGGACACCTGAGGCAATCAACTCCCCCTCAACAACGGCGGGAGCCTGTAGCCTGATGGTGATGGGTCTATTGTCGCTCGGGCCCAAGCGGATGGCGCGCCGGCTGCAGAAGCCCTGCCAGCAGGCCACAGAGACGGTGCTGGCATCGGGATGCGCCCGACGAACACGCACAAGGCCCCGGCTGTCAGTGCGTAGCAGTTGTTCGCCGCTTTCGCCATGGCCGACGGACGCTCCCGAGGACCACGCAATTCTCACATCCGCATCAGCCAGTGGCGAGCCGGGTGGGGTGAGAAGTCGCAACACGGGCTCCCGGTAGGGCCGCATTACCACATCGAGGGGCTTCGCCTCGCCCTCGACGACTTTGACTTGTGCCGTGGTCGGCACGCGGTCCGACACCCGCACGCTGATCTCCCATCGGCCGGGGGCCAGGTTCACGAGGCGGTAGTCGCCCTGGGCAGTAGGCTTGCTTGAGAACGCGTGCCTGTCAAGCTCGCCGCCGGATCCGGGCACCGGTGCGTCGGCTCGTGAAAGGTGCGCGCTGATGGACACGCCCTCGCGCAGGCGCCGTGAGGCCTCATCCAGCACACGGATGAGCACTGCGCCGCCCCCTGTGGGGGCCGGCGCACCGGTCAGACACAGGTCGGGCGCCAGCAGATCCGCGGCGCCGTCGTGATCGAGGACGAGGGTCTCGGATGTGTCTTCTTGGCGCTGGGCCGACAGCACCAGCACCCCGGCCGGCACGCGCTCGAACAAGTAGTCGCCCTGCCGGCCGGTCTGCACAGCTCTGTGGGCCGGTTCGCCTTCGACGCGGAGCACCACCCGGGCCCAGGCCACCGGGCCATCGTCGGCGCCGCAGACCTTGCCTCTTAGGTCGAAGCAGCCGGTCGGCTTCAGCTCGACGCCCCGCAACTGAGCGGGGATGTTGGTATCCACACTCAGCGGAGAGTAGTTCTCGGCGAACTCGAGGGTGAGCCGGCCGGAGATGCCGGGTAGGCTCAGCCAGAACCGGCCTCTTCGGTCAGTGCACAGCACCTCGTTTCGGGTGCGCTGACCGCCGGGACCATAGCGAAGGGTGACGCCCACGGAGCCCTGCTCGAGCTTGCCCCAGCGGGTCGAGAATGCGGTGCCTTCCAGCACAGGGCAGGGGGTCGACAGCACGAGAACCAGCGGCTGCGTGCCGGGTCGAGGCACCGTCACCTGCCGCTTCACAGGGGCAAAGCCGGGCGCACGCGCATGGATCTCATACTCGCCGGGACGCAGGTCTGACAGGCTGAACTGCCCGCCCGTGCAGTCCCTCCAAGCTCTGGCCGCCGGCTGTTCCCCGGTCTTCGTGGCGCACCACTGAGCGGGATCGGCGGGCGACCGCTCGTCCGGCATCAGGACCCGTCCCCGGTCCCCGGTTGGGACCGGCGGGACTGCCGGGCGTGAACCGACAGGCGGAGGCGGCAACGGCTTGGGCGCGGGACGTGCGGGAAGGGCCCGCTGAGGCGCCCAGCGGATCGGCCGGCAGCCGGTCGGCAGAGCGCCGGCCATCACACAGAGCATCAGCAGACAGACTGGGAACCTGGATCCGACAGGCGCATACGCGCACACGCGCCAATCGCCGCCCTCTGGTGTGCTGTGTATTGAGGCCCTTTGCCGCAAGTGAAGGCTTGGGACCATCACCCGCGCGTATTGGGCTCCATTCCGCAATGATTGAACGCTCTCCTGCCGCATATGTTCCTGCGCGGCCGGTGTCAGCGGGCCGTAGCGCGGCTGTAGCTGGTGTTGAACCCATGGCCCAAGGTGAGCGTCACTGCTACCACCTACGTCAGAGCCTGTCCGCACAATTGGGGTGCATCTTGGGTAGATCACCAGCCGCGAAGCTCATCTTCCCAGCCTTGCTGGCGACCCTTGCGGCCTCCGCCTTGGCTCAGGGAAGGCTACAGCGCCGCTTCGAGACGATGGTCAATGTAGGTATGCAGGCGCCCGTTGTGCAGCTCACCGACACCGCCGGCAAGCAATGGGACCTTTCGGCCCTACGAGACAAGAAGTGGGTCGTCATTGAGTTCGGTTCATGCACTTGACCGCCCTTCAGGCGGCAGGTGTCGCCTATGGAGAAGCTGGCCGCCAACTACAGGCCACTGGGCGCCGAGTTCTTTGTCGTCTACACGCGGGAAGCCCACCCCAACAACGAGATTCCGCAGACGCAAGCGTACGAAGAGCGACTTGCGAACGCCAAGAGACTCAAGAGCGATCTGAAGGTAACGTTCCCTGTGCTTGTGGACGATATGAGGGATAGGGTCTTCAGGGCCTACGGATATGCACCCAATCCCGTGGTCGTCATCGACCCCAAGGGGCGCATCGCCTTCGCGAAGGTCTGGTGCAGGGCCGACGAGATCGAGGCCTTCTTCGAGGGCCTGCTCAGCGGCGAGATTGAGTACTCCGAGTAGTTGTAGAAGAGTCGCCAGAATGGATAGCGCCCGCCCAAGCGTCGGCGGGCGCTTCGCTCTCGTGTGGCCGGTAGAGCCCGTGGGCCGTGTGCAGGGAGGCGTTACTTGCCTTTCGCCCTTCCAACTGTGCCGGCAGGCTGCCCGGCGCGAACACTAGGGCTGCAGGCGCACCGTCACTTCGGACGACACGCCGGTAGCGGCGTCGGTGACCCGCAGTCGCCACGTGCCCGTGGGGTCGCTGAGGGCGAAAGGTATCTGCAGTTTGCCCTCGCCGGCAGGGCAGTCGATATTGCGGCTGTACTGTCGGTGCTCTGTGTCGCTGCCGGGCGCAAAGACGCTCAGATGCGCCACATGCCGCTGCGCGGCGCCACCTGTGGTCCGGATGGTGACACTGGCCGTCAGCCCGTCGGCGGCCCTCGCCGTGGGGGGTGCCGAAATATCGACCCCGGTGACCCGGTAGGGCAGCAGGGCGAACAGGCGGGGGTTGCCGCGGGATATGTCAACATCCCACGAAGCGATGCGCTCCGTCCCCACGGCCTGCCCGGCTCGCACGTCATATACATACGCCGGGGCCTCGATGGTGAGGCGGCATTGCTGACCCGGTAGGCCTCGGGCGAGGATGTTCTGCTCGAGGCACAGGTACCGCAGGTCGCCCTCCGTGAACAATGCCTGCTCAACGCTCTTGGCGCGTCCCTCAGGGGTCTTCAGCGTTGCGTAGGGCTTCACGCCGACAGACCCAAGCACGGCAGTGAGCATACCCAGAGCCTGCTCCCGGTCGGACCCCTGCATCGTGGTGAACACCGTGAAAGGTGCGTTGAGCAAAGCGGTGCCCCCTTCCCCCGCGCGGTTCATCACGAGAAGCGGCTCGCCGTCCACCACACGGGCCGGTTGCCCCACGGTGGTCTGCAGGCCGGGCTCCAGAAGGGTGATGGTGACAGACTCCTCGGCGGTTGTGAGCTCGACGGGTCTGGGCTCCTGGGATAGAGCTGCGAGCCCTGACTGTGAAGCGACCCCGAACAACTCGTCCAGAGGTCTGTCGGCCCGCAGGATGCCGTTGCCGGTGAGAATGCCGGCCCGACCGTCGGCAATCACGAGGCCGCCGCCGGCGACGAACTCCCTGATCGCCTCCACGTGCCGGTCTGAGAGGCACACGGCCGAGGGCAACAGCAGCACGCGGTAGCCCTCGAGAGCCCCCGGACCCGCCTCGAGCTGTGCCGCCGCAACGTACCTGTACTGGCAGCCCAAATCCTCGATCGTGGCGCGCAGCGCGTCGTGGTTCGTCAGCCACTGCCTGCCTCCGGCGTAGGCGTCCTTGCCGGACATCGTGGCCGCCAATACTGAAGCGTACATATCGGCCTGAGAGTACAGGATGGCGATGCCCGAATCGTCCCGGTCGGCGTGAACAAGCAGACGCCCGGGCCCCGCCTTGATTCTCTGGGCCTCCTCGAAGAACCACCTTCCCATGTGGGAGACCGTCATGTCCGGGTTGAAGGGGATGTAGTCGCAACCCCAGGAGGTCCACCACCAGCACGAGTTGTGGCCCTTGAACAGGTTGTGCCAGCCGATGGCCGTAAAGCCGTCTTCCTTGTCCGCGATGGCATTGCCCCACTCGCCGGTGAGGGCGTCCGGTCGCTTGAAGGAGCGTATCAGCTCGCCCTGGAAGGGCTGCGTTGTGTAGCACTGGTTCAACTCGAGGTTCTCTGCGAGCTTGTGGAAGTCATACCCGGCTTGCCAGTGATACCCCAACAGGCCGTCCCAGCCCACCTTGGCGCCCGGGTCCTCGGCACGCGCATAGTCGGCCAAACGCTCGTGCAGCCTGACGAATGAATCGTCCATGAACTCACGGAAGTCGAACCATGCGGCGAAGCTGTCCTCGCGTGTGGCCGCCTCCTCAAGCAGCGTCGGCCTGTCGATGGCCTCGAAGCTGTCAAGTTCAGTGTGCCACGCGGCATTTAGCTCATCGATGGTTGCATAGCGCTCCCTGAGCCACTCGCGGAAGGCCTCGGTGCTGGCGGGCGACACCTCGACCTCGAAGTTGCCCCGCGCCATGTAATTCTCGTCCCCGAGTGTGTAGGCGGGGGGCTTGTAGGGCACCGCCTGGCGACAACACACCTGCATGGATTTCCGCTGGGTCTCGACCCACTCCTCGTTGAACAGTCCAGGACTAAGGGTGTTGTCCGGCTGGGCGGCGTTGGCGATGCGCGTGACATAGGGCACAAGCCGCTGGCCACAGCGGGCTGCCACGGCGTACTCACGCGCCGCGGACTCGTCCGAATAGCCCCGCATGTGGCACAGGTCCATCATGTCCGAGCCCATCTCATAGCACAGCCGGTTCTCAATCCGGACGGGCAGCTCGCTCCGCGCATACGACCACATCAGGTAGGTGAAGTCTCCGTACTCGTAGGGTACCGGCACCGTGAAGATCTCGCGATGCAACGCAAGGCGCTTCTCGCCATCAAGTAGCGTCGCCTCCAACTCGTGGTAGACCGTGACCGGTGCAGACATGCGCAACTGAGCTCGAGATGAGCCATCGGCCTGTACTGGTGAGTTGCCGGTTGCCAGCACTCGCCCGAAGCAATCACGGGCATCCCACCGCACAGTCAGCCCATCGGCCTGCGCGGCGGGGGCCACCGTGGCCAGGCACGTCAGTGTCCCTCCGTCAACCAGGTCGACCATCGGCGGCGCGGTCTCGTGAACTACAGCAGCGGGGGATAGCTCCACCGCCTCGATGGTATGTGATGGCTCCACACGGACCATGGTCGAGGCGTACCCCGCGCAGTCCCCGGCGTCATCGCGCAGCAGGAGGTCCACGTAGTACTCTCGACCGGCGGGCAGAGGCGGCAGGTTGACGACGCGGGCCTGTTGGTCCAGGAGGGCCTCGTCACTTGCGACCACCACGCCGTGGTCGTCCTGGACACGGGTGAGAGCTGAAGCAATCCGGCCGCCCGCGATGCTGATGGGTATAGCGGCCGGCGCGGCGACCGGCAGGGGCTGCTCAGGCGCCTGCACATTGACAGTAACCGGCAACTGCCTGTCGGCCGCCGCCAGCACGGCGGCCGCGTGGAGGGCCAGCAGGTGGTCGTCCGCGGCGTCCAGGCCGAAGGTCTGATCGCTCAAGGGCAGCAGCGACAGATAGCGTCCGACATTGGCTTTGAAGACGAGCACGCGGCCCTTGCCATAGCGGTATCCGGCCAGGGGCGGCCCGGCGCCGATACGGCCTCGCTCGCCCTCCCGGAAGCCGGGCACGCGGCTCCACGCAACGGCGGCAAGCGCGGGCCCAGCGAGATTGTCATCGGGCGTCTGCGTCAGCTCGGCGGGCCAGCCATTGAGGACACCGCCCCCTCCTGTCAACACCAGGCCTTTGCCCTGTCTCACCTGGCTGAGGATAGCATTCCGCACTCGCTTGGGTATACCGGCGGCGCTAAGGCCCGCCACAATGAGCACGTCGCGGTCCGGATCGCTGCAGATCCTCAGGGCGTTGCGGGCGGCCAGTCCGACCCCAAGCGTGCCGATTCCCGTCTGATGGCGGTATGGCCATGTATTCGGGTTGCTGATGGTGTCCTTGGTATCGAAGTACTGGTGCTTCACATCCATCTCAAGACGACGCGCCAGCTCCATGGTGTCGTAGGCGGCCCACCTGGCGGCCAGCAGGGCCGCCTTGACCGGGTCGCCGGGGATCTGCGAGGCCCAGGGGAAGGCCAGGGGCTCCGGCGGTACGGACCATGCCTCGGCCGGTCGGTCGATGCGCTCTTCGTCTGCACGGGCCACCTTCTGGGCTCTCTGCGCGTCCACCGGCAGCGGTGACAGGGGCTCGTCAAGGTCGCCTTCGAGCATCCGCGCGAGGGCTTCGCTCTCGGCATCGGCCTGACGGGCGAAGTAGTCGCGCGTCTGCTTGTAGTCCGGCATAGCGGGGCTCTCATAGAATCCCAGTGCGAACTTGCGGGCCTGTGGCTTCACGCTGATGTTGGTGTACTCGGCGTATCCGCCAATGCCATCCAGAGTGACGCTGTCAAAGACGGAGCTGTCCCCCAACAGCAGCCCGGCCGAGCCGTCCCCCGGGCGACCCGGCTGGGTATCTTCAAACAGAACCCAGCGTTCCGTCGCCGGGTCCACTGGGACGCCACTGCCCTCGCTCAGGGTGCGGACCGCCGTCGTGATGCTGCGGACCCATGGCTTGGAGAAGGTGGCCGGGTAACACATCAGCCTGAGCTTCACCGACTTGATCTCTTCCTTGGGCTCCCAACTGCCGAACATCAACAGCTTGTCGCTGCCTGAGGTGATGGCGAAGCGCGCGACAGCTCTCACCTTCGGCGTGTCCCACACGTACTCGACCATGGCGTCATCGCCAAACTCACGGATGACGCGGAAGCCGGCCTTGTAGTCCTGGATGTTTAACTCGTCGAAGGTCCAGATAAAGAAGCCCTGGTTGTACCAGTTGGCCATCGAGGGGCTCGCGATCCCCAGGGGCACGTACCCGAGCTCGGCGGGCGCCCACTTCTGGAAGGCCACGCGTCCGGGCTCGTCCGGTAGATCGATGATGTCATAGCGCAGCGTATAGCTCGCCACGGGGGTTGCCAGCTCGACATTGTGGACTGTGCGCTGCCCCAGAGGCTCAGTGGTGACTGAAGGTGCGCGCACCGCCACACTGGCGTCGCCCAACTGGGCGTACGTATGGCATGGCAGCAACGCGGTCAAGGTAAAGGCGGCAATCAGCAGATGTCTCATGATGTCGTAGACCTCCGGTCTTGCTCGGGGGGGGGTGAAGACTCCGGTAGCGTACCGCGGCCAATAGCCCGCGGCCGGCAGTGCCGTCATAGGCAAGTTCGCCGCGGTGCAGTGTCGGCCCTTCGGCGCAGCCGCATACTGCGAAGGTCTGCGGGCCGTCGGACGCGAACCAATCCGCGAGACTGTCCCGGGAGCGCAAAGGATACGCCTCTTGCGAATCGCACAGATCACCCACAGCTACAAGCCGATCATCGGCGGCGCGGATGTCTATGCAGAATTGCTGCGCAGCACATGTGAAGGCGCGGGCCATGAGGTCGCGGTGTACCAGCGGCCCGTGCCGGGCGATGTCGATGACCCGGCGGTGCGCCAGGTGGCGGGCCTCGCCAGGAGACTGATGGGCCCCCGGGGGGAGTTCTGGACCGTGCCCCTGGGCCTGGGGCGTCTGCGGGGCGAGCTAGCGGCCTACGACGCCCTCGTCGCCCACTACCCGAACCACCACTTGATGGTCGAGTGGCACCCCCGGACGGTATTGATCTCCCACGGCGTGTTCTGGGACGACCACCCGCAAGCGCTCCGCAGCCGGCTGAAGCGGGCCTTGGCCCGACGGGCGTACCGCAAGGCCCGGAGGGTGGTGGCCAATGACACCTTTTTCTTGCGGCAGGTGGGCGAGGATGTCGCGCCGGGCGTCGAGCCCTTCAGCGAAGTGGCCCCGGGCCGGTTCTTCATCCCCAACTGCATTGACGTGAAGCAGTTCGCCCCCTGTGAGCCCAGGGCCGACCTGATGGACCGGCAGGTCATCCTGGTGCCCCGGAACCTGTACGTGAATCGCGGCGTGCACCTGGCCATCGAGGCCTTCGCGCGGTTCGCCCCGGCGGCCCCAGAAGCGCAACTCGTGGTGGTCGGCGCCGAAGGACAACGGGGCTATCTGGAGCACTGTCGTGACCTCGCGGCCCGGGAGAATGTGGCCGACAGAGTCACCTTCCTGGGTCCGGTGCCCTGGCCGGAGATGCCCTCGGTGTACTCAGGCGCCGACCTTACGGTCATTCCCACACTGTGTGGTGAGGGCACGTCGCTGGCGGCCCTGGAGGCCATGGCCTGCGGTAGCCCCACGGTGAGCACCAACGTGGCGGGCCTGGCCGACCTGCCCACACTGCAGGCCGACCCGACGCCGGGGGCGCTGTGCGAGGCAATGAATAGGGCAT
>Ga0272441_10003802_pt1 | contig 28230 bp, 23 predicted proteins | sample SSMProp6N_FD_193582 | JGI IMG/M metagenome (GOLD analysis project Ga0272441, IMG submission 193582) | Marine sediment archaeal communities from Little Sippewissett salt marsh, Falmouth, MA, United States - SSM-Prop-6N | ecosystem: Environmental > Aquatic > Marine > Wetlands > Sediment ... | reverse complement strand
GCTCAGACAGTTAGCACAGGATTTTGTCGATGAGAGAGAGTGGGGCAAGTATCATAATCCCAAAGACCTTTCCATCTCAATTGCCATAGAGGCAGCTGAGTTAATGGAGCATTTCCAGTGGATCGGGCAGGGAGATGTGGGTAAAATGATAAAGGATACGAAGAAGATTTTAAGCATCAAGGAGGAGTTGGCTGACGTGATGATACTCTGCTTGAACCTTGCTAATAATCTGGATATAGATGTATCTCAGGCTATCGCGGAAAAGATAGAGAAAAACAAAGCTAAATATCCTGCTGAACAGGTTAAAGGGAATTATCGTAAGTATACCGAACTCAAGGAACGATTTTAGTCGCCACTCACTATTTGTCCAGTTATATTACTTCTTATCCTTAAGGATTCACGCTAAATAGACACAGGAAGCTTGCCGTATTTCTCAATTAGTTCAACAATCCTGCCTACCCGTTCTATATCTCCATCAAAAGGAAGATTATCACCCATTCCCACGATAAAGTTATAGCCGGGCGCTATTTCCTTAATCATGTTGATAACATACTGGTCGAACTCTTCGTTACTGTACGTTGATTCAAACAGTATAGATGGAATCCCTCCCCAGATGATGCCCTTCTCTCCTACTGCATTTCTAAGCTCTGTGTTGGTAACCGAGGTCATGGGTACTGGGGTCCAGGCTTCCCAGACATCTATACCAGTTTCCTTGAAAAAGGGCAGCAGCCGTCTATTCTCTCCATCTGCGTGAGCCATAGCCAGTTTTCCATGGGAATGGAGGAATTCAGTTATTTCCTGAAACCAAGGGATGAAGTATTTTTTGAAAACAGGAGTATGGACATCATCACTCCAGTTGCTACCAACATAATATATCTCCAGGTCTGATTCTATAGCTACTTCATGTTGCCGTCTTACCATATCCTTCATTGTTTCCAGTAAGCTTTCTACTTTTACAGGATGGTCGGCCAATTCGTAGAAAAATCTGTCAAAGCCCATAATATCCCGCATAAGTCGTTGCGCAGGAGAGGCACGTCCTGCTCCTGTCATCATGATGCCATCCTCTCCTACTGCAGTCTGTGCCTTATTAAAGTTCGGGTCGAGGACAGGAATAGTATGCTGTAGAATATATTCTATTACGGGGTAGTCTTTTTCACTCTGGAACATTTTCTCGGTATCATAGCCAATCCATGGGCCTTCGGTAGTAGTAAAAAGTGTTCTCCTCGATACCGATCCAATCGGGGTCTTGTACTCAGTCTCCACGTAGGGTGGTATATTTTTCTCTATTACTTCCACATTCTGGTACGTATCCTTCACTACAGTATGGAAGCGAGATTGAGCACCAGCTCCCTGGTCACGAATGATAGCTGTCTGGTCCCAGCCCTTATATTTTTCCGGCAGGGTATCATGAGCGGAGTTATAGTTATACCACAGGTCTATACGCGCTCCGAAAGGAAGTTTGTCAAGCTTTTCTCCATTAGCTGCTGCCAGTAATCGCTGTCTTTGATTCATAGCCATTAGTCTGCTCCTCTGGCTGTCATCAATTCCTTGCATACTCTGGCTGCCTCGCCGCCATCGTGAGCATAAGCATCCGCTCCGACGTGGGTTGCATAATCTCTTGTCACCGGAGCTCCTCCCACTATCACTTTAACCTTGGACCGCATGCCAGCTTCCTCCAGTGCCTTAATTACAGTACCTATAGACGGCATAGTGGTAGTAAGCATTGCGCAGAGCCCGAGGATGTCAGCTTGATTTTCTTTAAGGGCTTCAACAAATTTATTATCAGGAATATCCTCACCAAGATCTATTACATCAAAGCCTACTCCACTCAGGAACGTTGATACGATATTTTTACCAATGTCATGGATGTCTCCCTTTACAGTACCAATAACTACTTTGCCCAGCGTTGGCATCCCGGTATCGGCAAGTAGTGGTTTCAATATCGTAAGGGCGTTGTTCATTGCACGTGCTGCCATCAGCATATCAGGCAGGAAATATTCTCCACTGGAGAATTTCTCTCCTACAATGCTCATTGCTGGTTGCAGTATCTTTGAAATGATGTCCTGTGGTTTGGCTCCAGTATTGAGAGCCTCACTGGTCAACCCTGCTACCTGATCACCCTTGCCTTCTATTATAGCCTGTGATAGAAGAGAATAGTCTGCCATGTGACGATACCTCCTTTATAGATATAAGTTTACCATTTTCAGAACTAAGAGTATATATGGTAAATAAAATGAATGGAGGCTGTAAAGTATTTAGAAATCGTTGCTTAAGAATAAGTCCTTGTGTACAATACCACTAGAGGCAGAGCGATAAATGAGAGTATCAGAGGGAGAAGTGGTACTCGTGCCGGTTCGTTCGTCTACGTGTTAGAGCAATTATCAAATATAAAAGGAGCAGGTAAACAGTATGGATAGTAGCAAGAAGGGAAACAGTCTACCGGAGTCATCCAGGATGACAGGAGCTCGCTTTATAGCCGAGACCTTTAAAAGCTATGGAATGACGCATGTCTTTTATGTTGAGGCGGTACTCAGAAGAACCCTGATAGAGATGGAAACTCTGGGTATCAATAGAGTACTGGCTCATTCGGAAAAAGCGGCAGCTTACATGGCTGATGGATATGCAAGGGTACGACGTGGCCCGGGTATCTGTATGTCCCAATCGGTTGGAGCTGCCAATCTTGCCGCCGGACTTCAGGATGCCTTTCTGGCAAGGTCTCCTGTAATAGCGCTTACAGGACACAGACCTCCAATTGCCCGTTACAGTAATGCATATCAGGAAATCATTCACGGACCTCTGTTTGCTCCGGTTACTAAATACAATATAGAAGTTGAAGTAGTGGAGCAACTGCCTAAGTTATTGCGACAGGCTTTTCGGGAAGCTACTACAGGCGCTCCAGGACCGGTGCATCTTGATATTATGGAGTATATCAGAGATAGCATTGAAACAGCCGAGGCAGAGCTTAAAGTGTTCGATGAGAAACTTTTCTCTTCCTATCCACCTCATCGACCTGCTCCCGAGAAAAAGATTGTTGAAGAAGCAGCTAGGCTCCTGGAAAGAGCAGCAAGACCCGTTATCGTTGCTGGTGGAGGGGCGACTGCCTCTGCAGCTGGAGCTGAAATCATTAAACTTGCCGAAAAATTGGCTATTCCGGTAGCCACTTCTCTTACAGGGAAGGGGATAATACTGGAGGATCACCCTCTCAGTATAGGGACGGTAGGAACATATTCCCGCTTCTGCGCTAATAAAGTAGTGTTTGAGGCAGACCTGGTTCTCTATATAGGTAGCCGTACCGGTGATCAGGTGACTAATATGTGGAAGATACCACGTCCTAGTACACAGTTAATACAAATTGATATCAATCCTTCGGAACCAGGCAGAAATTATCCTAACACGCTCTCGGTTATCGGGGATGCAAAGGTATCTGTACACATGATTGAAGCTGCTGTTACACACAAGGCCATTGATAATAGTTGGGCACGACATGCTCAGGACCTGGTTGAGGAGTGGCATAATAAACTTGAACCACTTCGTAATTCAGATAATTCACCAATACGAACTGAGAGACTTTGTCGGGACCTCACCAGCTTTCTTCCTTCAAATGGAATTCTTGTAGCCGATACCGGCTATTCCGGGATATGGACAGCTACTATGGTCTATATTACAAATCCGGGACAAAGATATATTCGAGCCGCCGGTTCGCTGGGATGGGCTTTCCCTGCCTCTCTCGGTGCCAAATGTGCAGCCCCCGACAGACCGGTGATATGCTTCACCGGAGATGGGGGGTTCTGGTATCATCTCACAGAACTCGAGACTGCCAGACGATATGGCCTTAATACTATCACAGTAGTGAATAATAACTCGGGATTAATGCAATGTCAGATTGGAGTCGATGCTGCCTATGGTGACAGACAGGGAAACAGGGAAAATTTTTACAGCTTCAGTACTATCAATTTTGCCAGGATAGCTGATGAAATAGGTTGTCTGGGAATACGGGTGGAAAATCCGGAGCAACTACCCGGAGCACTGGAGCAAGCTCTCTCGACTGAAATGCCTGTCGTAATAGATGTTGTTACTGATCCAGGAAGCACTCCCCCTGGCCTATGGACGCCATAATGATAGTTGATAAGCGTAAATTTGATTATATGAGTTACCGATTAAAATTTAAGAGAAAGCGTCTATTTGAATCCGTCAACTGTATTGAATATCCTGAAAAATGAGTTGGAGGAACAAGAATGAAAGCTGCTGTATTCAAGGAAAAAGGTTTACTGCAAGTGGAGGAAGTGCCCAGACCGGTACTGGGAGTTAACGATGTTTTACTTCAAATAACTCATTGTGCCATATGTGGGTCTGATCTTCATCGATACCATTATGGAATGATGTCACCCGGGACTATTATGGGTCATGAATATTCCGGCCGGGTTGTAGAAGTAGGCAGCAATGTTAGGAACTTTCAGGTCGGGGACCGTGTTGCTCCCTCAGGAGGGAAAGTAAATCCTATAAAAGATATCTTCCATTATCCGCCACGGTATAGCGCAAAGGAGCGTGGCTTCATGCCCGGCCAGAGATCCGGTGCCTATGCTGAGTTCATGGCAGTTGATGAAGATAGGCTAATGAAAATACCTGAAACAGTGAGCAATCTGGAAGCTTGTCTTTTGGAGCCATTGACCGTATCGCTCCATACGGTGCGTCTTTCATCTATCAAGCTGGGCGATCGAGTGCTAGTGATTGGTGCAGGGCCTATCGGGTTACTGGTCATGCAATGTGCTGCTGTTGCCGGAGCTGGTGATATATTCGTTTCAGAAACCAGTCTTACAAGAAGGAAGGCTGCTTCTCTATTGGGGGCAGATATGGTTATTGATCCTCAACAGGAAAAAGTGATGGAGCAGATAATACGTGAAACCAAGTTTGGAGTAGACCTGGCATTTGAATGTGCAGGGGCTAATGCAACACTGCAGGAGGCATTGGGCTCATTACGGGTAGCAGGTAAAGTTGTAGTTGTTGCTTTGGCATGGGAGCCCGTTATGTGTACTCCTGTTGATTGGGTAGGGAGAGAAGTTGAGATGAAAACTTCCTATGGAACACTGGCAGGGGAATGGTATATAGCTATGAAACTCCTGGAAAAAGGGAAAATACAGGTTAAGCCGATTATTTCACATTTAGCTCCGCTTGAAGATATCCAGGATGTATTTGAAAGGCTTCTCAATCCTCAAACACCCTGGGTTCAGGCTGTGGTGACTTTTGAATAATAAGGATTACGGTGAACCCTTAGATCATAGCTATGGTATAAACAACCTGTTAGTATTTATAAAGTAAACAGCGTAATAGCTGGCAGGAAGATATTGGGGCTTTACTTATACAGAAGGGATGGCTTTCTCAGGCGGGACTGATTGTGAGTTTCCAGCTTTCGATATGGTGAGGGCGAACATCGATATAGTACTCGCCAGGTCCAAAATGAATTACTTGCGAGCCGCTGTTTTCAGGGGATTGATCGAGGGCTGCTACAAAATACGGCATCCATCTATTTAGATAAATAAAGACGTTGAACACTGCAGTTTCAGGAGTGTCTGATGTATAAGACCACTCTACCAGCCATTGCCTGTCAGGAATAGTAAACGGCTCAGATTTGTAATCACCTTCACCCGATATAGTTAGCGGCTCAAAAGTATTTTTCGAGGGATCCACAGGCAAACTGTCAGCCTGGTCCGTGCAACCGGCTATTACAAGCAGAGCCAGGATACAAATAAGGCAAACCATCTGAATGATTAGTTGTTTTTTCATTGTCGGTAGTTAAATCAGAAGTATAGATTATATATCATCACTATCTCAAATGATTTATAGAAACAGGCTTAAAAGGCATAGAAGTAATAAATACGAATAGCTGTTATAAGGACATACTTCCTGTAATTTCATAGAGTTAGACTCATTCTCTATTACCTAATATAGTACCAATTTGTATCCCTGCCTGTTTGGCATAGTCAGCCGCTGCTATCTTTGCCGAGCCTTCTGCTCTTACACGATTAATTAGTATTCCTCCTGCTTGTGCTGATACGACGAAGCCACTATCGTTAAGCTCGACTATCTCTCCAGGAAAGCCAGTATAATCTGTGGAAAGTAGCCTGGCTGAAAAAAGTCTTAGCTTTAAATTACCGTACCAGGTCGAGGCGCCAGGTTGTGGGTCGGCTCCTCGAATAAGATTATAGATTACACTGGCACGCTGTTCCCAGTTAATCAAGGTATTACTATCGGTACAAAGTCCTTCATAGGTGGCCTTTGCTTCATCCTGTGGAACTCTTGGAGCTATTCCTTTCTTTATCAGATCGATGCTTTCAAGTATTGCCGTAACTCCTAACGGAAAGAGTTTGTTGAAATAAAGTGTTCCTACTGTATCCTCCGGAGTAATCTCTGCCTGTTTTTGTAGCAGAATTGGACCGGTATCTATACCTGCATCTGGCCAGAAGATACTGATTCCGGTAGAAGATTCGCCATTGATAATAGCCCAGTTTATAGCGCTACCACCGCGATGTGCGGGGAGCAGGGAGGGATGATACTGGATGGTACCAAGAACAGGATGAATTAAAATATTCTCAGGAATAATGCTGGTTACAAAGGCCATTATATTCAACTCCGGTTGTAGATTTGAATATTGCCTGTATACCTCGGCATTTCTCATCGTTACCGGTTGGAAAGATGGGACTCCAAGTTTAGTTGCCAGTTCTTTAAGAGGGTCTGTCTTTCCCGCGATCTCGGGAGGAGTATATACTCCTACAATTTCCTCTCTACTATCAACCAGGCTCTGAAGCACCTTTGCCCCAAAAGCTGCCTGCCCTATCAACACAATACGCATTTAATTACTACCACTTAAACAGATTTAATTCTACCTGTCCAGGCAAGGTGAGGCAAATCAGGCCTTTTACGAGGCAGTTTTTTAGTGGCCTACCGTGATGATAAAAAATTAATTTGATGTCAGGTTATTTTATACTATACAATCCTGGCTAAAGACTACTGTGTCGGTAATAAATCCAGCTGGTGATGTATGGGACTATGTATTATTGGACAGGAGGTAAAGTAGAATAAATAATTCAAAATTATTCGTGAAAACAAGTATCAAGAATATGACCCTGGCGAACCGTTTTGTGCGTTCTGCTACCTGGAACGGAATGGCAGATAAAGAAGGGTTCTCAACTAAAGAGATAGATGCATTACTTGTGGAACTAGCCCGGGGCAAAGTAGGACTGATTATTTCAGGGCATGCATATATCAATCGTGAGGGACAGGCGGGACCGGGACAACTGGGCGTTTATAGCGACCGTCATATCGATGGACTTTCAAGAATGACAGAGGCTGTTCATAATGCTGGTGGAAAAATAGTTGTACAGCTTGCACATGCAGGCTGCCATGCTGATGTTTCATTAACAGGGACAGAACCTCTAGGGCCATCGGCGATGAAAAATGAAAAGAGACCTTTCTGCCGGGCAATGACTGAGCACGAAATCGGCCGTGTTATTTCAGATTTCGGATATGCAGCTATAAGGGCCAGGGAAGCAGGTTTTGATGGGATACAACTCCATGCAGCACATAGTTATCTCATGAGTCAATTCCTCTCTCCTTTTTATAACAAGAGAGAAGACGGTTATGGTGGGAGTATTGAAAACAGGGCACGAATCGTAGTGGAAGTCTTGAGTAGGGTCAAGTCAGAGGTTGGGGCTGACTATCCGGTGATGATAAAGATGAACTCAGAAGATTTTGTCGATGGAGGATTCTCTGTTGATGAAATGCTACAGACGTCTGCGATGCTTGAGAAGGAAGGAATTGATGTTATTGAGTTAAGTGGAGGAACAAGGTATTCGGGGAAATATGGAGCAGTAAGACAGAATACCCCAAAAACAGAGGAAGAAGAAGTCTATTATTTACAGGCGGCGCAGCGCTATAAGAAACACATAAAAGTTCCCCTGATGCTGGTAGGAGGAATTCGTTCCTATGAGGTAGCTGAAAGACTGGTCGCCGAGGGAGTAACGGATTATATTTCGCTATCACGTCCGCTTATCAGAGAACCCCATCTTATTGAGCGTTGGGAAGCCGGGGATATGAGGAAGGCTACCTGTGTCAGTTGTAATCTATGCATGAGGACCGCACGTGAAGAGGACAGACTGTATTGTGTAGTGGAATCTAATCTAAATAGCAAGTAAATCACATATCCTACTATCCTTAGTGTGGTAGTCTGATAGCAGTAAAGTTATTTGAATTAAAGATTAGGAGGGATTGATGGCGACACTTTTTGAAACCACGAAGATTAAGAGTATGACCCTGGCAAATCGCTCTGTGCGTTCGGCAACATGGGAGGGACTGGCAAACGAAGACGGGACCACTAATTCCAGATTAAATAACTTGATGGTTGAGCTCGCAAGAGGTGGAGTGGGATTAATCATTACCGGACTTGCCTATGTACATAAGGATGGACAATCGGATCCATGGCAGCTTGGCATTGATAGAGACGAGTGTATTTCGGGACTAAGTAAGATGACCGCTGCAGTACATGAAGCAGGTGGGAAAATAGCAGTGCAAATCTCACATGCTGGCATAGAATCTGATCCAAGCCTTAGCGGATCTCTACCTCAAGGTCCCACTGCAATGAAGAACAGCAGGGGGGAGATGGCCAGGGAAATGACCAGTGACATGGTTCATGCTACCTGTGATCACTTTAAAAAAGCGGCTGCTCGAGCCAGAGAAGCAGGCTTTGATGCCATACAACTTCACGGTGCCCATGGTTGGCTGCAGGGACAATTCCTCTCTTCTTACTATAACAGGAGACAGGATGAATACGGAGGAAACCTGAAGAATAAAGCTCGCTTCGCACTGGAGTTACTTCAAGGCGCCAGGGCTGCAGTAGGAAAAGATTTTCCAATACTGATGAAGCTGAACTCGTGTGATTATCTGGAAAATGGTTTCTCGATTGAAGAAATGGTAGAGCTTTCAGTGATGCTAGAAGGAGCAGGCATAGATGCAATAGAGCTTAGCGGTGGTACAAAATATTCCGGGAAATACAATCTGGTTAGAGAAGGAAGGCTTGCCACTGAAGAAGAGGAAGTGTACTACAGGGAGGCTGCCGGATGCTATAAACAGAAGGTAAATGTTCCTCTGATGCTTGTTGGAGGCATTCGCTCTTATACAGTGGTGGAAAAATTGCTGCATGATGGACTGGCAGATTATGTCTCCTTCTGCCGTCCTTTTATTCGTGAGCCAGGCTTGATTAATCGCTGGAGATCGGGAGATACCAGCAGGGCAACCTGTTTATCGGACAACCTTTGTACTATCCCTGCACGTTCGGGACGTGGGCTTTGGTGTGTAGTAGAAGAGGGCTTGCAAAGTAAACGTGCCAATTAGTATGTAGCCTTCTTATTTTTAGATAAAGTGGTCTTTCTGTTTCAGAAAATTACTCAAGGATAGATTTGATTAAATAGTCTATTCCCTGGTTTTTTCTGCTACCAGCAGAAGATGAGAGGAACCAAGCTCGAAGGGAGTCAGGTCCAGGGATCCATATAGAGCTCTGGTCGATAATCCTGACTGTTCGATTAGACGCTGGATTTCTGCCACCGTATATATCTGGTGCCACGAAGTCCTGGTTTCGAAGTTGCCATTGCGCAAAAAGAGGTACTCTGTCTGTAAGCAGCTTTTAGTGCTGTTATAGTGATGCTCCATGAGCAGGTAGATATCTTCTACTTGCTCCCAGTCATGTTGCTCAAGATTAAACAGTAATGATTCGGCGACCATGCTGGTATCAAGAACAAAGTAGCCACCAAGCTTCAAGGATCGAGAGAGTGCGGCCAGAAAAGCGATAGTGTCATCATGGCTCATGTAGCCAAAGCTATTTCCAAGGCAAAAAGCGCCATCGAAAGATTTCTGCCAGCTGAGATGTCTCATGTCACCCAGCACCCACTCTATAGGCAGAGAAGCCTTCTCGGACTGATCCTGTGCATCCTGGATGAATTCCTTGGAGAAGTCGATCCCTACCATGCTATAGCCTCTCGATGCCATCTCCAGTGAATGCCGTCCATTCCCACAGGGGATATCAAGTAGACGTAATCTTTGCCCCGGGGGAAAGATGTTTACCAGGAAATCAGCTTCCTGCTGCGTTTGTTCCAGTGTATTTAGATTACTCCAGTAATCGAGAACAATCCCATAGAAGAAATGCTGATACCAGTCCAATTCCATCATTATTTGTGTGGGGTATAGGAGAAGGTTTCTCCCGGTTTTAAAGCAAGAACTCGAGCCTCTGTATGAAGCTTGCTTAGTTCATTCTTGAACTGATCAGACTCATCTGTTGCCGGGTCATAGTGAACCGGTATGATAACCTCCGGTTTTATCCAGCTGGCGCATAGGGCTGCCTCACGAGGCCTCATATGTGACCATCCTCCGGTCAGTTCAGGCTTGCCACCTATCGGAATGAGGGCAATATTGGGCTGGTAAAGCTCACCAATGAGCTTCATATCACTGAAAAGCGCTGAATCCCCTACATTGTAAATACCTGTCCCTTCTTCGGGATAAATGACGAAACTTAATGGCATACCGGAAAGATATCCTCCTTCTGATTTAAAGAAGGATATATGACGGCATTCAACCCCCATAAGTTTAATTCCTTCAACCTCTATCAAATCCCCCCACAGTAGCCTGATAGTTTTTTCTTCTTTTACTCCATTACTGATAGCGTGGGTAATTACTGCAGGTTCGGATACAAGCATGGCATTTGTACGTTTCTGAATCTCGACTGCATTTCCCATGTGGTCGCGAGCTCCGTGTGTAACCAGTATTATATCCACCCCGGTGATGTCTTCAATTTTTATAGGGCAGAGCCGGTTGTGAGTTATACATGGGTCCACAATCAGTTTACGACCTTGCGCCTCAATCTGGAAGAAGGATATACCATAATAAGTAAAGGTGGTTGTCATTATTAGCCTCCTGATAAGAATTCGATATGATATTTAAAATATTATATTCCCTGGATAATTATATCAAGCCTGCATTATATGCTCTACAGGAGATTTGTGTATAGCAAAGCTCAATGATAGTATAGAACCATGCGAATGGGTGCATTTCAGATTCAAGAACCTGTCCCAGAGCTGTGCTATCCACATGCGCTGGCTGTATTACAGCCGTGGCTCGATGCCGGTACTGCAGCCAGTTCTGTGCTCACTATGATAGAAAGGCATTTAGATGCCAGTCTGCTGGGGGAAATAAAGGTGCCGGGTGCTTTCTTCGACTTCACTCGCTATAGACCACACGTACGATTATCGGAGGATAGTCAGCAGACGAAGGTACCGAATACTTTTATAAACTATGCCAGGTGGACTGATGGCGATGACTTTGTCTTTCTACACCTGATGGAGCCACACATGTTAAGTGAAGCATATACATCTTCGGTACTTGAAGTGCTCCAGCAACTTGGAGTGCGAAGGTATCTATTAATTGGTTCAATGTATGATTCAGTCCCGCATACCAGACCTCTGGTGGTTACCGGCGTTATGGAAGGGATAATGCGACAGGAATTAAGAAAGGCAGGAGTGGAGGATAGCAATTATGAAGGACCAACTACTATAACCATGCAGATATCACAAGTGGCTGCGACGTTGGGAATCGAGGTTGCAACCATACTTGTACATTTACCACAATATATGCAATTGGACCATGACCGTGCAGGTAAACTACGCCTGTTAGAGGTTCTTTATTCACTTTATGGCTTCGATATCGATCTTACCGTTGCTAGAGCTGAAGCGGAAAGGCAATATGCTCAGGTTAGTATGGCTATGGCCCGTGAACCATATTTAAAGAAGATAGTAGAGCGCCTGGAAGCTTACTATGAGGCTCGCAATAGTGGACAGGATAGTGAACAAATAGAACTCTCTCCTGAGATAGAGGAATACCTTAACGATATAAACGATAGTTTTAACTGGGATTAATAACTATTTCCAGGCAATAAATCCTGTTATTCTGCTACTTTATAATAACTAGCCTACTATTATATCCTCCAGACTGCGTTTGGGCAGATGGTGAACTCCTTCATTGTCTCTCCAGTATATTATGTTTCCATCAGCTCCGACTGGCTCTATTACTACTTTTTCCTTTGGTTTCCCCAGGCTTACCGCCAGCAGGATTTCATAATTTGATGGAATCTGGAGGGTTTCACGGAGACCTTCTCTGTTTATTGATCCATGCATACAACCGCCCAGGCCTTTCTCCGTTGCACCGAGCAGGATACTCTGCACGGCAATCCCGTGGTCACAGCCGAAATTCTTTCGTATTTCTGTATCACCCAGGATAATGATATGAGCTGATGGTTTTTCCCCGTCTTCAGGGCCCAGCCAATCTTTAAAATGTGAGGCCCAGAACAGGTGTTGAAAAATTGACGCATTTTTTTCAGGTGTACAGGAGAGGATATATTTTAGCGGTTGCCAGTTGCCTCCACATGCAGAAAGTCGTGCCAAGTCAATCAGCTCTCTAAGCACGTCCATTGTTATCGGAACATCCTGATAAAATCGACGGTAACTCCTGTTCTTTGCTACAAAGTCTTTGAGCATATTATCCTCCTTAACTACTATATTTTGTCCTGTATGGTTGTATAAACTGTGAGAGAAAGAATTATTATCTTAAAGCCATGAGAAGGGGCACTATATATTCAGGATATATGTTGTTCGTATTTTTTCTTCTCTCTCTGATACCACTCAGCATTTTCCCTTACCATCTCTATTATAGGGAGGTTATAGGGACAGCGCTTTTCGCAGTCTCCACATTCTACACATTCAGCCGCTTTTTCCATATTAGCTGCGAACCTCCCGGAAAATAACCTCTGAGGAGGCAATCTTTTAATCATGCTGGAAAAGTGCATGACCGATGATATTGGGATCTCTGCTGTACATGGCTGACAATAATCGCAGCGCCGGCAGAAAGTGCTACCCACCTCCTGTTTGATTCGCAACATCTCCTGTCTCTCTTCCTCTGTCATTTCCTGGTTTGATTCCATTAGCTTTACTATCTCCTCTATCTCCCTTACTTTCTCTATACCTGGTATAGGAAGTACATCAGGGAATTTAGAGAAGAACTTGAAGGCAATGCTGGCGTTATCTATAATTCCTCCCGCCATTGATTTCATGGCAATAAAGCCCACATCGTGTTCTCTGGCAAGCGGTATCAATTCATTGGCTGCTTCATCACTGATGAAATTGAAAGGGAACATGATAGTTTCAAAGCAGTCTGACTTTACAATTTCTATGGCGGTGTCAATCTGATGTGAACTGGCGCCTATATGCCTAATCCGCCCGTCTTTCTTCGCCTTTTCAACAAATGCCATAGGCCCACCCGGCTCGAGGATGTGCTTTAAGCTGGCTAAAGTGCTGACATTGTGAAACTGATAGAGGTCAATGTAGTCGGTTCCCAACCGCTTAAGACTTAGCTCCAGGTGCTCTGAAATTTCCTCTGCTGTTCGGGCGTGTGTCTTGGTAGCTATAATAAGGTTTACCCTTTGCTTCGAAATTGCCTTGCCGATACGCTCTTCGCTGGTTGTATAACCATTAGCAGTATCAATGAAGTTAATACCCAGCTCTAGCACTTTTCGCACGACTGATATCGATGCTTCTTCAGATAACCGTTGTATTGGTATACCACCAAAGCCTAGCTTCGATACCATCAAGTTAGTTTTTCCAAGCCTTATTTTTTCCATCTAGCCTCCTGATTGATTTATTAGTATTAACTGTTAATTCTGGTTTTAGGGGTGTGATAGAATTCGTGAAGTGTATTTACACTTTTTAAAAACTGTTTGAATAAACCTGATGCATCAGCCGTTAGCTTGTCCTTTCCCATATGGCTGCCATTCCCATCCCTCCGCCAATGCACATTGTTTCAAGCCCGCGGTGTAAATTTCTATGTATCATATCATATAGCATGGTAACCGCTATTCGGGCTCCTGTACAGCCAATTGGATGCCCCATTGATATCCCGCTACCATGGGGATTAATCTGGTCTAAGCTCCAGCCCAGTTCTTTCATACAGCCCAGTGTCTGAGCGGCAAAAGCCTCATTAAGTTCTATAAGGTCGAAATCTTTGTTGCTGAGACCTGTCTTCTGGTATAGCTTTCTTACTGCGGGTATTGGCCCTAATCCCATGTAGTTGGGAGCTGTCCCGGCTGAAGCCCAGGCTTTAAGAGTAGCCATGGGGTTTAGCCCCAGCTCACGGCTTCTCTTTCTGGACATTAATACCAGGGCGGCAGCTGCATCATTGATTCCGGAGGAATTACCTGCAGTAACGGTACCATTTTTGTGAAAAGCAGCAGGGAGTTTGCTCATTTTTTCCAATGTGGTATCCATCGGGCGTTCATCTGTATCGAAAATAGCTGGAGGCCCTTTTCTCTGTGGTAAGGGTATTGGCATAATCTCTTCCTTGAACAAGCCCTGTTGCATAGCCGAAAGTGCTCGTTGGTGGCTGAGCAAACCGATTTCGTCCTGTTCTTTTCTGCTGAAGTAATATCTACTGGCAATCTCTTCTGCGGTGTTTCCCATATGATAACCGTAGAATATTTCCCACAGACCATCGAAGACCATAAGATCTTTCATAGCTGCTCTGGCATCAACAGACATGCGATAGCCCCAGCGAGCCTCTGGCAAGAAATAAGGAGCAGCGCTCATACATTCCATCCCCCCGGCCACTACGATGTCTGCTTCACCTAACATAATGGCCTCGGCTGCTAAAGTGATGGACTTGAGTCCTGAAGCACATACCTTGTTTACAGTGAAGCAGGGTGTTTCTTTGGGTATTCCTGCATAAATAGCTGACTGTCGGGCCACATTTTGTCCCTGCCCTCCCTGTAGAACACATCCCATGATTACCTCGTCGACTTGTACTTCCTGCAGGGAGGAATCCCAACTATTATACTTGTCCTCCAGAACTCCAGTTGTTAACGTCTTGAGCGCATCAGGTCCATAGCCGGATACCTCTTTACTGGTTTTGGGTCTCAGCCCTGCTCTCTTAAGAGCTTCCCTGATGGTCAGACTGCCCAGGTTGACAGCAGTGGTGTCTTTCAGAGCGCCTCCAAAGGCGCCAATAGCTGTTCTTACACCACTTACCACGACTACCTCGTTCATTTCTATTTTCCCAGTACCATTCCTACAGGGTCTATTTCCCGGTGCAGTATCCGTAGGTCTTCCTCTGTTGGAATATAGCTGGTCTCGATTTTATCGGGCACTATAATCTCGAAGCCACTGTTGTCCTGCACCTGCTCCAGTTTCACTCCGGGGTGCAAAGAAATAAGCTTTAGTTTCTTGCTCTCTTCATTGAAGCCGTAAACTCCAAGCTGTGTTATTACTCTATATGGTCCCGAACCTCGTGGTAATCCTGCCTTTTCTCTGGCTCCGGGACCATCCAGGTAACCCGGGGTAGTCAGGAAATCGAGCTTGTTGACAAAGGTTCTCTTAGACTGATTTGCGATGATATAGATCAATTTATCTGAGAAAGAACCTGCATCGTTACCACCACCGCTACCTGGCAATCGAACTTTGGGCAGGTCATGATTACCGATTACAGTAGTGTTGATATTTCCATAGATGTCCATCTGGGCTGCTCCCAGGAATCCGTAGTCAATATATCCAGCCTGCGAAAGAGACATCACATCGTGCATGCTCGAGGCAGCTATTGCCCTGTGAAAGGTCCTGGAATCGGCAACGGAGATGGGTAACTCGCGCATCATTGGCCCAAGACTGCCGCCTTCAAATACAATAAGCAAACTGGGTGCATGTGTTTTTTGTGCCAGCATTGTTGCTGTCATGGGAAGGCCGGTGCCAACAAAAACAGCCTTTTTATCTTCCAATACCCTGGCACCATTACACACCAGCAGTTCTTTTAATGTGTAATTGATTTCAGTTGCCATATATTTGGTTGCCCCTTTCCTTACTCTGTAGTTATCGCAATGTTCTATTTATATGAGAAAGTCACCATTGGCTCCTGATAGAACGCTCTTTTTTTAAGGTAGTCTAATTTCTCCCTGCCCCCACAGAGTTCCAGGTATTGATCGAAATTGTCGACCCCGAAAACATATTTCTGTAAGTACTCTTCTGCCCCTTCCTGTGTTCTTGAGAGCTTTAGCCATTCAGCTATATTTTCTTCGTCGAACCAGTATGCTCCCGGCATCTCAGCCGGATGTGAGCCATAAGGAACGTGCACTATGGCATCAACCACGAAAAAAGGAATACACGTTTTCCATGGTTCCTTTCGTATAATATCGTTATCCACGATCTCTTCAGTAGTTAAGATTAACCTCCTGGCACATCTTGAAAGCTCGAAATCCTCAATGATAATGCCATCTATCTGAGCATTGCCATAGACGTCACAGCGGTGTACATGTATAAATGCGGCATCGGGATAGGCAGCAGGAATCAGGTTGATAGTTTTTCCACTGAAAGGGTCCTTGACTGCTTTGGAAGAGCTGTATGCCGCGGTATCCGTGCCCAGCAGATTACGACTGGGGATAAAGGGAATACCCATCATACCGGCCAGCCATCTCCACTGATAGGCGGCATTACTGATTTCTGCAATAACCTTACATTGTCCACTCTCGACTTTTCTTCTCGAAGCGGGGGAAAGTCCTCTAAGTTCATGCCCGAAGCTGTAAGCCGCCTCTACCTTGTTTACACATCCTGCTCCTACCAGTATATCGATGTCATGAACTGCCGTCTTCCCAGCCATGGTCAGATTACGGCGTTTCTGTCTGATTATTTCGTAGATAACAGCCATGGAGACCCTGGTATGCCCAAAACCTCCGCTGGCTATAAAATCGCCGTCATGTACAAATCTCGAAACGGCTTCTTTAACTGACATTGTTTTATCTTTTAGTTCGCGTGACTTGTTTTTTTGTACCCATTCCCTGGCATCATCAGGGTCGTGCCAGCCTACCAGTTCCCCATTGCCTTCACTTACTATTTCCATTTTAATCCTTTATCTCTAGCTGAATATCAGGAATAACAGTCTAGCATATCATTTAATATACAGAAATATTTCACCTTCAACAAGAAAAAGTAACAGCTAAGGCAGTGAAAAAAACCATCTCTGTTCCGGGCAACGGCTGCTGATTGGAAATAATTGTCCGAAAATCATGTTTTTAGGAAAATTATGTCTATAAAATTTCAATATACGATGCTTTCTTGCTATAATCCTTAGTCTACGATGCGTTACTTTTTAGGTATAGATGTTGGCTCTGTTAACTCAAAGTTATCTTTAATAGATGAAAGTAGCAATATTGTCTATCTGGATACTGAGAAGATAACCGCTGGTCCTCGTACATCGGTTAGAACATTGATCGACAGACTAGCAAAAAAATTTGGACTCCAAGAGATTGTTGGCGCCGGGGTATCAGGTTCAGGAAGGTCAGCGATATCCAGGGAATTGGGATGGGTGGAGTACAGCAGTTCACTGGCCATAGCTTCAGGCCTGCTACTTAGCCATCCTGATGCAAAAACCATAATACAGATCGGGGGGCAAACATCTCTTATTATTGGATTAGAAGATGGCTTAAGGAAGCCATGGAAAGTGGTCTCCAATCCACTTTGTGCTGCGGGGACCGGTAGGTTTCTGGAGCAACAGGCATACAGGCTTGGCATCAGCATGGACGATATGTCGAGCCTGGCATTGACATCCAATGAAACTCCTCCACGGATAGCTGCTCGATGTAGTGTCTTTGCTAAAACAGACCTTATTCATTTGCAGCAAAAAGGAGTCTCGGTAGAGACGATGCTATGTGCACTTTGTGAGAGTGTAGCTCGAATGGTTTCTTCATATCAGAAAGGACTATTCGAGGAACCGATTTACTTTGTTGGAGGAGTTGCTGCTAATGCAGCTATAGAAAAGGCACTTAATGAAGCCCTTACTGCAAGAAATGGACATGAGACGAAGGTTATAATCCCGGAGAACTACCTCCATATGGAATCCCTGGGTGCCGCCACGCTTTCAATTGATAAAACATCCCGTGTCTTTATGCTATCGGAAAAAGATGAAAGAGAAAACTATTTCCAAACACCCAGGCTCAATATTTTCAATACCCAGGAAATTAAGCCACTTAAAAAAATAGAGAAAGAATGTGTAGGTTATCTTGGGGTTGATATAGGCTCCACCAGTACCAAGGCTGTGATCCTGGATGAAACAGGAAAGGAAGTCATCGGGAAAAACTACCTGATGACTGCCGGTAAGCCAGTTGAGGCTATAAAAGATGTCTTTAGAAACCTTCTCAAAGACGGAGCAGATAAGGTCAGTATTGCCGGTGTAGGCATTACCGGGTCAGGAAGATATCTTATTGGTAGTTTCATCGGCGCAGATCTCATTAAGAACGAAATAACGGCGCAGACCAGAGCTGCTCAAGACCTGGATGCCGAAGCGGATATAATAGAGATAGGTGGCCAGGATTCAAAGCTTGTTATTAAGAAAAATGGCGTGGTAGTTGACTACCAGATGAATAAAGCATGTGCTGCCGGTACAGGAAGCTTTATAGATGAACTCGCAGAGATGCTGGGGGTTTCTGTGATCAATGGAGAATTTGCCAACCTGGCATTCGCCGCCCCTTATACCATTGACCTGGGAACAAGGTGCGCAGCTTTCATGGCACAGGCGATAGCTTCTGCTCAGCAGCAGGGAATGCCGCTGGAAATAATAACAGCAAGCCTTTCTAACTCTATAGCAAAAAATTATTTGTCCAAGGTAGTTGGCAACAGGAAGCTCGGGGATAAAGTCATACTTACGGGAGCAGTGTTCTACAATAGAGCAGTTGTTTCAGCTTTTCAAAGTCAACTTGAAGACAGAAAGCTAATTGTACCGGAACATAAAGAAATCAGTGGTGCTATTGGAGCTGCCCTTCTAGCCAGGGAACAGGTGGCAGGGAAGCAGACGAAATTTAAAGGATTTCAAAGGGTTGTTGACAGCAAATGTAAGCTAACTACCTTTGTTTGTAAGGGCTGTGACAATAATTGCACTATCACAAGAATGCAGATGGCTGATGAAAAAGCTACGTACTATGGAAGCAGATGTGATAGATATGACAGTGAAGTTGGCCATGCCAAGCAAAAAACCTTGTTCGATAGAAGGGAAGAACTGCTCTTTCGCGAGTATAAAAAAGATTCCGGTACCGGGCCTACTGTTGGTATTCCACGGGCTCTTCTGGTCTACGATTTTGCCCCTTTGCTGATAGGCTTTCTCAATGCGCTTGATGCCCGATGTGTACTTTCTACCCAGACTACTAAAGAAATTGTAGAAAAGGCTGTAGAATTGAGCTATACGGATAGCTGTTTTCCTCTCAAGCTTCTCCATGGGCATGCCGCGACACTGAAAAATATGGACTATATTCTGTACCCCAGCGCTATAAGATTGAGTAGAGTAAAAGGAGATGAGGATCAGAAATATTCATGTCCACTTGTCCAGGCATCTCCATTTATTATTCGTAGTGTCGTGGATCTTGAAGATAAAATGTTGACCCCTACCATAGATTTCAGTCAGGGTGATGCGGACGTGATAAAGAATCTAACAGAAGCCGCCATTAAAATGGGCTTTAATAAAAAACAGGGCAGGGCGGCGGCCATGGCCGGGATAGAGTCACAGCGCCGGTTTATGGCAGACCAGGCAAAACTTGGTAAAGAGATTATTGAAGAAATCCACCGTGGGGATAAGTTGGCTGTGGTCCTATTTGCCAGATCTTACATGTCACAGGATGCCGGGGCAAATCTGGGGATTGCTGAGAAACTTGCTCAGCTTGGAGTAGTGCCTGTGCCGCTGGATTTTCTTCCACTATCATCGATTGATCCTAAGAAGTACTCAGACCGACCATACTGGTACTATGAAGGCAAATATATAGCAGGGGCAACGATTACTGCAGCAGATCCGAAGCTTTATGGCTTGGCACTGACGAACTTTGGTTGTGGACCAAACTCGTTTATACTCCCGCTCGCTGAAGATATAATGGGAGACAAGCCTTTTGGTCAAATGGAGATTGATGAACATGCGGCTGAGGCTGGTATTGTTACCCGTATTGAAGCGTTTGTTGATACCATTAAGGGATTCGCACAATCGGTTCCGCAGTTCCAGGTTGTAGAAAAAGATATCTATCGCGGGGTATCAACACTTAGCAAGTCGAGTAAAACGTTTATATTGCCAAATATGTGTATACACGCCGATTTTATAGCAGCTGCTATGCAGGCATATGGAATCGATGCCAGGGTGCTTCCTGAGGCAGATGAACGCGATGTAATTTATGCCGATAGAGTAACCTCAGGAGTTGAATGCCTGCCCTATCGTGTGACCCTCGGTGGTTTTATGAGGTACTACTATGATAACGGCCATGATACCGAAGAGGTCGAGGCATTTATGGCAGGGGCATATGGACCTTGCCGTTTCGGTAAATATGCTATAGAACAAACAAGAATACTTCGAGACCTGGGTATCGACCTCCCTATACGGACGGCTACCTCGAACAATGCCTATCGTGATGTAGATCTTGGCTTATCTTTTATGAGACTTGTCTGGAGAGCAGGATTAACTGCGGATTTTCTGTATAAATTACTCTGGCGCTCTCGTCCTTATGAAAAAGAGGCTGGGCTGGCAGATAAATTATTCGATGAATATGTTGGAAAGTTCATAGACCTTGTCCGTAAGAAACAATCGTTCACAGAACTACAGCGACAGGCGGCCGCAGATTTTAAAGCCATAATAGACCCTGAGATACCACGGAAGCCACTTGTAGGTATCAATGGTGAAATTTTCTTGCGTTCAAACAAATTCAGTAACAATAACCTGATAAAAGTATGTGAGGCGGCTGGGTTGGAGGTTGTTGTCTCCCCCATAGGTGAGTGGTTGAAGTACATTATATTCCGGCATATCGAGGATGCTGAAAGGGATCATAATGTTAAGAAATGGATAACTGGTCATATATTGAAGTATATGCAGGACCGCGACGAGCACTCCATTGAAAAATCATTTGAAACATTAATTGATGAAAAGGAGCCTTCTATTGCCAAAGTTCTGTCTAAGACGGAACAATGGCTTTCTACCAAATGCGGCAGCGAAGCAGTCCTCAGTATTGGAACAGGGATAGATTGGCTGGAAAATCCGGAATATTCCGGTGTGATTTCAGTCATGCCTCACGGTTGCATGCCTGGAGGAATTGTGGCTGCCATGTCTGGGAAGTTCAGCGATATGTATGGGAAACCATGGATTAACCTGACGTATGATGGTTTCCTGGAGACTAATAACCTTGAGCGAATCAACAACTTTGCTGAAATCATCAGGTTCTGTAGTAAAGAGGCAGCTAAGACTGGCTGACGGCAACGACCTTTCTTCTCCACTTCAGTAAAATCTTTATCTAACGATTTCTGTCACAGCTCAGTTCAGGAAGCTGACTATGCCTTTTCCCTGACAAGTAATTGCAGGGAGGCTTTTGCCTTTGACGAACAGCTGCTTCTTGTGAGATGCTCTGTCTTGTAGAAGTGTAGCAGTGCAACTAATAAGAAAAGTAGAAGTTATTTTTCCAGTAATTATATCTGTGTCACTTATTCTCTGTTCACTATTGAGTGTCGGCTGTCAGGTTACTATGAGAGAGGGTGAAAGCGGAGAATTTACTATTACACTTGAAGCCGGGAGTTATCATATCGAACAAGAGGGAGAATACTCTCTCATTCGCATGGAAGGCTTTGGCTCAATGCTTTACCCAAAGGCACCAAAGCTACCGGCAAGAACCTTTCTGATTGGCCTACCACCGGGAGCGGATTTGGTTTTAGTTTCTATGGTTGATAGCGATTATATCGAGATTCCCGATACGTATCGTATTTTGCCATCTCCGCCTGTAATTTATGGGGGAGAAGTGGAGGAGTCCGGTTGGGGAGAGGATGAGGCTATATATAGTTCGGAAGACGTCTATCCATCATGCCCCTATAGATATCTGGGAATGGGACAGATACGGAAATACAGCTTTGCCAAGCTGGGTTTTTGTCCTGTAGCTTATTATCCAGCCAATGATAAGCTGGCTATATATAAAAATATTACCCTCAGAATTACATATCGAATCACCCGTGTAGTACCTGTAGAGACACTGTCTGATGCTGTCATGGATGACGTGGCTTCACGAATTATTATTAATTACCCATCGATCAAATCTTACTACTCTTCAACCGCTACCCGGTCTACAGGATTGTGTGACTATGTGATTATTACTACCGATTCATTACAGGATGCTGTTGAACCATTGGTAAACTGGAAAAAAGCCATTGGGTATACAGTGGATACTGTGACTGTTGGCTGGATAGAAGCAAATTGTGATGGCAGGGATTTGTCAGAAAAAATAAGGAATTACCTTATAGCGTCCTATACGAGCAGGGGATTTAATTATGTGCTGATTGTAGGTAGCCACACTACAATTCCTATGAGATATTGTTACCCTGATTCTTCGGACCACAGCTACAACGGAGCAGTCCCTACCGATTTCTATTATGCTGACCTCAGTGGGGATTGGGACTCAGATAATGATGGATATTTTGGTGAGTGTGGACAGGATGCTGTCGACTATCATCCGGAAGTTATTGTGGGGAGAATCCCGATAGATGATGAAGCCACTGTTAGAAGTATTTGCCGGAAGGCAGAGGCGTTTGAAAACGATAGTGGGGATTGGAAGACTAAAGCGCTACTGCTAGCAGCTATGCTTAATTATGATAATGAAGACTTAAAACAAGTGGTGAGAACGGATAAAGCTGTACTTATGGAGAAATGCTTGAATGATATCTTAGCTGTTTGTGGCTATTCCTGTGAAAAGATGTATGAGAAAGAAGGATTAGCTCCTTCAAACTATGCCTGCAACCATCCGTTGAGCAACCTCAATGTATTGAACGAGGAATATGGCTGGCCTTCGGGATACGGGCTTGTCAATTGGGGAGCACATGGTGGTGCCACTGGTGCTTCCAGGTGGGTCTGGAAATATGATAGCAATGGCATCCCTGAATCCCATGAAATAAAGTTAAGAAGATTTATCTCAGCAGAGGATGTCTCTTTCCTCGATGATAAACATCCCAGTATTGTGTTCTCAAGTTCATGCCTCAATGCCTATCCGGAAAGAAGTGATAATCTAGGGAATTCACTATTGAAGCACGGTGCAGTAGTTTTTATCGGGGCTACCCGGGAGGTCTGGTATACATTGGGCTGGCGAGATGAAGGAGATGGAGCCAATGCTTCAATCGATTACTGGTTCTTCCGCTATCTAGTTAAGGAAAAGCAGAAAACAGGGAATGCGCTCTATAATGCTCAGGTTCAGGTCTGTGATCATTACTGGCTACAAAACTGGAAACAGTGGCGAAGCTTATTTGCCTTCTGCCTCTATGGAGATCCCTCCCTTGGGATAGATACTCAATCTACCTTGCCGACTTCTTCCTGAAATGGTCAATTACATCGAATGGGTGTGGCGGACAGCCGGGTAAATATTCACCCATGTTTCTGTATTTTTGTGTGCAGGAGCCAAAACAGGTTAGTGTCCCTTCGATCTCTTTAGGAGGAGTAATACCACGTCCGAAAATAATTGTGTGGTGACTCATCAGGTTCAGCTCATCTTTTAGGTGTGCAAAGAGAATGGTTTGCATAACTTGTCGGCATCTGGTGCAGGTACCGGTTTCATAAATCTTGATTCCTCTTTGCCTGTATGCTGCAAAGTCAACGTTAATTCTGTAATATGATTTTTGTACTTCCTCTATAGACTCACCCAGAACCTCTATTTCTGAGAGGTTGGTACTGCCTAATCCCTGTTCTCCTGCCAGTCGGAGGTATTCAATATCCTGGGGATTAATCCCTATTATCCTGGAGGCTACAGTATCCCCTGCTACTACGTCCCAGGCAGCCATGATAATTCCGAGGTTAGCTGGAGTTCCACAATTAGGGCCAAGCCCCTCCATCCCTATTATGCCGTCATATACCGTTACCTGTGGCAGTACCAGTTTGTTTAAGTCGACAATGGCTTGTGCAAGGCCCCAGCGATGAAACCTTTTCTTATCCTTTTGTTGGATTACTCCTTTCATGTTCTTAAGTCCCAATGTAGCAGGAAAAACATCGTGTGTTTTTATTACCGGTACATTAATAATGACATCAGCCTGCATAATGACTTCCGGAATCTGTAGCCTATGTAGAAGAAAGCCATTTGGAATTCCCATAAATACCGTGCTGGTATTTTTATTGTCAACTATTTCGGCTCCCTCTTCTTGAGCAACACGTGAAATTCCGCTCGCTTCAAATGCCTCTAAGGTGTTTGTTATGAGGCTGGAGCCTTCTGCAATTACTAACCTGGCAGCTCCTGCCTCTTTCGCCAGTCGGCATATAGCTTTTATTATATAAGGATTGCTTACAGCTCCTGTTTCATAAGAGAGGGCAGAGACCAAATTGGGCTTTATAAGCACCATGTCGCCAGGGCAAATCAGCGAACCTAATCCTCCTATCTGACCGAGTGCCCTGCTTACTGCATCGCTAATAATGTCGAAATTATTACTTTCCTTGCACTTGATAATAGAAACTTCTCTCAATCGATTGAATAGCATGTTTATCTCCCTATGGCTCAGATCTCTTCTCTGTTATCTTTATTTAGCAACAGGTATCTACCCTGCCGTCTGACAGATAGAAGCATAACAGCTTGATATTAGCCATCGCAATAGTATCTATGTGAGCTTGTAGGAAACTACCATAATGCTATTCTTTATGACATACTTCGTAAAAAGATATGGTAAAAGTCTGAAAAGGAGGGAGTTATGTCAGCTATTATGAAGGAAAAGGAATTAGCCTTTACCCCGGCTTATCAACTGGTAGAGATGATGAAACAACAGGATCTATCACCGGTTGAGCTAATGGAACTTACTCTGAGTAGAATAGAAGAGTTAAATCCCAAACTAAACGCTTTTCTTACTGTGGCTGAGGAGAGTGCCATGGAAGGAGCACAGCTGGCAGAGAAAGCACTTGTTAAAGGTTCAGCTACAGGAGTATTGCATGGTATACCAATCTCCATTAAGGACTTGAATACTACCAGAGGCATAAGGACAACCATGGGCTCTGTGGCTTATAAGAATTTTGTGCCGACAACAGAAGGGACTCTTCTCAAGCGATTGAAGGCAGCTGGAGCCATAGTAATAGGCAAGACGAATACTCCAGAGTTCGGGCTGGCCATATCTACGGAAAATAAGTTAGAGAATGCCTGCCGTAATCCCTGGAATACAGATATGACCTCCGGAGGTTCCAGTGGCGGAGCAGCAGCCAGTGTGGCAGCGGGCATCAGCTCTCTAGCACAGGGGAGCGATGGTGGTGGATCAATTCGAATTCCTGCATCCTATTGTGGTGTTTTTGGTTTATGTCCGGGTTATGGTCGCGTACCCAAAGATGTTGCCTCTTGGGGAGTATCCCATGTTACCAGTTATGGTCCTATTACTCGAAATGTAAAAGATGCAGCCCTGATGATGAATGTAATAGCTGGTGATGATGGATTGGATTATACTGCTATCAGGACAGCACCTCCAGATTACGTTCAGATGCTTGGCAGAAAGCTTAATAAATTAAGGATTGCCTGGAGCCCCGATCTTAAATATGGAGTAAAGGTAGATACTGATGTGAAAGATAAAGTTGAAGCTGCTGTCCGGGTATTTGAAGAGCTAGGCCACGAGGTGGAAGAAGCAACACCGGCCACAGGGGCGCCTTTTAACGTTTGGGATATGTCCATCGCGTCACGCTACTATGTCCCCTTTGGCTTTGTCCTTGAAAAGCATGCCGATGAGATAATGGACTATACCAGATTGGCTATGGAATGCGGTCGGGATTCTTCTGGGATAGATATTGCCCGGGTGTGGTTACAAATTGAAAAGTTTAGAGGCGTAATGTCTGGTTTTTTTCAGAAATATGATCTACTGTTGACCCCTACCACGGCTATACCGGCCTTCCCTGTTGGGCAGCAAAATCGTGAACTCGGTTGCGGTTTTATAAACTGGCCTTTTGCTCCATTTACCTGTATGTTCAATCTCACTGGGAATCCTGGAGCTACGATACCCTGCGGCTTTTCCTCGAACAACTTACCTGTGGGACTACAGATAATTGGCAGGCGTGGGGAGGAAGCCATGGTATTACAGGCATCGGCAGCGTTTGAAGAAGCTCAGCCCTGGGCAAATAAATACCCCCCAATATCGTAGCTGTATAAACAGTCGGTGGCAGAGATTTCAGATAAAAAAAGCGGGGGAAATTATCTCCCCCGCTTTTATTTTTCAAGATTTATTCAGGTTGTACAACTTTGGTAACAGTTGCGTAGCCTGAATCAATTATACTGTTTGATTGCTGATAGTAAGCAGTGGCCTATCATTTAACAGGCTAAGAGAATTTTCTACTTTTGTTTACCAGTTTTACGGGTCATTTCTACTGCATTGAGGATTTCCGCCTCACCAAAAGGTTTTTTCATAATACTGAAATGTCCCTGCTCCAGGGCTCTGCCCATTAACTCGCTGTCAGGGTACCCCGTGATAATAATAACTGGTAAATTAGGTTTAGCTTTCTTAATGCGAGCCAATGTTTCCGCCCCGTCTATATCGGGCATTTTCAGGTCGAGAAAGACCATATCGAAGGTCAGTCGCTCAGCATATTCTATGCCTTCACTACTTGTCCCTGTAGCTATCACTGTGTGTCCTAGTGGGTCCAGAGCCTCCTTAAAGAGTAATCCTATAACAGTGTCATCATCAATAACCAGGACACGGACTCTGTCTTCTCCCATCTTAGGTTGAAGCCACTTATCTATAACGGTACGATCGAATCTCCATTTGTTACCGACTTTAACTGCAGGGATAGTTCCTTTTTTCAATAATCTATATATAGTTCTTTTGGTAAGCCTCAGGTATACTGCTATTTCCTCCACAGTCATTAACTCTGCCATATTTATCTCCTTTTATTTAAATTCTCGCCCTTGTAATATTTAACTGTACTGCTGACAATTATTGATACTCTTTGTCAAACAACTATACCAAGTGCGATAAAAAAGTTCAAATGTCTGGCGAGTAACCGGTAATTGCAGCAGACTGACTGTCGCATAAATAATTACATTCTGTTACTATGATGACTAAAGGAGGTAAATATGATAAAGGATATTGTAACGGCTAATAGAAGCTATCGCCGCTTCCAACATGAAGTTTCCATAGATATGGATACGTTAAAGGAGCTTATTGAACTTGCCCGGCTTTCTGCATCAGGAGGAAACAAGCAGCCTTTGAAATATATGCTCTCCTGTGATGAGGAAAAGAATGCACTAATATATTCTAAACTTGCCTGGGCTGCATACTTCAAAGACTGGGCTGGACCGGTGGAAGCAGAGCGACCATCTGCATATGTTATCTTACTTGGTGATACAGAGATAAGTAAGTCTTTTGCCTATGACTGTGGAATAGCGGCTCAGAGCATCTTGCTGGGAGCAGTAGAAAAAGGATTGGGCGGTTGCATGCTAGCCTCTGTAGATAGGGATGGCCTTCGCTCAGCGCTGGGGATAGCAGGCCGCTATGAAATTCCCCTGGTGATAGCTCTTGGGAAGCCTGTAGAGAGAGTGGTTCTTGAAACAGTTGGTCCTGACGATGACGTCAAGTATTGGCGGGATAAAGAAGGCGTGCACCACGTACCTAAACGCCCTCTGGCTGACATCATTATATAGGATAATGTCCGGACGATTGCATAACCAGACTTCTTATTATAGATAAAGTTATGGACAGGCAATTAGATAATGAAGGAACGAAGAGAAAGGCGGATGAAGATATAGTAGAAATAAGGTCCCGGTGTCAGAGCTCGCCGCAGGATTTTATTAATATGACTACCTGGGCTGCTATCTTTATCTGGGCAGGGTTGGTCCTTCTACCAGCTAAAGTGAATTTGATAACAGCCTTGACTAACTGGGGAGTCTGGTCGCTTACTTTTATAGGAGCTGGGGTTATTGTGCTGCTGGGGATGCTGATTTGTCTATTATGGTCTGAGTGTGCCAGGCCAAAAGGAAGAAGGTTAATCCTGACGTTAATCCTGCTGGGGATTGGTCTGCAGGGAGTGGTGGGATGGCAGATTATCTGGCCGGTGGTTTTGATTACCATCGGCATTTCGATAATGTTGCGTGGAATATTCTCTCTTAGATAAATTGTGTTTTGTTGACCCAGGCCGGAAATATATACAGATGGAGCTATAGCTGAA
>Ga0272441_10003801_pt1 | contig 28238 bp, 20 predicted proteins | sample SSMProp6N_FD_193582 | JGI IMG/M metagenome (GOLD analysis project Ga0272441, IMG submission 193582) | Marine sediment archaeal communities from Little Sippewissett salt marsh, Falmouth, MA, United States - SSM-Prop-6N | ecosystem: Environmental > Aquatic > Marine > Wetlands > Sediment ... | reverse complement strand
TAGGGGGACCGGTCTTGCAAATCCTAGGGGGTCAGGTCTTGAATTGTGAATTTTCACCATTCAATCTTTCAGGACCCATTCATGTAACAAAATTCACAATTCAAGACCTGACCCCAACTACACGTTGGTTACAGGTAGTCGTCCATCTTGCGGGTCTCCAGTATTTCAACGGCCTCTTTGACGTCCTGTGACGACCCTCGTTTGCAGACCAGTATGGAGTCCTCCGACTCCACGACGATGATGTCACTGACACCGACCAGCGTCACCAGCTTGCCCGAACTGTGAACGAGATTCCTCGACGACTGCACCGCTATGTGGTCCCCCGTCACGGCGTTGTCATCACCGTCCTTATCGAGGACCTCCCACAGGGCATCCCAGCTCCCGATGTCACTCCAGCCGAATGTCCCCTCGATGAGCAGGACCCGCCTGGATCGTTCCATGACGCCGTAATCGATGGAAATGGGGGTGACCCCGGCGTATATGTCGGCGATCCTCGCCACTTCCTCACCGGTGCCGATGACGGCGTCCATCTCGTCCAGTGCCTCGGAGAGGTCCGGCATGAGGCCTTCGATCTCCTCCAGAATGGTCGCCACCGTCCACACGAACATGCCGCTGTTCCAGTAAAATCCGCCCTGCTGAAGGAATCTTTGCGCCGTCTCCAGATCGGGCTTTTCACGGAAGGCCCCGACACGGAAGATCTCTCTGCCGCCGGCCGTGCCCTCCCCTTTGCCTCGTTCGACGTAGCCATAGCCCGTCTCCGCCCTTGTGGGCGTGATGCCGATGGTAATGAGTGACGGTGTTCGTCTCGCCATCTCATCGGCTGCAGACAAGGTCTCCACGAACTGCCCTTCATCGGTGATGAGGTGATCGGCAGGGAGGACCACCATGGTCTCGTCGGGATTGCGTCTCTTCAGATAGAGCGCCGCCAGACCGATACAGGGCGCCGTGTTTCGTCCCACTGGTTCGACGATGATATTGGCGCGAGGGATGCCGGGCAGCTGGGCCGCCAGTGCCTCTGCGTGGGTGGCCACCGTCACGACATAGATATCCTCCTTTGCAATGTACGATGAGATGCGGTCCACCGTCTGCTGTATGATCGATCGCTCACCGGCTATGCTCAAGAGGTGTTTCGGTCTCTCTGCTCTGCTCAGCGGCCAGAAGCGTGTCCCCCTGCCGCCTGCCATGATTACGGCGTACACTATTCAGATTTCCTCCTTTGAAAATGGTATGGTCACCTCGCAGATCCCCCCGTCGACGGTGACGCGCAGGGGATACTGATTCTTCTCAAAGACCTTCATCATCGACTTGTTGTCCGTCAGGACATCGGCGATGAATCCCTTGATCCCCCGCGATCGGGCCGTCTTTACCAGCAGTTCGAAGATATAGGTACCGATGCCCAGACCCTGATACTTTTCATCGACAATGAAGGCCACATCGGAGACGTTCCGGTCCTTGAGACGCACGTAGCGACCTTCGGTAATGATGCGTTCCACACCTTCTTCCTTGAGGACGCCTACGATCGATATGGTTCGGCCGTAATCTATGTTGACATATTCCTGCATCTTCTTGTGCGGCATGGCCCTGATGGGGCTGAAATAGCGATAATAGACGGCCCTGTCGGAAAAGCGGTAGAAGAGCCGGCGCATGCCGTCCTCATCGGAAGACTTGATGACCCGGAAATGGACCGTCAGATTGTCCCTGAAGGTGTGCGTGGAGGCGATGTCACTGGGATAGAGGTGCCCCTTTTCGGAAAAATATATCTGATCGGGAAATATGATCCTGGCGTCCTTGGCCCTGTTGACGAGGTCCTCCCTGTCTTCGGGATGGGCGATATCTATGAGGGCCAGTGCCCGCTCCCTGACGGTTCTTCCCTTGAGATAGGCAATACCGTATTCCGTGGCTATCAGGTCGAAGGTGATACTGCCGGTGAACTGATTGGGGTAATGCTCGATGGAGGGCAATATATTGGGTTTCCCCTTCAGATTTCTGCTGGGAAGGGCGAAAATGGTCTTTCCCCCCTTCGACAGCGCCGCTCCCTCAAAGAGTTCCGCCGTCTCACCGGGCCCGGCGACGATGCTCCCCTTGCCGATATGCAGGGCGACACGGCACGACAGGTCGACCTTTCGTGCGGGAATGATTGCCACGAATTTGTCGTTATATCCGATGTTCTGCGGATTGGCGCAGATGTCGAGCCCCTGGAACTCGATAGCCGGATTCTTGTGGAGCCACTCCATCAGTTCCGGCGTCCCCTGCGCGTAGGATACCACCGTCTTCCCCCTGAAGTACCCTTTGCGCCGATTCGTGACGGCACCGCTCTTCATGAGATGCATCACGGCATCGGTCATCATCATGGAGTGTACACTGAGGTCCCGTTTGTCTTGCAGGTGCTTACCCAGCTCTTCGAAGAGTGAACCGACAAAGAATGACAGGCAGCTTCCGTTATCGATGACAGAGGCGACATTGGCGGCCACCCTGTTGAATACCTCGTTCTCCGGCCACTGCGGAAAATAGAAAGGGGGGTCGGCGGATGTGACGAAGCAGTCGAAGTCACCGGCATCGACCAGCGTGTCTCCCATGGTAAAGGGGATCTTGTCATTGATGACACCGACGACCAGTGACGCCTGTTCCATGGCGTGCCGGGCCACATCGATGGAGACGCCGAGACTCGCCCTGCCCCGTTTGTCGGGAGGGGTAATCTGAACGAAGGCCGCATCGATCCGAATGACGCCCGACCTGAAGAGATCGGGGATGCGGGAAAAACGACAGGGGATCAGGTCAATCCGTCCGGCCGTTATTGCCTCGCTGGCCACCCAGCCCGAGAAAAAGGTCTTGAGCCGGTACTTCTGCGCGTAACTTTCATCGATGGGTATTGCCTCACCCAGGCTGACGAGCTGCACCAGTTCGAGGTCGACCAGATTACCGGCATCGGAATCCATGAGCTGCCTGATCAGCGTTCGAGGTTCGGCCACGCCAGTACCGAGAAAGATACTCATGCCCGGCTTTATTTTCGCTATGACTTCCTCGGGAGCAATGATCTTTTCTTTCCACTTTTCAGCCATTTCAAATCTCCCTGGAAGGTTCAGGTCTCATTGCTCTGCCTTATTTCTTTGCGCTGTTATAACATTGTACCTGTCGTGACCCGACTCTATTCTGTCTATTCTGACAGGTCGACTCGCTATAACATTCAACGTCGAATTATCAAGGTGAAGGGGCAGGCAACCCTGTCATTACCTGACCTGTACCTTTAAAACATACAATACTTGCACAATCAATATCAAATTACTATGTGGTCACGCAATATGGGAATATGCCTCCCCTCTCACCGTGCATCCATCGTATGCACTCATTCACGTTTCATGAGCTCCGAGAGTTTTTCCTTGTAGCGTTCTTTTCCCGGTGACAGTGACACCGCCTTAGAAAGTGCATCAATGGCTTCTTTGATCCTGCCGGATTTTTCGTAGACATATCCCAGAATTTCATGGACCTCGGGATCTTTCGAATCGAGTTCTAACAAGTACTCTGCAAGCCGTTCTGCCTTGTCAAAGATTCCCGTCTCCGAAAGGAATTTCACATATCCCTTCAGATAAATGGTATTTTTTAGTTCACCGGAAATTGCCTTCTCATAAAACCGTTCTACATCACGCACGGCATACCCACACTGACTGGTGTGTTTTCCCGATACCCGTGCCAGCGCAAACCAGGCCTGATAATTTTCGGGATCCATAATTGTTAACTTCCTGAGGATCTCCATGGATTTGCAGGGTTCATCTTTTCTTATATATATTTCCGACAGAGTCCGATAGAAAGCAAAGAGCCAGGAGCGGCTCTGCTTCAGCGGTTTCCCTTCCAGTTGCAGTCGAACAAATCTTTCCTCGGCCCGCTTCATGTCGGTCATGATGGCCTTTCTGTTGATGTTCCAGGCCCCTTCCTGGTACAGAAAGAGACCAAGCCTGTAGAGTGACTCCGGCGTCAAGTGTATAAGTTCCTTTAATCTTTCATACTTACGCGTCGTTTTGAAATATTCGCGCAGTATCACATCAACTGAAAACATATTGCTAAAGGTCTGCTGGTAGCGTCTGTTCAGGAGTGCCGCCCTTTTCAGATATTGCGCCGCTTTTTTTTCATTTCCCTGCCCATCATACAGCCTTCCCAGGAGATAGTACCCTCGCGCCTTGTCTTTCGTCCTACTCAATATCTTTCGGTAAATCGATTCCGCCTTGTCAATCTGTCCCCGTTTGACATAGTTCTCCGCCAAACCTTCATACATATATGGATCGTCGGGATATAATTTCACGAGACGGGTAAGCATGGTCTCCGCCGCGACGGGATCAGACTCTGCCTGTATGACAGACACCAGTTTCCTGCGATAGGAACCATTTTCGGGATCGAGATTCATGGCACGGAACAAATAGATCCTGGCCTTCTCATAATGCTCCCGCTCCGTTTCTATCGCAGCGATTCTGGCGTGCGTGTCGGCACTCTCCGGATCATGGGTAAGATACTCTTCCAAGGCGGCACTGGCCCGACCATACTGCCCTTTCTTGAGATACAACTCGGTCAGAGTATCATAATAAGGGAAAAGTGTTTCTACCGATTCAGGGGATCCGTCATACCTGGCTAGAAATGTTTTCATGTCCATGTAGAAGGCCGCGGTGACCTCGTCTTCACCCTTCATGTCGCTCAGAGAGAGCACCATTTCCTTGAGTCCCTTGTTAGTCTCGGGAATAACCTGTCTCAATTTGTCGTAATGAGTCGTCACTCTGGTGAGAGATCTCAGGACATCATCAACCCGGGTCGGCGTCAAAGCAAGCGCCCTGGCATACTCCTCAACGGCCCTGTTCAGCAGCCATGTGTATGAATCCCGTGCTCTCATCTGAAGACCACCCCTCCCTTCGGCATCCACCATCCGTTCTATGATAAAGTCTCCGAAAGACATACGATGCAAAGTTCTATTGGGGGCAAGGTTGGTTGCTCTTTCAAATTCCTTGAATGTGTTATACACACTCAGCACCTTTTGTGAATGTTTCCCCTCATAGTCTATCGCTTCATCGGCAGTCATCGCGACAGTAGACAGTTTTGACTTGAGAAGCGAGGCAAGCTCCAGGTGAAAATACTGGCTTGCGGGATTCCTGTTTATAGCCCGGTAGAATGCTTCTATGGCAAGCTGTGCATAGTTACTCGAACGTGCGCCATCAACAAAAATACCGGATGCCTCCTCCCACCTTCCCTCCTTTCTCGCATAGCGATGTGTAAGAATCTGATACAGTCGAGCAAGCCAGTAGTGACAATCGGCGTTCTTATCATCCCATGAAAGTGCCTTCTTTAAATTTTTTTCGACCTGCATATAGCCCTTGATCGGCCCGTCTCCCGAAGAATCGGCCCTGCCTTCAGTCTCGGCGAGAACGGCTTTCCCGCGCCTTAACCACAGATCACCCATAAAATGTCGCACGACGAAGACATTGCAGAGAATAACAACAGCGATCACCGTTGCCAGGACTATTTTTGTCTTATCCTTACTCGATAATTTTATATCTACCACGTCATCACCGACTCCCATCCGGTTCTTTCATGTGAAGCCGATAGAGGGCAAACTGTTTTCCTCTTTCACTTTCCCACATGATCTTCTCGGTATGAAACTTCTTCAGAATATTGTTACAGAGTGCCGGCTGCGCGTAACTGTTCACAGTGCACCAGTAATTGTAATGAAAATAGACGCCACCCGTATATCTGCGGAAAAAATTCCGTAGATTACTATCCCCCGACATGGCTATCGATGCCTGCGCGGCATTCTTCCCCCATAGGAGAAACATGTTTGGATTGTGGGTAAATATCATTGAATGATCAGGAATGGAGTCGGCGATTTTTTTCGCGAAACGATGATCAAAGCGTGAACTCCACGCCTCCTGCGTGGCTGCCCGGATGTAGGGCATAAAGGATAGAAACGATATGACAATGACTATTGAGAGGGCCACTTCGGCGTGCTTCGTCTTGCACATGCCATGTATCCAGCGACAGAGTTGTGCGGCACCGTATCCGCCCATCAGGGCCAGTGGCATGTGTGAAAGGAGTGAAAAGCGTACATCGGCGCCGTAGTTGTAACTTCCGGCATAGAAAAAGAGAAATATTCCCCAGAAGGCCAGAAACCATGAGACAATAATCATCTTTTCCCGGCCCGCAAAGGAGCCCCACACCACACCTCGTGACAAACTTCCCGGCATGGATGAAGAGCTGCCTTGTGCCCGTGACAGGGGCATGACCATTCCAACGATCGCCAGCAGGGTAACAATAAGGGGGAATCGTTGATTTATGTAATAAAAGGGACCATTGACTGCGATATTTTTATAGAAATAGGCAAGGGCTAATTTTGAGGAATTGAGCGGAGCCCCCCAATTCTCTGACCGTACACAGTAGAGATGTACGATGTGTGGCAGTGAAAGGACAAGGAGAACAAGAAGAAAGACATAAAATCTCTGACGCATGCATTCTTTCGGCATCATCACCAGTAATGCCAGTCCCGCCGGGACCATAATCAGTACCGATTCGGGTCTGAATTGAAAGGCAAATGCCAGTGTCGTCACGGCGAGAAAAAGCGTTCTCGTATCGGCATTTCTGATAAACCAGACCAGTGACAGCAGTGCCAGGCCGCCAAATAACGCGGCCGAAGTCTCAGCGGCCGTCGTGTTTGACCACCTGATCCCTTCGGGCAGAATTGCCAGTAACAGGGCCGCATAGAGACCGGCCTTTTCGTCGCGGAAGAAGAGGAATGCCAGGACAAAGACGACGGCAATCGAAAGGGCCCACAAGACATTATTCAGTATATGCACCCCCATATGGGAGATTCCCGCCACCTGGTAGAGGACACTGACAAGATAGGGCCAGGCATAGGGTTCCTTGGCATATTGCAACTGGTGGCAGGAATAGACGCCATATAACGTCTCTCCGTTGTTACACATACCCGCCCGTTTCTCGCAGGCTATGTTCTGGCCTATATTCAGATATATATCTTCATCATAAAATATTCTATGGATGCGTGGCGCCTCGAAGGCCGTCACCGCCGTTCCCAGGATCATTATGGTAAGCAACAGTATCCATGCCCGTTTCGACACGGGGCTGAAGGCCTTTTTCACCAGGCGCAGATTGAGGATGATCGCCAGTATGATCAGGCAGAAATTGATCTCAAGCACACGGGGTATGACCCATGTGAGCTGGTTTTTTAACTGCCCCGAATTATAGTGGCCGATCCAGATCAGAGCGGTTGCAACACCCAGTGCATAGAGGAATGATATGCCCACGATCTTTATGATGTTTTTTTTCTTCATATCTCTCTCTTCACCAGAATGTTTCCCATGGCAAGATACTCGTTGCCCGTCGTAACCATTGTCTTCACGGCGTCCCGCGGTGAACAGACCATCGGTTCTCCGTGCAGGTTGAAACTCGTGTTCAGCACAAGGCCGTAACCGGTCATTCCCCTTATTGTTTCGAGAAGCCTTCGGTAGAGACAATCCCCCTGTGGAACGATCTGCGGGCGGCATGACCCATCAACATTGATGACACCCTGCATGACGTTCCGTTTTTCCTCCCTCACCATATAGGCCATAGTCATGAAGCTATCGGGATGTCCATCATAATCTTCCAGTATGTCGGGCGCGTCCTCCTCGAGGATCGATGGACAGAAGGGCTGATACCAGACCCTCTTTTTCAGCCGCAGATTGAGGGCATCCTTGATTCTTTCGGAATCGCTTCTCGCCAGGATTGAACGATTGCCCAGTGCCCGGGGCCCCAGTTCCATGTAACCCTGGAACCAGAAAACGATGCCTCCACCCACGATAATTTCCGCCACATCCTGTACAATATCGCTGCTCTTTGTGTAATGAAGACCCGCTTCCCTGATGGCCCCTTCCATCTCATCCTCACCATAGGCAGGGCCCAGAAAGACGTCGTCGAGGGCCATCCGGGTCGTCCCGCACAACCGCCGATTCGCCTCAATTGCCGTCCCCAGGGCAAGACCTCCATCCCCCATATGGGGAAAGACAAAACACTGCTCCACCTCAGGCATGAGCCTGATCAGACGATTTACCTTCACATTGGAAAATATCCCCCCCGAAAGACAAACCCTGCCGATACCGGTTAGTGCTATTGCCCTTCTCACCAGTTCCAGTATCTTCACCTCGAGCGTTCTCTGTGCCATATAGGCAAACTGCTCGGAAGGGTATGTCCAGAATATCTTTTTCAGTTCATTATACATTGCCAGCGAAGAGTAACGACACCGGATCGAAAGATCCTGCACGTCAATCAGGTCCATCAGGGGATTTTGTTCATCCGCAACGGGGTAGGCATAATTGGCCAGGGCCATCACCTTCCCCTCGTCTTCCAGCTCTCTCATATTCATGAGATTGGTAACGTGTTCAAAAAATATCCCCAGGGAATGGCGGGCCGACAGGGATGCCTTCTTATCGAGTTCATTGTCCCTGAAGACATAGACCGAACCCGACAGTCCGTCACCCAATCCGTCCAGCGTCACGACGACAGACTCCTCGAAACCGCTGCAGAGGGCGGCCGCCGAGGCATGTGAGAGGTGGTGGTCTATCAGATGCAGCCGGAAATCCCTGAATCCCGCCTGCTTCAATCGCTTCTCCACCCGATTTCTGCTGATCGCTTTAGTCAGTGCCGAGGGGGGATATTCGGTGAGACGGTATTTCATACCTTTTTTCAAGGAGGTAAATCGTCCGGGGGGCCGTTTTCTCCGCCTGATGAGATAGTACTCCTCCTTCAGGGATGGAAAGACCCTCGTCAGTGTCTTGGCAAAATCGGATGTCGAACAGGCAATATGAGATATCTCTTCGATACCGGTATCAGTAGAGCGGAGACAGGCCTCGATGGAACGATAGGGAAATGCGATCTCCAGTTTTCTCCGGCTGAGCCGCTCCTCATTCACGGCAAAGAGTATGCTGTCCCCCTCCACCAGCGCGGCTCCCGAATCATGACCATCCCAGATACCCAATATTTTCATTGTATGAAGTCTCCAATCAAAAAGGGGCGGCACAATGGACTCTGGTCATCAATCATCAGTCATTTCACATGCGTTACTGACTAATGATAATCGATCATGAGTCATTCGTCAATCACGGCGATAGCGACACCCTCGTTTCCCTGTCGCACTCCAGTCGCAGCATGCTGTCTTCATTCAGAGGATAGCTCATGAGTACATCCATCGTACAAAATCCATCCCGCTCCTCGCCACATGCCGGATACCCCCCCTGCGCACCAGCTTCCACATGCCCCAGAAACGGCCGGGGCTCAGATAAAATCTCATATAACCCTTCCTGCGGTAGTGGTTTACGACTGACCTGGGAAGTCCGGGCAGGTCCATGACTGCACTATCCTGGCCGAATGCTTCAAAGGCCCTTCCTTCTATCCAACCCTTCTCACAGGCCCTTTCGTAGAGGGGAGATCCGGGAAAGGGAACGGCACAATAAAACTGCGCCACATCGGGTTTGATTTTCAGTGCAAATTCTATCGTTTCCTTCATAGTGCCCCGATCTTCTCCCGGATAGCCGAGGACAAAATGACCGGCCACCATGATGCCCGCCCCTTTGGCCATCGTGACGGCCTGTTCGGATTGTTCACAGACAATGCCCTTCTTCATGCCTTCCAGCACTGTCTGATTCCCCGATTCGATGCCATAACTGATCATCCAGCAGCCGGCCTGTGCCATGGCGTTCAGCAGTTCCTGATCGACGGTATCGACCCTGCTGTTGCATGTCCATTGTATATCAATATTCCGTTGCCCTATCTCATCGCAAAATCGCCTGACATATTCACGATCGGCAGTAAAGGTATCGGCCCAAATGAAGAAATTATTAATTCCAAACCTGCTTATGATGTATTCGATCTCATCCATCATGCGTGGCACCGATCTCCGGCGAAGCCTCTTCCCGTAGTACGTTCCCGTCGTACAGAAGGAACATGCATAGGGACATCCCCTGACGGGCAACAGTATCACATATTTTTCACCGATAAGTGGCAACCGGTAGCTGTCAAGATCGACAAGATGCCAGGCCGGAAAAGGAAGGGAGTCGAGATCAGGCATGTATGCCCGGGAAGTATTATGAATGATATGACCATCGCTCGTTCTGAAACTGATGCCCTTCACTGTTTCTCTGTCATCCTCACGCCGGAGACACGCTGCCAGAGCGACGAGCGTTGCTTCCGGCTCGTTACGTATGACGAAATCCAGGCCCTCAGCAGCGCTCAGCGTTTCCCCTGCCAGTGCCGTCACATGGGTCCCGAAGACCGCCGTATACGTTGCCTTTCGTATCTCTTTGAAGGCTGTGCTCAGCGCGAGGTCGCTCTCTATGGAGGACGTACCCGTGGCCCATGCAATAAGGTCAAAGTCTTCCGCCGAAATCCGATCCATCAGATCATTGACCGTGTAGCCTTGAGCCGGACAGTCGAGAATGGCGACGTCGTACCCCTCTCCTTCCAGCAGTGCCGCCGCCGTAGCCAGCGTTATCGGAGGCCACTGTGTCGCCCAGGCACCCTGTTCCTGGGTACATCGTCCTTCCCGGATGAATGTCTTGTTGTCATAGGTGGGCGGATTGAGCAGCAAAATCTTCATATATATCCGTATGAGTTCTCAATGCTCGATGAAAATGAATTGTTATTGAAGTTCCCCGCGTCACTTGTGGGGAAATCTCCCGCCCTCAGGGACTGTGTTTCCTTCATACCCCCTCGCATACCCGTCGTGCATAGTGCCGGAGGATACACGCTGCGCCGTTCAGTGTACGACGCCAGAGTCATCTATGTGAGGAACAGATATTTCACCATGCTGTAGACATACCTGAAGGCTACCTTTTTCACACTGATTTTCGAGTACCCGGCAATACGCTTCTGCTCGTGTGTGGGTACTTCAGCCATACGGTACCCCTTTCTCAGCGTCTTCATAATCATTTCCTGCTCGATGGTGGTGATATTTTCCCTGAGACCCAGTCTCTTGATGACATCTGTCCGTATTGCCCGGAAACCGTTCTGGCTGTCGCTGAGCCGAACTTTATACTTCCAGTTAATACAGGCTGTTATAAATGAGCTTCCCATGAGACGGAAGCACTCATCGAATCCGCCGTGCAATTCGCTGGACCCCCCGATGAGGCGGGAACCGGTCACATGATCGGCGTCGCCATCCAGTATGGGCTTGACCAGTTTCGGTATGTCATTGGGATCGTGTGAACCGTCGGCATCGACAAAGACAATAACATCGTGTGAGACATAGTTGATTGCATGCCGGAGGGCCTCGCCCTTCCCCTTCCCGTTGTCGAGGATGACCCTGACTCCCCGTTTCTCAACGACATCTCTGGTCCGGTCTTGAGAATGCCCGTCGACAACGATTATTTCATCGGCATAGGGCTTACAGGCATCTATTATCGCGCCAACAGTCTCCTCCTCATTAAGGGTAGGTATGACCACGGCAACACCTGGATTTACTCGATGATAAGCCATTCTGTTACCCCCTATATGTGTAGAATCAGCTGATATCTGATACCTTTTACACAGAGGTTCCACGCACCTGTGATGCTCCAACCTAATGCTGCTTCACGGTTTTTCTCTCTCGCAGTATGGAAGTAAACGCAGAGAGGGCATTACCATTCACACGTTATTTTCCGGCATTTATTATATAAGCTGATTTTTTGATTATCACAGGACAATTGTAATTTCAATAGGTTATTATGTATCACCGTATTTTGATTCGGTTCGGAAAACTGAAAAACCCGGCCATTTCCGCATCTTTCAACACCAGCGATCGGCCTGACACGCGACTCTCGCCACACTGTTATTGTTTACTCTTTGTGTGATTACCCTGCGTGTACTACAGTGAAATGTGACTGATGATATTATTGATGACAGTGACGAACAGACAAATACTCAGATACCAAGCTCTTCCAGCTTATCGGGATCGGCAACTTCACTGTCCTTGAAATTGAGGAGGTGATTCAATTCATGCCCCAAGATTGCCTGATTTATGATGACTTTCCCATCCACCTTCTTGCCGAACAACCAGATTTCATTATCGGTATTCGCATAGCCGGCTACGGGCGATCCATAGGCGGCGGCAACGTTCCAATTAAAATACTTCCTGTCCGTGACGATGTGCACCTTGACATTGTCAATGTAAATTTGCTTATGAAAATCTTTATCTTCGTTCCGGAGAGCATTGAAATGCCATTGAAACGCCTGGAAGCCCTCATTTCGGGAATCCGAAAGACTGCCGCAGGCCGATATCAGTACAACAGCAAGCACTGCTACGCCCGATAATATTTTTCGTGTTAAATCAACCATTCCAACTCCGTATTACTTTTCTACCACGAAAATATTATCGGATCTTTGCTACTTTTCTTAAACAAAAACACGTAAATTACCACTCCGCACCGGCATGATTACTACATACCGTACCACTCAGGTTCAACCCCCTAGATGACGTCCCCTCTTTTCAATGACCCCTCTCTCCTACCCGGATTCATGCATCGCCGCAATTAAACTAGTCAGTATCGAGGAATACCATATATCATATACGAATATTATGCAACTATAGTTATGGTATTTTGTATTCATTTTTCCATATGAATACCATGCAATCATTATGCATAGCTTATATTATCATAAACTTATTGTTAATATTTCTTGCTAGTTGACCGATAGTATGATATCAAGCCATTTCTTTTATGTTCTTTAATTATTTTTGTGATTATGAAGTGCTATTCTTTGTTTGATGTTTTGTTTTCCGGGTTTTCTCACGAGCTATGCCATGGTCAGCTGCAGAGGTTTTCTTTCTCCGCTCAGATTGACACAAAGCTTACTTTTTTTCCATTTTCATTTACCCATAGTTCCCCATCCAGTTGACCATATACCGTCACCGGATGCTTATTGCATTAGCCTGAGAGACAACCTGTTATGAAGCATAAAATCATCGAGATGTGGCGGTATATAGTCACCAGTTATATGGATATGCCAACCCGGCCAATGTAACTCACGGTGCGGAGCTGTATCACACGCATACATCCCATTGATCATTTTACATCGTATACTCATACACATAACACCACCAGACCAAACCGACCATATGGACCAAATCCACCAAACAGACCAACTCTCCACTTCCCCCAGAAGTTGGTCATCGGCATGCAGCGGTACACATGTAGCTTCTTGAAAAAAGGGTCCCCAAACCGAATTTGAAGAAATAGGTCATTGTTCAAGGGCTCTTTTCGTGATATTCTTTTCAGCAAATCATCCACCATTAAAGAATTAGCACAGTTTGCCCACGCTGAATGATGTAATGAAAAGGATATCGCATATATTCATTTCACTGTGTTGCTCAATTATTTTCATCTGGGCAGCTGGGTACTTTTTCCTATCCTCTCTCACGTCCTACGAATTTGAACACAACCTTCATAAATATATCCACACATCAAACACCATCCATAAAAATCGATCGGAAGGGTGGGCGACAACCCGTGTAGGTAAATATAATATCAATGCCGTTCCCGATATTACAAAAATCAGGGAACCCAAGATAGCGGTGTGGGGTGATTCCTACGTAGAGGCATGGCAAGTCAATGATGACCAAAAGATGCCACAGGTAATAACATCGTTACTTCATCAAAAAGAAATAGATCTGTTTTGTTTTGGCATTGGGTCGAGTGGAGACAGTGTTGCCGATTATTACTTTGATATGCCTGCATACGAACAACTGGCACAACCCGTCGTCGCTCATTGTATCATTATCACGAATTTCACCGATATTTCGCCGGATCAGACATCAGATCAGAAAAACGGGGTCTTTCGATCCAACCCGCTCCGATTGGAATATATTGCATCGAGGCCCAGCTTTCAGAACATCAAAAGGATTCTCAATGAATGGGGTCTTTACTTTGTCTGGGAACCAATACGGGCTTTAATGAAAACACAGATCCACCTCATTCCCTCTATCCGGCAATCTTCGTACCAGCAATCCGCCAGTGAAGATCCAGCAACCGGCGCGGATATTGAAGGTGCATGGGCATTCCTGCTCAGCAAGTTTAAACAGCAGACCGAAGTGCCGATCATTTTTGTCTATTGTCCCGCCATACCCATGATTCATAACAATGAATTAGTGCTGAAGAACCCGGACAGTAATACAGCAAGACTGTTCAATCAGATATGCGCTGCATACGACATTGGCTTTATCGATGTCAGTACCCGTTTTCTCGATTATTATAAACAGACCGGAAAATTCCCGAGGGGCTTTTCAAATACAAGACCCGGGAGCGGGCATTTCAATGCCGCCGGCCATCGAATTGTTGCAGAAGCGATAACTGCATATATCGAAATGACGAGGGGCTCGTAAGTGGTATTTTTTCAGGTTGAATTTTTCATTTTTTTCTTTATGGCATTCGTCCTTTTGCTTGCAATAAAAGGCGTCATTGTCAGGAAAATAATACTGCTATCGGCAAGTTATTATTTTTATGCGTATTGGGATTATCGCTTTTTGGGCCTGATTGTCATTGTCACCCTCTTGAATTTTTATATATCTCTCTGGATAGAAAACACCGGCAGCCTGTTAAAGCGCAGGTCTCTGTTTATTACCATTCTGATAATAAATCTATGCCTCCTTGGATTATTCAAGTATTATAATTTTTTCATTCATTCACTGGAATCCTTGCCTCTTTTATCACATACCGATCTAACCACATTAAACCTGATTTTGCCATTAGGCATATCATTTTATATCTTCAGAGTCATAAGCTATGCGGCAGACGTGTATACCAAAAAAATGGCGCCCTGCGTACACATCATAGATTTTGCAATCTATGTCGCTTTTTTCCCCATCATCATATCGGGGCCAATATCCAGGGCATCTTCGTTCCTGCCGCAATTGAAAAAGTATTCCATATCTATATCCACCTTTTATGCCGGTTCACAATTATTCATAATCGGCCTGTTCCTGAAAGTTTTCATAGCCGACAGGCTGGCGATGTTCGTAAATTATTTCTATGCACATTACAAAGTTTTCGATACGTTAACCACGTGGCTTGCCACAGTTGCCTATAGCCTGCAAATTTATGCGGACTTTGCCGGATATTCAAGCATGGCCATCGGGATGTCTTTGATCCTTGGGTTTGAGATTGAAGAGAACTTTCATTTCCCATACCTGGCTAGGAATATCCGCGAATTCTGGAGGAGATGGCATATCACGCTGTCAACCTGGATACGCGATTATGTATATATCCCACTGGGGGGCAATCGAAAGGGCAAGTACCGGACATATGTAAATCTGATAATCGCAATGACGATATGCGGCCTGTGGCATGGTGCCGCGTGGACCTTTGTCCTGTGGGGCCTTATGCACGGAATCGCCCTTGTGATTAACCATATATATCGTGACCATTTTCATAGGCAGAGCGATGCCACCCCTGTGACCAAGATTGTATACTGGGCAGCAACGTTTTTGTTTGTAACCCTGGCCTGGGTAGTTTTTAGATCAGGCAGTATCGCAGAGGCAATGTCAATTTACAGCCAACTGTTCTGCCTGAAGGAAGGGATCACCTGGCTGCAACCGTTTATACTACTCATCCTGGTTGCCATAGCTTTCGTACATGTTCTGTCGTATGTAAAAGTCACAGCCATATCTCTGCCGCTTAACTCATGGTACACAATGACCATTTTATTCTGTCTCATCTGGCTTGCAGCTATATTCCACCCATCGGAATTCCAGCCGTTTGTGTATGAGAACTTTTAGGAAAATGAGGGGTTGCCCAACAGGACAAGGGGACGACATGACCCGATGTAGTCTTCTCGGGGACATGACCTGATTTATCTGTATCAAATCAGGATCGTGTCCCCGGAACAACGGAACGCCACGCATGTCCCCGAAACAACGGATTAGACCAGCACGACCAAACACACCAAATAGACCAAACAGACTGGAAACTTTTGCTTTGAATGCTGCATCATGTCGCTTCTGCAGATTGTGCATTGTGCCGCATCTCCCCAATGTTTTTACAGGCTAGCATGCACCTTATTGCTCTGTCCAGTTTTTGACGATAGTTATACTTTCATTACAGAAAATAAATACTTAAATGATAGATAGCCAAACCAATAAAAGTAGGGATCTGAGAATTGATGTTCTTAAAGTGATTGGTCTCTTAGGTATTGTTTTGGCCCACATAGAAACTAATGACTTTATATTTCATTTGCGTAATTTTGACGTCCCGTTAATGATATTATGTTCGGGCGTACTGTTTTATCACTCTATGGAAGCAAGGAAAAAAGAAACACCTAATCTTGTTTACCTAAAACAGAGGGTCCTCAGGCTTCTATCACCCTCTTGGGCTTTCTTGTTCATTTATTTTATGCTTGTATATGCTTTTTGCCTTATGATTAAAGAACCCTATCAGTATACTTGGATAGACATACTACAAGAATTCTTTTTAAGATCAAGAATCGTCGGACTATGGATCATAAGGGTTTTTATTCTTGTAGCGATATTGGCACCAGTTTTGTACAAGTTTCGAATGCGCCTCACAACCAATTTTCCATTCATGACAATGCTTTTGATAACCTATGTACTATATGAAAGTCTTTATTATGGACTAAGTGTATATGGCTCTGGGGTGTCGCTGAAGATTATGGAAAAGAGCCTTTTTGAAATGATTCCTTATGCGTGCATTTTTGGGCTTGGTATGTCACTTGAATCATTAAATAAGTCGTCTATTCTCACCACTGCAATCAGTTTCTTTGCTGTTTTTATTATTTTGTTTGGCCTTTACTCATATCTTGGAATATCTGCCTCAACTCAAGAATATAAATATCCGCCCCGCCTCTATTATCTCTCGTATGGCGTTGCTGTTTCACTATCTCTATATCTTTTGTTAGATGCTATTAAAATTGGTAACGCCTTTGTTGTTGAGGTGATTTATTTCATAAGTTCTTCATCTTTATGGATATATTTATGGCACTGGGTTTTTCTATATGGAATCCACATTGTTCCTTATTCATCAAGAATAAGTCCGTTTGTTCAGTACATTGCCGTTCTATCATGCTCAATTCTGTTAACTTTTGTTCAAAAAGAAATAATATCAGAACTGATTGACAGCCCTCTTATAAGGGAAGGGAGATACGCAAGAATGCTGTCTTTGGTTTTTCTCAAATAACAAGAAGATTTATTACGTTGCAGACAATTCTTGTTACTGGCGGTGCGGGTTGCATAGGCAGTCATACCTGCAAGGCATTGGCCCAGGCGGGGTACCTTCCTGTAGCTTTCGACAATCTTATTTACGGACATCGGTGGGCAGTCAAATGGGGGCCTTTGGAAAGTGGGAATATAACTGATAAGCAAAAGATAAGGGACGTCTTTGATAATTATAGAGCAGAGGCCGTAGTCCATTTTGCAGGTTTTGCCTACGTGGGGGAGTCGGTAGAAAATCCACTAAAATATTACTCTAACAATACTGTTGGAAGTCTCATGCTTCTTGAAACCATTCGGGAGTATGGCGTCGATAAGATCTTGTTTTCAAGAACGTGTTCTTCCTATGGTGTTCCTACTATTATCCCTATCCCTGAAGACCACGAGCAAAAACCGATCAATCCCTATGGTGCTTCAACGCTGATGGTGGAACGTATATTGCGGGATTTTTATCGGGCATATCACATAAGATCTATATTTCTTAGCTATTTCAACGCTGCAGGAGCAGATCTGGATTGGGAAATTGGAGAAGATAACGAACCAGAAACTCATCTTATTCCCTTGGTACTTGATGCCGCCTCAGGCAAGCGATCTCACATAACCGTCTTCTGAGATGATTATGACACTCCTGATGGTACATGCATTCGTGATTATATAAACGTTACCGATCTGGCACAGGCGCATGTACGTGCGATTCAGGCTCTCGAGAATGGTTCAACTGCAGAAGCGTACAATTTGGGTAACGGGCAAGGTTTTTCCGTCAAGGAAGTGATTAAAACGGCAGAAAGAATAACAGGCCAAAAGATACCAACTCAAATGGGGGTGCGTCGTCCAGGTGATCCGCCATGCCTAATAGGGGATGCCAGCAAAGCCATTGATGACCTTAAATGGGCACCAAAACATACCGATCCCCTGTTAATTATATGAACAGCATGGAACTGGCTTAAGCATAAGAAATTACATAATATGGTCTGAATGGCATGGCGATTTCTTTAACTTCTAAAGTTGCAAAAAGCGCGGGATGGGTTTTTTCGGCGAAAATCCTCGGGCGGTTTTTTGATATCGTTAAAATCATTGTTCTTGCAAGGCTTTTATCACCTGAAGATTTTGGGTTGTTTGGCTTGATTATGCTTACGATAATGACTCTGGATATTTTTTCTCAGACGGGGATAAACGCTGCGCTTATTCAGCAAAGAGAAAACACTCATAACTATTTAAATACGGCTTGGACTATTCAGGTAATCCGAGGTCTTGTACTAGGACTGATTTTATTACTTATCGCTCCTGTGGCGGGCTGGTTCTTCGAAGAACCTCGGATAGTACAATTATTGCAATTTCTTTTTATCGTGCCACTACTGCAGGGATTTTATAACATAGGCATTATTTATTTCGAGAAGGAAATGCAATTTCATAAACAATTTTTATTCGAGATGAGCAGTAATATTGTCTCACTTATTGTTGGCATCACGTTAGCTTTTACGCTCCAGAATGTTTTGGCACTCATCTGGGCAAATATAAGTTTGGTTTCGACACGCCTAATTCTTTCTTATGTGCTTGGTGCTTATCGGCCTAAATTCCAATTGATTAAATCAGCGGCAGTAGGGTTATATCGGTTTGGTAAATGGATGACAGGTTATTCAATAGTACTGTTCTGTTGTCAGCAGATTGATAAAATATTTATCGGAAAATTTCTCGGGCCAGTTGCTCTCGGTGTATATCAAGTTGCACAGCGGATTGCTGAATTGCCCGCATCGCAGATTGCAGTTTCTTCAATCAGCTTTACTTTTCCTGCTTATTCAAAAATTCAAGAAAATAGTGAAAGACTTGGAAAAGCTTTTCTTGATGCATTTGAGACGCTTATGTCATTGGTTTTGCCGCTTTCTATTTTTATCATTTTTTCAGCATCTGATATTGTCAACGGTTTGCTCGGAGAAAAATGGCTTAGTGCTATAGTTCCATTAAAAATACTATCTTTTGCAGGTTTTCTAATTGCAATGGATGCTACAACTACGCCCATATTTATGGCCGCAGGTAAACCGAACCTGGAATTCTGGAAAAATCTATTAAAGCTTTTCGTTATTTTGATGACAATATATCCTCTTGCTATAAATTGGGGAATCACTGGCATATGTACATCACTTGTATTAGCTTCACTGAGCACATTAATATTTTGGTTTAAAGTTCGATCAATCACTAACATCCGCTGGACCGATATTTTTTTAAATATGGTAACCCCCGTGATAATTGGTATTACGACGGCGCTGTCAATCGTCCTGTCTCACAGTTTATTTGATAAACCCGGAATTCAATCTTTGGCAATTGCGGCTGCGGGCAGCTTGTTGTTTTATATTGCTATTGTCTTCTATATTGGTAAAGCATACCAAAAAGGCATACTTGTCCACGTCCAGCGGCTACTCAAAGGCATTGGAAATTAAGAAAGGACGATACAATGTCTAGATATATCTATCCGTTCGCGACTTTTCCCCACAATTCAGTAATTTTACAGAGTAAGCTTAATAAGGCTGCGGAAAGACTTGCAACAAAATTAGCTGACTTTCAGTTGCCACAAGGGGCAATCTCCCCTTTTATCGAACAATATCTAACAAGCAATTTAAAATACTTACAAGCTACGCTGCAAAGATATACTTTCCTTTTAACCTGGGCATTAGCGCCGTATTCATCGAAGAACAATGACGAGATTGTCCTTGTCGATTATGGTGGCGGATCGGGCATGTGTTCCTTACTTGCCAAGGAAGCGGGCATAGGTACAGTAGTGTATGTTGATATTTACGATGTTTGTTGTCACGATGCCCAATACATTGCACAAGCGCTTGGTTTAGCGGCTGAACATTATATTAACGGGGGCATAGATGTATTGCTTTCTTATCTCAAAGATAACAAAATAAAAGGCGACACACTTGTGTCTTATGACACATTAGAGCACATTTACGATATAGATGATTTTTTTACTAAAATTAAAAGTGTGTCTTCTGACCGTATTAGTTTTATGATGGCATCTGGTGCAAACCCACTAAACCCATTAATTTCGAGACGTATTATGAAACTACAAAGAAAGGTAGAATTTAAAGGGAAGATTAGGCAACAGGGTGAAGACGTTAGAAATCCAGAGGAGCCTTTGGTAATATTGCGTGGAAAGATTATTTTAAATTACTATTCGCACTTAAGCCGTATAGAGGCAGATATGTTGGCGCAAAAAACCAGAGGGATGAGATATGAGGATATCATAAAATGTGTTGATTCATATGTGTCGAAAAGATTAATCCCCAAAGAGCCTGAACATCCAACAAATACTTGTGACCCATTCACAGGGAATTGGTGTGAACGTCTGTTAAATCCCTATAGTCTTGGTGATATACTACGGGGGGTAGGTTTTTCGGTAAAGATTCTTCCTGGTTTTTATGGGTCCGGTGGTAAAGATCCTAAGCTGAAACAAGCTGCAAGATACTACGTAAACCTTGCTATAGCTTTGTCCCGCAATTTTGGCCTCCGCATGGCTCCATATTATTGTATATATGCACAGAGGGGTTAATAACTTGCTCACTATGAAAAAATATCGGGGTTCGGGAAAATAATGGCTCAATATAGACATCACTGAAGTTTCACCGAAATGCGGCAATCTGAACCGATATCTTGATGTCCTGCTTCGTAGCACATATTAGTTATATCGCTATAGGGCTTATATGAAATCAAATACGATATGGTTGCGAGTTGGAAATGAATAAACTCTCGCTTATTACAATTGTAACACCTTCATTCAATCAGTCTAAATTTTTAGAGGCGTCAATTCAGTCAGTGCTCTGTCAGGACTATCCTCACATAGAATACATCATAGTTGATGGTGGTTCTACAGACAATAGCATTGATACAATCCGTAAATATGAAAATCAAGTAACCAATTGGGTTAGTGAGCCTGATACTGGACAGTCCAACGCTATCAACAAAGGCTTTCTTAAAGCCTCAGGAAACATTTTGGCGTGGCTTAATTCTGATGATCTACTTACGCCTTCAGCAGCGAGAGTTGCAACATATTACTTAACGAAATATCCCCATATCGGTGTTGTGTATGGAGATAGACTACATATTGATTCTAAAGGAAATGTTGTTGGGATAAATCAGGCTCCGGCATACAAAAAAAATATGTTTAAAAGAAATTTTACTTTGCCGCAGGAAACAGTCTTTTTTAGAAAAGAAATTTTTGAGAGGGTTGGAGGATTAGATGAGTCTTTACATTTTTCCATGGATTTTGATCTCTGGTGCAAAATGAGCAAGGTTACCCATATGTTTCATATTCCAGCAGTTATGGGCTATTTCAGGGAACATGACACTGCAAAATCAGTTGTCGTGCATCAATCAAAGCGGAGCGATTCCCTTAGATATCGAAGAGAACACGAAGAAGTCTATAGCAAGCACTTTGGGGGGTTCCTGCCTTCGCCTGTGAAGATGAAATGGTATCGGTTGTTCCGTCGTCTCCATTTACTGATTGAACAAAGAAGCAATGCGTATCGCCAAGAAGTTCTTAATATAAGGTCTGTGATTTCTCAGCAGTATCAAGATGCTTTACGCACGCCGACTAAGTAAGCCTAACACCCAATGCTGAATCAAAGAAAAAACGAACCTACTTCGGAACGAGTGCGCGGTCTTGTCTCAGTTATTATTCCTGCCTATAATGCCGAAATAGCCCTCGCCCGCTGTATCGAAAGTGTTTTGAATCAGAAATATAAACAAATAGAGATTATCGTGGTAAATGATGGGTCCACAGATAATACGGAATCCATTGCTAACGGATACAAACAAAATATTCAGTATATTTACCAAACTAACAAAGGAGAAACCGCAGCACGGAATAAAGGGTTTGCACTCGCCATGGGTGAATTTGTCACGTTCATTGATCATGATGACTATTGGCACGAAGAATTTGTTCAGTCCTGTGTTGAGTTTCTTCAACAACACCCTGAAGTTGTAGCGGTTAGCACAGCCAGTAGACATAGAAGCGCATTAAAAAGAGAAGCTATTTTAATGCCATCATCTCTTGCGGAAATTATAAATGAAGAAGGAATTATTATCGATAAGTTTTTTGAATTCTGGGCAAAACATAATCATATCTGCGCAGGATCCGCATTGCTGCGTGGTAGCCTCTTAGATAGGTCGGGTGGGCAGCGCACCGATTTGGTGCTCAGTGGCGATTTAGAGTTTTGGGCTTATCTTGCGGCATTTGGTAGATGGGGGTTTATTCCCTGCGTGTTGCTTTTTGTAGATGGTACAACGGCACAAAAAGGCAATCTTTACAAAAAGTTTTATAGTCGTTATGAAAAATGCTCTTCTGTTGAAAGTTGGGAAGAAAGAATTCTTCCTCGTTTAAAGCCAGCAGATATGCCTGGATTCCTAAAAGTGAGAGGAAGGATCGCTACGTGGTTCACGTTTGCAAAAGTGTTTGTCAAAAAAGATGCAGAGGCTTTCGCTACGGCAAAAACATATAGAAACTATCTTGAAGGCAAATTCGGCACTCTCTGGCGTATCGGATTATTTGCGGGTTGGCTGTCCTGGAAACCATTATGCGTCCTTCTACGATTCAGAACTAAAATGCAATATTACCTTCGAAGCAGAAACGCATGAATAGATTAATCCATAAGCAGCGCGTACCTGATAATTCTGAACTCAGTGATCGGGGCAGTAAAGGCATCCTAGAATTTGTCTTTCATTTGAGGTTTTCTCAGTGGATGCTGCTGATATATCCGGTATTTTTATTCGCAATCCGCAGAAGACGGTATTTTGACGAAGCCTATTCAATAGACACCTCAGCTTATCTGCAAATAATTTTTTCTTGTGTTGTTGGGCTTTACGCACTTAAACAAATCTTGTCAGGGAACTATAACTTAAGACAACTCTTATTTAGAAGACCATTAGTATGGTTGATGTTCTATTACCTTCTTGCGATATTCAGTGGCGTGTGGGCTGAAAGACCAATGTATACGCTGTATCGTTCCTTCGAGATATTGGTATTTTTTGTTCTGATTGTCGATGCATTAGCATCTTTAGACCTTAATAACATGCTGAAGTTTCAAGCACTATTTGGATTAGTCTTAATTATATCCTGGCATTTCAGTTCACTATTTTATTGGTTTTCTTTTAAATCACTACATAACCCGCTCGTCTCCGGGACAGTAATTTATCTCGTTTTTCTGGGGCTGCTTTTACAGGGGATAAGATGGAAAATCTTGTATGCGATTATCATATTGTCCGTTCTTCTTGCAACTTCATCGGCATCCTATCTTGCTTTGCTGCTAGGCATGGGTGGAACCATTATATTTTCAAGTGGCGGTAAGCGTTTTCTGGGGCTAGGATTGATATTGTTTGTATCTTTAGTAATATTGACTTACGGTATTAATTTTATAGATATTATTTTTTGGGGGAAAAGTGAACAAAATATCATGACTATGTCTGGCAGAATTCCAGTCTGGCAGTGGGTATATGATCAATATGTGTTACAGAGACCTTATTTCGGATATGGATTTGGTATGGGTGAAACGTTAGCCCGTATTTTTAATTTTTCCGGTTTGCGCATGCAGCACATGCATAATGTAGTTATGGGTGCACTTACAAACCTTGGTTTTGTGGGCTTAACACTCTTTCTCATTTTCCTGTTCGATAACACCATATTGATGATAAAAGAAAAAAATTTTCCTCATCGTTCCATCTTTATTGGGGGGGGGCTTGCGCTGGCTTTAAATGCCATGTCTATTTCCTCCTTAACTTCACCAATCTCTTTTGGTTTCATCGGTCAGGTTTTATTTGTAGTCATGATTGCGTGCGGTTTAAACGGTATGACGTTCAAAAGTAAAGATCCATCCCATTCCAAAAATATTACATAAAAGTGTGTTTCTTTATGAAAAGCCTTAGTTTATGAAAGTAGTTTGGATAAACCCCCGATTTCTTCATTACCGAGTTCCTGTCTATAAAGCATTAGATAAAATACTTGCAAATAATCTTACGGTAATTTTCTCAGCCGCACGCACGCCCGGTGATGTTACATCCAGAATAGCGCAGGCCCTTGGAGAACGAGCTGTTGCCTTAGAGGGAGAAAGAATATCAACGTTAGGCGAAAATGACCGGGGTTTCTCCAATATCGGTATCCGCATTCCTTTCCAACCTGGCCTGCTTCGGGCAATTTATGATGCGAGACCTAACATCATTATTGCCGAAGGGTTTTTCCAGTGGGCCACAGCGGCGATTTGGGCAAAGATATCAAAAGGCATCCCGTTAGTTGTGGCATATGAGCGTACTATGCATACGGAGAGAAATGCCGGTAAAATTAGAACATACTACAGAAAAATGGTTACGAAATATGTTGACGCAGTTTGCTGTAACGGAAGCCTCTCAAAGGAATATTGCACAGAGGTGCTAGGATTTTCCGGGAACAGTGTCATCACCGGAGCCATGGCTGCTGACACTGAAGCCATCTCTCAGTTTTTAAAAGATGTAGCTGAAATTGATATTATAACCTTAGAAAAAACACTGAGACTTGTCCGGCCAATTCACCTCTATGTCGGCAGGTTTGTACGCAGCAAGGGTCTGGTGGAACTGCTTGCCGCATGGAAAAAATATAATGAGATTTCGTCGACTGTCGGCTCGCTGCTGCTCGTTGGAGACGGACCTGAACGCAACAAACTTGAGCAAATGGTCCTTGAGCAGGGGCTTGTGAATGTAGTCTTCACGGGAAATATCGACTACAGGAAGATTGTCCCCTATTATGCCGTCAGTGATGTATTAGTCATGCCGACATTGGAGGATAACTGGAGCCTTGTGGTTCCTGAGGCAATGGAGTGTGGCAAGCCAATTCTATGCTCAAAGTATAATGGCTGTTGGCCTGAGCTTGTCCGCGATGGCGTAAATGGGTATGTTTTTGATCCTTACAATGCAGAAAACCTTGCTATGCTGTTGAAAAAATGCAGTGACGATCGCGGGCAACTCCCGGCGATGGGCAAAGCATCGCATGAAATAGTCCAAGACTATACTCCACAAAAAGCTGCGGAAGCCATTTTACGTGCCTGTCGGATCGCACTGGAGCGATATAGTAATCTGTGAAAATTCTAATGGTGCATAATGCCTATGCAGGCAGAAGTGGTGAAGAAATACAGTTTGACGCCATTGGAAAACTGCTTGCAGAACAGGGACACGATATTTCCCTGTATACTAGGAACAGTGAAGTGATCGCGCGTTCAGCTGCTGGGGAATTAAAGGCTTTTTTCACGGGGATATGGAATCCACGATCCCGGCGTGATATGCGCAAATTGTTAGGTGAGAAAAGGCCGGATCTTGTGTTTGTTCAAAATCTATACCCTCTGATTTCTCCTTCGATACTCCCCCTATTCAGGCAAGAAGGAATACCTATTGTAATGCGTGTGGCAAATTACCGCCTGATGTGCCCGAATGGTCTGCACCTTTCTCACGGAAGCGTTTGTGAGAGATGCCTCGGTGGGAAAGAGTACTGGTGTTTGCTTATGAATTGCGAGGAAAATATTTTTAAGAGTGCCGGGTACGCTCTGCGGAATGCTGTTGCAAGAATCGAGGGCTGGTATAAAAAGAATGTGGCAGAATATATCTGCGCTTCGACATTCCTTCGAAACCGGATGCAGGAAGCCGGGTTTGCGGAGGAACGGCTTCATATTATTCCGAATGTCGTGCCGGATGTTGAAAGAACCGACATTGCAGGGGCGCAAGACTATGTTGCCTATGTAGGTAGGATCAGCAGGGAAAAAGGAGTGGGCGTCCTTATTGCCGCAGCAGAAAGATGCCCTGAAATACCATTTAGGTTTGCTGGGAATCTGAATCCTTCATTTCGATTGCCCTCCTCATTACCGAAAAATATTGAATTCACCGGGTTTCTTGGGAAAAAAGCCCTTTCGGAGTTCTATACAGGGGCAAGGTTTGTAGTGAGCTGCAGCGAATGTTTTGAAACCTTTGGTATAAGCGCAGCAGAGGCAATGCTGCACGAAAAACCGGTCATAGCATCAAGAATAGGTGTCTTCCCAGAATTTGTGCAGGAAGGAATCACTGGCATGCTGGCAGAACCCGGAAATGCCGACGATCTTGCACGAAAAGTCCGGGAACTCTGGGAACAACAGCCTGACCTTTGCAGGGCAATGGGAAAGGCAGGCAGGCAGCGTGCATTGAGCGAATACTCGCCTGATGTATATTATGCGCGGATCATGAATGTATTGATGAAGTCAAAACAGCATCGTCATGCTGCATCGTATTGACTTTAAGCATGACCAATACTATGAATGAACGTTTGAAAGTTCTCGTGGTGGCTGCTGCAGCTCATCCAGAAAAGGGGTCAGAACCAGGCCTCGGATGGGGCTGGGTAGAAGCGCTCTCGAAGTACCATGACCTTTGCGTGATCACCGGAGAACGGGAAGGAAATCGCGAAGCAATTGAGAAGCGATTCGATCAAGTTCCCGGCCTTCGAGAAAGATTGAAAGTCCATTTCATCCCGAGACCCGACGGCCCCCGTATTGAGCGGATTATACCGCTCCTTTACTACCGTCGCTACCGGAAATGGCACCAGAGCGCAAACCATTTGGCTGTAGACTTGGATCGAAATGTTCATTTTGATCTTGTGCACCAGTTGAATATGACGGGATATAGAGAGCCAGGATATCTGTGGAAAATTGGTCATCCCTTTGTATGGGGGCCGGTTGGTGGGACTGCAAATGTTCCTCTTCGATTTGCAGCGATTTTGGGGCCGAGGGAATTTTTGTACCACCTTATAAAGGTTGCGGTCAACAACCTGCAGCTTCGCTTTCACAAAAGAGTCCACAAAGCGTTAAGAAGAACAGATGCTTTTGTAACATCTACATCTGATACTCAATTTGTTTTTAGGAGAGTCTTAAGAAAAGAAAGCACGGTAATTAACGATAACGGGCCTCCTTTAGTGAATGAATATAATATCATTCAACAAGCACAGACAAACAACTACTTAAGCGATGGACCAATAAGATTATCATGGAGCGGTTTGCATATATCGCGAAAAGCACTACCAATTATCCTTCGCGCCCTATCTAATTTTAACAATAGTGATTTTTTGTGGCATTTGGATATTATCGGGGCCGGGCCGATGACACGAAAGTGGCGACAATTGTCCATAGAATTGGGTGTTAATGATCGTTGCACCTGGCACGGTTGGGTGACGAAAGAAACATCAGTAAGGATCATAGCAAATTCTGACATTTTCATTTTTCCAAGTCTACATGAAAGTACACCAGCCGTTATTTTTGAAGCATTATCCTATGGCGTCCCTGTTATCTGCATTGATCACTGTGGTCAAAGCGATGTTATTACGGAAGAATGCGGCATCAAAATTCCCGTTATGTCTTGCCAACAAGTAATAACGGGATTTGCACAAGCTATTAAACATCTTGCCATTTATCCCCAAGAAAGAAAGAGACTTGCTAGGGGCGCACTAAATCGTGTCAGGAAATTCAGTTGGGACCGCAAGGCTAAGGCGATGCTAGAAGTATATGAAACTGCTATACAGCATTGGGAGCAAAGAACATCAAATGAATAATTCATGTAATCATGCCAGCACTGTCTGTGAATGTTGCGGCTTTCAGAAATCGGTGCAGATATCTGAAAAAAGAGGATGGAAAATATTGCGATGTTCTAACTGTGGTCTTTTTTTTGTTTTCCCACTGCCCACATCTGCACAACTTACTAAAGTTTATAGTAAATCCTCTGGTTACTTTGCTACTGCAGAATCTGATCTCTCAAAAACCTCAGTGGTGTAATAGAAAGTTCGCAATTTGCATATTGAGTTGGCCATCGATATTTCCTAAAAGAGTGTTAGCGACAACACGACTGAAAGGAGACAGAGCGATGGGGTACTGTCAACTTTTATGTGTAAATTTTTTATAGGCCAATTCTTTAAAGAATGGCAGGTTGTTATGCACTTTTCCTACAGGGTTTGATCTCCAATGTAATTCCATCTTTAAAGAGATGAAAGCCA
>Ga0272441_10003799_pt1 | contig 28251 bp, 27 predicted proteins | sample SSMProp6N_FD_193582 | JGI IMG/M metagenome (GOLD analysis project Ga0272441, IMG submission 193582) | Marine sediment archaeal communities from Little Sippewissett salt marsh, Falmouth, MA, United States - SSM-Prop-6N | ecosystem: Environmental > Aquatic > Marine > Wetlands > Sediment ... | reverse complement strand
GCATCACCATGAAGCTCATGAAGGACATGGAGGAAACCCAAGTCCATCAAGCATTTGCTCTAGGCTGGTCTTCGTCTTCTTCATGCCCTTCATGGTTCAGGTCCTTGCGCGCGACGGTCTTTGCGCTTCGGCGAGATCACTCACGGGATCCCCTCAGATCAGGGTTGCGCCGTTTCCTTCCTGTGGAGTCAGCGTACTGAAGGTTCCGAAGGCTGGCATCGCTCGGAGTCCGGGTCTCGGGACTCGTAGCACGTTGCCCGTTGCCTGTCACTCGAGCGTGAACCGAATGCGAACGACGGTTTCGTTGCGCATGTCGGCGCTGCGAATCACGAACCGGCCGATTTGCGCTGTGTGCTCGACGTGCCGGCCGACGCAGGGGATGGCGTCGAGATCTCCGATACGGACAATGCGGATGGTGCGCGCGTCATCGGGAACCTTCCCCATGTCGTAGGCCGCCTCCGCATCCCCTCGGGAGATCTCGAACGTCGTGACGCGGTGGTCCGCGTCGATCTCTGCATTGACGGCCCGCTGAATCGCTTCCACATCGGCATCCGTGACGGCACGGCTGAGAACGTAATCGCACTTCGACTTCCTGGACCCGAAGTGCGCTTCGATGCTCCGCCCGGTACCGAAATCACGTTGCATCACCGCGTTCAAGACGTGTTCGGCCGAATGCATGCGCGCCAACGGATCGACGGTCTCGCTCATCGCCTACGGAAAGATGCCGCGCCGCTGATAGAGTCGGGCCAGTCGCCTCAGCGCGACGATGTAGGCCGCCGTTCGCCAGTCGACGTCAAATTCGGATGCCACATCACGGGCACGTTCGTAGCCGGCGAGAATTCGTTTCCGCAGTTTTCCGTCGACCTCGTCCAAGTCCCAGAACTCGGACCGCTTGTTCTGAAGCCACTCAAAGTAGCTGACGATCACGCCGCCCGCGTTGCACAGGATGTCCGGAATCAGATCGATCCCCTTCTCGGCAAGAATGCGATCCCCTTCGAGATCAGTCGGTCCGTTCGCTCCCTCGGCGACAACCTTGACCTGGCCGTCCAGCCAGGAAGCAGTCTCGGCCGTCAATTGGTTCTCAAGCGCGGCGGGCACAAAGATGTCCGCTGACGTCCGCAAGAACGTCTCGTGATCCGTCGGCGTTGCTCCAGGGAATCCGGCGACGCCGCCGTTCTCCGAAACCCACACCAGCAGTCGTTCGGGATCGAGGCCACTCTCGGCCGCAATCGCGCCTGTGTGATCCTCCACCGCAACGAGAACCGCCCCTTGGGCGGTGAGGAGCCGGGCCGTCCACGAACCGACATTCCCGAACCCTTGCACGAAGTACTTCATCGCAGCGAGATCCTCGTTCCGATCACACGCCCACTGCTCGAGGCAGTACACCACACCTTGGCCGGTCGCTTTCGCGCGCCCCAAGCTGCCGCCGGCCTCGATGGGCTTGCCCGTCACCACGTGGATGGATCGGTGCCGTTCCAGCGGGGGGAGTGTCGAGACGTACGTATCCAAGATCCATGCCATCGTTTGCGCGTTCGTATTCACGTCCGGCGCGGGAATGTCGTACTCCGGACCGATGTTGGCCCCCAGAGAGAAGGCAAAGCGGCGCGTGATGCGCTCCATCTCAGCCTCGGAGTAGAGATTCGGGTCGCATTGGATGCCGCCCTTTGCGCCTCCGAACGGGATATCGACAATGGCCGACTTCCACGTCATCCACGTCGCGAGCGCGCGGACCTCGTGGATGTCGACCGCCGGATGAAACCGAAGTCCGCCTTTGAATGGTCCCAAGGCGTCGTTGTGCTGCACGCGGTAGCCGGTGAACATCTCGATCCGTCCGTCGTCCATCTTCACCGGGAAGTTGATGACGACCTCGTTCATTGGAACCGCGAGGATCTTCCGAATCGCGGGGTCGAGTTCCATTCGATCGGCTGCGCGGGCAAACTGGCGGACAACCGTGTCGTATACCGTGCTCATCGCCGGCCTCCTTCTTCCGAGATCTCCGCGTTAGGATACTCCCGCATCGATCGGCGGCAGAAGCGAACGGGGCCTCCGCAGAGGCCCCGCCGCGTTCTTGCGTTGTCTTCTCGTTCGTCGACTAGACCCAGCCGCGCAGCTTCATCGCCTCGGCGACCCGCTGCACCGACACCATGTAGGCGCCGATCCGGTTGTCCACGTTGTGCTGCTTGGCCATGTCGTGCGTTTCGTGAAACGCCTTGACCATCTTCGCCTTCAGCCGGTCGTAGACCTCGTCGATCGGCCAGTAGAACCCGCCGATGTTCTGGACCCACTCGAAGTAGGACACGGTCACGCCGCCGGCGTTGCACAGGAAGTCCGGAATGACGTACTTGCCGTTTTGGAACAGGATGGCATCGGCTTCCGGCGTCGTCGGCCCGTTGGCCGCCTCGGCGATGATCTTCGCTTTGACGTTGGCCGCGTTCCTGTCGGTGATCACGTTCTCGATTGCCGCGGGGATGAGGACATCCACATCCAGTTCGAGAATCTCGTCGTTGCTGATCGCCTGGAGGCCGTTGAGACCCGAAACCGAACCGGTCTCCTGCTTGTGGGCAAACGCGGCATCGGGGTCTATGCCGTTGGCGTCGTAGATTCCACCGCGCGAGTCGGTGACCGCGACAACCTTCGAGCCCGCCAGCTCTTGCATCAGCGTAGCACAGTAGTAACCGGCGTTTCCGTAGCCCTGAATGGCGACGGTGGCGCCCTTGAGATCGATGCCGAGTTCCTTGGCCGCTTCGATGATGCAGTAGACGGCGCCACGTGCGGTCGCGTCACCGCGTCCCAGCGAGCCGCCCAACGGAATCGGCTTGCCGGTGATCACGCCGGGGCTGTTGTAGCCGACGATCGTGGCATACTCGTCCATCATCCATGCCATGATCTGCGGCGTGGTGTAGACGTCGGGCGCCGGAACGTCCTTCTCCGGGCCGATGAAGCGGCCGATCGCGCGAATGAAGCCGCGGGCGATGCGTTCCAGTTCGGTCTGCGAGAGTTCCTTCGGGTTGCAGATGACGCCGCCCTTCCCACCACCGTAGGGGATATCGACGACGGCCGTCTTCCACGTCATCCAGGCGGCAAGCGCTTTGACCGTATCGATCGTCTCGTCCGGGTGGAACCGCAACCCGCCTTTGGTCGGACCGCGAGCGTCGTTGTACTGCACGCGGAAGCCGGTAAACGTCTTGACCGTCCCGTCGTCCATGCGAACGGGGAAGTGGACCTCGAGAATGCGAAGCGGCTCCCGAAGGAGCGCGTGAACCTGCGGATCGAGGTTCAGCTTCTTCGCCGCCATGTCGAGCTGCCGTTGAGAGATTTCAAACGGGTTCAGCGTCGGGCCATTAGACATATCACAAACCTCCTGGATCTGTGGCAATCGCCGCCCGGTGTGGAATTCCGTAGATCCCATCCCGAGCGGCGGCGACATTATACCGACCCGATCCGAGGATGCAACGGCCGGGATGTGCGTATTGATGGAGCTTGTAGCTCACATGCGCTCGAGGATCCCGACCAGCAATCGGCGCATCTCCTCGCCCTTGCGGCGCGTCGTCTCGATGACTTCGTCGTGCGTCAGCGTGGCGCTCGGATCGACGCCGGCCGCCAGGTTGGTGGCGATCGAAAGGCCGAGCACGTCCATCCCTGCGTGCGCCGCCACGATGACTTCGGGAACGGTCGACATGCCCACCAAGTCCGCGCCCATCGCGCGAAACGCGCGAATCTCGGCCGGCGTCTCGTACGACGGACCGAGCGTCGCGACGTACACGCCCTCCTTGACCTCGATCCCCTCGGCATCCGCCACTTCGTGGGCCAACGCCCGGAGGCGCGGCGTGTACGCGGCCGACATGTCCGGAAACCGGGGACCCAGTTCGTCGATGTTCGCCCCTCGAAGTGGATTGAGGCCGAGCATGTTGATGTGATCCGTCAGCAATACGAGGTCGCCGGCGCGAAATTCCGGATGAATGGCGCCGGACGCGTTGGTCACGATCAGCGCCCGGATTCCGAGAAGAGCGAACATCCGTGTGGCGAACGCCACGTCCTCGATGTCGTTGCCCTCGTAGTAGTGGGCGCGCCCGCGCTGGACGAGAACCGTCTTCCCGCACAGCGGCCCAATCCAAAACTCGCCCGAGTGCCCCGCGATCGTCGGCACCGGGAACCCCGGGATCTCCGAGCACGGGATACGGATTCCGCCATCCGGGATTCCGAAGGCATCGGATAGGCCGGACCCGAGCGTCATGGCCACGTCGGGGACCGTGTCGAGTCGCTCCCGGACCGTGTCGACCGCTTTCTTCAGTTTCGCCCAGTGCCCTTCGTTCATGCCGTCCTCCTACTCGAATTCCAACGCGTCGATGGCCTCTCCCACGCGCTCCACGCGCACGAGGTCGATCCCGTCCCGTGTCGTCACGCGAGGACCCTTTGGAACGATCATTCGATCGATGCCCAGTTTGTGGGCTTCGCCGATTCGTTCGTTGATGCGGCGAACCGGGCGGACCTCTCCGGACAGCCCAACCTCCCCGACGACCGCCGTCCGGCGAGCCAGTGCCCGGTTGCGCAGGCTCGACAGCACGGCCGCGACCACGCCGAGGTCCGTGCCGCGTTCGCGAACGTCCAGTCCGCCCGCTAGACTCAAATAGACATCCGCGCCGCCGACGTGAACCTCGAGGTGTTTCTCCATCACCGCAAGCATGAGCAAGACGCGGTTGACGTCAAGTCCCGTGCATCGTCGTTGTGGCACGCCGTATCCGCCGGTCGGCGAAACCAGCGCTTGAACCTCCACGAGGATCGGGCGCGTTCCTTCGAGTACGGGCACATAGACCGATCCCGGATGGCGCGGACGTTCGGCGTCGCCCAGGAAGAAGCGCGAAGGATCTTCGATTTCCACCAGGCCGCCCGCCGTCATCTGAAAAACGGCGACTTCATCGGTGGCGCCGAACCGGTTCTTGACCGATCGAAGCATGCGGACGTCCTCGGAGCGACTGCCTTCCAGATAGATGGCGACGTCTACCAGATGCTCGACCGTTTTCGGGCCGGCAAACGATCCTTCCTTGGTGATGTGTCCGACGAGAAACGTCGTCAGGCCGCGCGTCTTGGTGAGCTGGATCAACGCGGCGCTCACTTCACGCAGCTGCTTCACCGAGCCTGCCTCGCCGGCCACGCTGTCGTCCACCGTGGTTTGAATCGAGTCGACAATCAGGACGAGCGGATCGATTTCCTCCACGGCCGCGACGATGCGTCGCAGCGACTGCTCGGACAGCACGTACAACCGTTCCGAATCGGCCCCGATTCGCGTCGCGCGAAGCTTCACTTGTCCTTCGGACTCCTCGCCGGAAACGTAGAGGATCGTGCCCGCTTCGCGCGCCATCGACTCGGCCATTTGCAGCAGGAGCGTCGACTTGCCGATCCCCGGCTCTCCGCCGAACAGGATGACCGCGCCGGGAATGAGGCCTCCTCCAAGCAGGCGGTCGACTTCGGAGAGCCCGGACGGCCGCCGATGAACGTGTTTCAAATCGACTTGCGAGATGGGACGCAACGTCTCGCCCAACCAGGGGCGATCGTTCACCGCCGTCTGTCCCTCGCGTGTCTCGGTCAGCGAATCCCATGCGCCACAGCCCGGGCATCGGCCGAACCACTTCACCGAGCGATGCCCGCACTGTCCGCATACGAAGGCCATGGTCAGTCGGGGATCGAGAAGCGGATTTCGTCATCCTCCGCGACTGCGGTGACGGCCGCGCCCGCGGTGATGTTGCCGAGAAGGATCTCTTCCGAGATCGGATTCTCCACGAACCGCTCGATGGTGCGCCGCATCGGACGTGCGCCGTACTTGGGGTCGTATCCCTTCTCGATCAGCAGATCCCACGCCGACATGTCCAGCGTCAGCGCGACGTCGCGCTCCTCTTTCAGCCGGCCTTGAAGCTCATGGATCATCAGATCCGCGATTTCCTTGACCTGTGCCTTGCTGAGCTGATGGAAGACGATGATGTCATCCAGACGATTGAGGAACTCCGGCCGGAACACCTTGCGTCCTTCTGAGGTCACGCGGTCCTTCATGTCCTTGTACGACTCTTCGGACAAGTCGGATGCGTCCGTGAATCCGAGCGTGTCGCGGTCCGTGATGAACTCGGACCCCACGTTGGACGTCATGATCAACACGCAATTGCGGAAATCGACGCGGCGCCCTTGCGAGTCCGTCAGGATCCCGTCTTCCATCACCTGCAGCAGGATGTTGAACACGTCGCGATGCGCTTTCTCGATCTCGTCGAACAGGACCACCGAGTACGGGCGATGCCGCACCTTCTCGGTCAGCTCTCCCGCTTCATCGTAGCCGACGTAGCCCGGAGGCGCGCCCGTCAATCGCGAGACCGAGAACCGTTCCATGTACTCGGACATGTCCACGCGGATCAGCGCGTCTTCGTCCCCGAAGAGGAATTCCGCCAGCGTCTTGGACAGCTCGGTCTTTCCAACCCCCGTCGGCCCGAGGAACATGAAGACGCCGACAGGTCGTTTCGGGTTCTTCACGCCTGCATACGCCCGTCGGATCGATCGCGATACGGCTTGCACCGCTTCGTCCTGAGCGATTAGCCGATCGTGGATCGTGTCTTCCATGTGAACGAGACGCGCCGTCTCCTCCTCCTGGACGTGCCCGATCGGCACGCCGGTCCAGGCGGCCACCATCTGAGCGATGTCCTTCCCGGTGGTCTCGAGTTTCGCGGCCTCATAGGCCTCTTCCGACAACTCGTGAATGCGGGCGAGGAGGGCCTCCTTCTCGTCGCGCAGGCGCGCCGCTTCCTCGTAGTCCTGGTTCGCGACCGCAGCTTGTTCGCGATCGTCGATCGCCTCGACCTCTTCCTGCAAATCGCGCACCTCGTCGGGCATCTTCGTGCCCTGCAGCTTGATGCGGGCGGCGGTTTCGTCGATGACGTCGATTGCCTTGTCCGGCAGGAACTGATCGGTGACGTAACGATCGGTGAGCCGCGCGGCTTGGTACAACGCGTCGTCGGTGATCTTCACGCCGTGGTGTTTCTCGTAGCGAGGCCGCAGGCCTTTGAGAATGCGGACGGTCTCCTCCACCGACGGCTCCTCGACATAGATCGTCTTGAACCGCCGCTTGAGCGCCGGATCCTTTTCGACGGACTTGCGGTATTCGTCGAGCGTCGCCGTCCCGATGCACTGAATCGCCCCGGAGGCGAGTGGCGGCTTGAGGATCGACGATGCGTCGATCGCCCCTTCCGCTCCGCCGGCGCCGACCACGGTTTGCAGTTCGTCGATGAACAGAATGACGTTGTCCGACTCCGACACCTTTGTGATGAGTGCTTTCAGACGTTGCTCGAACTCGCCGCGGTACTTCGTGCCGGCGACCACCGACGCCATGTCGAGTTCGAGAATCTCCTTGGATTGGAGGATGGCGGGAACGTCGCCTTCGGCGATCCGCTGGGCGAGCCCTTCGACGACCGCCGTCTTGCCGACGCCGGATTCGCCGACCAACGCGGGGTTGTTCTTCTTCCTGCGCGTCAGCGTCTGAATGATGCGTTCCATTTCCTCGTCGCGGCCGATGACCGGATCGAGTTTGCCGGCAGCCGCTTCCTCGACGAGGTTCCGTCCGAACTCGGAGAGGTCGCCCTTGCGCTTCTGCGGACGCCGCGGCGTGCGGACCGCCATGCCGATTCCGGCGGACGGCAGGAAGTAGGCGCGCGCCTTGTTGAGATCGACATCGAGGTGGTGCAGCAGCGCGGCGCCGGTGCCCTCTCCTTCGCGCAGCATCCCCATCAGCAGGTGCTCGGGAAGGATGGCGTTCAGATTGGCGCGCCGGGCTTCTTCGAAACTCAGTTTCATGACTTTCTTGAGCCGAGGGGTGGGCTCGAGATCGTCCGCGGACAGTCGAACGTCACCGCGCCCTTTCTCCGTCTCGATCAACGAGGAGACCTTGTCGTAGGACACACCTTGTGACGTCAGAAACTGGTGAACCTCGGAATCGGCAATCTTCAGGAACGCCAACAGCAAGTGTTCCGTTCCTACGTAACTGTGGTGCCAGGCCTCGGCTTCTTCCTGCGAGACCGCGATGATCTCCATCGACTCCCGCGAGAAACGGTCGTACATCGAATCCTCCTGAAGGGGTCACTCATTCATCGCGAACAGTATACGTGCCGTTCGGGACCAAACAACCGCTATTCCCAGCGGTTGAACTGCGTCATTGCCGCGTCGATGCCTCGATCGACGAACACGTCGACCGCGTCAACGGCGTCTCGGAGCGCGGGAAGGATGCGTTCCCATTCGGCCGGCGTAAACCGGTCGAGGACGAAGTCCCTCCCCGCGGCATTCCGATCGTGTGCTTCGATTCCCAACCGCATCCGAGGGATCTCCTCGGTGCCCACCGCACGCAACACGGACTGCATTCCCTTGTGCGAGCCCGCGCCCCCGGACGACAGGATCCGGATCCGTCCCAGATCCAGATCCAGATCGTCGTAGACGATGAGGGCATCCTTCACGGGAATGCGATGCGCCTCCAGTACGGCGCGCACGGCGACGCCGGACTCGTTCATGTAGGTCATCGGCTTGACGAGCACCAACCCGTCCAGGGAATAGAGAAGGGCGGAACCTTCGATCCGCCCTTTCCTTCGAGTTCTGTGCACCTTTCGGTACAGGTCGATGACTTCGAAACCGACGTTGTGCCGCGTCAGCGCGTACGGCAGTCCTGGGTTTCCGAGCCCAAAGACGGCCTTGGTCACGACTACTCCTCGGCCGCAGACGCTTCGGGTGCTCCCTCTTCCACTGTCGCTTCGCCGGCTTCGCCTTCGATGCCTTCGCCTTCCTCGCCTTCGATCTCTTCGCCCGCTTCCTCTTCCTCGAGCATCAGCCCGCGAGGCGCGATGACGGTGACGATGGTGCGTTCCGGCGGGAGCATCGGTTCGACGCTTCCGAAATCGACGTCACGGACGTGAATCGACTCGCCCATGTCGAGATCCGACACATCGATCGTAATCAACGACGGGACGTTCTTCGCCAAGCCGTGAACGCGAACGGTGTTGAAAAGCACGTTGAGGATGCCGCCGGACTTAATCCCCTTCGGCTCCCCAGCGATCTTGATCGGCACCTGCAGCTTGAGCGGCGTTCCGGCGTGCGGATGGTAGAAGTCGACGTGAAGCGGCTCGTCCGTAATCGGATCGTAGTCCACAACCTTCAAGAAGACGTCGAATTCACGGGCCTCTTCTCCCTCGATGGCGAGGGTAATGAGCGAACTCCGGGTGATCTGGCCGAAGAGAACCTGAAGGTCCTTCTTGCCGATCGCGATCGCTGTGGATTCGATCGTCGGACCGTACACCACGCCGGGAACGAATCCCGATCGGCGCAATTCCCCGGCCTTTCCTGCGGGCCGCTCTTTAACTTGCAACGTTTGCATTCGATACTCCCCGAATCGTTCTTTCCTAGTAGTGCGGGAACAACAGGCTTACCGAGCGATCCTCGAACACCTGACGGATCGTCTTTGCAAGATGCCCCCCCACAGAGACGTACTCGATCTTCTCGCTCTGCAGAGCGCATTGGTTGGTGATGGTATTGGTGACCACAACCCTTTTCAAGGGCGAGGCCTCGAGGATCGAAACGGCATCGCCGCTGAACACGCCGTGCGTGCAGTAGGCCGACACTTCGGTCGCCCCGGTCTCGAGAAGGATCTCGCCCGCCTTCACCAGCGTTGCGCCGGAGGCGACGATGTCATCGACGAGAATCGCCCGTTTCCCCACGACGTCCCCGATCACGTTGAAGACTTTCACGTCGAGACTGTCCTGCGAACGTCGCTTCTCCAGCACTGCCAGCGGCGCATTGACGCGCTCCGCCAACAGGCGGGCGCGTGCGGTCGCCCCCGTATCGGGCGCCACAATGACGACGTCGTCCATCATCCCCTCCACGCCGTGCATGTACTCCGCGAAGATCGTGTCCGAGCGCAGGTTGTCGACGGGGATGTTGAAGAATCCTTGGATCTGTCCGACGTGAAGGTCCATCGTCAGCACGCGGTCCGCCCCGGCCGTCTCGATCATGTTCGCCACCAAACGGGCGGAGATCGGGACCCTCCCTGTGTGCTTCCGGTCCTGTCTCGCGTACCCGTAGTACGGAACGACCGCGATCACTTTGCGGGCCGACGCGCGCCGTAATGCATCAATCAGGATCAGAAGCTCCATCAGGTTCTCGTTGACGGGAGGACACGTCGGCTGGAGGACGAAGACGTCGGCACCTCGCACCGTCTCGTGGATGTGGACGCGGACTTCGCCGTCGCCGAACCGTCCGACGCGGGCGTCGCAGATCTCCGTGGCCAGCTCGGACGAGATCTCTTGGGCAAGCTGAGGGTTCGCGTTTCCGGCAATCAGCTTCAAGTGTCTATTGATCATCCGACGTGTCCTCTCCGGCCGGTCGGCCGCGATCCTTGTTGACTTGGCGTGCTCGTCCGAAGGCCACTCCGGATGGCGGAACATCCTCGGTGATGGTCGATCCTGCGGCGACGTAGGCCCCTTCGCCGATCGTGACCGGCGCGACCAACGCGGCGTTGCTGCCGATGAACGCGCCCTTTCCGATCACCGTTCGGTGCTTGGTCGTGCCGTCGTAGTTGCACGTGATGGTGCCTGCACCGAGGTTGGCGGCTTCGCCGACGTCGGCATCGCCCACGTACGTCAGATGTCCGGCCTTGACGCCTCGTTCCAGTCGGGCGTTCTTGACCTCGACGAAGTTGCCGATTCGCGCATCAGGGCCGACGTCCGAGCCCGGACGGAGATGCGCGTACGGACCGACGACGGTTCGCTCACGCACCCGCGCCGCTTCGACCACGGAATAGCGCACCGTGCACTCCGGTTCGAGGGTACTATCTTCGATCCAGCAGTCCGGCCCGACCGTGCAGTTCTGCCCCACAGATGTCGTACCTCGAAGGTAGGTTCCGGGGAGCAGGACGGCGCCCGAAGCGACGTGGACACTTTCTTCGACGTAGGTCCGCTCCGGATCCAGGACGACGACGCCGAGGGCGATCAGTCGCTCCATGGTTTCCCTACGACGATCTGGGCTGAGTTGCGCGCGGATTCCCTCATTCGGGACGTTCATCGGTCACCCTCGCAGATGATACGCCACCAGAAGAACGTCGATCAAGACGGATCTGCACACGCGTGGTTGCGGATCCCATCGTGCCCTGCCTATACTCTGACGCTCATGGCGCCCCCATGGGCACATTCATGCAGGGAGGTGGTCGAGGATGATTACGCGCGTGTTTTCCGGCATTCAACCGACCGGCACGCTTCACATTGGCAACTACTTCGGAGCGGTCCGGAATTGGGTCAGCATGCAGCACGAACTCGAGTCCATCATCTGCATCGTCGACTACCACGCGATCACGGTGGACGTCGATCCGGCAACATTGCGTCAAGCGTCGCTCGACATGGCCATCGACCTGATTGCCTGCGGCATCGACCCCGAGAAAACGATCCTGTTCGTCCAATCGGACGTCCCGGAGCACACGGAGCTCGCGTGGATTCTCGGCTGTGTGACGTCGTTCGGCGACTTGTCACGCATGACGCAGTTCAAAGACAAATCGAGCAAGGAAGCATTCGTCTCGTCCGGACTGTTCACGTATCCCGTGCTGCAAGCCGCCGACATCCTGTTGTATCTGGCCGACGGCGTTCCTGTCGGAGAGGACCAGGTCCAGCACTTGGAACTGTCGCGGCGCATCGCCCGCCGATTCAACAGCCGGTTCGGGGACACCTTCCCCGAGCCGCAGCCGGTCGTCGGCGAGAAGGGGGCACGCATCATGTCGCTGTCCGATCCAACCGCCAAGATGAGCAAGTCCGCGGGGGACGCCCACTACGTCGGCGTGATGGAGGAAGAGGGCTCGATCCGCAAGAAGGTGCGATCCGCCGTCACCGACATGGGACTGGAAGCGGGGGACGCCATGTCGCCGGGCGTCGCCAATCTGTTCGAGATCCTCGAGTTGACCGCCGAGGCCACTGCCGGGAGTGCCGTCGTGGACGAGCTGCGCGCGGCGTTCACCGACGGAACGTTGATGTACTCCAAGCTCAAGGACACCGTTTACGAGCAGTTGATGGATGTCTTGCGCCCGATTCAACAACGACGCGCGGCGTTGGCCGCTTCCGGCGAGGCGATCGACATGCTGCGGCTCGGACAGGATCGCGCACGGACGATCGCACGCGAGACCATCTCTCGAGTACGGTCCGTCGTCGGATTGGGGACGTCGCCGGCCTAGCCGCGGACCCCTCCCTGGACGAAGCGCCCGCGCAGCCGGTTCCACACGTCTTCGAGTTCCTCTCGTTCCAGTGAAGGCAGCCTTGCACAGGTGTCGTCGACCAACGCTTTGCCTTCTAGATGCTGAAAACACTGCAGCCAGTACTCGGCCCCGTCTTCCAGTTGCTCGCCGATACGGAGGAGATCGTCCGAAGACAGTCCCGGCGCCGCCGTGGTGCGGAACTCGTAGCGCGGCGCGGATTGCTTGATCAGCTCGACGGAGCGGCGGATTGCGTCCGTGTCGACGTCCACGCCGGCCAGTTCGGCGTACCGGTCCCACGGTGCCTTGATGTCCATCGCCACGTAGTCGACGGCGCCGCGGTCCAGCAGATTGGCGACGACGTCGGGCCGGCTTCCGTTGGTATCCAGCTTGACGTGCATGCCCAGTCGGCGGATGCGCGCCACCACGTCCGGCAAGTCGGCCTGCACTGTCGGCTCCCCACCGCTGATGACGACGGCATCGAGGAAGCCGCGGCGCGACTCCAGTTCGCAGAAGAACGCCTCGTCGAGCGGACGGCCCGATAAGGCGATTCGTTCCGGCAAGACGAGCTCCGGATTGTGACAGAACGGACAGCGGAAGCTGCACCCGGCCGTGAACATGGTGGCGGCCACTTGTCCGGGGTAGTCGAGCAACGTCGTCCACTGCACCCCGCCGACGATCATCGGGCTCCTTCCGACGGCCGCGCCGCGGGCTAGCCGGCGGCCCCGTGGGGGGCTACCGTCGTGTAGACTTTGCGATCGGCGAACTCCGCCTGTTTACCGTCGTTCCACTGCTCGACCGGACGGAGGTACCCGACGATGCGCGAGTACACCTCCGCCTTGCGACCGCACTGCGGACAGATCGACTGTTCCCCGACGAGGTACCCATGCTCCGGGCAAATGGAGAAGGTCGGCGTCAACGTGTAGTAGGGCAGGTGGAAGTTCTCCGCAATCTTGCGCACCAGCTGCTTGGTCGCTTCGACGCTCGGGAGTCGCTCCCCGAGGAATCCGTGAAAGACCGTTCCTCCGGTGTACCGCGTTTGCAAGGGGTCCTGCATGCGGAGCGCCTCGTACAAATCGGCGGTCATTCCGACGGGAAGCTGGGTGGAGTTGGAGTAGTACGGGACCTCTCCGCCATAGGCTTCCTGGTTGTAGATGCGCAAGTCATCGTATTGCCTTCGATCGCGCCGTGCCAACCGGTAGCTCGCGCCTTCGGCGGGCGTCGCCTCCAGATTGAAGATCTCGTGCGTCTCGTCCTGATAGTCCCCCATCCGTTCGCGCATCCAATCCAACACCCCGACAGCGAACGCTTGCCCCTCTTCGTCGGCAATCGTGCATCCGAGCAGATTCAGCAACGCGTCGTTCATCCCGATCAGGCCGATCGTCGAGAAATGGTTCTTCCAGTACCCGCCGGTCGCTTCCTTGATCCGTTCCAGGTAGTACTTCGAGTACGGATACAGCCCGTTATCCGTCAACGTCTCGAGCGTCTTGCGTTTGACGAGCAAGGCATCCTTGGCGAGATCCATCAGATGCCCCAACCGATGGAAGAAATCCGCCTCATCGGCGGCCAGGTATCCCAGCCGGGGAAGGTTCAGCGTGACGACGCCGATCGATCCGGTCAGTGGGTTCGCTCCGAACAGCCCTCCGCCGCGCGAGCGAAGCTCTCGATTGTCGATACGCAGCCGACAGCACATCGAGCGCGCGTCCTCGGGATGCATGTCCGAATTGATGAAGTTGGAGAAGTAGGGAATGCCGTACTTCGCCGTGACTTCCCACAACGGTTCCAGCACCGGATTGTCCCAGTCGAAATCCTTGGTGATGTTGTACGTCGGAATCGGGAACGTAAACGGCCGGCCTTGCATGTCTCCCTCGAGGAGAATCTCGGCGAACGCGCGGTTGAACAGGTCCATCTCGGGCTGGAAGTCGCCGTATACCGAATCCTGAAGCACGCCGCCGCGAATGACGGGTTCTCCCTGCATGTGCCGCGGGACGTGCAGATCCATCGTCACGTTGGTAAACGGCGTCTGGAAGCCGACGCGCGTCGGGACGTTCATGTTGTAGATGAACTCCTGCAAGTTCTGCTTGACCTCGGCGTAGGTCAGCCCGTCGGAACGAATGAACGGCGCCAAGTAGGTGTCCACATTGGAGAGCGCTTGCGCGCCCGCGGACTCGCCTTGCAGCGTATACAGAAAATTGACCATCTGCAGCAGCGCGACGCGGAAGTGCTTGGCCGGACGAGATTCGATCTTGCCTCGCACGCCGCGGAATCCGCGCAGGAGCAAGTCACGCATGTCCCATCCGACACAGTAGGCACCCAGCGTGCCCAGGTCGTGGATGTGCAGGTCGCCGGACTCGTGCGCGGCACAGATGCTGTCTTCGTAGATCCTCCCCAACCAGTAACGGGAGATGATCTTGTCCGTGATGTGCGTGTTCAGGCCCTGCAACGAGAACGTCATGTTGGAGTTCTCGCGGATGCGCCAATCGCGATCATTGAGGTAGTCTTCGACCAGGGGAAGTTCGGTGAGCTTGCCTCGCATCTCGCGGAGATCTTCGTGCTGCTTGCGATAGAGGATGTAGGCCTTGGCCGTTTGAACCCATCCCGCATTGATCAGCGTTTCCTCGACGAGATCCTGAATCTCCTCCACCGTCGGATGCTCTCCGACGAATCGCTCGTCGAGCGTCGTCACGATCTGATGCGCCAACGCCTGAGCAGCCGTCTCGTCGGGATCTCGTACGGCGCGCATCGCTTTCCAGATCGCAGTCGTAATCTTCGCCTCATCGAAAGGAACGACGCGCCCATCGCGCTTGACAATGTAATGCATGAACCCCTCCCCCCGGATTGCACAACCAAAAGCACGACCATCCTAGCAGGCTGCACAGCGCATGACAATCGCCTGCAAGGGGCCCGGAAAGACCGGAATCGGCTTGGCTACGGAATCTGAAACCACCGCGCCCCGCGTGTCTGGACATCGATCACGGATCGCGGATGGGAGCTACGTCCGATTCTGAGACACCCCGTTCGCCTCGGGCTTAGGCCTGTTCCAGCTTGATTCGCATGTCCGCGTTGGCTAACATGTCCCGTCCTTGGAGAGGCTGGTTCCATACGAGATTCATGGACGAGGTGATACCCATTCCAAATATCGCATCCGCAGAAAAGCGGTTACGTCAGAACGTGAAGCGTCGAGGTCTGAATCGATCGAAGAAGGCCGAGATCCGCAAGGTACTGAAGCAGATCCGTCTGCTTCTCGAGGCGAACGACAAGCAGGGTGCGGCCGCGTTGCTGCCTGAACTCGCAAAGGCAGTCGACAAGGCAGCAAAGCGAAACACGATTCACCCGAACAAGGCCGCTCGAATCAAGTCTCGCTGGACGCATAAGGTACAGGCGGCGTAAAGGGAGGCACTTCATGCGGCAGTTCGATTTCCTCGGGAAGACCAAGATCTTTCTACCGATCTCGTTGGTGCTGATCGCGATCAGCATCGTCGTCCTTATTCCCGGCGTGCGCGGGCTTCGCATGGGGATCGATTTCACGGGCGGAATGGAATTCACGGTTCTGTTCTCCGAGGCGGTCGACACCGCGGACCTTCGCGCCGCATTGGGAGAGATCGACGCCGACGACGTCGACTTGACCAAGAGCGTGATCCAAGACGCTGAGGGCAACAAGAAGATCATCACGATGCAGTTGGACGACTCCGACACGGCGGACGAGATCGTGGCCATGCTTCAGAGTGACTTCCCGGTTGATGACCAAGGCATCAGCCGCCGCTTGATCGGCCAGCAAGTCAGCCGCGAACTTGCGGAGAAGGGGTGGCAGGCGGTCCTGCTCGCCCTGGTCGCCATTCTGGTCTATATCTCGTGGAGATTCCGCCTTCGCTATGCCGTCGGCGCCGTCGCCGCGATTCTTCATGACGTCATCATCGCGCTCGGTCTGTTTGCGGTCTTCGGCGTCGAGTTCAACCTGGCTACCATTGCCGCGTTCTTGACCATTGTCGGGTACTCCTTGAACGACACGATCGTCATCTACGATCGCATTCGGGAGAACATGAAGGTCGAGCGTCGCAAGAGCGTCTACGAGATTATCAACCACTCCGTCAATCAGTCCCTGAGCCGCACGCTCAACACGTCGATCACCACATTCATCCCTGTGATCATTCTCTTCCTGTTCGGCGGCTCGGTCCTGCGAGGCTTCTCCCTCGCTCTACTCATCGGCGTAATCGTCGGGACGTACTCCTCCATGTACATTGCCAATCCGATTCTCTACGCCTGGGCGATGAAAGCCGGAGGGGCGAAAAAGACCAGATGAGATCCATCCTCCGAAGGGGGAGGGTTTGGGATGTCTCTGATCTTCCGGGTGAATCACTGACGACAGCCATCCGAACGACATTGAGTTGTGCGGAACCGTTCGCCGTCGTGTTGGCTCAACGCGGCGGCGAAGACTGGCGGGCATTGATTGACCCAAGCCTCGACGACCTTCATTCTCCGTTTCTTCTCGACGGTATGGCCGACGCATTGGATCGGATTCAGTTGGCCATCGCTCGGTCCGAACGCGTGTTCATCCACGGCGACTTCGATGCGGATGGTTTGACCGGATCCGCCGTTCTGTATCGAGGCATGCGGTCGTTCTTCCCGAAGAACTCCATCAAGGTGGAAGTTGGCGACCGTGTCCACGGCCACGGACTGTCCAAGCCGTTCGTCCTGCGCGCCATCGAGGAAGGATTCTCGCTCGTCCTCACGACGGATTGCGGCATCAGCAGCGAGGACGAAATCGCCCAGTTGAAGCAAGCGGGAATCGACACGATCGTCACGGACCACCATCTTCCGACCGGAAGCCGTCCGGATGCCGTTGCCATCGTCGATCCACATCAACCCGGAGACACGTATCCGAACAAGCATCTCGCCGGCGTCGGCGTCGCGTTCAAACTCGTGTGCGGGCTGTACGAGCGCATGCACCAGCCGATGCCCGTGCACCTTCTCGATCTGGTGGCGCTGGGAACGATCGCAGACCTGGTGCCGTTGTCTCATCGCGGGGAATCCGAGAACCGCGCCTTCATTCGAGAGGCGTTTACGTTGATCGCCCGCGGCGCCGGCTCTTCGCTCGGCCTGCGCGCGCTGTTCGCCAAGCTCTCCGTCAACACGAAGAAACTCAGCACGATGGACATCGGGTATCTGGTCGCGCCCAAGCTGAACGCTGCTAACCGCGCCGGGGATCCCAAGGTCGCGTTCTTGTTGCTGATCACCGAATCGGCGGAACAGGCTGAGTACCTGGCCGAAATTCTCATCGATTACAACAAGGATCGAGAGATCGCGCAGACCGACATGATCGCCCAAGCCGACGAGCAGCTTCGCGACAACGGCGTCGATCCACGCGATGCCGGGTTGGTGTTTCTCTCGGGAGAGTACTGGAACGAAGGCATTCTCGGATTGGTGGCGTCCAATCTGTCGGATCGGTTCGGCGTGCCGGCCATCGTCATGTCGCGCGGAGACCGCGTGAGTCGCGGCTCCTGCCGAAGCGTCGGATCGTTCGACATCAGCGCATGTCTCCACGAGCACAGGGACTTGTTGTTGCAATTCGGGGGGCATCGCATGGCGGCAGGGTTTACGGTGGCCAACGAGAACGTGTCCGAGCTGGAGGAGCGCCTTCTCGAGTATGCGGACCGGCACCGTCCGGAGATGGAGATGCGCGCCGCCAGCACGATCGATGTGCGTCTTCAACTCAACGACGTCACCCTGCGGTTGTTCACCAATCTGACCTCCCTCGGCCCCTACGGGCCCGGGAATCGAGAGCCCAACTTCCTCGTCGAAGGATGTTCTTTCGAGGATCTCACGCTCGTCGGAAACCGGCGACAGCATCTCAAAGGACGCGTTTCTCAAGGCGGGCATTCGGCGTCGTTCATCGGGTTCCGGATGGCCAAGTATCTCGAGGAGTTCGAACGGGGAGAGGACGTATCGCTGGTTTGTCACGTGGGGTTCGACGATTGGCGCAACGACGTTCAACTCCGCGCGCTCGATCTCGTCGAGAGTTCCGAGTTGTGAGTTCCGAGTTCCAAAGGCTACGCGGTACGAGCCACAAACATCTGTAGAGACAAGCATCAACGCAGGGGACGCAGAGAGAGGGCGGAGTAGGAACAAGAAGGCGGGACAGTGCCAGTTCCTCTGCGATAGAAGCCTTCCCCGCTTCATGCGTTCCACGGTTTGCGGCGTTTCGGGTGTTCTTCTGCGGTCTCAGCGGTTCACTGGTTCTTGCCTCTGGATCTGGTCTGAAGCTCCTCCGCGTTGACTGCTGTTACGCCGCTTGCGCCTTGCAATTCGGAACTTGGAACTCGCAACTCGCAACGAGCTGTCATTTGCCCACGCAAAACCGCTCGAACACTGCATCGAGGATGGATTCGCTGATATCGATCCCTTGAAGCTCGGCCGCGGTCTCGTAGGCGGTGCGCAGATCCTCCGCCACCATGTCCGGCTGCCCGTCTCCCGACGCTGCCGCCTGTGCGCGCATCAGCTGTTCGCGAAGCCGACGCAGGAGATCCCGCTCCCACGTGTCGAGAAGGAGAACGGAATTGCGCGTCGGAAGCTGTCCGGACACAAGGGCGCCAAGAATCTCGTCCCGGAGATCCTCGAGACCGTCGCCGGTCCGCGCCGACACCCGGAGGGCTTTCCGCCACGGACCGTCCGGGGCCGTTTCCCAAACGCTCGGCAGGTCGGACTTGTTGAGCACAAGAAGGGACGGAACGTCGGCATCGAGGGTCAGTACGACGTCGTCTTCCCTCGATTTGGGCTCGCTGGCATCCACCATCAGGAGCAGGAGATCGGCGCGATTCATGGCCGCCCGCGTTCGACGAACACCTTCGACTTCCACGGGGTGGTCGGCGTCGCGCAATCCGGCCGTATCGATCCAACGCACGGGGATACCCTCCAACGAAGCATCCTCTTCGATCGTGTCGCGCGTCGTTCCCGGAATCGGCGTGACAATCGCTCGTTCTTCGGCCAGCAACGCGTTGAGCAGCGTCGACTTCCCGACGTTGGGTTTTCCCACGATGGCCACGGTCAGTCCTTCACGGATCACGCGACCGGTTTCCGCCTTGGCCAGCAGTCCGTCCACGGCGTCGAGACACGCGCCGATCCTCGGCGCGATCGCTTCCAGCTCGACGTCCAGATCGGGGTAGTCGATCTCGACCTCGAGATCCGCAAGGACGCCAGCCATGTCATTCCTGATGCCGGCCAGTGCCTGCGTAAACCGTCCGCCGAGACGATCGACGGCGGCCTCCAGTCCGAGCCTCGACCGCGCGCGAACGATGTCGAGGACCGCCTTGGCCTGGTCCAGGGAGATGCGCCCGTTCACATACGCCCGTTTGGTGAATTCTCCTCGCTCGGCCATTCGAACGCCGGAGGAAAGCACGGCGTCCAGTACGGCTCGGGTGGCCACTACGCCGCCGTGGCAGTTGATCTCGACGATGTCCTCGCGCGTATATGTCCTCGGCGCGCGCATCACCGATACGAGCACTTCGTCCAGGCGTCTCTCTCCGTCGTGGATTGTGCCATGGTGGATCGTGTGAGTGGCGACACTGGCGAGTGAGACGCCGCGCGAGGATCGAAACAGCGCGTCGACAACATGGATCGCGTCCGGACCGGAGAGCCGTACGATGCCGATCCCGCCCTCTCCGATTGGCGTGGAGACGGCGGCGATCGTCTCAGGGATCATTGCGAGTCGTCCGGCTCGATCATCACCCGGCGAGCGTCGCCCTCGCCGGTGCTGTACGTGCGCACCCCCGGGAAGTTGGCAAGCGTCACGTGGATCGTCCGCCGCTCGTGCGAGGGCATCGCATTCAATCGAACCCTCTTGCGATCGCGCCGGACCTCCTCGGCCTTGCTCAACGCAAACCGGATCAATTCCGCGCGGCGCCGCTTCACGGCGCCGTTGACGTCGACGATGATGTCGAACTCCTTGCCCGTCTTGCGGCGGATGGCGCCACGGAGCAGATGTTCCAAGGCGGTCAGTGCGGTTCGATCCTCGGGCAGCGCGTACAGGCTTCCTTCGAGATTGACGTAGACGCCGTCTTGCGTGTCGTCTTCGACAACGAACGCAACGTCTTCCTCGAGAATGCCGAGCAGCTCACGGATGAGCGACTCGATACCGCTATGCGGATTCTCCATCGTCGCTCTCCGTCAGCGCCTCGACGTCGCTAGTCCGTATCCCCATCGTCGCTCTCCGTCGAGTCCCCGACCGTCGAGGATTCGATGTCCACGAAGTCGTCATCAGCAGGCACGGTCGCCTGTCCGGCGCTCGCGCGCGCCATCTCCCAGTTGACGAACGCCTGTTGGCCGACCTGCGCAGCGGTGGTCAGCAGGTAGTACAACCACAGCCCCGCGGGGAAACGCCAGAGCAAAAACGCCATCAGGAGCGGGAAGAAATATCCCATGTACTTCTGTGGCCCCGCAGCATCGGCCGTCATCGGGGACATGAAGTACTGCTGCGCGATCATGACGAGCGTCGTCAGAATCACGAGGATGAAATACGGATCGTGCAAACTCAGGTCCGGAACCCAGAGGAAACCGGGCGACAAGTGAATCAGCTCGGAAGCGTACAGCAAGGCGCGCCAAATGATGACGATGATGGGAAGCTGCACCGCCATCGGGAGGCACCCGGACATCGGGTTGACCTTCTCCTTGCGATACACCTCGAGGACCCGCTTCTGCATCTCCTCTTTGTTGTCCTTGTACTTCTCCTGGATGCGTTTCAACCGTGGCTGAATCTGCTGGATCCGCGCCATCGAGTGATACTGCTTCCGCATCAGCGGGAACAGGACGATGCGCATCACGATCGTGAAGATGATAATCGCCCAGCCGTAGTTGCCCGTGTACTTGTACAGCCAGTCGAGGAACCGGATGACGTAGACCATCAACCGTCCGAACAGGCCCGGGTTGTCCAACGTTTCCAGGCCCGCGGCCTCCATCGTCACATAGCGCCGTCGCCCGCCGTACAGTTCGAATTGGTATGTCGACGTACCCGCTTCCGCCGAAAGCTCGACGCCGATGCGGCGCGTTCCGGCTTCGGTGAGTTCCGCGAACGGAACCACGGGCGTCGCCTCGTTCGGGCTGAGGAAGAACACGACTTCGTCATCCATCAACCCGAGGCCCTCAAAGGTGAAATAGGAGCCCAGAGCCAACTGAGCGGAGCCGACTTCATCGTCGTAGAGATAGGTCAACTGACGGCCCTTTTCGGTCTGCGTGTAGTTGGTGAGCACGAGCTGCAGCGGCTCGGCGGCGGCTTCCGACGCCGTGATCTCGACCTCTGCGGACAGCGTGTACAACGCGTCCGGCTCGATCGTGAAGCGCTTGAGAACTGTGAGTCCTCCGCCCTCACCACGAAGCTCGACGACGATCGCGCCCGTGCCGGTGTAGGTCGGCTCGGCCAGCGTGTACTCGAAGTCCACGCCGTCGACGAGCAGCTCGAACGGGAATTCCGCGCTGGCAAGATAGGCACGTGCAAACGTTTCCGCATTGGTCGTCGTGCCCGCAACCAGTTCCGCGTATTCGGATCCATACGGCTTGAATGTCACGAAGATGCTTCGCAGGGTGCCACCGTCTTCCGAAAAGACGTAGTTGGCGAGCGGCGTCGTTACCAAGACCTCGGCGTAGTCGAGCCGCTCGATGCGTTCATGTGTAATCGTTGGCTCCGTGGCAACGGCGCCCAGCGAAATCAGCAGACAAACAATAAGAACAATCCATGTCGTGCGTTTGGCCACGATAACCTCCTACGGAGAGGGTATCGCCTGCGAAAAGCTCATGCAACTCCGTTGAACGGGGAATTGCACTCCTGTACACTCTTTCCTGTGATGTTCACCGGAATCGTGGGGGGTCTGGGAACCGTGCGTTTGTCGCGCCCCGGCACGGTCGTCATCGACCTTCCGGCATCGATGCAGCGTACGCTTGTTCTCGGAGGAAGCGTGGCCGTGAACGGCGTCTGCCTGACGGCACGCCGCGTGGAAGATGCCGCGTTCGAGGCGGATCTGTCCAAGGAGACGGCGCAACGGACGACGTTGGGCGGTCTCAGACCCGGCGCACACGTCAACCTGGAGTATCCGATGACACCCGAGGCCGGATTGGACGGTCATTGGGTTCTCGGCCACGTCGACGCCGTCGGAAGGATCGCGGCGCTGTTCCGCGACGGGCCGGGCTGGACGCTCCTTGTCGAGTATCCCACGCAGCATCGGCGGTATGTCGTGGAGAAGGGATCGATCGCGGTCGAAGGGATCAGTCTCACGCCGTATGATCTGGACGGTCGGAGTCTTCGGTGCGCGATCGTTCCCGAGACCTACGAAAGCACCGTGCTGAAGGAGCGTCGCCCCGGCGACCCTGTGAACTTGGAATTCGATATCCTGGCGAAATACGTCGAGAGGATGATGCGTTTTGTTCATTCCGATTGAGGAAGCCCTGCGTCGTTACCGGGACGGAGAGATGCTGATCCTCGTGGACGACGAGCAGCGCGAGAATGAGGGCGACTTGGTGATCGCGGCTGAACATGCGACCGCGGACACCGTCAACTTCATGGTCACCCATGGCCGTGGCATGGTCTGCGTGCCCATTACCGAAGCGCGCGCCGCCGAACTCGGCTTGACCCCGATGTGTTCCGACAACACGGCCCTTCATGGAACGCATTTCACGGTCACCATCGACGCCAAGCACGGCATCAGTACGGGAATCTCCGCCTACGATCGTGCGGAGACGATCCACCTGCTCGTCGACAAGTCGACGCATCCCGATGATCTGGCCCATCCGGGCCACATCTTCCCGCTGATTGCTCGCAACGGCGGCGTCCTGCGACGCGCCGGGCACACGGAGGCCACGGTGGATATGGCGAGGCTGGCGGGACTCGAGCCGGCCGCGGTGCTGTGCGAGATTCTCAACGACGACGGGACGATGGCGCGCGTGCCGCAATTGGAGGTGTTCTCCAAGGCGCACGACCTTCCCATCGTCAGCATCGCAGACTTGATCGAGTATCGAAAGCGGTCGGAGCGGTTGATCGAGCGGGCGGCCGAAGCGGAGCTGCCGACGAAGTTCGGGACGTTCAAGATCGTCGGGTACCTCGACCAGATTGACGGCGCCGAGCACGTTGCGCTCGTTAGGGGAGACGTTGCGGGACAAGACAATGTACTGGTCCGCGTGCATTCCGAATGTCTCACCGGCGATGTCTTCGGATCGTATCGCTGTGACTGCGGCGCGCAGTTGCAACGTGCGTTGGAGCAAATCGGCGAAGAGGGGCTTGGCGTGCTGGTGTACATGCGCCAAGAGGGTCGCGGCATCGGCCTGCGCAACAAGATTCACGCCTACCACCTGCAGGATCAGGGATTGGACACGGTGGAAGCGAACGAACGTCTCGGGTTCGCGGCCGATCTGCGCGACTACGGAACCGGGGCGCAGATCCTCTGCGACCTCGGACTGACCACGATCCGCTTGCTGACGAACAACCCGAAGAAGGTCGTGGGCATCTCGGGATACGGACTGACAATCACCGAGCAGGTGCCGATCGAGATCCCGCCGAACGAGTACAATCGCAACTACCTGAGAACGAAGAAAGAGAAACTGGGGCATCAGCTGAAGTCGGTCTGAGCTGAGGCCGCCGAAAGGCGCGCGAGGCGGCGGATCCGGGAACAGGAGGTCGAGCATGGGAAAGGTCTACGAAGGAAAACTGGACGGGAAGGATCTTCGCGTCGGCATCGTCGTCAGCCGGTTCAACAATCTGATCACGGATCGTCTGCTCGAGGGGGCGATGGACCGCCTCACACGCTCCAACGTATCCCCCGACGCCATTGACGTGTGCCGCGTCCCCGGCGCCTTTGAGGTTCCCAAGGCCGCGCAGGCGATGGCCAACAACGGACGCTACGACGGCGTCATTGCGTTGTCGGCCGTCATTCGAGGCGCGACACCCCACTTCGACTACATCGCCAACGAAGTAAGCAAAGGGCTGGCGATGGTCAATCTGCAGTCCCCCGTTCCTGTGACGTTCGGCGTGATCACCGCGGATACGATCGATCAGGCCATCGAGCGCGCGGGGACCAAGGCGGGCAACAAGGGCGCGCAGGCCGCCGAGAGCCTGATCGAGATGGTCAACGTTCTTCGAGCGATGCAATGACGTACGAGCGCATTCGCGGGATGTACGACATCCTCCCCGATGAGATCGTGTGGTGGCGCCGTGCCGAAGAGGCGATGATCGAGACGGCCCGTCGCTTCAACTATCGCGAGATCCGATTTCCCATCGTCGAGTACACCGAGCTGTTCGCCCGTGGAATGGGCGAAGCCACCGACGTCGTCGGGAAGGAGATGTACACGTTCCCGGATCGCAAGGGCCGCAGTCTTTCGTTGCGCCCGGAAGGAACCGCGTCGGTCGTTCGCGCCTACTTGAACCAGGGATGGCACACGCAGGCGCCGTTCCAGAAGCTGTTCTACATCGGCCCGATGTTCCGCTATGAGAAGCCGCAGAAGGGGCGCTGCCGCCAGTTCCACCAGTTCGGCATCGAGGCCCTCGGATCGCTCGACCCCAGCTTGGATGCGGAGGTCATCGACTTCGCATGGTCGATGATGCAGCGGCTCGGCATCGGTGGTCTGTGGCTGCGACTGAACTCGATCGGCTGCGCAGCCGACCGGGAGAGATACCGCACCGCGCTGCGGGACCACTTCGCGCCGTCGCTCGACCGCATGTGCACCGACTGTCAACGAAGATACGACGAGAATCCTCTACGGATCTTGGATTGCAAGGAATCGCAGTGTCAGCCGTTCATCGAGGCGGCCCCCGGAAGCGCCGACCATCTGTGTGACGACTGTGCCGACCACTTCGCCGAGGTGCGCCGCCTGCTGGATCATCTCGGCCTGTCGTACCGGATCGACCCCCGGCTCGTCCGCGGTATCGACTACTACACGCGCACCGTGTTCGAGCTGATGTCCGACGACCTGGGCTCGCAAGACACGCTCATCGGCGGCGGACGATACGACGGCTTGGTCGAGACGTTCGGCGGCCCGGCGACCCCGGGACTCGGGTTCGCCGGCGGGTTCGAGCGCTTGGTGATCGTGCTGCAGGAACGCGCGGAGCAAGGATTGACGAACGACGGGATCGACCTGTTCGTGGCCACGCTGGGCAACGCGTCCCGCGATCTTGCGCTCGAACTGATGCAGGCCGTTCGTGAAGCCGGCGTGTCCGCGGACATCGATCACCGCAACCGTGCGCTGCGCAAGCAGCTGACGCTGGCCAACCAGTTGAACGCGCGGCACCTGTTGGTGATCGGCGACGACGAAGCGTCGTCGATGACCGCGAAGGTCAAGACGATGGACACGGGCGTCGAGACGCAGATTCCGCTCGACGCTGTCGCGATCGCCGCGTTCGTCAACGAGGAGGGCTAGATGGAACTGAAGCTCGTGCAAGTCGAGAATCCCGACGCGTTGAACATCATTCTCGGACAGTCCCACTTCATCAAGACCGTCGAGGATCTTCATGAGGCCATGGTCAACGCCGTTCCCGGCATCCAATTCGGACTCGCGTTTTGCGAGGCCTCCGGTCACACGCTGATTCGCCATTCGGGAACCGCGCAAGATCTCGAAGCGTTGGCCGTTCGCAACGCTCAACGCATCGGGGCCGGTCATTCGTTCTTCATCGTTCTGAGGGACGCCTTTCCGATCAACGTTCTGCCCGCCTTGAGGGCCGTGCCCGAGGTCTGCAGCATCACCTGCGCTACCGCCAATCCGGTCCAGGTGGTCATCGCGGAATCGGATCAAGGACGCGGCGTCCTCGGCGTCATCGACGGCGCCTCGCCTTCCGGCGTGGAGGATGACGAAGGCATCGCTTGGCGCAAAGACCTGCTGCGAACGTTCGGGTACAAGGCCTAGCGGTCGCGCTTCCGTAACCGATGGGATTGCGCTATGCTCAGGCATTTATCCCATCATTCGGAGGTCTCATGCTTCAAGTCATCATCAAGTCATGTGTACGTGCGGAAGCGACGGTCGGCATTGCCCTCGTCGTCTTGCTGATCACCGGACGAACGGACCCTCAAACACTCGCGCTGTCCCTCACGATCATCGGAGGATCCTTTCTGTTCAGCGGATTGCTGGTCCTACTGCGGCGGCTGCCGAAGGTTCCGCAGCCGATGACAAAGGAGGAACAGGCGCTGAAGGAGCTGGAGAAGGAGACCGCCCCGGCCGCGCCGGGCCGAGATCATTGGATCTCCGTTCGTCGCCGCTACACGACGAGCGCGGTCACCCTGTGCATGATTCTCCTCGCCAATGCAGCACTGATCTACTGGTTGTCTCCCGCGGCCGTTTAGGGCGGGGCACCGCGCAACCGTCCCGCGGCGGCCTCGGGCATGGAGGCGTCATGCGAACCGTCTTCAAATCGTTCGTGGCCGCCGAAGCGATCGTCGGCATCCTGCTGACGTTGATGATCGCGTCCGGCGAGAGTGACCCGGCCAACATCAGTTCACCGTTGTTCTCCATCGGCGCGATTCTCATCTTGTACGCGTTTGTCTCGGGATCGTGGATCCGCGTTCCCGGCCGCCTCGAAGGACCGGGCACGCTGGAGAACGCCGAGCGCCAACTCGACGCGGACCGAGAACGCCCGTCGCGTTGGGTGCGGCTGTCCCGTATCGCTGCACAACGCGGCGTCTCCGTGCAGTGGGTGCTCAGCGGGCTCCTTCTGCTGGGTCACGGTTGGCTGTTGCTTGCAATGTGGTGAGCGCGGGGATGCCACCTCTCGTTGCACTCCGCGACCCGGATGGCGTAGTCTCCTCTATCCTCACCTATCGGAGTCCTTCATGATTCGAGGGATTGCACGCGCGTTTCTGTACGCCGAAGCCATCGTCGGAATCACGCTCACCGTCTCGGCACTGGTCGGAGCGGGCGACCTATCGACGATGACCAACGTCCTGTCGATCGTCGGCTTCGCCTTCATCGGAATCGGCGTCGTCGCGGTGTGGTCGGGAGGGAAGAACCGCGCGTCGACGGTCTATGCGGAGTCCGCCGGTCAGCGGTCGATCGGCCGTCGTACGCAGGACGCATTGGACGAGTCTGTCGGTCGGTTCGCTTCGCTGATCCGCTGGTCGCTGATCGGCGTCTTCATCGAGCTGACGTCGGTGCTGTTCTACTTCGTCGCACCGGCCTAGATCCGCGCGAAATGCGTTCTTTCGACAGCAGGTCGGATTTCCTCCGTGAATCTGCCATCGAAGGCCCGCGTGCCCCGAATGTCTGTCGGTCTCTTGTATTCGCCTCTCGCTCGCTGTACCCTTCCCTATCTACGACCGGCCCTTCCGGGCCTACTCGGGAGGTAGCGCAATGATTAGGATGTGCACACTCTAAGTCCCTCGCGGGCTTTCGTTGACGTCGGATCCGCTTTGGATTCGTCCGTCTTCCCTTGGGATTCGAAACGCTCTCTCTGAGTTCTCCGATTTCCCCAACACAGTTCATTCGGCCGGTTGCATTCACCAAGGTTCACCGTTCAAGGAGTCCATCATGTGCACGACGGCACTCGACGTCGAGCGTGTGCGCAAGGTCTTCACGCGCAAAGAGCGTATGCCCCGTACGGCAGGCGCAGGGAAATTCTCACCTCGGCGCATCCGCCGGGAACAGGTCGTCGCTCTCAAGGACATTGACCTGCAGATTGCGAAGGGCGAGGTCTTCGGCGTCCTCGGCCCGAACGGCTCGGGGAAGTCGACGCTGATTCGTCTCGCGTCGACGCTGTTGCTTCCCGACGCGGGGTCGCTGCGCATCTTCGGTCACGACATCGAGAAGGAGCCGTACGCCGTCAAGCGGCTGATCAATCGCGTGTCGGTCGACGCCGCCTTCTTCAAGAAGTTCTCTCCGCTGGAGAATCTGATGTACGCGGCCCGCTTGTACGGCATGTCGCCGTCGGTGGCCCGGCCGCGGATGCGGGAGATCCTGACGCGTCTTGGGCTGAAGCCTTCCACGTTCACGCAGCCGATGGAGCACATGTCTCGCGGCATGCAGCAGAAGGTTGCGGTCGCTCGAGGCTT